>Ga0213823_1000185_pt1 | contig 64985 bp, 51 predicted proteins | sample MC6MC0907MG_FD_179887 | JGI IMG/M metagenome (GOLD analysis project Ga0213823, IMG submission 179887) | Enriched soil aggregate microbial communities from Iowa State University, Ames, United States - MC6-MC0907-MG | ecosystem: Environmental > Terrestrial > Soil > Unclassified | place: USA: Iowa...
CGCTGCGGCGAAGGCTTTGTTCCCACGGCAGTACCCAGCCGCGGCCGAGCACGCTGTCGACGGTGAGGTCGCTGGCGTAGAAGCGAGACCATTCGATCGGCATCAGGCCCGGCAGGCTGAAGTCGATCTCGTCGGGGATCAGTTTGCGGCCGGTGGTGAGGTCGACCGGGTTGCCGGTCAGGGCGCCCATGGCCCGCTGCGCTACCGGTTCGACCACGTAGCGGCTGGCGACTTCGCCGGCAACAAAGCCTGCGGTGAACTTGAGGGCACACGGCATGATGGCTTTCATGCCGGCCTGGGTACCGGCCTTGATCAGCTGGGCGATACCGCCAGCGGCGCCAGCGACGGCCATCAGCACGTCCACGGTGGTGCGCAGCCATTTGGGAACTTCGTCATCCACTGGCAAATATTGGTAGGTACCACCGCCGATGAGCACATTGTCCGAACCACCGGAAATGGTCGCACCACAGGTCAGTTTGTCGCCCTTGCGCGCAGCCGCCACGCTGTTGATGAAGACATTGGTCGAGCCTTCGGCGATCTTCACCGGCCCGGGGTGCTTGTCGCAGGCGCCAATGCTTTTTTCGACACGCGCGGCTTTGAGACTGTTGATAAACACATTGGGTGAAGCGGTAGCTATCGTCCCTGAGGGGGAAGACCTACTTCGCCCCCACGCCTCGCCCGCAGCAGTGAGCAGGCTACCGCCGATGCCTGCTGCCATGCCCGCCAACAGGGCAACGCCAAACCCGCAAGTAAAAGTGGCAATGGCCACCGTGGCCACCAGTGCGATACCCAGAGCAGCGCCGAGCAGGAACCCCCCGAGTGCGCTGGTGTGGGAAATTTCGTCGCCAAACCTGGCCGCTTCGAACATGAGGGGTTACTCCTGTTCACTGGGCTCGGTAGTAGCTCCACCGTTGGTACGGGGCTGGAAGCTCGCCAGCAGATTTTGCCAGTCCTCATTTTGCTGGGGGCTGAAGTCTGCCTGTGCGGTGGTGGAGAAAATCAGTGCGCGCTCAGGCGTCAGCAGGAAAGCTGCTTGGCGCTGATAGAACGGGCGGCCTTCATTCATGTAGTAGGCATCGATTTGCAGGCCGTCGATGGTGGCTGTGCTCGACAGCGTGACGGCTTTAGTCCCCATGAGCGAGTAACTGCGCAGCTTGGACGAAAGCATTTTCACCTGACGCTCGACGTAGGCTTTCAGTGCCTCTCCCGGCAGCAGATTGTCCCGCGAAACGGTGATACTCAAGGGAGCTGGAATGCTGGCACCCAACACGAACATGTTGACCGTGCGATCCTGGAAACCTTCGGGCAACACGATGCCGCCTTCCTGCAGTTGATAGTCCATGTAATGAAAATTCCTGATAACTAAAAGGGTTGAGCGTCAGCGGCCGATGAGGCCTGCCAGCATGCTGTCGAACTCGATCAACCAGAGGCTGAGCGCTGGCCTGGATGGGTCGACTACGCACGAAATATCCAGCCATTGCAGCTTGTCGTGCCCGTCAACTGGCACCAAAGCACCTACCAGCCTGCCATGCCGCTGCTCATGGCCCACCGAGAAATGAAAATCCAGCGCCTTTGCTGCATGACCGGCAAGGCTGCAATCACGCTGGCGGATAACGCGCAGTGTCGGGTTCGACTCACGAAGTGCCTGAGTCGAGGCAGCAAAGAGTTGGTCCAATGTTTGCCGTGTGGGCGCATCGCGTCGACGGATCTTCAACGACACTGGCTCGCCTTCATGTTCGAGGGTGGTCTGGATGTCCCGAAAACGAAAACCGGCCGGAAACAGCAGGTTGAAGCCGCCGAAGGTGAAGCTGCTGGCCCCATCCTGCAGCGCAACGGGTACCGGCTCGGCTTCTGGCTGTGGTTCGGGCACTTTGGCTGCCTTCGCCAGTTGGGCCAGGCGTGCCTCCTCCTCCAGCGCTTCGCGCTTGGCGGAGATCCGGTCATAGATCGAGGGTTTGTACATGGGCCTGGCCTCAGTCGTTGATCCGCACCGGGGCGCCAGTGATCTTGGTGATATCGGTACTGGTGGTGGTAATGACTTTGCCCTTGATCTGGATCCCCTCCGGCGTCAGCGTGATGCTGCTGTCGCCGACCTGCAGGATGATGTGCTGTTTAGCCGCCACCTGGATGAACTGGTTGTCCACCTGAAGGGTGTATGAGCCGTCGGTCACTTTAACCACGGTGTTTTGCTTGATCGTTTCGGTGTGCGTGCCACCCACCGTGATCTTGCGGTTGTTCCCCACATCATGGGTCTCATCCAGCTCGATCTCGGTATCCATGTTGCGCTCGGCGTGCATGATGATCTGCTCGGCGCCGGCCTTGTCCTCGAAGCGGAAGAAGTTCGCGGTACCGCCGTCGCCTTTCATGGAACGGGTGAGGAAACCACTCTGAGTCTTGTTCGCCGGCAACGCCCACGGCGGGGTGTTGGTGCTGTTGTACAGGCTGCCCATGATCAGCGGGCGGTCGGGGTTGCCGTCGAGAAACACCACCACCACTTCGTCGCCGACGCGGGGTATCTGGATGCTGCCGAAACCGCCACTGGCACCGGACTGGGCAACGCGTACCCAGCAGGAGCTGTGGTCGTTGTATTTGCCGTTGCGGTCCCAGTGGAACTGGATTTTCACCCGGCCCAGTTCGTCGGTGAAGATTTCCTCACCCGGTGGGCCGACGATGATCGCAGTCTGCGGGCCAGAGATTGTCGGCTTGGGTGTGCTCAACTGCGGGCGGAATGGGATCTTCTTGCGCACGCAGGTAAAGGTGTTGAAATAGCTGGCCTGCTGGCCGCTGAGGTAGTTGTTGTGGCCTTCGCTTTCCACGCTCATCAGCAGGAACTGGCGGTCTTCCACGGCGCCTTGGTCGTGGGCGTAGTGCTGCAGCAATTCAAAGGTGAAGCCAGGCTTCATGGCCCGGCAGTTACTGGCGCCTTCGAACTTCTTGCCGCGCAGTTCCAGGGCTTCGATGCGCAGGCGCAGCAGGGTTTCGCCTTCGTCGTAAGTGCCGTGGGTGTACTGGCCAGGGAAGTCATAGACCTCGAAGTTTTCTACCTCGCCCTGCTTGTTCTTGCTGTTCATCGCCACCGGCAGGCGGTTGTTCGGCTGGCGGTAATCGAAGGTTTGCGTGGCCATCTTGCCGGCTTGCAGCTGGCGGTTGCCGCTCCACTGGGTAATAGAGTCGGCGGTCTCGGTGACCGACGCGCTGTGGAAGCGGATTTGGGGTTGTTCGGGGATGTCCACCAGCGTGCTGGAGTCATCGCAGATGATCATGGTGTGGCCTTCGGCGGTGTGCTCGAAGTAGTAGAACATCCCCTCTTCCTCCAGCAGGCGCTGGACAAAGTTGAAGTCGGTTTCGCGGTACTGGGTGATGTAGGTGTAGCGCTTCTGCGGGCGGGTCAGGCGGAATTCGTGACGGGAGAATGCCGGGCAAAGGGCGAACACTTCGGTGACCACTTCCTCGACCGTGTTGCCCTGGAAGATACGGGTGTCGAAGCGGTTCTTGAGCATCGAGAACCACGGGTTGAGGGTGGCCGTGTAACGGGCCATGCCGCCGTCGCTGCCGATATTGGAAAAACGCGTGAGGTAGCCGGTGATGTGCCGTGGGCCGCCTTCGGCAAGCTCGATCTCGATGCTGACCAGCTGGCCCATCATCGACTTGAGCGCCACGCCGGAGTCTTCGCAGACCAGCAGCAGTTCGTAGTTGAAGGCCCGCGACAGGGCTTCGACGCCCTTGAACGTTTCCAGCAGCAGTTCCTGCTCTGGGTTGGCCAGGTTGTGGAACTTGAACAGGCGGCGGTTCTGCGGCGAAAGCAGCGCGGAGGCCAGGTCCATGATCATGCGAAATCTCCTTGAAAACACGGCCAGCACGCTTTCGCGATGCTCAGCAACTCTGCGCTTGCGGGCGTATGTCATACGCGCATCACGCGCGTGCTCTGCGGATACTGCGACTGCCTGCGTAGCAGAAAGTGCCATCATGGCTCGCATTTATTGCGACCTGGTTCACATTCCTGAATCTCAGGCAAGCAGAAAGGCACAAAGGAGACACCGGGCAAAGCTGCCGTGTCAACACGTTGAAACCACTGAAATATCTACGGTGCAGCGCGCACTGGCAATGCCATATGGCCATCATTCGGCGGTTTCGAGTACCCCCTCCAGCCGTCCGTCGTTGTGCCAGATCGCCCGTCGCAGCAGGCTTGCGGCGCCCGCATCGACCCTTGGTAGAGCAATCATTCGACCGCTGGCTACAGGCCCCGCCAGTGCCGCGCAATCACGGCCCACCATTGGAAAAAATGTTTCATAACGTGGACGGGTTCAACTTTCTCAATTTTTTCTTCTCGGAAAGGGGGGTGTGGGAACAGTTGGCGTAGTGGCAACTCCGGCACTACGATAGGCCTGCATCCCCACAGATATTGAAATGCCATCATTGATGTGTGCCGATGTGACGAGAACAATATGCGCCCTGTCGGATATTCGCGCATTCGCCGAGGTCTGACGCGACATGTCGTGCTCGGTGCAACAAGCACCGCCTCCCACCATGGACAGTGAAGCGAAATGGACCTCTTAGCCAACATCCCCAGCTGGGGAGACATCGAACGCAACCTCGAACAGAAATTCAGTGAGCTCAACCAAAGCGTCGACAGTGGCCTGAACAGTGCAAACGAGGCCTGGGACGGGTTCAGCCGCCGCGTCAGCAATGGTGCCAACCAGGCTTATGGGTATCTTGGCGGCCAGCGCATCGACAACGTGCGGCAGGCCATGACGCTGTCCTACCCGATCATCCAGCAGGACCTCAAGCGCAAGTGGTCCTCGATAGGCATCGAGCAGATCCTGCCGGTGCTGCTGCAGCTGGTGAAAGAGGTTTCGATGATCCTGGGCGGCAGCGTGGCCGTCGGATCGCTGGCCGGCGGCGTAGCTGGTGCATTCGCCTTCGGTGTTGGCGCGGCGCCTGGAGCGGTGGCGGGCGCCGGTATCGGACTGCAGGTGGGCAACCTGATCCTCATGGGTCTGGGGCTTGCCGCCATCGCCGAGTATTTTTATCAGGGCCTGCCAGCTTGCCTGTCAACCCTGCAGCAAGGCATGGCCACCGCCTGGTTTGCCGAGGATGGCCTCAAGCCTGCCGGCCTTGACCCGAGTGGCGGTTCCTCAGCTCAAGCGCAAGACCGTGTCGAGCGCGCAGCACGCCAATTGGCCCGCGGCCAGGAGCAATTGGTGCTGCTTCTGCTGACCGCCATTGTTACCTACCTGACTCGAGGCCAGATGAAGGCTGGCGTCATGAGCAGCATGGACAGCATTGCCACGCGCAGCGCCCGGTTGCAGGCCGAGATTTCCAACAAGCAGTTGGCCGCCTGGCTGGCGAAAAACGAGCAGAAGCTGCTGGCGCATCCTGAACTTCAGGTCAAGGAGGCTACCCCGCTCAAACAAGCCGAGCCTGAAACGCTGCGGGAGTTTTACAGCAAGCAGGACCCGGACTTCACCCCAGTAGAAGAGCAGATCAAGAAAGTCAGCACGTTCAAGACCAAAGGCCTCTCCAACGCCCAGATTGAAGACTTCCTCAACACAGCGGACGGCGAGAAACTACTAGGCAAACTGCAGGCTGCGGCGCCCGATGCTGATGCCACCACCATCTACTCGCGCGCGTTTGACCAGGTGGCTTCTGGCTCCACCATCCCTGAAGTGAAACTGATCGACTCGCCGCTGATCAAGATCGTACCGGAAGGGCAAGGCGTCTCGCCCTACTCACCGTTTTTCACCACCCACGAAGAACTGCAAGCGGCAGCCAGGTCCGGGAGGACACTCGCCGACAGCTTCGGCTTGCCGCTAGGCAGCGAATCGACGCGCTATTCGATATTTGAAATGGCGCCATTGCAGCCAACCGAGGTGTTTGTGAGTAAAGTTGCTCCCACCACCGAGCTCAGTGGCGCAATCTCGCGCACTGGCGAGGCGATGCAGTACCTCACGCCCAACCGTGGCGAATGGGGCACTCCGAAAATGATAGGCACCATTTCCAACTAGGGCTGAACATGAACACTCAAACGCTAAAGCAGAAGTCACTGAAACTTCGGCTGATCATCGATAGCCTGAAAGCGCAAGATCCCGCTGCCCTGAAATTGAGCGTCGAACTTGAGCCGTTGATGACCGCGGCAGATCAGGAGTTGATTCGTACCCCGATGGAGTGGCGCGATATCCCGGGTCGCTACCTGTTTACCGAGGAAGGGCTGCAGAGATATGGAGAACTGGAACACGCTTTTGCGGAGTTTCGTATCGAATTGACGGGCGGCGAGTCACCTACCCTGCGACGCCTCAAGGCGAGCATGGGCGAGAAACCTGACCGGGGGTGAGTACTGCACGCTGGATGGCACGGGCTTCGCCCGTGTTCGCGGGGCGAGCCCGCTCCCACACGGACCGCGCAAGCAGTGAGAACGCTCCAATGATCCTTAGCCCTCTAGGTATTGCCTCCTGAAATTCAGACTACTCGCCACGCTGACGCTTCTTATCTGCTCTGCCGTGGGCATATTTTCGGCCTATTGGCTAATTGCACACGTGCTGCCAATCTACGGACAGATCTGGCGCCAAGCCTCTGCCATTGAAGTGCCCTATATGGCTTTTGGTTTGCTCATGGCGCCGCCGGTCATGCTTGCGTGCGTTGTAGCGAGCGCATTCGCAATCTGCACTGGCAAAAAATTTGCACCGCCGGCCAAGTCGGGGCTTGCAAAGTTTGAGACTGGAATGATGAAAACTTCGGTTTACGCTTTAGTTCTAATTGCACCGTTCGCGGCCATTGCCACCACGCTGACACTCAACGCCCTGGACTATACAACGTGCCCACAATTGAGAAAATCTGGCTCGGCTTGGCAGACCTACTGGGTAAGCCACCCCGGTTTCTGTTTCGTGCCTGATAGCTACACTGAAAATAGATGGCCCTGCAAAATGGTAGATGGGAAAAAATTATGCCTTAACATGGATGAGTAACCACATTTCCAGCAGACAGCGTTTGAAGCGGCTCTTGACCATGGCGGCATAGTTTTTTACGAGTTTGTCGAAGCGTTTCCCTGCGCCTAATGGCAAGGCAATGCGGCTGACCAAGATCTGATACACGACCCCAGGGCATAGGGCGCGATACCCAAGAGCCGCTACCTACCTCGGCAACTTCTGGAGCTGGGCATAGGTAAATATGGCATTCGCGGATCGTCAATTCAAGGGTTCAAAATTTCGTGCTGGGTGGCCGTCGGGATTGAAGTAGCAGAGTGGGCATTCAACGATGAGGCTGTACTCCCAGATCTTTTTGGGGACATTGGGGTGGAACTGGTCAAAGCCGGAATCGCTACCACTGTGGGCTACGCCGCAGGGGTATTTGCAGGCACCCTCATAACCGCCGCAGCCGCACCCGTGGCAGCAGGGGCGATATTTGTTTTCATCGTTGGTTACGGCCTCAATGCGATAGACAACCATTCGGCATTAAAACGCGGTCAAAGCTAGCCTGCGCCATGCCGTTACCCACTTCGTAAACATCCAAGCGCACGTCACGAAAATTGACGTGGATGAAATAAAAGAAGAGGTGGAGCAAAGTATTGCAGGCATGGCCGCACAAACTGCTATCTCTACGACGCGGCAAAAAGGTGGGCCAGTCGAAAAATACAGCCGGGCGAACTGAGATTTCCTCGCTTACACTCCGGAGGCAATCTGCCAATGCTTAACAATTTTAAGATACCAAAAATTTGACGATATGAAAAAATATCAAACCCATCGTCGCTCAGGCGACCCGTCGCCGCTAAAGATAAGACTCACTGCCTTAATATTTATTCCCATGTCATTAGTCGCGTGCGGGCTGACCTTATACTGGCTGAACTATGATATTTTACCTCTATTCGGGCGAATTTATCGAGACGCCCCCATCGTGGAAACACCTTACTTAGGTTTTTTCTTATTAATGGGGCTACCCGGCCTACTTTATTTGATAGTCGCATCAGCCCTTGCCGCTTGGAATGGGAAAAGATTTAACCCACCGCAAAACTCGAAGCTGTATCGATTCCAGTCACTCATGCTGGCTGCATCGATAAAAACTGCGGTATTTGTTGCACCCGCACTCATAGCCATAACCACCCTTACTTTAATGTGGCGCGACTACTCTCCATGCCCGAAGCTATTGATATCAGGCTCTGCATGGCAATTGTTCTGGGTCAACGATGACAAGGTCTGCTTCAAACCGGAATATTATATCAACGATCACTGGCCTTGCAAAAAAGAGAATGGTAAGGAAATCTGCGTACAGGCCGATGGGCGATAATCTAAGGGTATCCTGCCGCCTGGTTCCCACATCAGGTTGTGGTTTCATAACAAACGCCTGCAAAAAAACTCCATCCGGGAGACCTCAATCTACCTGGTTGGCCGTCGTTGCCTGAGCTACCCTCTATGCCTTCACTCCCGACTTTCAATCTGCCAAAGTTCTGACAATGACCACACATCAATCCTACGAGTTTCACGAACGCTCTCCCCACCTATTCCGTCTTGTGGCTTTTATCACCTGCCTGTTTACCATCGCTATGGGCCTGTTGTCGGGGTACTGGCTGATTAACGATGTGCTGCCATTATTCGGTAAATTATTAAGCAATGCACCCCTTGTGATTACCCCCTATCTGGGGTTTATGCTCATTGGCATGTGCACGGTTAGCCCCATACTGGTCATCACGACAGCCTATGCCTGTTGGTGCGCAAAGAAATTTGATCCACCTACCCCTTCTCGCCTATTTAAGTTCCAATACTATTCATACAAACTAACCCTGTGGTCAATGATCGGCATAGCGCCAGCGATGGCGATACTTGTGACACTTGGCTTATGGGGCAAGGGTTACACCCCCTGCCAAAAATTACTGATTTCTGGCTCAGCATGGAAAGTGCACTGGGTAAATGATGCACGCTATTGCTTCACACCTGACTCCTACACCAGCGACAACCAACCTTGCAAGCGTATAGGGGGCAAGGATATTTGCCTCCAGCTTGATAGACAACAATGATTCTTATCAAACGATACACAACTGCACCTAGAGAACTGCGGAATATCCACGGGCCTCGCTGGTCAGTACTTTCAAATCCGCCAACGGCCTGAAGATTCCCCTGCCTTGCGAAAATTAATTGCCACGCTGGCCGCCAAATGGCTGAGGGTCCCCACTGCTCTAGGCATCGCCTCACTGAAATTCAGACTACTCGCCGCACTGACGCTCCTGACCTGCTCTGCCGTGGGCATGTTCTCAACCTATTGGCTAATTGCACACGTGCTGCCAATCTATGGACAGATCTGGCGCCAAGCCTCTGCCATCGAAGTGCCCTATATGACTTTTGGTTTGCTCATGGCGCCGCCGGTCATGCTTGCGTGCGTCGTTGCGAGTGCATTCGCAATCTGCACCGGCAAAAAATTTGCACCGCGGGCCAGGTCGGGGTTTGCAATATTCGAGACTGGCATGATGAAAGCTTCAGTTTACGCATTAGTTGTAATTGCACCGCTCGCGGCTATTGCTACCACGCTGACACTCAACGCGCTGGACTATACAACCTGCCCACAATTGAGAAAATCTGGCTCGGCCTGGCAGACCTACTGGGTAAGCCAATACTGACTATTGCTTCATACCTTAGTTCTCGCTTTGGCGGTACCAGCGCACCAGAGCGTCGGCAAAGGTAGCGTAATCGAACCTGCCCTTGGCTGCGTAGGTATCCGCCAGGCATAGCGCCATGCTGGTATCGTCGGTCTATTCTCCCGGCGCCAGGCGCAACGGCCCACCGCCCATCATGTCGAGGACGTCACCCTGATCGCGACGTTGAAATTCCAATGTCGTACCCACCGCATCTCCAATTGCCAGGCCGAGCAGTGCGCAGCTCCATACAGCTCTGGCAAAATCAACGATCAAGCCCAGCAAGGAACGCTGCCGTCATCATGAAATCCCATCCCGAACTCCATGTCAGATCCCCGCTGCTTTTTCGCTGCGTGGCCATCGGCTTTGCGCTGTGCATGCTGATGGCGTGCGCACTTGCATTTTACGTACTGTGGGCCGAACTGCTGCCGCTGTATGGCCGCATCTACAGAAACGCGCCGGTCGTGGAGACTCCGCTCAAAAGCTTCTTCGTACTCGCGGCCATTCCGGGAACGCCCTACTGTCTCGTTGCCTGCGCCTTCGCGGCATGGACCGGTCAGAAATTCGACCCGCCCAGGAAATCGAGGCTTCACACCTTCGAAATCCGGTCGTTGCAGTTGATGGTCGCGATGATGTGCTTCGCTGCCCCGGCCATGATCATCGCGACCACAGCCACACTTTCTGCTAAGGGCTACTGGTCTTGCCCAAAGCTCCGAATTTCTGGCTCCGGATGGCAGATGTTCTGGGTGAACGATGAGCGCGTGTGCTTTACACCCGATTCCTACATCAACGACCACTGGCCGTGCAAAGTTGTCGGGGACAAGAATATTTGCATCCAGGTGGATGGCAGGTAGCCACCTGCTCCTTCCAAACGAGCGACATGGCGCGCACTGCCTGGTTTTTGCGCGATGAGGAATACCCCGGGTGGGCCCGGGGTACTTTCAAGTTTTGGGCCAGGTGGTTGCTTGAAGATCGACGGCCCGTGCGCCGTATTTCGTCGCATTGCCATCATTGGATGGCCCGGAATAAAGCGCCGCGAGTGGGATTTCACACCGCCAGAAATGAGACCTGCTTCACCTTTTGATAAACATTTTTTGATCTTTTTTCCAGACCATTTGTGTCGCCTGAAACCCCTTTCCTGTGGGGCCAAGCCCCTATTTTGCGTGACCAAAACGCTCAAGCAATATCATTGAGACATCATTGCGCTGCATCACAAACCGGGAAAAAATCGCGCCCCTCGCAGGAACTTCTTCCCTAGCGAGGTGCCCTACACGGCATTGCTGGCAACACGATATTCATGTGCCAGTACCGAGTTTCAAGTCCACGCCACCGGCGTATCAGGACGATTCAAAAAGGCTCATGGACGATGTACCGATGACACAGACGTTCGATGTCGAAGCACTGATCCGGCTGCGCAGCCAGACGCGGGCAATTGCCGACGCGCTCAAGGCGCAGGCGTCGGATTACCTCGCTACCATGGCGCCGCTGATTCGTCCGCAGACGCTGTTTGGCGAATACCTGCAGGGCGCGCAGCGCAGCAGCGGGCGCGAAACCCAGGGCCACTTCCAGTCGCTTATCGAACTGTACGAGCGCATCGGCTCGGCCGCGCCGTTCCAGCTGGTCAGCGAGCTGGAAGTGCCGCTCAACCTCATCAGCACCACCCCCGAACTGTTCCCCCTGGAATACGACAAGGCCCTCGCCCCGAGCGGCCAGGTCATCCGCATCACCAGCCCGGTGCGCTGGGTGGTGGGTTTTCAGGGCTTCGAGCTGGCGCGCTTTCGCACGGTCATCAACGACCCCAACCGCAGCAGCGCCGAGCTGTACCGCTTCGTGGTGCACTACCTGGTGCTGTTCTATTGCCTGAGCAAGTCGCCGGGGCTTGGCCGGCTGTTCGAAGGCCTGCGCTTCGGCTTGAGCTTCGAGCGCCTCAAGGGCCTGGGCGACCTGCCCTTCTGCGTCATCAGCTCGCCGGTGCGTTCGGAACTTCCGGACGATTCGGTCATCCGTAGCAGCACGCAAATTGCCGGTAACACCAGCTTCGAAGAGCTGGTGGGCCGCGACAACATTCTGGAAATGAACGACGAAATCCGTCAGCGCCTGCTGGCGACGATCGAAGGTCTGTAACGCGCAGGGCCGGGCAACCGGCCGCGCAATGATTCGCAGCGAACTGCTCGCACTGGAGAACACGATGGCGAAGAAGGAAAGTACCCAGCACAAACTCGACCGCGTTCGCGCGCCCCGGGTCCATATCACCTACGACGTGGACATCGGCGATGCGCTCGAGAAAAAAGAGCTGCCCTTTGTCGTCGGCGTGCTGGGCGACTTCTCCGGCAACCCGCTGGAGCCTTTGCCCAAGCTCAAGGACCGCAAGTTCGTCTTCATCGACCGCGACAACTTCAACGGCGTGCTCAAGGGCATCAAGCCGCGCCTGACCTACCGTGTCGACAACACACTGGCCAAAAACGGCACGCAGCTGGGCGTGGAACTCAACTTCAACGCCCTGGAAGACTTCGAGCCGCAAAACGTGGTCAAGCAGGTCGAGCCGCTGCGCAAGCTGCTGGAAGTGCGTAACAAGCTGGCCGACCTGCGCAACAAGATGGGCGGCAACGACAAGCTCGAAGAGCTGCTGATGGACGTGCTGCAGAACACCGAAAAACTGAAAACCCTGGGCAAGGAATTCGGTCGCGAAGCCGCCGTCCCCGCCAACGACGGCAAAGAGTAAGCAGGAGCCAGACGATGACCGACAAGCAAACACTGCCACAACAGGACGCCGACCTGGTCGAAGTGGAAAGCTTCGCGCCGCAGGCCTCGCTGCTCGACAGCATCATTTCGCAAAGCCGTGTGGCCCGCTCCGACACCGAGCGCAACCGCACCCGCGACCTGATCGGCGAGCTGGTCAACCAGGTGCTCGAAGGCGAAATGACCCCGAGCAAAGACCTGATCGCCGTACTCGACGCGCGCATCGCCGAGATCGACTCGATGCTCTCCGAGCAGATGAACGAGATCATGCACGCCCGTGAGTTCCAGCAGCTGGAAGCCTCCTGGCGCGGCCTGAAGTACCAGGTCGACCAGACCGAGACCAGCACCACGCTGAAGATCCATCTGCTCAACGCCTCGAAGAAAGACCTGGTACGCGACCTCAAGGCCGCCAGCGAATTCGACCAGAGCGCGCTGTTCAAGAAGGTCTACGAAGAAGAGTACGGCACCTTCGGTGGCGCGCCGTTCGGCATGCTGATCGGTGACTACGAGTTCAACCGCAACCCCGAAGACATGTACCTGCTCGAAGAGATCTCGCACGTGGCTGCCGCGGCCCACGCGCCGTTCATTTCGGCCGCCTCGCCCGAGCTGTTCGGTTGGGACTCGTTCACCGACATGTCCGGCCCGCGCGACCTGGCGAAAATCTTCGACACCGTCGAATACGCCAAGTGGAAGTCGTTCCGCGCCTCGGAGGACTCGCGCTATGTCGGCCTCACCCTGCCGCACGTGCTCGGCCGCCTGCCTTATGGCCCCGATACCACCCCGGTGGAAGAATTCAACTTCGTCGAGAGCGTCGACGGCCGCGACCACAACAAGTACCTGTGGATGAACGCCGCCTACGCCCTGGGCACCCGCGTCACCGACGCCTTCGCCCGCTACGGCTGGTGCGTGGCGATCCGCGGCGTGGAAGGTGGCGGCCTGGTCGAAGGCCTGCCGACCCACACCTTCAAGACCGACGATGGCGAAATCGCCCTCAAGTGCCCGACCGAAATCGCCATCACCGACCGCCGCGAAAAAGAGCTGTCGGACCTTGGCTTCATTCCGCTGGTGCATTGCAAAGGCACCGACTACGCCGCGTTCTTCGGCACCCAGTCGGCGCAGAAGCAGAAGCAGTACAACACCGACATCGCCAATGCCAACGCACGCCTGTCGGCGCAGCTGCAATACATCTTCGCCACTTCGCGCATCGCCCATTACATGAAGGCGATCATGCGCGACAAGATCGGCAGCTTCGCCTCGCGCATGGATGTCGAGCGCTTCCTCAACCAGTGGCTGGCCAGCTACGTGCTGCTCGACGACACCGCCAGCCAGGAAGCCAAAGCCAAGTTCCCGCTGCGCGAAGCGCGCGCCGAGGTGTTCGAGGTGCCGGGCAAGCCTGGCGTGTACAAGGCCGTGACCTACCTGCGCCCGCACTACCAGCTGGACGAACTGACCGCCTCGCTGCGCCTGGTAGCCGAACTGCCACAAGGCGCGCGCGGCTGAACCGGCCTACGTGTTCAAGGATGACACATGAGTAATCAGGCCCGCTTGCTGCCCTCGCTGCTCGACCGACTGCTGGACGACCGTCCATACCAGTCGGCCGAGCCCGCTTTGCAGCGCACCTGTTCGCTGGCCGAGTACAAGGCGAGCATCGTCCGCGACCTGGAGGTGCTGGTGAACACTCGCCAGTCCCTGGTCGCCGAAGAGCTCGACGGCTTCAGCCAGCTGGGTGGGTCCATCCTTGAATACGGCATGCCCGACTTCATCAGCCGCAGCGTGCTCGACCCGCATGACCGGCGCCTGATCCAGCAACAGCTGGAGCGGGCGATCAGCACGGGTGACCGGCGTTTCCGCCGGGTGCGCGTGCAGCTGTTGGCCCAGCAGAACGGCCATCGCATGTTGACCTTCCGCGTGGACGCCGTATTGCGTCTGCAGGACATCAGCCGCCAGGTGTCGTTCGACGCCGTGCTGCAGGTCAACACCCAGGAATACAAAGTGCAGAACCTCAACTGATGCTCGACGAACTGCTGCCCTACTACGAAAAGGAACTGTCGCACCTGCGCTTCCTCGGCCAGGAGTTTGCTGCGCAGTACCCGAAAATCGCCTCGCGGCTGCTGATCGAGGGCGATAACTGCGAAGACCCGCACACCGAGCGGCTGATCGAGGCGTTCTCGTTCCTGTCGGCGCGCGTGCATAAAAAGCTCGATGACGAGTTCCCCGAAATCGTCGAGTCGTTCCTTGAGGTGCTGTACCCGCACTACCTGCGCCCTACCCCGTCGATGTCGATCGCCGAGCTGAGCCTGGGCAAGCACGAAAAAGTCACCGAAGCCTACCGCGTGGCCCGGCATACCGAGATGCACGCCAATGCCGTCGAAGGCGTAGTGTGCAAGTTCCGCACCTGCTACCCGGTGGAGTTATGGCCGATCGCCGTGCAACAGGCATCGTTCGCCGAGATGGAGCGTTCGGCGTTCAACGGCCACAGCGCCGACCTGGTGGCGCGCCTGCGCATCCGCCTGCAAGCCACCGGTGATGCGCTGTTCGGCCAGCTGGAAGTTGATCGTTTGCGCTTCTTCCTCGATGGCGAAGCAACGCTGATGCACCAGCTGTACGAGCTGCTGTTCAACAACCTGGCCAAAGCCACGCTCAGCTTCCAGGATGAAGGCCGCAACCGCGAAGTGGCGCTGCCAGCCGATGCCCTGAAAGCTGTGGGCTATGCCCGCGACGAGGGCCTGGTGGACTATTCCGAGCGCTCGTTCCTGGGCTACCGCCTGCTGCACGAGTACTTCACGTTCCCCGACAAATTCATGTTCTTCGACCTTTGCGGGTTTGCCCGCATCCTGCAGGGCAAGGCCATCGAGCAAGTCGAGCTCAACTTCTATTTCAACGACTACGACCTTAGCGACCGCCTGTCACGGTTGACCCAGAACATCGGCCGCAACAACTTCAAGCTCAACTGCACGCCGATCATCAACCTGTTCCGCCAACAGGCCGAGCCAATCAAGCTCACCCATACCCAGCACGAGTACCCGGTGACCCCGGACATTCGCCTGCACAACGCCGCCGAGGTGGTGTCGATCGACCGCGTGCGCCGCGTGCGCAAACTGGGCGGTATCGACCACGTTGGCACCTGCCAGCCGTTTTTCGAACCGCGTGGCGAGCAAGACCCGCACAACAGCTACTGGATCGCCCGCCGGCGCAACCAGGGCGATGCCACCGCCATGAGCATCCGCGTGGTCGACCGCGACCTGGAGCTGATCGACGGCAACAGTGACACCCTCAGCATCAGCCTCACCTGCAGCAACCGCGATGTACCGCTGATGCTGCCGTTCGGCGGCGAGCGTGGCGACTTCAACATCCCGGCCAACTCGGTGATCAAGGACATCCGCTGCCTGCGCAAACCCACCGCCACGGTGCGCGTCCCGTTGGGCAAGGGCCTGATCTGGCGGCTCATCGCGCACCTCTCGCTCAACCACCTGTCGCTGGTCAGCCAGGGCCGCGAAGTGCTGCTCGAACTGCTGTCGCTGTACAACTACCGCAACGTGTCGGCCATCCGCAAACAGATCAACGGCATCAAGGCGATCAGCAGCGAGCCGGTGGTGGCACGCATCGGCCACCCGCGGCCGAACTTCGTACGCGGCGTGGGCATCACCCTGACCTTCGACGAAAGCCAGTTCACCGGCAGCGGCGTGTTCCTGTTCGGCATGGTGCTGGACCACTTCTTCGGGCAGTACTGCTCGATGAACAGCTTTACCCAATTGACCTTGCGCACCCAACAACGAGAAAAGAGAGTCGTCCAATGGCCAGCCCGTACTGGCGATCAGCCCCTGGTCTGATCGATCAAGCCAGAGCCGAGCCGCACCGATTCGAATTCTTTCAATTGGTGCGCTTGCTCCGCCTGCATTACAGCCGCACCGGCCGCATGGACCTGGCAACCCGGCCGCACGAAGACCCGCTGCGTTTTCGCAGCCAGTTGTCGTTGGCGTTCCCGGCCAGTGAAGTCAGCGAGCTGCACTTCGAACGTGAAGGCAAGGTGTCGACGGCCGGCCTGCCGCTGTCGGAAGTGCAGGTGACGTTCATGGGCCTGGTCGGGCCGTCGGGCGTGCTGCCGCGGCCATACACCGAGCTGCTGCTGGAGCGCCACGTGCAGTACCGCGACGATGCCGCCCATGCGTTTCTGGACATCTTCTCGCACCGCATGACCACGCTGTTCTACGAAGCCTGGCAGAAGTACAAATTCCATATCGAGCACGAGCGCAACGGCACCTCGGGCTTCGATGGCTACCTGCTCAACCTGGTCGGCCTCGGCCCGCGTGCGCAGCACTTGAAGTTCGAGCAGCCGCAACCGGTGCTGCGCCGCGAACTGTTCAGCTACTTTGCCGGGCTGCTCAGCCAGAAGCCGCGCAACGCGCTCAACCTGGAGCGCATGCTGGGCTTCTATTTCGGCCTGCCGATCCAGGTCAAGCAGTTCGCCGGTCGCTGGCTCAACCTGCAGCCCGAGCAGTGCACCCAGCTGGGCCGCAAAAACGCCCAGCTTGGCCATAGCGCCGTTGCCGGCAACCGCGTGTGGGATTACCAGTCGTGCATCCGCATCGAACTGGGCCCCTTGGCCCTGGCCGATTACCAGCGGTTTCAGCCGGGTACCGAGTGCTACAAAAAGCTGGTCGAGCTGGTGCGCTTCTATATAGGTGCCGAGCTGGACTTCGAAATTGCCCCTCGCCTCAAGCGCGAGGCCGTGCCGCGCGCCCAACTGGGCCGCAGCGGCAATGTCGCGCTGGGCTGGCTGGGCTGGCTCAAACGCCCTGGCCGTGACGCGGAGCCATCGCGTTGCGCCGTCTTCCACATTCCTTACGATGGGGTCGCCTTGTGAACCTGAAGTCTCTGTTCGCCAAGCTCAACGAAACCAGCCGCACGGCCACTGAAAGCGCGGCGGCCCTGTGCCTGTCGGAGCACCACTATGACGTCGAGGTGGAGCACCTCTTGCTGCAACTGCTCGACAACAGCGACAGCGACCTGCCGGTGATCCTGCGCCATTACGACGTGGTCGCCGAGCGCCTGCAGGCGCAACTGGTCACCGCCCTGGGCACCTTCAAAAAGGGCAACACCCGCACGCCAGCCCTGTCCCCGCACATTACCCGCATGATCGAACAGGCCTGGGTGCTGGCCTCGATCGAGTACGGCGTCGGCCAGGTGCGCAGCGCCCACCTGCTGCAAGCGTTGCTCGACGACGCCGAGCTGCGCCGGGTGGTAATCGCCTCTGCACCGGAGCTTGAGAAAGTGAACGCCGACGACCTGCGCCTGAACCTGGCGGCACTGGTCGAAGGCAGCGCCGAATCGAAGCTGGCGAGCCCGTTGGCCAGCCCAGCTGCGCCGGTGACCGGCGCTGGCAAGGTGGGTGGCAAGACCCCTGCCCTGGACCAGTACACCGTCAACCTCACGCAAAGCGCCCGCGACGGCCGTATCGACCCGGTGCTCGGCCGCGAGTTCGAAGTGCGGCAGATGGTCGATATCCTCACCCGCCGCCGCCAGAACAACCCGATCCTTACCGGTGAGGCCGGGGTCGGCAAAACCGCTGTGGTCGAAGGCCTGGCCCTGCGCATCGCCCAGGGCGATGTGCCGGCGGTGCTCAAGGACGTGGCCCTGCACACCCTCGACCTGGGCCTGCTGCAAGCCGGTGCCGGGGTAAAAGGCGAGTTCGAAAACCGCCTGAAGGCGGTGATCGAAGAGGTCAAGCGCAGCCTGCACCCGATCATCCTGTTCATCGACGAAGCCCACACCCTGATCGGCTCTGGTGGCCAGGCCGGGCAGAACGACGCCGCCAACCTGCTCAAACCAGCCCTGGCCCGTGGCGAGTTGCGTACCATCGCCGCCACCACCTGGGCCGAGTACAAGAAGTACTTCGAGAAAGACGCCGCCCTCGCCCGCCGCTTCCAGGTGGTCAAAGTCGAAGAGCCTGACGAAGACAAAGCCATCTACATGCTGCGCGGCTTGCTCGGCAAGATGCGCGAACACCACAAGGTGGCGGTGATGGACGAAGCGTTGGTGCAGGCTGTACGCCTGTCCAACCGCTACATCACGGGCCGTCAGCTGCCAGACAAGGCAGTCAGCGTGCTCGACACCGCCTGCGCGCGCATCGCCCTGGCGCAATCGTCGCAGCCAGGTGCCCTGGAAGACAGCCGCCGCCACATCGACAACCTGCAAGCCGAAATCGCCGTGCTCGACCACGAGGCCGGCAAAGGCCACGACCATGCTCGCCGCCTGGCCGAGCTGCAGGCCGCCCTGCAGGCCGAGCAGGCCCAGGAACAGCGCCTGGCCGCCCAATGGCAGCAAGAGCTTGAGCTGGTCGAGCAGCTCAAGGCCCTGGACAGCGCCAAGCAGGCCGATGCCGAGCAACTCAATGCCCTGCGTGCCGAGCTCAGCACTGTGCAAGGCGACCAGCCACTGGTCCACGCCCTGGTCGACGCCGGCGCCATCGCCCAGGTGATCAGCGGCTGGACTGGCATCCCCCTGGGCAAGATGCTGCGTGACGAGATCGACACCGTACAGCGCCTGCCAGCCCTGCTCGGCGAGCGCGTGCTGGGCCAGGACCACGCCCTGCACGAGATCGGCAAGCGCATCAAGATTTCCCGCGCGCGCATGGAAGACCCGAACAAGCCGATCGGCGTGTTCCTGCTGCTCGGCCCCAGCGGCGTCGGCAAGACCGAAACCGCGCTGGCCCTGGCCGACACCCTGTACGGCGGCGAGCGCAACCTGATCACCATCAACATGTCCGAGTACCAGGAAGCCCATACCGTGTCGAGCCTCAAAGGCTCGCCGCCCGGCTACGTCGGTTACGGCGAAGGCGGCGTGCTGACCGAAGCCGTGCGCCGCAAGCCGTACAGCGTGGTGTTGCTGGACGAGGTGGAAAAGGCCCACCCCGACGTGCTCGAACTGTTCTTCCAGGTGTTCGACAAGGGCGTGCTGGACGACGGCGAAGGCCGGGAGATCAACTTCCGCAACACGGTGATCATCCTCACCTCCAACACCGGCACCGAACGCATCATGCACACCTGCCTGAACGCCGAAACGCTGCCAACACCGGAGGCCATCGTCGAAGGCCTGCGCGATGAGCTCAACCGGGTGTTCAAGCCGGCCTTCCTCGGCCGCCTGAGCATCGTGCCGTTCTACCCGGTACAGGACCAGATCCTCGAACGCATCGTCGCCCTCAAGCTCGACCGCATCGCCAAGCGTTTCGCCCGTAACCATCAGGCCGAACTCAGCTACGACGATGCACTGGTCAAGGCCATTGCGGCGCGTTGCACCGAGGTCGACAGCGGCGCGCGCAACATCGACAACATCCTGTCGCGCACCTTGATGCCCGAGCTGGCCCAGCACGTGCTCGAGCGCATGGCGCAGGACGCGCCGATCGAGCGCCTGACGATCGAGCTGGGTAGCGATGGCGATTTCGCCTATCGCCTGGCCTGAATCAGTACCTGGAGGTTTAGCCGTCATGCAACGCAGCCACACCACACTCAAGCGCCTGAGCGCTGTCGCCCTGCTGCTGGCACTCGCCGGTTGCGGGGTTACCGACCGCATCGGCAAGCGCATGGACGACAGCTGGGCAGCTGACATGCTGGCCGACAGCGAGAAGGTCATCCTGACCTCCGATGGTGGCAACCAGCTCAACCCCGATGCCGAGGGCAAACCGTTGTCGGTGGTGATGCGTGTGTACCAGCTGACCGACCTCGAGCGCTTTGCTGCCACCGATGCCGACACCCTCTGGGATGCCCCGGAAAAAGCCCTGGGCAACACCCTGGTGGAGGCCCGCGAGCTCACCCTGCTGCCGGGCATCGGCCAGATCGACCAGTGGCCGCTGGCCAAAAGCGCCCGTTATGTCGGTATGGCCGCGTTCTTCCGCGACGACCAGGATGCCCGCTGGAAGGTTGCCTTCGACGCCAACTCGCTGCGCAAGGACGGTATCTGGTTCTCCTCCGATGGCCTGCGCATTCTCGTCGACAAGACGGCGATCACCGCCGTGCGTGGCGTGGACGTGCTGAACAAGCCGCCCACCGCCGAACAAGTGGCGGCCGCCCAGGCCAAGGACACCGCGCCGACCATCAGCGACAAAGTGCAAGACGCGGTGATCGACAAGGCCACGGACGCTGCCGGCCAGTCGGCACAAAACGCCATGGATTCAAAATTCAACTCTTTAGTGGATAGCGTCAAATGAGCAAGCAGAGCCGAGTGATGTGGTCGGAAGGCATGTTCCTGCTGCCCCAGCACTTCCAATACCAGGATGAATTCCACCAGCACCAGCTGGCCGAGGCGACGCTGCGCGGCACCCCGTTCCATTGGGGCGTGCAGGCGTTGCAAGTGGACGAGGATGCCCTGGCCAACGGTTCGCTGCAGCTCAAGCGCCTGAAACTGGTATTCCCCGACGGCAGCCTGTACGACGCGCCGCAGCACGACCCGCTGCCGGCCGCCCGCGACCTCAAGGACCTGCTCAAGGCCAACGACCTGAAGGTTTATGCCGCGCTCAAACTGCCCGAGCCCTTCGGCCTCAACTATGTCGAGGATGGCCAGGAGCACAAAGCTGCACGGCGCTTTCGCAAACAGTTCGCTACCCTGCCCGACCTCAACGAAGGCGAGCTGGAAAACGAAATCACCAGCCTGCGGCTGAACGTGGTGCTGCTGGTGGACGGCGACAGCCTTGATGGCTACAGCCATTGCCCGTTGGCCAAGCTGACCCGCAACAGCATGGGCGGCTTCAACCTCGACCCGCATTTCGTTCACCCCACCCTGCACCTGGGCAGCCACGACACCCTGGCCGGTATCGGCAAGCGCCTGCTCGGTGCGCTGCAGGCCAAGAGCAAGGCACTGTCGGGCCGGCGCCGAGAGCGCGCCGACCAGATCGCCGAATTCGGCTCCAGTGACGTGACCCTGTTCTGGCTGTTGAACACCGTCAACCGCGCGCACCCGCAACTGGCCCACTTGTTGGCTCACCCGCGCCTGCACCCGGAGCGCCTGTACCTGTTCCTGGCAGACCTGGCCGGCGGCTTGCTGACCTTTACCCTGGACACCCAGCTGAGCGATGTGCCGGATTACGACCACCACGACCCGGCCGCGTCGCTGGTCAAGCTGGACGAGATGATCCGGGTGATGCTCGACAATGTCGTGCCCAACCAGTGCATCGTCATCAACCTCACCCAGACCAAACCGAGCTACTGGCAAGGGCAACTGCGCGACCCGCGCCTGGCCGAAGCCGACTTCTATATCTCGGTACACGCCGACATGCCCGGTGCCAGCCTGCTGGAACTGGTGCCGCGGGCGTTCAAGGTCGGCTCGCCGGAAGACATCGAGGTGGTGGTCAACAGCGCCATGCCGGGGGTCACCCTCAACCATGCCGCGCGGCTGCCCAACGCCATTCCGGTGCGCCTGGACAACCAATACTTCGCCATCGAGCCACACGGCAATGTCTACGAGCGAATGATGAACGCCCAGACCATCTGCTTCTACGCGCCCAGCGCCTTTACCAACCTCAAGCTTGAACTGATGGCGGTGCTCAAATGACCGAAGCCGTATTGCAGCAAGGCGCCGTTGCGGCCGCCAACGACAAACCGAAGCTCAAGGACCTGGTCCAGGACTTCATCAGCATGGCGCTGATCGTGCGCCGCGGCCGCCAGGTCACTTCGGTGCAGGCCTTCGAAGGCAGCGTCGAGCGCTTCTTCGCCAACCTGGAGCGCGATGCCCGCGCCGCCAACTACAGCGTCGAGCAGGTCAAGGACACCCAATACGCGCTGTGCGCGTTCCTCGACGAAAGCGTGCTGCGCTCGGGCGATAGCGAGCTGCGCCGGCACTTCGAACTGCAGCCGCTGCAGTTCCGCTACTTCGGCGTGCACCTGGCCGGTGAAGGCTTCTTCGAGAAGGTCGACGCCCTGCGCGCCGACGTGAAACAGAACCTCGATGTGCTGGAGGTCTACCACCTGTGCCTGGCCCTGGGCTTCGAAGGCAAGTTCAGCCTCGGCCAGAAAGACCAGCTGCGCTACCTGGCCAATTCCCTGGGCCAGGACATCGCGCGCTACCGCAAGGCGCCGAAGGCCCTGTCGCCCGACTGGGCCCTGCCCGACCAGGTGTCGCAGATGCTGCGCCACGAGGTGCCGCTGTGGGTGTACCTGGTGTTGATTGCGCTGGTCTGCGTTGCGGTGTACCTGACGCTCGACTGGTTGCTCGACAAGGACGTCGCCGCCCTTTCCGAACAAATCCGCCAGCTGTTCAGTGCCTGAGCCCCTATCAGGTAGCCGAGTCAGGAAGACATGAAAACATTACTGCGTCTGTTGAAGAGTTTCTGGATCCTCCTGCCACTGCTGTGGCTGGTGAGCTTGTTGATCTGCTGGCTGGTGGCCCCACTGGTGCCTTGGCTGCGCCACCACGTGCCCGAAGCCTTGGCCATTATCAGCGCCTGCTTCTTGCTGGTGATCGTGCTGCGCCAGTACCAACGCATCCGCGCCGAACACAACCTGGAGAACCTGCTGCAGCTCGAGGTCGATCGCTCGTGGAACGCCACTGGCGAATTCCGCGACCAGCAAGTGCTGCGCGAGCGCCTCAAGCACGCCATCGCCATGCTGCGTACCGACCGCTCCGCCGGCGGTGGTGGCAAGGCGGCGCTGTCGGACCTGCCCTGGTACCTGGTGATCGGCATGTCGGCCGCCGGCAAGACCTCCCTGCTGACCCACTCGGGGCTGTCGGCGAGCATTGCGACGGCCAACGACAGCGAAAGCGGCACCCAGCACTGCGACTGGTACTTCAGCCCCGACGCGGTGATGATCGACACGGCGGGCCGCTACCTGCGCGACGACCAGTCTGCCAGCGAGTTCTCGGCTTTCTTGCGCATGTTGCGCAAGCAGCGCGGCAAGGCAGCGATCAACGGCCTGGTACTGGTGGTCAGCCTGCCCGAGTTGCTGGCGGCCAACAGCGACGAGCGTAACGCCCTGGCGGCACAACTGGTGACGCGGGTCGAGGAGTACGCCGAGTGCCTGGGCACCAACCCGCCGATCTACCTGATGCTGAGCAAGACCGACCAACTGCCAGGCTTCAACCAGGCATTCGAAGGCCTCGACCTGCACCAGCGCCAGCAGCCATTGGGCATGACCTTTGGCCTGTCGGAGATCCGCAACAATGGTTTGCACAGCGTCATCAATGCACGCCTGAAAAACCTGCAGAGCCACATCCGCCAGCATGTCGATGCGCAAATGGTCAGCCTGGGCGCCGATGCCGACAGCACCCTGGTCAACTTCCCGCAATATTTCGCTGCACTCAATGGCGTGCTCGAGCAGTTTCTCGAACACTTCACGCGCAGCCAGCACGGCAGCGCCCCGCTGCTGCTGCGCGGCCTGTACTTCACCAGTGCACTGCAGACCGACCAGCAGTTGGGCCACGTCTACGAAGACGAGATCGCCGACAGCTTTGCCCTGCAAGCGGCCTATGATGATGGCGCGCAGGCCGATGGCAAGGCGCCGGGCAACCGCAGCTACTTCATCACCGATACCTTCCGCCAGGTGATTTTCCCCGACCGCGACCTGACCCTGTACCAGTCGCGCCTGGGCCGCCAGGCCGCGTTCAGCCCGCTGATGCTGGGCCTGGCCGCGGCTGCCGGGGTGGCGTTCATCGGCTGGCAGGCGCTGTCGTTCGCCAACAACCGCCAGTGGCTGGACAGCCTGCGTGGGCAGTTGGCCGAGATCGAGCAATCGGCTGACCGCGAACAACTGCTGGCAGCCGGCAAAGGCCTGGAAGTGCTGCGCGGGCAGATGGCCACGGTCGAGGCTCACCGGCTGCAGGGCGTGCCGCTGCAGCTGAGCGCCGGCCTGTACCACGGCGAAGCGATCCACCAGGTCGCCCGCACCGCTTACCTGGCGCAACTGCGCAGCCAGGCACTGGAGCCGATTGCCCGCAATCTGCAGGTACAGATGCGTGCCTTCAACACCTTTGCCAGCGGTATCAATCAGGAACTGGAATTCACCCCGGCACCGAAGAGCCGCAATGGCAAGCCACTGGCGCCACGCCTGGCGGCCAAGGCCCAGGCCGCGCTCAACAAGACCCGCGCCAGCGCCTACGCCGCGAAGGTCAACCTGGCGACCGCCAGCGATGCTGCCGAGCTGTCCGCAACCACCGGCGGCCTGTCGCTCTCCGAAGAGATGCTTGGGCGCCTGGATGAGCAACAGGTCGCGTCGATCATCGAGGCCTACAACACCCTCAAGCTGTACCTGCTGCTGACTGAGCCGCAGGCCCACCCGGACGCCGCCTTCGTTGCCGCCAGCCTGCCACAGGCCTGGGCCGCCGCAGCCTCCGAAGGTACACCGGCGGACGAAGGGGTTATCAGCGAGAACGCACCGCTGTACGTGCAATTGCTCGAACAGGGCCAGGCCCCTTCGCTGCCACGCAACGCACAACTGATTGACGAAACCCGGCAGAACCTCAAGTCGTTCATGATTTCCAGCTCGCTGGTCGACCGTGAATACCTGCGCCTGCAGCTGGAGTCGAGCCGTCAGTTCCCGGCCCTGAGCCTCAACGACCTGGTGCCGATGCCTGGCCGCACATTGCTGTACAGCTCAGCGGGCGTGCCGGCGATCTACACCCGCCAGGGCTGGGACACCTTCGTCAAGCCTGAACTGATCAAGCTGGTGTCGGGCAACCTGCGCAACGATACCGATTGGGTACTCGACGGCGAAGGCGGCGATGCCATCGTGCAGAAGGCCAACTTCGTGCGCGAGTTCATGACCCGCTACAAGCGCGACTACACCCAGGCTTGGTACAAGATGGTCAACAGCGTTGGCGTGCGCCACTTCGCCGACCTGGCGTCGGCCACCGAGCACCTGGGGCTGCTCAGCGACGTGCAGAACTCGCCAGTGAAAAACTTGCTGGCCGCAGTCAATGACAACACCCAGTGGGACCTGCCGGCGCAGCGGGAAGCAACGCCTACGGGCAATGCCCGCGTGGACGGTTTCTGGAGCAAGGTCAGCGGCCTGCTCGACGACGCCAAGGACAGCGTACCGGACGCCGTGGCGCCAAGCCTGCCAGCGGTCGACGACGGCAGCCTGGCCAAACGCTTCCAACCGGTGGCGCGTGTGTTTGCCGCCAACAACGCCGAAGGCGCCGACAGCACCATCATGGACCGCTACCTGGCCGCCCTGCGCAAGCTCAAGGTGCGCATGAACAACATCCAGCGCTCGCAGGACGTCGGCAAGGGCAGCAAGCTGCTGATCAGTGAAACCCTGGAAGGTCAGCCGAGCGAAGTGACCACCGTACGCAACTACGTGGAAACCAGCGTCGACACCAGCCAGGACGGCCTGTCGCGCTCGCTGCAGGGGCTGTTCAGCCTGCCTATCCAGTACGCCTGGGAAACCCTGCGCGACCCGGCCGGCCAGCAGATCGCCAAGGCCTGGGCGCAGCAGATCGCCAAGCCTTGGGAACAGGTGATGGCGCACCGTTACCCGATCGCCACCGGCAGCCGCAACGAGGCGTCGGTCAAAGACCTGCAGCGCTTCGTCGACCCCGACAGCGGCCTGCTGCCGACCTTCAAGCGCAACGAGATCGGCAACCTGTCCGGCGGCGAAGGCCTGGGCCTGAGCAACGGCAAGGCGCCGGCCCTGGTCAACCCTGGCATGCTCAACAGCATCGACAAGGCCAGCTCTGTGGGCCAGGTGATCGCCAGCCTGTCGGACCGCGACAACGGCTTCGAGATCATGCTCGAACCGTCGGCCAACTTCACCGACATCGTGTTCACCCTTGACGGCCAGGAACAGCACTACCGCAACGGCCGCAGCAGCTGGAACCGCTTCGCCTGGCCTGGCACCAGCAACGCGCCGGGCGCACGCCTGGACGTGGTGACCCTGAGCGGCGCACGCCTGAACGTATTCGACTTCCCGGGCCGCTGGGGCCTGCTGCGCATGAACGAAAGCGCGCGGGTGGACGACCTCGACGGCATCCAGCAACGCTTTAGCTGGAACACGGCCAATGGCCGCGTCAGCCTAGTGGTGCGCAACTTCGGCGGCGTCAAGCTGACCGACCTGGGCGACGTCAAGGCCTTGAGCGCGCTGAACGGCGCTGGCAGGGGCGCACAATGATCGGTTGCTTCGGCAAGCTCCCGTCGAGCGCGGACTTCGTCAGCCTGCATGGCGCGGCGGAGGAAGTCTGCGAATTCGACGCCTGGCTGCAGGCCTCGCTGGCGGCGATGCGCCACCGCGAGGACTGGCAGGCGTTGTTCGACGCGCTGCCGATGTGTTTCTTCAGTTACCGCGCGCGCAATGGCAACCGGTTGCTGGGCGGCCTGCTCAGCTCCCGCGATGCCAGCCAGCGGCGCTACCCGTTTTTCATCTTCCAGGTGCTCAAGGGCCAGGAAGGTGAAGCGCTGCTCAACCCGTTCACCCTGGGTGAGCTTTTCAGCGCCCAGATCAAGCCGCTGCTGCACCAGGCGGTGCAAGGCTCCGAGCCCGCTGCCGTGTTCGAGCGCATCAAGGCCTTGCGCCCACTGCAGGCCCAGGACCTTGACCTGTTCCGCCGGGTGCACGCCAAGTTCCTCCATGATTTCAGCTTTGCCGACGTTGCCCGAGCGCTGCACGGTTCCTGGCCAACCTTTGACGGCGCTACTGCGCTGGCACGCCTGCAGCTTGCACACGCGTCGCTGCACAGCGACTTCGAGGGCGCTATCGAGTTGCCACTGCCAGCCGAGCGTGGCCTGAAAAACCCCACCGCCGACCTGTGGCTCACCTGGCTCACGCGCATGAGCGGCCGCCAAGGTGCGCCTGCAGTCAGCCTGCTGGCAGACGCCTTCATGCACCCACGGCTGCTGTGCTTCCCGTCGCGCCATGCCAATACGGCCTATCGCCTGCTCAGCGGCACGGCCGATGCCCGCCAGCACCTGGAACTGCTCAGCCCATTGGCGCAACCGGCCCGCGCACACGATTACGACCGACCTCTTGAACACGTCATCGACCAGTTCGTCGATACGCTGGATGCGACGCCTGTATGAACAAGATCAAGTATTACTGCCTGCGCTACCAACCCTACCTGCTGGGGCTGGCCTTCTTCCTGGCGATTTTCGTGGTCTGGGCCATTGGCCGGGCCCTGGGCTTCGCCTCGCTGCACAGCCTGCTGGCAGGCATCGGTGTGTTCCTGCTGTTGTCGGCGGGCTATGTGCTGCTGCTGTACCGCGGCGCCGGCCAGCACCACAACCTTGAGGCGTTGCTGCGCGATGACGCCGACCAGGCCGTGCTCAACGCCACCCCGGCCGACCGCGAGGAGGTCAGCCTGCTGCGCGAACGGCTGCTGCAGAGCATCGAGCGCCTGCACAGCAACAAGCCACGCGGCACCCCAGCCAAGGACGCCCTCTACGCCCTGCCCTGGTACCTGGTGGTGGGCCAGCCCGCCGCGGGCAAAAGCACCATGATCCTGCAATCGGGGCTGAACTTCCCCTATGCCGAGCGTGAAGGCGCACGCGTCGCAGGCCTGGGTGGCACGCGTAACTGCGATTGGTTCTTCAGCTCCGAAGCCGTGCTGCTGGACACCGCCGGGCGCTACATGAACAGCCCTGAAGAAGCCGGCAAATGGCGCGGGTTCCTGCAGCTGCTGCGCCAGCATCGCCAGCGCCGTCCGCTCAATGGCCTGATCGTCAGCGTCAGCATCGCCGACATCCTGCACGGCTCGGCCGAGGACCAGGAGCGCGTGGCCAAGCGCCTGCGCGAGCGCATTCAGGAAAGCTGCGCGTTGCTCGAGGTGCGCCTGCCGATCTACCTGGTGTTCACCAAGTCCGACCTGATCCCGGGCTTCACCCCCTTCTATCGCCAGCTGGACGACAGCGCACGCGGCGAAGTAATGGGCAAGACCTTCTCGCACAAAGGCTTTGAGCAGGCCGACTGGGGCCAGCGCTTTGGCAAGGCCATGGACGAGCTGACCGGTTACTGGCAGCAGGTCGCGAGCCAACAGCTGGTGCAGCAGGACATTCAGGTCACCCGGCAGAACGACGCGGCCTACCGCTTCCCGCTGGAGCTGGCCGCGCTCAAACCGCGCCTGCAACGCTTCGTTGACAGCCTGCTGCGCGCCAACCCGTACCAGAATGCCGAGCTGCTGCGTGGTTTCTACTTCACCGCCGCGCTGGAAGCCGACGAGGCCCAGTGGGGCAGTCACGGTGAGCATGTGGCCGAGCGCTTTGCCCTGGCGCATGGTGAGGGTGCCGCCCAGGGCGGCAGCCAGCCGTCGCCGCTGTTCATCAACAGCCTGTTCCGCAAGGTGATCATCCCCGACCAGCACCTGGTGGCGCTGTATACCAGCAACCGCCGCGAGCGCCGGCGCAAGGCTGCCTGGGTGGGTGCCGCCAGCCTGGCGGGCTTGCTGCTGTGCAGCCTGTGGGGCTGGTCCTATTTCAACAACCGCGCCACCCTCGGCAGCATCGCCGGCGAGCTGGCCCAGGCCAAACGCGAAGATCAGGCCAACCCCGGGCAGTACGCCGCCTGGCACAGCCTGGACCGCCTGCGCTTCTGGGCCGCGCACTACTACCAGCAACACCACGAGCACGCCGTGCCACTGGGTATGCGCCTGGGCCTGTACCAGGGCCATGCGGTCGAGCCGGTGCTGCGCACTCGCTACTTCGCCACCCTGCAGAACGTGATGCTAAAACCCACGGCGGACAACCTCACCCGCACGCTGTACCTGCTGACCACGCTCAAGGTGTACCAACGCAATACCCGCGAGCTGCAACCAGTCACCGGCGTGGACAGCGTCGAGGCCGAAGCCCTGCCCCATGACAACCGCGCCCAGTCGATCGCCGACTTTGGCAAGGCAGCCCTGGACACCTACGTGATGCTGTCGCCGGCGCAGCGGGAAAAGGCCGACCCGGCGTTCCTCAAGGCGCGCCTGCCAGACTACTGGTACCCCGCCATCGCCCGCCACACTGGCAAGAGCATGGTCGCCGCCGGCAGCGACAACACCGCCAGCCAGGACTACCAGTACGCCAGCCGGCAGATCGTGTTCTACAGCGACCAGATCCGCGAACCGGACGTGCCGCGCATTCTTGACAATGCGTTTCTGATGTCCAGCTCGCGCAACTACATCAACAGCCTGCTGACCCAGTCGTTGCGCTCGATCGAGACCATCACGCTGGAGTCCGACACCCTGTTCGCCTTCGCCCGTGCCGACTTCCAGAGCCTCAAAAGCGAAGGCCAGAGCAAGCTGAGCGCGATCGCCAACAAGCTGCTGAACACCCCGAACATCGGCAAGATCGTCATTTCTGGCCATGCCGACCAACTGGGTGACGCGCAGGGCAATCTGCAGGTTTCCCGGCAGCGGGCGCAAACCATCCGCACCTACCTGGTGGGCAAGGGTGTGCCCGCCGAGCTGGTCACCGCCCAGGGCGAAGGCAGCCGCAAGCCGCTGGTCAATTGCGACATGCAGCAAGCACGGGCACAGCTGATCAAGTGCCTTGAGCCCAACCGCCGGGTAGAAATCGAAGTGCGCGGGCTCAACTGAGGCCGCGCCGCAAGAACCGGCCAGCCGGGCCTCACAGGAGGAGGCCCGGCTGGCGGCAAGCTACCTCTGCTGACGCTGTCAGAGAGGTCAACACGAAGGGACGCATGAGCGACCTTTAATTGATGTTAATGGAGAGTTTCACAATGGCATTTGACGCGTATATCCAAATCGACGGCATCCCGGGCGAAGTACTGGATGACAAGCACAAGGACTGGATCGAAGTGCTGGGCTACGAGTACGGCGCCACTCAGGCCACTTCGGCTACCGCAAGCTCCTCGGGCGGTGCGTCCTCCGAGCGCGTGGCGCTGAGCGACTTCAAGATCCGCAAGGCAGTCGACAAGGCTTCGGCCAAACTGTTCGAACACTGCTGCACCGGCAAGCACATCGCCAAGCTGAAGCTGAACGTCAACCGTGCCGGTGGTGACAAGGTCACCTACCTGACCATCGACATGGAAGAAGTGGTGGTGTCGTCGGTCAAGTTCGTGGCCGGTGGCAACCAGGGCGGTGAAGACAAGGCGGTCAGCGACCTGCCGATCGAAGAAATCAGCTTCAACTTCGCCCGTATCAAGACCACCTACACCCAGCAGAACCGTACCGACGGCCAGGCTGGCGGCAACATCGTCGGTGGCTGGGACCGCACCGCGAACAAAGTGTTCGCCTAAGCACTTGCTTGGCATGGGCCGCACATGCGGCCCATATCCTGCGGCGTGCCGGGGCTCCCGGCACGTTGTTCACCCCTGATCAGAGTGTTTTATGCCTGAATTCCTCAACGACCTTTCGCTGGCCGAGCTGGCCGCGCCGATCGACGGTGGCAGCGGCGAAGACTTGAGCTTCTCTGCCTTGTTCGACCAGATCAAGGAGGCGCGCCGGGCAGACCCTGACTACCTGACCCAGGGCGACTGGCAAACCGACTTGAAGACTGCCGACTGGGAAAAGGTCATCAACCTCTCGGCCCAGGGGCTTGCGCAACAGAGCAAGGACCTGATGCTGGTCGCCTGGCTCAACGAAGGGCTGGCCCAGCGTGACCACTTTGAAGGCATCACCTTTGGCCTCACCCTGACCGAACGGATCCTGGAAAACTTCTGGAGCACCGTCTACCCGTCGCTCGAAGACGGCCTGGACGAGCGTGCCGCACGGTTGTCCTGGCTCAAGACCACGCTCACCGACATCACCGGTGGCTTGCCCATTACCCAAGGGCAGAATTTCGGCGTGTTGCGTTACGACGAATCACGCCATGTAGAAAACCTCGCCTTGCAGAACCCCAAGGCGATGCAGACCGCGCTCAATGAAGGCAAGATCAACGCCGAGATCTTCCAGCGTTCGGTGGTCCTCAGCGATAGCGATTACCTGCGCAGCAAAGCCTTGCAGATTACCGCCAGCCTGCAGGCCTGCCAGCGTCTGCAAGCGACCACCGACCGCCTGTTCGGCGCCGAAGCGCCCAGCTTCGCCAGCCTCGCCGACATGCTGTCGCGCGCCAGCCAGCTGGCAGAGAAACTGCTCAAGGACCGCGGTATCGAGCTGCACCCCGCAGCCGCTGCGCCTTCAGAACCTGTTGCACCCCCCAGCGCTGCGCCCACCGAGCCAGGAGAAGCGATGAACAGCCCCGTCCAGGCTGCGGCCCCCGCAGCGATGCGCACAACGCCACTGACCCGTGACGAAGCCTTCACCATGCTCGCGGGCATTGCCCAGTTCTTCAAGCAGAGCGAGCCGCAAAGCCCGGTACCGTACCTGATCGAACGCGCCATCAAGTGGGGCAACATGCCGCTGGAAGGCTGGCTGAGCGATGTGATCAAGGACAGCAACGTAGTCGACAACATCCGCGATGTGCTGGGGACGCGCGAACAGCGGTCATGATGACTGCCGTTACTGCCCGCGGCTGAGCAACGCGGTGATGCGCGGGGCACCCGCCGAGCGCCAGCGGGGTCAACGCCCTGCCGTCTGCTCGACCAGCAGCTGCCAGTTGCGCGCCTCTTGCCGGTCCTCGCCAAACGACAATTCGACCCAGCAAGGCTGCTGCCCAGCGCTCTGCAACTGAATGCCTAGCGTGTAATCCCGTAATACCTGATGGGTGGTGGTCGACTTGGAGCGCGAGGTGCCTGGGCCAATCACACCCCAAAAAGAGGTATAGGCGAGCACGCTGCGCCGGCCATGCTTGGTGGTGGTCTTGGTAGTGCTGCTGGTAGTCGTGTGCTCATCTACGCGCACCTGCTTGACGACGCGTGGCGCGGCCATGAGGGCATGCTGGTTACCGCTGTCCGGTGAGAGTACGTAGAGCATCTGGCTTTCGGTAAAGACACCTAGCATTCGGTCGCGACGGCATACCCAGCGGTAGGCGCCAAGCTGCTGGCTGGCCATGAACGCTTTGCCCGCCTCCACCCGTGCCGCGTTGGCGTTGCGATAAGCCTGGTCTCGTGCGCGCTTGCTCGGGTACCACAACAGGGACAGCGGCCAATAGAGCAACGCCAGCACAAACCACATCACGACCGCAAGAACAGGCCCCAGGATGTAATGGCCGCTGAACATCCAGCTGATCATCCAATAGCCGCAAAACAACGCCTGAACGACCAGGAACGCGAGCGTGATCTGCGCTTTGCGCTGTTCGAAAATGCGTTCGGCCTGTTGCGCCTGTTCTATGGCTTCGGCGAGGAACGTTGGCGGTGTGGTAAACGTGGCATCGGGGGTGGTTAACGTTTGTTGAGACGACATATGCATCCTGCACGGGGTGAGGCCCACGGCTGTGGGCACGAAGAGGTGGGAGTATAGCGCGCGTGGAAAGCCGGTTCGACCCCGTGACCGGCCGCACTCGCCCATGGCGCCTGCAATCCTGTTAACGTGAAAACTTTCCACCCACCAGGACCGCCCATATGCCGCCCCGCCACCCTACCCCACCAGGCTTCATCCGCGTACGTGGCGCCCGCGAGCACAACCTCAAGAACGTCGACGTCGACATCCCCCGCGACGCGCTGGTGGTGTTTACCGGGGTCTCCGGCTCGGGCAAGTCCTCGCTGGCCTTCTCCACGCTCTACGCCGAAGCCCAGCGCCGCTATTTCGAATCGGTCGCACCCTATGCCCGGCGCCTGATCGACCAGGTCGGCGTGCCGGACGTGGACGCCATCGAGGGGTTGCCGCCGGCCGTGGCCCTGCAACAGCAACGCGGTACTCCCAGCGCGCGCTCGTCGGTGGGTAGCGTCACCACCCTGTCCAGCTCGATCCGCATGCTCTACTCCCGCGCCGGCAGCTACCCGGCCGGGCAACCGATGCTGTATGCCGAGGATTTTTCACCGAACACACCCCAAGGCGCATGCCCCGAATGCCACGGCCTGGGCCGGGTGTACGAAGTGACCGAAGCGACCATGGTGCCTGACCCGTCGCTGAGCATCCGTGAGCGGGCGGTGGCGGCCTGGCCGATGGCCTGGCAGGGGCAGAACCTGCGCGACATCCTGGTGACGCTGGGCTATGACGTGGATGTGCCCTGGCATGACCTGCCGCAAGCGCAACGCGACTGGATTCTCTACACCGAAGAGACACCCACCGTGCCGGTGTACGCTGGCCTCACCCCGGCGCAGACCCGCACCGCACTGAAGCGCAAGCTCGAGCCGAGCTACCAGGGCACCTTCAGTGGCGCACGACGCTATGTGATGCACACGTTCATGCATTCGCAGAGCGCGCAGATGCGCAAGCGCGTGTCGCAGTTCATGCGCCCCAGCCCCTGCCCGCTGTGCCAAGGCAAGCGCCTGAAGCGTGCAGCGCTGGACGTGACCTTTGCCGGGCGCGACATTGGCGAACTGTCGCAGCTGCCTTTGCAGGCACTGGCCGAGGTGTTGCGCACGGTGGCCGCACCCGGCTACCTGGAGCAGCATGAAGACACCCTGACGCTGGAAAAGCGCCTGGCTGCCCAGCGCATTGCCCACGAGCTGCTGGAACGCATCGCCCCGCTACTCGACCTGGGCCTCGGTTACCTGGCCCTGGAGCGCAGCACGCCGACGCTTTCCTCGGGCGAGCTGCAGCGGCTGCGCCTGGCCACCCAGCTCAACTCGCAGCTGTTCGGCGTGATCTATGTGCTCGACGAACCCTCTGCCGGCTTGCACCCGGCCGACAGCGAGGCGTTGTTCGGCGCCTTGCAGCGGCTCAAGCAGGCCGGCAACTCGGTGTACGTGGTGGAGCACGACATGGACACCATGCGCCGCGCCGACTGGTTGGTGGATGTCGGCCCCGCGGCCGGTGAACATGGCGGGCAGGTGCTGTACAGCGGCCCGCCGGCAGGCCTGGCCGAGGTCGAGGCGTCACGCACCCGCGCCTACCTGTTTGCCGCGCCGCAGCCAGCCGCGCGGGTGCCACGCCAGCCGCAGGGCTGGCTGCAGCTGGACGGCATCACCCGCAACAACCTAAGCAACCTCAGCGCAGCGTTTCCGCTGGGTTGCTTCACCTCGGTTACCGGCGTTTCCGGGTCGGGCAAGTCGAGCCTGGTCAGCCAGGCGTTGCTGGAGCTGGTGGGTGCCCACCTGGGCCATGCCGAACAGCGGGCCGAGCCAGAGGAGCAGAGCCTTGAGGATGAACCCGAGCAAACCAGCAGCGGGCGCGTGAGCGCCGGGCTTGAGCAGGTCAAGCGGCTGGTGCAGGTGGACCAGAAACCCATCGGCCGCACGCCGCGTTCAAACCTGGCCACCTACACCGGGTTGTTCGACCATGTGCGCAAACTGTTTGCCGCCACCGAGCAAGCCAAAGCCTGCGGTTTCGATGCCGGGCGGTTCTCGTTCAACGTCGCCAAGGGCCGCTGCGAAAACTGCGAGGGCGAAGGTTTCGTCAGCGTTGAGCTGTTGTTCATGCCCAGCGTCTACGCGCCCTGCCCGACCTGCCACGGCGCACGCTACAACCCCGAAACCCTGGCCGTGACCTGGCAGGGCATGAACATCGCCGACGTGCTGCAGCTCACCGTCGACCAGGCATTGCAGGTGTTCGCCGAGCAGCCGCCGGCGCGGCGCTGCCTGCAGGTGCTGCAGGACATCGGCCTGGGTTACCTGCGCCTGGGCCAGCCGGCCACCGAGCTGTCCGGCGGTGAGGCGCAGCGCATCAAGCTGGCCACCGAGCTGCAACGCATGGCCCGTGGTGCCACGTTGTACGTGCTGGACGAGCCTACCAACGGGCTGCACCCGCAGGACATCGATCGGTTGCTGGTGCAGCTGAACCGCCTGGTCGAGGGCGGGCACAGCGTGGTGGTGGTCGAGCATGACATGCGCGTGGTGGCGCAGAGTGACTGGGTGATCGATATCGGGCCGGGGGCCGGGGATGCGGGGGGGACGGTGGTGGTGAGTGGTACGCCGGATGTCGTTGCCCAGTGCGGTGATAGCCGCACGGCTGAGTTCCTGGCCAGAGTGCTTTAGCGTCGGTACTGGCCCTATCGCGGGCAAGCCCGCTCCTACAAGAACCTGTAGGAGCGGGTTTACCCGCGAAAGGGCCGTTGTTGTCGCAACATCTTCGGCAGGTCAAATCCTTCCTATACTGCCAAAGGCATCCCCAAATGCCATCTGCCCAAAAGCGTGCAAAACCTCACACAACAACAATCGAGGTGGCAAATGGTCTGGCAGCAAATCTACGACCCGTTCGCAAGCCCGGTGCTCTCCACCCTCATGGCCGCCGTCCCGGTGGTGGTCATGCTGGCAGCCCTGGCCTTCTTCCATATAAAAGCCCACATCGCCGCCCTGCTCGCCCTGGGGTCGGCGCTGTTGATCTCGATCGTCGCCTTCGGCATGCCCGCCAGCATGGCCGGTTCGGCGGCGCTGTACGGCGCCGCCAACGGGCTGCTGCCGATCGGCTGGATCGTGCTCAACATCATCTTCCTGCACCGGCTCACCACCGAGAACGGCTCGTTCAAGGTGCTGCAGGACTCCCTGGCACGCATCACCGACGACCGCCGCCTGCAACTGCTGCTGATCGCCTTCTGCTTCGGCGCCTTCTTCGAGGGTGCGGCGGGCTTCGGCACGCCGGTGGCGGTGACCGGGGCCATTCTGATCGGGCTGGGCTTCTCGCCGTTGGCGGCCTCGGGCCTGGCGCTGATCGCCAACACCGCGCCGGTGGCGTTTGGCGCGCTGGGCACGCCGATCATCACCCTGGCCAAGGTGACCGGGCTGGATGAAATGGAGCTGTCGGCGATGGTCGGCCGGCAACTGCCGTTCTTTTCGGTGATCGTGCCGTTCTGGCTGATCTGGGCTTTTGCCGGCTGGCGCAAGATGCTCGAAGTGTGGCCGGCGATCCTGGTGGCCGGGGTCAGCTTTGCGGTGCCGCAATTCGTGGTCTCCAACTACCACGGCCCGATGCTGGTGGACGTGATCGCGGCGCTGATTTCCATGGCCTGCCTGACTGGCTTTCTGCGCGTGTGGAAGCCGGCCACCGTGCACACCTCGGCGGCGCTGACCGGGCGTGTCGACAACTCCAAGGTCGAGCCCGACGACCGGCCGGGCGCCACCGCCACGTTTACCCAGACAGACCAGCGCAGCGTGCTCAAGGCCTGGATGCCGTGGATCATCCTCACCGTGTTCGTGTTCGCCTGGGGCACGGCGAGCTTCAAGAACCTCTTCGACACCCGTGCGGCGCTCGACCCCGCTAGCGGCGTAGCCATGCTCGACCCGCAAGGCAAGCCCCTGCGCGAGGCCAACCCGGTGTTCGCGCCGGTGTTCACCTTCGACGCCATCCACCAGCAGATCGAAAAGGTGCCGCCGGTGGTGGCCACGCCGAAGAAAGAAGACGCCCAGTACAAGTTCACCTGGTTCACCGCCACCGGCAGCGGCATCTTCCTGGCGGCGATCCTCGGTGGGCTGCTGATGGGCTACTCGCCGCTGGAGCTGGGCCGCCAGTACCTGCGTACGTTGTGGGTGGTGCGCTATTCGCTGATCACCATCGTCGCCATGCTCGCGCTGGGCTTTCTCACACGGTATTCAGGCCTGGATGCGACCATGGGCCTGGCGTTTGCCGCAACCGGCATCTTCTACCCGATGTTCGGCACCTTGCTGGGTTGGCTGGGTGTGGCCCTGACGGGTTCGGACACTGCCTCCAACGTGCTGTTCGGCGGGTTGCAACGGGTGACTGCCGAACAACTGGGGCTCAGCCCGGTGCTGATGGCGGCGGCCAACAGCTCTGGCGGGGTGATGGGCAAGATGGTCGATGCACAGTCCATTGTCGTGGCCTCCACCGCGACCCGCTGGTACGGGCATGAAGGTGAGATCCTGCGCTATGTGTTCTTCCACTCGATCATTCTGGCGATCCTGGTGGGTTGCCTGGTGACGTTGCAGGCTTATGTGGCGCCGTTCACGTCGATGGTGGTGGGTGGCTGATCCGCTGAGCCAACACTGGCCCTATCGCCGGCAAGCCGGCTCCCACAGGCACCCCTTGGTTCTTGAACCTGTGGTGAACCTGTGGGAGCCGGCTTGCCGGCGATAGGGCCGCAACGTACAGTCAGCGCCATGGACAAATACGCCCCCCACCAGTGGCTCCCGCACGAAAAGCCCAGCCTGCCCGGCTCACCTTCAACGCCCTTGCATTCCCCGGCCAAACGCCTGGCCTTCGGCGTGGTCGGGCTGCTGGTGGCAATCACCGGCGGGCTGGGCAACGCGCTGGTCACTGCCAACCTGGTGTTCCTGCAGGGCGCCCTTGGCGCGACCACTGCGGAAATGGCCTGGTTGCCGGCTGCTTACGTGATGACCAACGTGTCGATCAACCTGCTGCTGGTCAAGTTTCGCCAGCAGTTCGGCCTGCGCGCGTTCACCGAAGTGTTCCTGGTGCTGTACGCGCTGGTCACCTTCGCCCACCTGTTCGTCAATGACCTCAACTCGGCCATCGCCGTGCGGGCCGCCCACGGCATGGTTGGCGCCGCGCTGAGTTCGCTGGGGCTGTACTACATGATCCAGGCGTTCCCGGCGCAGTGGCGGCTCAAGGCCATGGTGCTGGGCCTGGGCGCCTCGCAGCTGGCGCTGCCGTTGGCGCGGATCTTCTCCGAAGACCTGCTGCAGATCGCCGAATGGCGCGGCCTGTACCTGTTCGAACTGGGCCTGGCGCTGGCCGCGCTGGGGTGCGTGCTGATGCTCAAGCTGCCCCCGGGCGACCGCTTCAAGACTTTCGAACCGCTGGATTTTCTCACCTTCACCCTGATGGCCAGCGGTACCGCCCTGCTCTGCGCGGCGCTGTCGCTGGGGCGCATCGACTGGTGGCTGGACGCGCCGTGGATCGGCGTGGCCCTGGCCGCCTCCATCGCCCTGGTGTTCAGCGGCCTGGCCATCGAGCACAACCGCCAGAACCCGCTGCTGATGACGCGCTGGCTGGGCAGCGGCGCGATCATCCGCCTGGGCCTGTGCGTGATCCTCATTCGCATGGTCACCTCCGAGCAGTCCACCGGCGCCGTCGGTTTTCTGCAGGTGCTGAACATGGGCAGCGAGCAGATGCGCTCGCTGTACTGGATCATGCTGCTCGGTGCGGTGGCGGGCCTGGCCACCAGCGCCTTGACCATCAACCCCAACCACCTGGTGATTCCGCTGTTCATCTCGCTGCTGGCGATGGCCACCGGGGCGTTCATGGACAGCAGTTCAAGCAACCTCACCCGCCCGGCGCAGATGTACCTCAGCCAGTTCCTGCTGGCCTTCGGCAGTACCTTCTTCCTCGGCCCATCGATGGCACTGGGCATCAGCCACGTACGCGCCAACCCGCGTAACCTGGTGAGTTTTTCGGTGCTGTTCGGCATCTGCAACAACCTCGGCGGGCTGATCGGCGCGGCGCTGTTGGGCACCTTCCAGACCTGGCGCGAAAAGTTTCACTCCAGCCACCTGATGGACCGCCTCAGTTTCCTCGAACCGCTGGTGAACGCCCGCGTTCAAAGCGGTGGCGCAGGTTACGCCGGCATCCTCGCCGACCCGGCCCTGCGCAGCGAGGCCGGCATGCGCGTGCTGGCCAGCGCGGCTACCCGTGAGGCCAACGTGATGGCCTACAACGATGTGTTCATGCTGATCGGCAGCATCGCCGTGCTCACCATGATCTGGATTTGCATCCGCGGTTCCTGGCTGTGGTACACCGCCCGCCAGGCCACTTCACCCGACTCCACCAGCGGTACTGCCAGCCGATGACCGACGAAACCCGCACGACCACCACCACTGCCATTGCCGAAACCCCGGAAGGCGCGACGCCGCCCAGCGAGCCGACCAGCCCGGTGCGCACGCGGCGGGTGCGCATCCTGTCGTCGATCCTGTTCGCCTGCGTGGCCCTGGCCGGCATCCTGCTGGTGCTGTACGCCTGGCGCCTGCCGCCGTTCAGCAGCGCCATCGAGAGCACCGAGAATGCCTTGGTGCGCGGGCAGGTGACGATCATCGGGCCGCAGCTGAGCGGCTACATCGTCGATGTGCCGGTGCATGACTTCCAGTTCGTCAAGGCCGGCGACCTGCTGGTGCAGCTCGACGACCGCATCTACAAGCAGCGCCTGGCCCAGGCCATCGCCCAGCTGCAGCAACAGCAGGCGGCGCTGGCCAACAACCTGCAGCAGCGCAAAAGCGCCGAGGCCACCATTGCCCAGCGCCAGGCCGCCATTGGCGATGCCTCGGCCCAGGCCGACAAGGCCCGCGCCGACCTGCGCCGCAGCCAGGCGTTGGTCAGCGATGGTTCGGTGTCACGCAGCGAGTTCGACCTGGCCCGTGCCAGCCAGGCCGCCGCCGTCGCCACCCTGGCCCAGGCCAAGGCGGCGCTGGCCATCGCCCGCCAGGACCGTGAAACGGTGATCGTCAACCGTGCAGCGCTGGAGGCCGCGGTGGAAAACGCCAAGGCGGCCGTGGAGCTGGCCCGCATCGACCTGGACAACACCCGCGTGACGGCGCCGCGCGACGGCCAGCTGGGGCAGATCGGCACGCGCCTGGGGGCCTACGTCAACTCTGGTGCACAACTGATGGCGCTGGTGCCCGATACCCTGTGGGTGATCGCCAACATGAAGGAAACCCAGATGGCCGATGTGCGCATCGGCCAGCCAGCGACCTTTACCGTCGATGCGCTCAACCACCTGAAGCTGCGCGGCCATGTGCAGCAGATTTCACCCGCCACCGGCTCTGAGTTCGCCCTGCTGCAGGCCGACAATGCCACCGGCAACTTCGTCAAGATTGCCCAGCGCATACCGGTGCGGATCATCGTGGATGCCGACCAGCCAGAGGCCCGGCGCCTGCGCCCGGGGATGTCGGTGGTGGTGAGCATCGATACCCGTGGCCAACCCTGAAACCGCCGCGGTGCGATTATGAGAACCGCGTCGAGATGCCGTCCTGCCACGATTGCGCCGCTCTAAACCGTGGGTTCTAATTCCGACCCACCGGTTTTATCTTCGCAATCCAAGGACGCTTGATCATGTACAGGACGATCGCACCGCTGGCGCTGCTGGCCTCTCTTGCTGGCTGTTCGGACACCAAGGACGTCAGCGAAGCCAAATTCCACAAGGCCGCCCAGGCCTACCTCGACACCCAGTACCCGCATTGCTTCGTGCTCAGTGCCTTCCCCACCAAGACCCAGGACTTCGACACCAACGGCACCAACAAGGCGCTGCATGCGCTGGCGCAGGTCGGGGTGGTCAGCGAGAAGGAAATTTCCCGCACCGAAGTGCCGGAACGCCTGTGGCAACCGGCCCGCACCGACATCTACTACGCCTACGACCTGACCGACGAAGGCCGCAAGTACTACAAGGCTGACGCGCAGAAAATGCTCAACGGCAGCACCCGTGGCGGGCTGTGCTTCGGCAAGGCGCAGGTCACCCGCATCGAGCGGTTCACCGAGCCGGGCGAGCTGAGGGGGCAGACGGTTTCCGACGTGACCTATGCCTACAAGATCACCGGTTTACCGGAATGGGCGGGCAATCAGGAGGTGAAAACCAGCATTCGTCCGCTGGGCGAGGCCGTGGCCACCAATGAGACGCCGGCCAGGGAAACGCGGGTGATGGTGCTGACCGACAAGGGTTGGGTGCATGAGCGGATGTTCGATCACTGATGGTGCCTGTACCGGCCTCTTCGCGGGGCAAGCCCGCTCCCACAGTCTGGACCCGCCAAAGAGGTTGGGCACCCTTGAGGCAGTGCAGATACACACTGATCCTGTGGGAGCGGGCTTGCCCCGCGACGGGGCCGGTACAGTCATAACCACCAGGCCAGCACCAGCGGCAACCAGGCAAACGACAGCACGGTGGAGCACATCACCAGGTTCGCTACCTGCTCCGGCTCGCGGTTGGCGCGCACCGCCATCAGATAGTTGAACACCGCCACCGGCATCGCCGACTGCAGCATCAGCACCGCCCGCTCCATCTGCTCCAGGCCAAGCGCCGCGCCCACCGCCCAACCTGCCGCCGCCCCCAGCACGATGCGCAAGCCGCCCAGCAGCAGGCCCTTGCCGATATGCTGCGGGCGAATGCTGGCCAGCGACACGCCGAGGGTCAGCAGCATCAGCGGGATCGACATGCCGCCCAGCAGGTCCGCCGTGTTGGCCAGCCAGCGCGGCAACTCGAAGTCGAGGAAAATGATCGGCATGGCGCCCGCCAGGCTGATGACGATGGGGTTGCGCAGCAGCGCCTTGAACGACGCCGCGGTGCCGGCGATGGCCATGCCGAGGGTGAACTGCACGATCGACAGGGTCAGGAAGAACGCCACGGCCAGGGCCAGGCCGTGCTCGCCAAAGGCGTACAGGCTGATCGGCAGGCCCATGTTGCCGGTGTTGGGGAACATGAACGCCGGCAGCAACACGCGCCAGTGCTGGCCCGAGGCACGGCACACCAGCCACCCGCCGACGGCCATCACCAGCGTGCACAACAGGCAGGCCATGGCCATGCTGGTGAAGGCTGCCGGGTCGAGTTCGGTGCGGCTGAGCGTCGACAGCACCAGCGAGGGCGTACCGACTGTCATGACCATCCTGGCCACGAAGGCGGTGGGGTAATCCAGGCCCTTGCGGGCCCAGGCGTAGCCGATGCCGGCGACGATGAAGACCGGGGCCAGGACGGCGAACAGTGAGGCGAGCATTGGGTTGGGCCTTCCTTGGAGCGTTTGGGCGACATTATGCCGCAGCCTTCAACATCCCGGGGCTGCTTTGCAGCCCTATCGCCGGCAAGCCGGCTCCCACAGGGACAGCAGTAGGCTTGGGGGTGGGAGCTGGCTTGTCAGCGATTGGGCTGCAAAGCAGCCCCACTCGATGTCGGCTCCAGGCACAAAGCCGAAGCATTCCGACCTGCGGCGTCCCGTCGCACGCTACACCCCCTTGGGCAAACCCCTCGAAGGCCGTAGAATCGCGCCTCCTTTTCGCCCGTCGCCTTGAACGGTGGCAACCGGCAGCAACGACAGAGTCCGTGCCTGACCACATGCCCATCCATGTGAAATAGGCTCAACCGACCCGCGCGGCCCGCTTTTACAGGGTCCAGCGGTTGAGTCTTGCCCAGGTCGCATCCAGCCCAGGCACATCCGTGCAGCCTCCTGGCCCATTACGGGCCTGTTTGGCGTGCGCGTTCGAAGAGGCGTTCCCAACCGCCACTCCAACTTGAGGTATGTATGTCTGCGCGTTTGCTGGCCATGGCGCTGGCGCCCCTGCTCGGGCTGTTCATCATCGCCCTGGGCAATGGTTTCATGTCTTCCCTGACCACCCTGCGCCTGGGCGCTGCCGGTGAATCGGCGACGATGATCGGTATCGTTTCGTCGAGCTACTTCCTGGGCCTGACCCTCGGCGCGGTCTTCAACGACCGCCTGATCCTGCGCATCGGCCATATCCGCGCCTACACCAGCTTCGCCGCGCTGATTGCCGCCACCATCCTGCTGCAAGGGGTGTTCTACGACACCACCTGGTGGTCGATCCTGCGCCTGATCAACGGCTGGGCCGCGGTCGGCGTGTTCCTGGTGATCGAGAGCTGGCTGCTGCTGGCGGGCGACGCGAAGATCCGCGGGCGCCTGCTGGCGCTGTACATGATCAGCTTCTATGGCGCAGGGGTGATCGCCCAGGCCTGCCTGGGCGAAATCACCCATCTGGGCGACAGCGCGCCGTTCATGCTGGCCGGCGTACTGGCCGCACTGTCGGTGCTGCCGATCGTGATCCTGCCGCGGGTGTCGCCGCTGCTGGAGCAGGTCGAGCCGCTCAAGCCACGTCAACTGCTGGGCGTTGCACCGTCGGGCCTGGTCGGTTGCTTCGGCTCGGGTGTGGCCATTGCCGGTATCTATGCCCTGCTGCCGCTGTACCTGCAGCGCATCGGCCTGGACGTGGGTGAAGTCGGCAACATGATGGCCTGGGTGATCCTCGGCGCCATGTTGCTGCAGTACCCGGTGGGGCGCTGGTCCGACCGCAAGGACCGCCAGGATGTGCTGATTGCCTTGGCCGCGCTGTGCGTGGTGCTGTCGCTGATTACCGTGTTCCTGCCGTCGCAGTCGGTGCTGCTGCCGGTGATGCTGTTCCTGCTCGGTGGCGGTGTGTTCACGCTGTACCCGGTGGCCGTCAGCCACGCTGCCGACCGCGCGCCGTCCGATGCGCTGGTGCCGATGATCCAGGGCCTGTTGCTGATCAACTCGCTGGGCTCGGCCATGGCGCCACTGGCAATTTCGCCGGCCATGACCGAATTTGGTGAAGCCGGGCTGTTCTGGGCCTTTGCCGTGGTCAACCTGGGCATGGTGTGCTTCTTCCTCTGGCGCCGCGGCAAGCGCCCGGCGGCGGAACACCCGGCGCCGTTCACCGCGTCGACCACCTTTTCGCCAACCGGTGCCGAGCTGCGCGTGACCGAAGACCTGATGCATGCGGCGCAAGAGCATCCTCTGGAACACCCGCCGCTGCAGCCAGAAACGCCTGCGGCTCGCGCAGAAGTTCAGTGAAACTGGGGCCGCTTTGCGGCCCATTCGCGGCGCAAGGCCGCTCCCACAGGGTCCGCGTACATCCTTAAAAAGGGTCAGAACGCGGTCAGTGTGGGAGCGGCCTTGTGCCGCGAATGGGCCGCAGAGCGGCCCCTGCATTCCCACCTAATTTTTCATGACCGCCCGTCGCCCAGAGGGCACCCCGCCAGCACGCTCAAGCCAAACGAATGACAGATCATCCGCTCAGGAGATTCGCCATGATCCGCATTCGTCCACTTCCGCTACTGCTCACCCTCGCCCTGGGCCTCGGCTCGGCCACCAGCTTTGCCGCCTCCGATACTTCCGACACCAACACCGACGCCTACCCGAAAACCGACCAGCAAGGCGGTAAAACCGCCGGTGAAGGCAGCAGTGTCAACAGCCCAGGCAGCGGCCAGGACAACGACAGTGCCGACACCGGCGACGATGCCGCCGACGGTGCCGCAGGTGGTTCCAACAGCACCGGTGAAGCCACAGGCTCTGGCGCTGGCCACAGCGGCGGCACCGCCGAGGACCAGGACAGCCGCTGACGGCAGGCTGAACTACACTGCGGCCATCGCCCTGCCAAGGAATCGCCATGAACCTCAAACCCTGGCTGTTCGCCGCCCTGCTACCAGGGGCTGCACTGGCGGCCGGTAGTGGCTCCGGTGCGTTGTCGATCAGTTCGTCTTCGTTCACCGATGGCGGGGTGATCGCCCTGCAGCAGGTCGGGCCCGACCCGGCCTGCGGTGCGGGGGAGGAACGTACGCCGCAGTTGAGCTGGAAAAACCTGCCGCCAGGTACGCGATCACTCGCTTTGGTGATGTTCGACCCGGACGGCGGCAAGGGTATCGGTGTGGTGCACTGGCTTGCCTACAACATCGACCCTGAGCTGGACGGGCTGGAAGAAGGCAAGTTCGCCCTGACCACGCAGGCGGTGACCGTGGGGCGTAACTCGCGGGGCACCCTCAACTACCGAGGGCCTTGCCCACCGGCCGGCGATAATCCACATCACTACGCGTTGACGTTGATTGCCACGGATATCCCAATCGGCACATTGCCGGAGGGCTTGGATCGCACAGGGTTGATGGAGCTGCTGCAAGGGCATGCGCTGGGGGCACAGAGCCTGGTGGGTAAATATGGACATTGATGCTGGCTTCGCCGGCCCTTTCGCGGGACAAGCCCGCTCCCACAAATCCCCTGCTTGACTCGAAATTAACCCGGATTTTGTGGGAGCGGGCTTGCCCCGCGAAGAGGCCGGCACTGACTCACCGCCAATACTGCGGATCATCGACAATCCGCTCATGCCCCGCAAACAGCGCCGGCAGCTGCTCCTTGAGGTAATCGATCCAGGTCCGCACCTTGGCATCCAGGTAATGCCGCGACGGATAAATCGCATACAACGCACTGTCCCGTAACCGGTACGGCGCCAACAACCGCCGCAAGCGCCCCTGCTCGATCGCCTGGCTGGCCGTGTAGAACGGCAGCAGCCCAATCCCCATCCCCAGCTCACTCGCCACCAGCATGGCATCGGCGACATTGGTCAGGAAGCTGTCGCGCGGCGCGATCACGCAATGGTCCAGGCCTTCCGGGAATACCCAGTCGCCCTCGTACATCGGGTAGGCCATGCGCAAGCAGCGATGTTCATGCAGGTCTTCAGGCCGCTCTGGCACGCCATGGGCCTCCAGGTAGCTGGGCGCGGCGCAAGGGATGCTGAAAATCTTGCCCAGCGGCACGGCGATCAGTTGCGAGTCGGGCAGGGCCTCGTCCACGGTGATCACCACGTCGTGGCCTTCGGCCAACGGGTCGGGGTTGCGCTGAGAGAGGGTCAGCTCGATTACCACCTCCGGGCACAGCGCGTTGTAGCCGGCCACCAGCGGCATCAACAGCATGCCCAGGCCATGCGGGCAATGCAGGCGCAGACGGCCGCGCGGGGTCAGGTGCGCGCCGCGGGCCTCGCCCACGGCCTCCTCAGTCAGCAGCATGATCTGCCGTGCACGCTCCAGGAACCGCTCGCCGGCCTCGCTCATGCGCAGGCGCCGTGTGGTGCGGTGCAGCAGGCGGGTCTGCAGCTGGTTCTCAAGCTCGGCAACAATGCGCGATACCTGCGCGGCAGAGATATCCAGGGCGTTGGCAGCGGCGGCGAAGCTGCCGCACTCCACAACCCGGGCGAAGGTTCGCATGGCGTGCAGCATGTCCATGGGGCTGGGCTCCTTGTGCGTTCTTATTCGTACGTTCCAGGCAGGAATCTATCACGGCTTGGCCCATTTATTGTGCAGGGCCGTTGAATACATCATGGATAAAACAGTGAAAAAGGAGCCTGCCATGAACATCAAACGCTCGATCGCCCTGCTCGCGCTGTCTGCAACCTTCGCTTCATTCGGTGCCCTCGCCGACCAGGCCGCCAGCCAACCGGTCGCAGGCAGCGGCGCAAACTACGAATACGGCATGCCGCTGGACGTGGCCAAGGTCATCTCGATCACCCCGGCCAGCAACATTGCCGACTGCCAGATTGGCACCGCGCACATGGTCTATGTTGACCACCAGGGCCAGACCCGCGAGGTCAATTACCGCGAAATGGGCAACTGCTCGCAGATGTGATTCACGCCAATACCTGAGTGATCCAGCCGACCTGCGTGGCAAACATACGTTGTTTTTCCTGCGGGATTGCATCCCGAGCACGCTCGAAGTTGGCCAGGGTCTGTTGCTTCTGGCGCAACATGCGCTGCCACTTGGTGAGGAACGCCGGGCTTTTCTCACGCATCAGTAACGGGCCGAAATACAGCTCTTGTTCGCTGTAATCCACCGCCCCGTCTGGCTCGGCCACGATGATCTCGTAGTCGAAGCGGTTCTCGCGCAGCAGCTCTTCACCCACGATCCGGTAACCGTTCGCCATCAGCCAGGCACGCAGCTCGCGCTCGCCGCCATTGGGCTGCAGGATCAAGCGCTCGCTGCCGTTCAGGTGCGCCATGCCGCGTTCGAGAATTTCGCACATGGTTTCGCCGCCCATGCCGCAGATACTGACCGCCGTGATGCGGTCCTGCGCCTCGATCGCCGCCAGGCCATCGGCCAGGCGGATGGTGATGCGGTCCTGCAGGCCGTTCCTGCGCACATTGCGTTGGGCAGAAGCATAAGGCGTCTGCGCTACCTCCCCGGCCACACCGGCTTCGATCACGCCACGCAGCGCCAGGGCCACCGGCAGGTAGCCATGGTCCGAGCCGATATCGGCCAGGCGCGCGCCCTGCGGCACATGCGCCGCCACACGCTCCAGGCGCATCGACAATGTCTGTTCGTTCAACTGATATTCCTTGCTCGACAATCGGCGCGATTCTGACGGCCATGACGCACTATTACAATGCGCGCGGGCCAGACGGCGCGCTGTGGCTCGACCCTTGCGCCGCGCTCGCGTAGGCTTGCGCCTTTCCTCCCGTTGCAAGGCAAACCTCCATGGCAAACCTCGTCTTCACCCCGGATTCCGATGCCGAGTCGATCTCCTCCGACGTCGCCGAGTACAATGGCATCCTGGTCACCACCCAGATCCCCGCCGATCTCGACGGCGACATCGTGCAACAGAGCGAAAGCACCTTGCAGGCGCTGAAAGAGGCGCTGGAAAAGGCCGGCAGTGGCATGGACCGCGTCATGCACCTGACCATCTACCTGACCGACATGGCCGACCGCGCCGCGTTCAACGAGGTGTACCAGCGCTTCTTCAGCAAGCCTTGGCCAGTGCGTGCCGCAGTAGGTGTGGCGGCGTTGGCGTATCCGCAAATGCGCGTTGAAGTGACCGCGATGGCGGCCAAGGGCTGATAACGCCGTTGCCTTAAGATCTTGGGGCCGCTTTGTGGCCCCTACCAAAGCAGGACGCAGCTCCAATGCATCACCCTCTACGCCGCAAGGCAATGTTCGCCCTGGCGCCTACCTTTGGCCTGTGTACCCTCGCCTACGCCGAACCCGCCACGACTTTCAACCTGCTCGAACCGGTGGTGGTCACGGGCACCTACGCCCCCAACCCCAGCTTCGACCTGCCCTACTCCATCGACACCGTCGAGCGTAGCCAGATCGCCGATGGCCAGCTGGGCGTGAACCTGTCCGAAGCGCTCAACCGTGTCCCTGGCCTGGTGGTGCAAAACCGCCAGAACTACGCCCAGGACCTGCAGATTTCCTCGCGCGGCTATGGCGCCCGCTCGGCCTTCGGCATCCGCGGCATCAAGCTGCTCAGCGATGGCATCCCCGCCAGCACCCCGGATGGCCAGGGCCAGGCGGCATCGCTCAACCTGGACGTGGCCGAGCGCATCGAAGTGCTGCGCGGGCCGGCTTCGGCGATCTACGGCAGCAATGCCGGCGGCGTGATCCAGATGTTTTCCCGCGATGGCTCCGGCCCGCCCAAGGTCGGCGCCGAAACCACGTTCGGCAGCGATGGCTTCAACAAGAACCACGTCTACAGCGAAGGCGGCAGTGAACAGGCCGGCTTTCTGGTCGATGCCTCGCGCATGGACACCGACGGCTACCGCGACCACAGCGCCGCACGCCGCGACCAGACCTTTGCCAAGGTGCACGTCAAGCCCGATGAAGACAGCCGCCTGGCGCTGATTTTCAGCACCCTTGAACAGAACGGCACCGAAGACCCGCTCGGCCAGACCTGGGACGCCTACAAGCACGACCCGCGCTCGGTGGCAGCCCGCGCCGAGGAATACAACACGCGCAAGAGCATCCACCACCAGCAGGTGGGCATGAACTATGAGCGGTACTTTGGCGAGGCAACCCTGCAGTTCAACCTGTATGCCGGCAAGCGCAGCGTGATCCAGTACCTGTCGATCCCCAAGGGCACACCAGCGAACACCCGGGGCGGCGGCGTGGTCGATTTCGACCGCGAGTTCCACGGCGGCACCCTGCGCTGGGTCCAGCCGATCAGCGCCGTCCCCGGCAACCTGACGCTGACCTTCGGCGCCGACTACGACCGTAGCCGCGATGACCGCCGAGGCTTCCAGAACTTCAGCGGCGACACGCTGGGGGTAAAAGGCGAGCTGCGCCGCGACGAAAAAGACACCGCCACCAGCCTGGACCCTTATGTGCAGGCGCATTGGGAGCTGGACCGCTGGACCATCGACGCCGGCCTGCGCCATAGCAGCATGGAAATGGAAGTGGACGATCGCTTCCTCTCCAACGGCGATGCCAGCGGCTCGAAGAAGTACCAGCGCACCACGCCGACCTTGTCGGTGATGTACGCCTTCACCCCTTCCCTGCACGGCTACATCAGTGCTGGCAAGGCCTTCGAGACCCCAACCCAGGCCGAAATGGCCTATGCGCCGGGCGCGCTGGAAGGCTTCAACTTCGGCCTGGAACCGGCCACCAGCACCCAGTACGAGCTGGGCCTGAAGGCCCGCCCAGACGAGCGTACCCGGATCAATGCAGCGATCTTCGAGATCCGCACCAAGGACGAAATTGTCGTGGCGGCGTCGGAAGGCGGCCGTACCAGCTACCGCAACGCCGGCAAGACTTTGCGCCGCGGCTTCGAACTGAGCGTGCAGCGTGAGTTGAACGATCGGTGGCAGGCCAACCTGGCCTATACCCTGCTCGATGCCACCTACGACGAAGCCTTCAGCCAGGGCACCAGCACCATCGACAAGGGCAACCAGCTGCCGGGCGTACCGCGCAGCAGCCTGTTCGGCGAGCTGGTGTGGAAGCCGCGCGACGGCCTCAGCATGGGGCTCGAGGGGCAGTACCGCAGCAAGGTGTATGTCGAGGACACCAATGACCAACATGCCGCGCCGAGTTATGCGGTGTTCAACTGGCGGACGCGGTTCGAGCAGCATGTCGGGCCGTGGACGTTCCACCAGCTGGTGCGGTTGGACAACCTGCTCGACCGGCAGTATGTGGGCTCGGTGATCGTCGGTGATGGCAATGGCCGTTACTACGAAGCGGCGCCGGGGCGCTCGTGGTATGCGGGGGCCGGGATGGAGTATCAGTTCTGATCCACCTCTATTGGCTGGGCTGGCCTCTTCGCGGGGCGAGCCCGCTCCCACAGGTACACCATAACCCTCGAGTACAGGGACAACCTGTGGGAGCGGGCTTGCCCCGCGAAGGGGCCGGCCCAGTCACCCCACCTCTGGGCACCCAAAGCATGCCACCCACTCATTTCCCCGGTACAATGCCGCCCTACCGTGACAGCCCGAACCTATAACGACATGTCTCTTCCAAAAAATCATCTGGAACTGCTCAGCCCTGCCCGTGACGTGGCCATCGCCCGCGAAGCGATCCTGCACGGCGCTGATGCCATCTACATCGGCGGCCCGAGCTTCGGCGCGCGCCACAACGCCTGCAACGAAGTCGGCGAAATCGCCGAGCTGGTGGAATTCGCCCGCCGTTACCACGCGCGCGTGTTCACCACCATCAACACCATCCTCCACGACAACGAACTGGAGCCAGCGCGCAAGCTGATCCACCAGCTCTACGACGCGGGCGTCGACGCGTTGATCGTGCAGGACCTGGGGGTGATGGAGCTGGATATCCCGCCGATCGAGCTGCACGCCAGCACCCAGACCGACATCCGTACCCTGGAGCGGGCGAAATTCCTCGACCAGGCCGGCTTCTCGCAACTGGTCCTGGCCCGTGAGCTGAACCTGCAGCAGATCCGCGCCATCGCCGCCGAGACCGATGCAGCCATCGAGTTCTTCATTCATGGTGCGCTGTGCGTGGCCTTCTCCGGCCAGTGCAACATCTCCCACGCGCAGACCGGCCGCAGCGCCAACCGCGGCGACTGCTCGCAGGCTTGCCGCCTGCCGTACACGCTCAAGGATGACCAGGGCCGTGTGGTGGCATTCGAGAAGCACCTGTTGTCGATGAAGGACAACAACCAGACCGCCAACCTGCGCGACCTGGTCGATGCCGGCGTGCGCTCGTTCAAGATCGAGGGCCGCTACAAGGACATGGGGTATGTGAAGAACATCACCGCCCATTACCGCAAAGAGCTCGATGCCATCCTGGAAGACCGCCCGGCCCTCGCCCGCGCTTCCAGCGGCCGCACCGAGCACTTCTTCCTGCCCGACCCGGACAAGACCTTCCACCGCGGCAGCACCGACTACTTCGTCACCGACCGCAAGGTCGACATCGGCGCCTTCGACTCGCCGACCTTCACCGGCCTGCCGGTAGGTGTGGTGGAAAAGGTCGGCAAGCGCGACATGCAGGTGGTCACTGAAGTGCCACTGACCAACGGTGACGGCCTGAACGTGCTGGTCAAGCGCGAGGTGGTGGGCTTCCGTGCCAACATCGCCGAACCGCGTGGCGAGTTCGAGGAAGACGGCCAGAAGCGCTACCGCTACCGGGTCGAGCCCAACGAGATGCCAGAGGGCCTGCACAAGCTGCGCCCGAACCATCCGCTGTCGCGCAACCTGGACCACAACTGGCAGCAGGCCCTGCAGCGCACGTCGGCAGAACGCCGCATCGGCGTGGATTGGCATGCTGTGCTCACCGAGCAGCGCCTGATGCTCAGCGTCAGCAGTGAAGAAGGCGTCAGCGTTCAGGTGGCCCTGGACGGCCCGTTCGGTGCCGCGAACAAACCGCAGCAGGCGCTGGACCAGTTGCACGACCTGCTGGGCCAGCTGGGCACCACGATGTACCACGCCAACAGCATCGAGCTGGACGCGCCCCAGGCGTACTTCATCCCCAACTCGCAGCTCAAGGCCCTGCGCCGCGAGGCCATCGAGGCGCTGACCGAGGCACGCATCAAGGCCCACCCACGTGGCGGGCGCAAGGCCGAGACCACGCCGCCGCCGGTGTACCCCGAGTCGCACTTGTCGTTCCTGGCCAACGTTTACAACCAGAAGGCCCGCGACTTCTACCACCGTCACGGTGTGCAACTGATCGACGCGGCGTATGAAGCGCACGAAGAGCACGGCGAAGTGCCGGTGATGATCACCAAGCACTGCCTGCGTTTCTCGTTCAACCTGTGCCCGAAACAGGCCAAGGGCGTGACCGGCGTGCGCACCAAGGTGGCGCCGATGCAGCTGATTCAGGGCGATGAAGTGCTGACCTTGAAGTTCGACTGCAAGCCGTGCGAGATGCATGTGATCGGCAAGATGAAAGGCCACATCATCGACCTGCCGACCCCAGGCAGCGCGGTGGCCCAGGTGGTCGGGCACATCAGCCCGGAAGACCTGCTGAAGACCATCCCGCGCGCACCGCATTGAGGGTTCGTCTGTAAGGGCCAATCGCCGGCAAGCCGGCTCCCACAGGTACAGCACAGGTCTTGAGACTTGTGGGGTACCTGTGGGAGCCGGCTTGCCGGCGATTGGGCTGCAAAGCGGCCCCTTGCAGCCTCAGAGAATCCCCAAGCCCCGCGCAGTGCGGTCCACGGCTATGCGGGTCTTCTCCACCAGCTCATCCAGCTCGGCATGCGTGGCCACCAGGGCCGGCGCCATGATCATGCGCCCCAACGTCGAGCGAATGATCACGCCTTCCTCGAAGCCATAGGTGCGGCACTGCCAGGCCAGGTCATTCTCGTTGGCGTAACGCTTGCGGCTGCCCTTGTCTTCGGCAAACTGCAACGCCGCCACCAGCCCGGCGCCCTGCACCTGGCCGATCAACGGGTGGTTGGCAAACGTCTCGCGCAGAATGCGCTGCAGGTATGGCCCGGTATCGTCCTTGACCTGGCGCACGATGCCCTCGTCGCGCAGGGCCTTGAGGTTGGCGATGGCCACGGCAGCCGCCACCGGGTGGCCGGAATAGGTCAGGCCGTGGGCGAATACCCCGCCGCGCTCAACCAACGCTTCAGCAATGCGCTTGCTCAACACCAGGCCGCCCATGGGCACGTAACCCGACGTCAGGCCCTTGGCAATGGACAGGGTATCGGGCTCGAAGCCGAAGTACTCATGGGCGAACCATTCGCCGGTACGGCCAAAGCCACCGATCACTTCGTCGGCGCACAGCAGCACGTCGTACTGGCGGCAGATGCGCTGGATTTCCGGCCAGTAGCTTTCCGGCGGGAAGATCATCCCGCCCGCGCCCTGGAACGGCTCGGCGACAAAGCCTGCGACGTTCTCGGCGCCCAGTTCGAGGATCTTCTCCTCCAGCTGCAACGCGCAGCGGCGGCCGAACTCGGCCGGCGTCAGCTCGCCGCCTTCGGCGTACCAGTACGGCTCGTCGATGTGCGCCACGTCCGGGATCAGCCCGCCCATCTCGTGCATGAACTTCATGCCGCCCAGCGCCGTGGCCGCCAGGGTCGAGCCGTGGTAACCGTTCCAGCGGCCGATCATGATCTTCTTGTTCGGCTGCCCGACCACCTGCCAGTAGCGGCGCACGGTACGGATCAGCACCTCGTTGGCCTCGGAGCCAGAGTTGGTGTAGATCGCGTGGCTGTAGTGCCCGGGCAGCAGGCTGAACAGCAGCTCGGACAACTCGATCACCGCCGGGTGGGTGGTGTGGAAGAACATGTTGTAGTAGGCCAGCTGGTCCATCTGCGCGGCAGCGGCAGCGGTCAGGTCCTTGCGGCCGTACCCCAGCTGCGTGCACCACAAGCCGGACATACCGTCCAGGTAGCGCCGGCCGTCGTTGTCCCACAGGTACAGGCCTTCACCCCGGGTGATCACCCGCGGGCCTTCGGCGTTCAGGGCCTTCTGGTCGAGGAAGGCATGGATGTGGTGGGCCGCGTCGCTGGCCTGGTAGTCGCGGGTGTCGCGTTGCGGCTGGAAAGGTGCGTTCATTGTTGTTCTCCGTGAGTGAGGGTCAGCGCAGCTGGAACCAGGTGGTCTTGAGCTGGGTGTACTTGTCGAAGGCGTGCAGCGACAGGTCGCGGCCAAAGCCCGACTGGCGGCCGCCACCAAACGGCACCGCCACATCCAGGGCATCGACCGTGTTGACCGAGACGGTGCCGGCCTTCAGGCGCCGGGCAACGCGGTGAGCACGGTTGAGGTCGTCGCTCCACAGCGAGGCGGCCAGGCCGTAGACGCTGTCGTTGGCCAGGCGCACGGCCTGCTCTTCGTCGTCAAAAGCGGTAATCGCCAGCACCGGGCCGAACACTTCTTCACGGGCCAGGGCCGAGCCAGGGCGCACGTCGGCAAACACGGTGGGTGCGATGAAGTTGTTCGAGCCGTTGAAACTCAGGCGCTGGCCGCCGCACAGCAGGCGGGCACCGTCGCCCTGGGCCTGCTCGATGGCGGCCATGATGCGCGCGCTCTGTGCGCCGTCAACGATGGCTCCGGCGCGGCTGGCCGGGTCCAGCGGGTCGCCGGGCTGCCAGTGGCGGGCCTTGGCCAGCAGGCGCTCGACGAAGTCGTCGTGGATCGAGCGCTGCACGTACAGCCGTGAGTTGGCCGAACACACTTCGCCCTGGTTGAAGAAGATGCCAAAGGCTGCCTTCTCGGCGGCCAGGTCAAGGTCCTGGCAATCGTCGAACACCAGGTTCGGGCTCTTGCCGCCGCACTCCAGCCACACCTGCTTGAGGTTGGATTGCGCCGAGTACTGCATGAAATACTTGCCCACCTGGGTGGAGCCGGTGAACACCAGGCAGTCGACATCCGCGTGCAGGCCCAAGGCGCGGCCGGCGCTTTCGCCCAGGCCCGGCACGACGTTGAGCACGCCTTCCGGCACACCCGCCTCAAGCGCAAGTTGCGCCAGGCGCAGGGCCGAGAACGGCGATTGTTCGGCAGGTTTGAGCACCACGCTGTTGCCGGCGGCCAGGGCGGGGGCGACCTTCCAGGCGGCCATGTCCAGCGGGAAGTTCCACGGCACCACTGCACCCACCACGCCCAGCGCTTCGCGGGTGACCGTGGCCAGTGCATTGTCGGCGGTGGGCGCGACCTGGTCATAAACCTTGTCCAGCGCCTCGCCGTACCAGGCGAACACGTTGGCAGCGCCGGGCACATCGATGTTGTAGGCGTCCATCACCGGCTTGCCCATGTTCAGCGAGTCGAGCAGCGCCAGCTCTTCGCGGTGGGCCAGAATCAGTTCGGCCAGGCGCAGCAGCACGCGCTTGCGTGCCGCCGGTGCCATGCGCGCCCATAGGCCTTGCTCGAAGGCGCGGCGCGCGGAGCGTACAGCCTGGTCGACCTCAGCATCGCCGCAGGCGGCGACCTGTGCCAGCCGTTGCTGGGTGGCCGGGTTGATGGCATCGAAGGTCAGCCCGGACTGCGCCGCCAGCGGGCGGCCGTCGACCAACGCCGTGGTGATGAAAGTTTGCCGTGCAGCGCGCTGCTGCCAATCGCTTTTCGTATGCACGCAGGTCTCCCTAGCGGCCGCACGCGCGGCCGGATTGTTGTTCGAATGAGGTGTCGCGCGGGGGTCAGCGCCTTCGCAGGTAGCTTTCCAGCGGGTCCTTGCTCAAGCCCTCCTGGGCCTGGGCCAGGGAATCGATAAACAGCGAGAACAGCTCGGACTGCTTGGCGATGTCGAGCTTGGTGTAGAGGTTCTTGCGGTGGGTCTTGACCGTGTCTTCGCTGATGCCCAGGCGCTCGGCCAGCGAGCGCGTCGAGTGGCCGCGCAGCAGGTACTGGGCGATGCGGCATTCGCGTTCGGTGAGCAAGGAGGAGCCGAAGTTGTTCAGCGCGGCGTTGATCTGCCGGCCCAGGGCACTCTCGAAGCGCCCGCCGAGTGCGTCGATGTCCAGGTGGCCCCACTGCCGACGTACCACCGCCGCTACCCAAGGCGCCACGCACTTGAGGTCGTTGACCTGCTGGCGGGCCAGGCGCTGGGTACTGGCCAACGACACGGCGATGGTCAGGTCTTCGTCCAGCGGCACGATGAAGTTCGGTTCGTCTTCCATGTGCGCGTGCTGGTAGAAGGCCAGGTAATACTCGCTGCGTTTGAAGTGGTCGGGCGCCACGTCGCTCAGGCGGTAACAGCCGGCAGCCACGCCGTCCATGCAGGCCCGGTAGAACGGGCACAGCAGGTAATAGCCTTCAAGGTAGCGCTGCACGTTGCCTTCCGGCAGCCACGGCCCCTCCTCGTCCTTGACGAACAGTGCCGAGGGCAGCCCCTTGCGCGGGTAGAGGAACACGGTGATGGCCTGGCACGGGGCAAGCAGCCTGAGCGCAGCGAACAGCGCGTCGACGAAGCCCGGCGTGCCCTGGGCGTCGATGACACGGGCCATCTGCGCGTACCAGTCGGGCGATTTCAGCCGGTCTTTGCTCATTGTCGTGGTCCCATGCCAGGGTGGTCATGGCTGGGATTCTTGCATGGGTTGCCGGGGCCGGCCATCACCCTTCGGGGTGAGGTTGTGGCATGCTCTGCAGCTCTTTCAATTCAGGGCTTGAACATGCTGATCGACGAAGAACTGACCCTGAAAAAGCTCGAGACTTTTCTCGCCTTCATGCGCAGCGGCAACCTCGGCCGCGCCGCCGCCGAATTGTCCACCAGCGCGGTCAGCGTGCACCGGGCCATCCATTCACTGGAAAGCGCCCTGCGCTGCCCGCTGTTCAAGCACGAGGGCCGCCAGCTGATCCCGCTGGAAAGCGCCTATGTGCTGGAAAAGAAAGCCCGCCAGCTGATCCAGGACGCCGAACAGATGGTGCGCCAGACGCGCGAGGCGGCCGGTTTTTACGCCGAGCGTTTCCGCCTGGGGGCGTTGTATTCGCTGACCGTCAAGACCGTGCCGAAGCTGGTGATGGGCCTGAAGCTGCGGCGCAGCGAGCTCAACATCGACCTGACCCTGGGCTCGAACGTCGACTTGCTGCAGCGCCTGAAGAACCATGAACTGGAAGCGATGCTGGTATCGCTGGACGAAAGCGTGGCCGACCCTGCCTGCGAGCAGTTGCCGTTGTTCTCCGATGACATCTTCCTGGCCGTGCCCACCGACTCACCGTTCGCCGAGCAGCAGGAAGTCGACCTGGCCGACCTGGCGGACTCCACCTTCATTACCTTGACCCAAGGCTTTGCCACCCACCGCGATGGCGCGCGGGTGTTCCAGCAGGCGGGGTTCGAGCCGAAAGTGGCGATGCAGGTGAATGACATCTTCACCCTATTGAGCATGGTCAGTTCGGGGGTGGGCTTTGCCTTGCTGCCCGGGCGGATTGCGGCGGTGTACGAGAACCGCGTGAAGCTGATTGCGCTGCAGGCGAGGTATCGGTTGCAGCAGCATATCGGGGTGGTGTTTCTGAAGGCCCGGGAGCGGGAGCCGAATTTATTGGCTTTGTTGGCTGAATGCAGGATGTACAGCCGCGAGAATTGAGGTGGCCCTATCGCCGGCAAGCCGGCTCCCACAGGTATGGACTGCCCCCAGGAAGTTGGACACCAATCCAACCCTTGGGGTAGTCCAGGTATCATCACAGCCTTGAAGATGCTGCTGTACCTGTGGGAGCCGGCTTGCCGGCTCCCACAGGTATGGGCTGCCCCAGGAAGTTGGACACCAATCCAACCCTTGGGGTAGTCCAGGTATCATCACAGCCTTGAAGACGCTGCTGTACCTGTGGGAGCCGGCTTGCCGGCGATGGGCTGCACAGCAGCCCCAGGGTGGGTCAGCCTACCAGCCCTCGCACACAGAAATACAGAATCGAAGGCCCCATCAAGCAACCCAACCCGGTGTGGAAGGTCGCCGTCAGCGCCCCATATGGCACCAACCGCCGATCCGTCGCCGCCAGCCCCGCCGTCACGCCGGACACCGTCCCGGCCAAGCCACCAAACACCATCGCCGAACGCGGGTTGTCCAGCGCCAGCAAGCGCGCCGACACCGGCGTGAACACCATGACCAGGATCGCCTTGATCAACCCGGTGGCAATCGACAGCGCCATCACATCGGAACTTGCACCCAGTGCCGCTCCCGTCACCGGCCCGACGATGTACGTCACCGCCCCCGCACCGATGGTGGTCATGCTCACCGCATCACGGTAACCGAAGGCATAGGCCACCCCGGCACCGACCATGAACGGCAGCACGGTGCCCAGCAGCAGCGCGATCGCGCCGATCATGCCGGCCTTGCGCGCTTCGGTGGCCTGCACCTCGAACGCTGTGGCGACAATGGCAAAGTCGCGCAGCATGGCCCCGCCCATCAGGCCGATGCCCGAGAACAGCGCCATGTCGGCCAGGCCCTTCTGCCCACCGGTCACGGTGCCACCGACCCAGGCCAGCACCAAGCCGATGACGATGGCGATGGCCGAGCCGTGCACGCGGCCGAAGGTCAGGTACTTCGACAGCAGTACCGACAACCACATGATCCCGCCCACCACCGCAAAAGCGGTGATCAGGCCGTTGTGTTCCAGGGCATTGTCAATGAGTGGCCACATGTCAGCGACCTCCTGCAGGGGCTACCTGCGCAGGGCTGGTGGGGGGCGCATCGAGTGCCGGCAGGGGTTCGCCGCGGTGGCTGCGGCTGATCACGGCAATGGTCAGGCCGCACACCAGCACCGCGCCGACCGCGGCCAGCAGCGCCACCGGCCCGCCGTGCAGCGCAGTGACCACGTTTTGCTGGGCAGCCATGGCCACCACCACCGGGATGTACATGGCGCCCCAGAAGCCGACCCCGAATTCGCACTCCTTGCTCATGCCGCCATGCCGGTGCATGTACAGCCTTGCGCAGATCAGCAGGATCATGGCGATGCCGACCCCGCCCACATTGGATTTGACGCCCAGCAGCACGCCCAGGAAGTCGCCGACGATGACGCCGGCAAGCGTGCACACGGCCAGCAGAGCCACACCATAGATGATCATTGTTGTTGTCCTCAGCTTGTATCGAAGTTGTTTGTTGTTGTCCTTCGAGTTGCAGCGCCGTTATCGATTGTCGGCCACCTCCTGGCGCAACAGCGCGTCGAGGGTATCCGGCCGGGTGCCTTCGATAGCCAGTACCCTGCCCTGTTCGAACACCGGGCGGGCAAGGCCGCTGAGCACGCTGCCAGGCGGTATTTCAAGGTGCAGGCGCACGCCGCGTTCATAGGCAGTGCGCAACGTAGCACGCCAGTCCACGAGCCTGGCCATGTTGCCGGCCAGGTCGTCACGCAGGCGTTGCGGGTCGAAGATCGGCCGTGCGCTGCTGCCGCTCAGGTACGTGAGGCGCGGGCGACGCAGGGCAACGTTGGCGAACGCTTCGGCCAGCTCGGCGGCCGGGCCGTCGAGCAAACGGCAATGGGACGGCACGCTGACAGCCAGGCGTCGGGCCACACCCTGGCCTCGGCTGCGCGCCTTGGCCGCGACTTCGGCCATGGCGGTGTCGCTGCCGGCGATGACGATCTGGTTGTCGCTGTTGAGGTTGGCCAGGTACACCTCGCCGCCCACCTCGGCCAGCAGGCGCTCGACGCTGGCCAGGTCCAGGCCGCTGACGGCGGTCATGCCGTAGCCTTGCGGGTAGGCGCGCTGCATCAGCTCACCGCGCAAGGCCACCAGCTGCACGGCATCGGCAAAACCCAGCGCGCCTGCTGCGACTGCGGCGGGATAGGCACCAATCGACAGGCCCGCCACGTAGTCGGGCGCCGGGCTGCGCTGCATCAGCCAACGCGCCCAGGCCACACCTGCCAGCAGCAGGCACAGCTGCACGGCACGGGTGGACTGCAAGGCCGCCTGGCTGTCCAGCGCCAGCACCTGTTCACCGAGGCTGTCGCTGGCCTCCTCCAGCAAAGCTATCGAGCCTTCGGGCAGGCGATGCAACATGCCAGCCTGCTGGGCGCCCTGGCCAGGGAAAGCGAACAGGCTACTCACGCTGCGTGCTCCAGCAGGATCCAGGGGTCGGTTACCAACTGGGCGCCAAGCGCCGACTTGAGCAGTACGCGCCGCGCCACGCCGGCCCATTCGCGCAAGGCAATGGCGCCTGCAGGGGTTTCCAGCTGCACATCGATGCGGCAAGGGCCGCAATCGAGGATATCCAGCAGCTCACGCGCCTTGGCCCGGCTCACAGGCTCAGGTGCGCGCAGTACCAGATCCAGGTCGCTGGCGGCGTGCAGCACATTCACCCCGGTGGCCAGCTGATAACCCACCCCGCCCGTCGGCCCCCACGCCAGCCCGCCGGCATCGAGCACCGGGGCCACGCTGGCCAGTGCCCGCAGCGCAGGCCAAAGGCTGTCGCCCTGCCAGCGCAGCGCCTCGGGGCTTGCCTGCCGGCGAACATCGACCAGGCGCATTTGCACGCCCAGGCGCTGCGCCCGCCCTTGCCCACGCACGCCCACCGCTACCCAACCTGCGGCGCAGCGCGCACGCCGCACCACCACAGGCTGCCCGGCCGCCAGTACCTGCGCGGCCCAGGCGGGGGCATCGGCGGGCAACGCAGCCGGGGGCATCCCCCAGAGCAGGTCATGGGGTTGCGGGGCGTTCATCTCAGGCCTCCTGCCATTGGCTGCGCAAGCGCGCACGCACTTCGCGGGACGCGTTGCGGTGTTCGCCATTCAGGCGCGCCGACAGGTCGGTACAGGTGCCGATATCGCGCACGGCTTCGGCCAGGCAGGCCCGCACCTGGGCCAGGTCGGCGGGGCTTGGGGTATCGGCGTTTTCCACACTCAAGCGCCGCCACAACAGGCCGAGCGAGGCATAGCTGGCCAGGTCATAAGCCATCGGCGGCACTTCGGCGGCCAGGGCTTCGAGCTGTTCGACACTGCGCAAGGTAATGCGCGCCGCCGCAGCCTTGCCCATCGCGTGCACCATCACCCCGCTGTCGTCCAGGGCGATCAGCCGCTGGGCCTGGTAGCCGTGGGCCAGGAAGGCGCCGGACATGGCCTTGCCCACCAGCAGGCCGATCACCGGGTGCCCGGCCAGGCGTGCCTGGGCATAGGCCTGCACCGCGCCGGCCAGCGCCTGATGGATGCCCAAGGCCTCTTCGCGGCGGCCGTATGCCTGGCTGGGCACATCGATGACTGCGACGATGGCGCGTTTCTCGCCGTCGCGGTCCAGTTCAACCGCCTCGCTTACCGCTTTGGCCAGACCCCAGCCTTCGAGCAGGCCGACCTCACCGTTGCGCGCGCGGGGGAACGGGTTGTGTGCATCCGGCACGACGGCGATGAAGCGCGCCAGGCGGTTGTCCAGTTCGCCGTCAATGACCCGCAGTGACGCGGGGTAACCCGGCAGTGCTTCACCACCGGCCAGGCCCGGCAGCCAGTTCAGGGCGCGGTTCATGAGGTTTCTCCTTGGTAAAGGGCACGCACGGCGGCGGCGTCCAGTTGCGGGCAGTCGGCGCCAAGGCTCGCAAGCCGTTCGCGGTACCAGGCGTGGCGGCCTGCGCGATCGGCACTGGGGGCATCGAGCAACTGCAACAGCTGCTGGCGAATGTCGTCGACGTCATCGGCCACGTAGCCGTCCACCAGGCCGCTGGCGTGGCGCTGTTCACCCCCGGTCAGGCTCCAGATGAACGGGCGGTCCTTGGCGTCGTATTCGCCGATACCCGCCTCCTGCTCGATCACCTGCGGGCCGTTGAGGCCCAGGCGCGCTTCGCGGGTGACCAGCAAGTGGCTGCACAGGCCGGCAGCGATGGACATGCCGCCGAAGCAGCCGACGGCGCCTGCGACCAGGCCGATGACCGGTTGATGGGTACGCAGCTCGACGATCGCGGCCTGGATTTCGGCAATCGCCGCCAGGCCGAGGTTGGCCTCCTGCAGGCGTACGCCGCCGGTTTCCAGCAGCAGCACGGCGCAGGTCGGTATGCCGTTGCGGTTGTCTTCAATGGCCAGTTCCAGCGCACCGGCAATCTTGGCGCCGCCGACTTCCCCCATGCTGCCGCCCTGGAACGCGCCTTCGATGGCGGCAATGACTGTGCGGCGACCGCCCAGCAGGCCTTGGGCGATGACCACGCCGTCGTCGGCCTGGGGCACGATGCCCTGGCGCGGCAGCCACGGCGACATCAAGCGGTCGAACGGCCCCAGCAGCTCGCGGAAGCTGCCCGGGTCGAGCAAGGCGCGGGCGCGCTGGCGCGCACCCAGTTCGACGAAGCTGCGGCTGCGCAGCAGGCGTTCGGTATCAGTCATGGGCGATCTCCTCGAAGCCTTGCTCCAGGCGCAGGCGTACCACGCCAGGGGTGGCGCCGAAATCATGGATGTCGATCTTCACCGCCGGCCACTGGCGGCCTTCGAACAGCCGCTGGAACAGCTGGCCCCAGCGCGCGCCGCTGCCGTTGACCGAGGTGACGACCTGGATTTGCAGGTGGCCGGCAGTGCCGGGTTCGATCAGCACTTCCAGGTCACCGGAGCTGACGCAGCCCACCAGGGTGCGGCCACGGCCAGGCTCGGCGGCCGGGAATTGAAAGTTCAGGGTTTCCATGTCACAGGCTCCCGGCTTTGTCGAGGAACAGGCAGGCAGCCAGCAAATCGGCGGCGCCGCCCGGTGAGGCGTTGAGTTGCAGCAGTCGGGCGTCCAGCAGGCGCAGTTGGCGACGGCCTGCGAGCGTGGCACTGCCACCGGCCGCAAGCACATCGCGGGCACCCTGCTGCAGCGTTTGCAGGCCTTCGCGGCCGGCGCGCCAGAGCACGCAGGTGTCGCTGAGTGCGGCCATGATCGCCAGCAAGGCATCGAGCCGAGCGTGGTTTTCGCTGGCTCCCTTGGCGCGGCTGCGGCGCAGCTGTGGCAGGCCGTGTTCAATGACGGCGGGAAAACCTTGTTGCGCTTGCTCGCGGGCACCGCTGGCACCGTAACGGCGGCGTACCTGGGTGCCGTGGCTGTCTTGCACCGCGGCGGCCGGGTCATCGATCAGGGCGATGCGGCCGGCGCGTGCGGCTAGGGTGATGGGGTCGGCCTGTGCATCCAGCGCGCGGGCCGCGACCAGCAGGCCAAGCGCCCAGATCGCGCCGCGATGGGTGTTCACGCCAGCGGTGGCCGTCAGCATCGCCGCTTCGCCGTCACGGCCGATGCGGCCCAGGGCGGCACGCAGCGGCACGCCGATTTCGCCATGGGCCTGTGCTGCCTCGGCCATCTGCCGCAGGCAGGGCCACAGGGCCAGCGCCGAGGCATGCATCAGGGCCAGGCTCATGTCGCTGTGCGCGCCGCTGCTGCGGCGGTCTACCAGGCCGGGCTTGGGCGACAGGTCGGCTTCGTCGATCAGCGCCTCCACAGCCAGGTCGGCAAGGTGATCGGCCAGCGGCAAGGGTTGCAGGTTGAGTGCTTTCATTACCAGCTCCTGAACCGTGCGGGCGGGTTGTACAGGCCACCGGACCAGTCGACCAAATCGGCGATGCTGCGCGCGGCGAGCAGTTCGCGGCTGGCGTCGGTGCGGCGGATGCCGAGGTCTTCGGGCAGGGCCACCAGGCCTTGCTGGCGCAAGCGCAGGGTGTCCTTGGGGTCGTGGCGCAAGCCGATGGCGGTGACGCCGGCCACGGCGGCGATCATCTGCTGGCGCTCCTCCAGGCTGCGGGCTTTGTACAGGTAGGCGATGCCTTCCTCGGTGAGCAGGTGGGTGACGTCGTCGCCGTAGATCATCACCGGTGCCAGCGGCATGCCCGCTTTCTTCGCCACTTCGACTGCATCGAGCGTCTCGACGAAGGTGGGTTTGCCGCCTTCCTGGTAGGTCTCGACCATCTGCACCACCAGCTTGCGGCCGCGTTCGAGCAGGGTGTCGGGCACGGTCATGTCCAGCCAGGCCGGGGTGGCATGGCGCCGGCCGCGGGGGTCGTGGCCCATGTTCGGGGCGCCGCCGAAGCCCGCCAGGCGGCCACGGGTGACGGTCGAGGAATGGCCATCGCCATCCACTTGCAACGTGGCGCCGATGAACAGGTCGACCGCGTACTGCCCGGCCAGCTGGCACATCATGCGGTTGGAGCGCAGCGAGCCGTCGCGGCCGGTGAAGAACACGTCCGGGCGCTGGGCGATGTAGTCCTCCATGCCCAGTTCAGTGCCGAAGCAGTGCACGCTTTCGACCCAGCCGGTTTCGATGGCGGGGATCAGTGTGGGGTGCGGGTTGAGGGTCCAGTTGCGGCAGATCTTCCCTTTCAGGCCCAGCGACTCGCCATAGGTTGGCAAGATCAGCTCGATGGCAGCAGTGTTGAAGCCAATCCCGTGGTTGAGCGACTGCACCTGGTGTTTTTCATAGATGCCACGGATCGCCATCATCGCCATCAGTACATGCACGGGCTTGATATGGCGCGGGTCACGGGTGAACAGCGGCTCGATGTAGAACGGCTGGTCGGCGACCACCACGAAGTCCACCCAGGACGCCGGAATATCCACGCGCGGCAGGTCGTCTACGCGGTCCACCAGCTGGTTGACCTGGGCGATCACCAGGCCATCGCTGAAGGCTGCAGGCTCGACCAGCGCCGGGGTGTCCTCGGTGCTGGGGCCGGTGTACAGGTTGCCATCACGGTCGGCCATGAAGCCGGCCACCAGGGTGACGTTGGGGATCAGGTCCACCAGCAGGCGCGAGTACAGTTCGATGTAGGTGTGGATGGCGCCAACTTCGAGCAGGCCGTCTTCCAGCAACTGGCCGATGCGCAGGCTCTGCGGGCCGGCGAAGGAAAAGTCGAGCTTACGGGCGATGCCGCGCTCGAACAGGTCCAGGTGCTCGGCGCGGCTGACACTGGGCATGATCATGTGCAGGTCGTGCAGGCGCTCGGGGTCGGCCTTGGCCAGCGAACGCGAGAGGAAGTCGGCCTGCTTCTGGTTGTTGCCTTCGAGTACCACCCGGTCGCCGGGGGCAATCAACAGTTCCAGCGCCTCGACAATGCGCTCGGTGGGCAGCACCACACCGTCGGCCAGGTGTTTGACCCGGTCCAGGCGGCGCTGCTTCTCGGCGCGCCGCCTGGACCACTGCGGCGGTGGATTCTTCGTTATGGTCATGGGTGACTCCACGGGTTCGCTGTCGTGGGGGCACAGTAGGGCTGGGGTGGGTGGGGGATCAATCAAGCTGGGGGGTTGATCGTTACGGTTAGGGTAATGGTTGGGGCTATGTGGTGTCTGCTGGTGCATGCCTTGAGTGAGATGGCGCCCATGGATCGAGCGCCGCGCGCGAAGCGCTTGCCTTGAGATCTTCAGCGCCTTTGAGATCGAGCGCCGCCCGCGCGGCGCATCGCGGGCAAGCCCGCTCCTACATTTGTTGCAACGCGCCGTTCCAGTCAGGTCATGGTTGTCCGCCTTGGCGCATGGCTGAAGACAGGTGAGGCGGCAGCAGTGCCAGCCGAAAAATCTCGTCGAGCCACCAAGGCTAACAACTATGGCCTATCAGGCCATGGCACGTTGCAACAAATGTAGGAGCGGGCTTGCCCGCGATGCGCCGCGCGGGCGGCGCTCGATCTCAAGGGCGCTAAAGATCCCAAGGCAAGCGCCCCGCGCGGCGCTCGATCTCACAGGCGCCAAAAAACCCAAGACATACCCATCGCATAAACGCACACTCCCCCTGCAGATTTGCCAATTGTGCCGGGCAAATTCGCATGCCACGATCGACGGATACATCAGCGCACTCCAGACTTCACTTGGAAAATCAATAA
>Ga0213823_1000187_pt1 | contig 64610 bp, 26 predicted proteins | sample MC6MC0907MG_FD_179887 | JGI IMG/M metagenome (GOLD analysis project Ga0213823, IMG submission 179887) | Enriched soil aggregate microbial communities from Iowa State University, Ames, United States - MC6-MC0907-MG | ecosystem: Environmental > Terrestrial > Soil > Unclassified | place: USA: Iowa...
GAAAACACCGCCGCCGGAACGTCGGGGTGACGGACCAGATTGTGCGGCGCACGGATCAGTTCTTCACGCGAAAACCCACTGATCTCGACGAAAGCGTCGTTGCAGTAGGTGATCACGCCCTTGGCGTCGGTTGTGGAGATCAACCGCTGCTGAGCCGGGAAAGTCCGTTCGCGTTGTGTAATGGGCTGGTTGTTACGCATGGTTTTTCAATCCGCAAGGCTTTGAAAGGTTGTCGGCGGTGACAGCTTTTTATTGAAATTTTTTTTCAATAATCAGCACAGCGTCGCAAATCGGCGCTTGCTTCAGCCGGCGAGCATCGGATAGGTGAACAAACCGAAATGCAGCAGGTTCAGGCCGAAATGCGTGGCGATCGCCGCGCCGAGTCCGCCAAAACGATAGGCCAGACCATAGCCGACACCTGCCAGCCCTGCCAGCAACACCCAGGTCCAGCCTGCGCCGGCATGCACCAGACCGAACAGCAACGAGGCCATTAGCAGGGCGAGGTTTTCGCCGTACGGCAGGTGTTTGAAGCGTTGACTGAGGCCGCCCTGTATATAGCCGCGAAACAGCGCTTCCTCGACCAAAGTCACCAGCAGCAGGTTGTTAAGCACCCACAGCCATGCTTGATCCGGCCACTTTGGTGCCCAGGCAATCACACCCAGCAACAGCGCACCGCCGAGGGCCAGAATCGCACTGAGCGCCAAGGCGAGGGCGGTGGCGTACACGCTCAGACGCAACGAACGCCGCCCGACAATCCATGGGCACACCAGCAGCAGCCAGAAACCAATCAGCGGTTTATCCAGATTCAGATACATCGAGAACGGCACGGCATTGTCGGTGAAACGTTGTGGATCAATGGCGCGACCGTTGGCGAACCCCGGCAACCAATGCAACGCCAGCGCCACGGCCAGCACGATGAACAGACCATGACCGAGAAACCGTGCGACCGGCACCTGTTGCTGGCGCACGGCAAAACCGGCGAACACCAGCAGCCCGATGGAAATCAACGCCAGCCAACCGAGGTGACCGAAGCTCAGCGCCCATCCGTAACCGAGGCTGAGAAGCGCCAGATAGAGCCATGGCAAAGCCTTCATCGAAAGTCCCTGTGCAGAATTTGTGGAAGGGCTTTCTACACGGGTGGGGGCGTGGGGACAAGTGAAGGTGTGGCGGCAAACCGGGACAGTGCGCGAACCTGCGGCAACCCCGATCAACTGTAGGAGTGAGCCTGCTCGCGATAGCGGTGTGTCATTCAACGCAGATGTTGGCTGATCCACCGCTATCGCGAGCAGGCTCACTCCTACAGGGTTTTGCGTTTGGCGTGGGATCTAGTGCAGGTTAAGTTTCGCGGCAGCACGCTCGGTGATTTCCGTGCGCAGCTTCAGCGATGGCGCGGCGCGCAGACGTGCTTCATCGACAATTGCACTCGGCGCAGTTTCCGAGCTGCCGGAGTTGAACGGTGGCGCCGGGGCATATTCCAATTGCAACTGAATCAGTTGCGCCGCGTCAGCACCCACCAACTCTTCAGCCAGCACCAAGGCAAAATCAATCCCCGCCGTAATCCCGCCCCCGGTAAACAGATTGCCGTCACGCACCACCCGATCCTTCACGGCAATCGCCCCCAGCGTCGGCAGCAGATCGTGATACGCCCAATGCGTGGTCGCGCGTTTTCCCTGCAGCAAACCCGCCGCGCCGAGCACCAGCGAGCCGGTGCACACCGATGTCACGTACTTCGCCTGCGCAGCCTGATGCTTGATGAAGTCCAGCGTCTGCTCGTCTTCCATCAACGCGCCGACACCGCCGCCACCGGGAATACAGATCACATCCAGATCCGGACAATCGTCGAACGTCGTGGTCGGTTTCAATAACAGACCGGTGCTGGCCGTGACCGGCATCAGATCCTTCCAGATCAAATGCACCTGCACGCCCGGCAGCGAGGCGAGCACGTCGTAAGGGCCGGTCAGGTCAAGTTGCTGAACCTGCGGAAACAACAGAAAACCGATCTGCAACGTCATCGTGCTTACTCCATTTAAAAGGGGTGGACGGCTTTACTTTAGGCGCGTAGGTTCTGGCGCATACGCCAATAACCCCACGAATTACGCCAAATGCCCAAAGCCATCCACGTACTCGCGTTCGCCAACATGCAGATCCTCGACGTCACCGGGCCGTTGCAGGTGTTCGCCTCGGCCAACGACATCGCCCGCCAGCGTGGCTTGCCGATACCTTATGTGCCGAGCGTGATTGCTAGCGGCGGCGGGGCGGTGATGTCATCGGCGGGTCTGGCGGTGTTGGCTGAGCCTTTACCGGACGCGGCGAGTGACACGCTGATCATCGCCGGTGGCTGGGGCATTTATCCGGCGGCTGAAGATGTGCTTCTGGTGGATTGGGTGCGCGAGCATGCCGGCAAATGTCGGCGCGTGGCCTCGGTCTGCACCGGCGCATTTCTCCTCGCCGCCAGTGGCTGGCTCGATGGTCGCCGTGTGGTTACGCACTGGACCCGCTGCGAGCAACTGGCGCAGCAGCACCCGAATTTGCATGTCGAGGCCAATCCGATCTTCATCAATGACGGCCCGGTGTGGACCTCGGCAGGCGTCACGGCCGGTATCGATCTGGCACTGGCGATGGTCGAAGAGGACCTGGGCAGCGACATCGCCCTGGACGTCGCCCGCCATTTGGTGGTGTTCCTAAAGCGCCCGGGCGGACAATCGCAATTCAGCGTGACCTTGTCGTTGCAGAATCAGGGCAATCGTTTTGATGAGTTGCACGCGTGGATCGCCGAGAACCTCACCTGCGATCTTGGCGTCCCGACCCTTGCCGAGCAGGCGGGCATGAGCGAACGCAGTTTTGTCCGTCATTACCGCGCCGACACCGGCCAGACCCCGGCGCGAGCGATTGAACTGATCCGCGTCGAGACGGCCCGCCGATTGCTCAGCGACACTGGTTTACCGGTCAAACGCATCGCCGCCAATTGCGGGTTTGGCAGCGAAGAAACCTTGCGCCGCAGTTTTCTGCGGGCGATTGGCGTGACACCGCAGGCCTATCGCGAGCGGTTTTCGGTCAGCGCTGCAACAGATCCAGCAATGCCTTGAGGGTTTCCTGCGGCGCTTCTTCAGGAATGTTGTGGCCGACCCCGGCCAGCACGCGCCGCTCATAAAAACCGGTGAAGTGCTCTGCGTCTTCATCGTCCTCCGGTGCCGGGCCAACGCCGTCGTCAGCGCCGCACAGGGAAATGGTCGGCACGCTGATCGAGGGTTGCCGAGTCAGTGCCTTCTCTATCGATTCAAGCGCCGGATCGCCCGCGACATACATGAACCGATGTCGATAGGAGTGGATCACCACGTCGACGAAATCAGGGTTATCGAAGGCCGGCGCAGTCAGGGGATACCGCTCGGCATTGCGCGACCAAGTCGGTGACCACAGCTTCCAGAGCCACTCACAGAACTGCCGACGATTCTGCCTCAGGCCCTCAACGCCACGCGGCGTATGGAAGTAATACTGATACCAGAGCCGATGCTCGGTCTCGGGATCGAGCGGTCGCGTCGAGTTGGGGATGTCCTGCAGGTTGTAGCCATCGCCGGTCACCAGACCACGCACCCGCTCGGGAAACAACGCCGCGACGATGCACGCCGCGCGACCGCCCCAATCGTAACCGCAGAGGGTGGCCTGTTCGATGGACAGTGCATCCATCAAGTCCAGCAGATCCTGGGCTAACGCCGCTTGCTGGCCAGATCGCAATGTTTGTGGGTGGTGGAACCGGGTCGGTCCGTAGCCGCGCAAGTACGGCACGATGACGTGGCAACCCGCTGCGGCGAGCGCCGGGGCGATCTCGTCATACGCGCGAGGGGAGTAGGGGAAGCCGTGGAGCAAAATCACCGAAACGCCGCTGGCCTCGCCGTGTTGTTCGTAGGCAATGGTCAGACTGGCAGTTTTGCAGGACAGAATCGCTTTACCGCTCATACCGGGTTCCTCTTATCCGAACAGCACCTTCTGCCAATGATCTTCACTGATGGCAATCGGCACGCCGCTTAAGCCTCGGCTTCCGCCAACTGATTGAAATACTTGCTCCGATCCGGCGTGAACGTCACCACCATTTTCGTCCGCGAACAGGTCAGCGAGCGCTCTTCGCCCAGATCAATATTCAGATCCTCGCCACGCAAGCCCTGCCACTGCGCCAGATATTTCAGCGAGCCATATTTTTCGTTTTTCTTCAGGCTGCGGCTCACGCCACCTTTCCAGCCGAGTACCGGCAGTTCGCCGGCGAGGCATTTTTGCGCGAGGTCGGGGAAGCGGTTCGCGCGCTGGCGGCCGATTTCCCAGCACTTGATCAGGCCTTTGTCCGCGGCTTCCCAGAGTTGGGTGCGGGTCAGGCCGCTGCGAAGGGGCGTGTCGATATTGCGCTGGACGTGCTGGGACATTCTGGTTCCTTGAATTCGGGTTTTGTTGGACAGCTCCGCTGTGCCCGTTGCGGTGGATGGTAGGGGCGGATGTAACGGCTGGCAACAAGGTATTTCGGGGTGTAAGTGCAAGTTACGAGGGGAGCTTTGCGTGGTGTTTGTGAGTTTTTTGCGGGCATTGATTTACACAAAGTGTCGCCGCAGGTAACCGCTGCAAGGCCCAGCGCCGAAATTCGGCGCTGGGTGATGTGTGTGGTGTGTAGGCCGGCTTCCCACAAGAGGTGTTTAAAATGCGATTTGTCTGACAGATGCTGACGAAGAACCGGACGAGTTCAAGGCTGCCACTCACTCTTTTCCCCGCTCAAACGTCGATCCAGAAAACTCGCCGCGCTGATCAACGCCAGATGCGTCAGTGCTTGCGGCGTATTACCCAGGTGTCGGCCATGGCTGTCGAATTCCTCGGCGTAAAGGCCCAGCGGATTGGCATAGCGCAGCAATTGTTCAAACTCCAGATGAGCTTTTTCCACTTGGCCCGCGCGGGCCAGGCATTCGACGTACCAGAACGAACAGGCAGCGAAGGCGCCTTCGGTGCCAGCCAGGCCATCGATATTGCTGTCGTCATTGCGATAGCGGTAAACCATGCCGTCGCGCACCAAGGTATTTTCGATGGCTTCGAGGGTCGACAGCCAGCGCGGATCCTTGGCGCTGACAAAGCGCACCAACGGCATCAACAACATCGAGCCGTCCAGCGCCGTGCCACCCTTGTACTGGACGAAGTGTCCGCGTTCTTCATCCCAGAAGTTGTCCCAGATATCCGCGTAGATCGCCTGCCGGGTCTGATCCCACTGCGCGAATGGCGCCGGCAGCGAGCGTTTCGAGGCCAGACGAATAGCCCGGTCCAGCGCTACCCAGCACATCAATCGAGAGTGTAAAAAGTGGTGCTGCTCACCGCGCATCTCCCAAATGCCGACGTCTTTGGTCTGCCAGGTCTCACAGACCTGATCGACCACTTCGCGCACGTGTTTCCAGCCTTCGTGGGAAATCGCATCACCATATTTGTTGACTAGATACACCGCGTCCATCAGCTCGCCAAAGATGTCGAGCTGGATCTGCTCGTACGCGCCGTTGCCGATGCGTACCGGTTTTGCGCCGCCGTGTCCGGACAGATGATCCAGTTCGGTTTCCGGCAATTCCTGGCGGCCGTCGATGGCGTAGAGGATGTTCAGTTTCATCGGCTGGCCACAGCAGTCACTGACCCGCCCGCGCAACCAGCCCATGTAGGCGTTGGCCTCGCCGACAAAGCCCAGGCGCATGAACGCGTACACCGTGAACGAGGCGTCGCGGATCCATGTGTAGCGATAGTCCCAGTTGCGTTCGCCCCCCGGCGTTTCCGGCAGGCCGAAGGTCGCGGCGGCCAGAATGGCGCCGTGTTTGCGCGAGGTCAGCAGCTTGAGCGCAAGGGCCGAGCGGTTGACCATTTCCCGCCAGCGTCCGCGGTAAATCGACTGCCCGATCCAGTCGCGCCAGAACTTCAGCGTGCGCTCCATGCACAAGTGTCCGGCGCCTTCGGCGAAGCGTGGATCATCAGTCGCACCGAGCATGAAAGCTGCCGTTTGATCTTGCTTGAGCGTGAATTGCGCCACCGCCGCTTGCGCGTCGATCTGCATCGGCTGGTCCGAAGCCAGGCGCAATGACGGTTGGCCAGATGCGCTGAACGTCACGTCTTGTTGATCCATCTGTGCTCGGGTGTCGGCTCGGGCGTAATCGTGGCGCACGGCGCAGCGCATCGTGAAAGTCGCCGAGCCGCTCACCACGCGCACCCTGCGCATCAGCAGCGGCAGGGCATCGTCACTGTCACCGATAGGCAATAGATCGGTGATTTCCACCACCGCGCGCTCACTCAGCCAGCGGGTTTGCAGAACATTGGTGTCCGGCAGGTAAATCTGCTCGCGGCGCGCGTCGGGCAAGTCCGGTGCCAACTGGAAAATCCCCGCGTCGGGGGTGTCCAGCAATGAACAGAAAATCGACGGGCTGTCAAACTCCGGCCAGCAGAAAAAATCCACGCTGCCGCGATCATTGACCAGCGCTGCACTGCGCATGTCACCGATGATGCCATGAGCGTCGATGGGGCTTTGTCGTTCCAGGTGATGCTCAGCCATTGCCGCGAAACTCCGGATAGAGGCTCATGCCGCCGTCGATGAACAGGGTGGTGCCAACGATGTAATCGGAGGCATCCGAGGCGAGAAAGACCACCGCGTTGGCGACGTCTTCAGCATCGCCGATGCGTCCGTAGGGAATCAGTTCGAGCAGCTTTTCAGCGGCCGCGCCTTCGGTGGCGTCCTGATTGATTGCCGTGCGAATCGCCCCCGGCGCGATGCCGTTGATACGAATGCGCTGGTGGCTGACTTCCTGCGCGAGGGTTTGCATCAACTGGTCGACGCCACCCTTGGACGCTGCATAGTTGACGTGGCCGGCCCAGGGAATGCGCTGGTGCACCGAGCTCATGTGGATGATCTTGCCGGCGGCGCGGGACACGCCTTCGCGAACGCCTTGGCGATTGAAGATGCGCAGGGCGGCGCGGGCGCAGAGGAACTGCCCGGTGAGGTTGACGCCGATTACCGCGTTCCAGTCGTCCAGCGACATGTCCACTGCGGCAGCGTCTTTTTGCATGCCCGAGTTGGCCACCAGAATATCCAGCGAGCCAAAGGCGTCGAGGGTCTTGGCGAACAGCCGTTCGACCTCGTCTTCCTTCGAGACATCCGCGCCGATGGCGATGGCCTGACCGCCGCCAGCAGTGATCTGCCGGGCAAGCGTTTCGGCAGGCTCGGCCTGACGGTTGTAGTTGATGACGACTGCGGCGCCGGCAGCGGCGAGGGCTTTGGCGGCAGCGTGGCCGATGCCGGAGCTGGCGCCGGTGATCAGGGCTACTTGTCCGGTGAGGGAGATGTGCATGCGGTGGCGCGCCTTGAGTGAGGGCTTACATAGCTGACCGGTTGCCAATAGTGAGAGTTCATTCGGCACAAAGGGCTGCGGTGATTTCGTCGACGCTTTCGCGAGCAGGCTCGCTCCCACAGGGGATTTGTGTACACCGCTGATTCAGTGAGGGAGCGAGCCTGCTCGCGAAGGGGGCTTCACATTCCACCAACAATTGCGCGCTTCCATGCCACCCGGGCCTATGGCAACTTGGCGGCCCTTGATGAGGCGGCAACCGATGGCAAACCCCTACCGCGAACTGTTCAAAGCCCCCGGTGCACGAAATTTTGTGCTGGCCGGGATGATTGCGCGCATGCCGATTTCCATGACCGGTATCGGTGTGATCACCATGCTTTCACAGTTGAAGGGTGGCTATGCGTTGGCCGGTGCGGTGGCGGCGACGTTTGCCTTGGCCACGGCGTTTTGCGCGCCACAGGTGTCGCGTCTGGTTGACCGTTATGGCCAGCGAAACATTCTCCCGGTATCGGCTTTGATCGGCGGCGGGGCGCTGCTGATGTTGTTGCTGTGCACCCGCTTGCAGGCGCCGACCTGGACGCTGTTCATTTTCGCCGCACTGGCCGGGTGCATGCCGAGCATGTCGGCGATGGTGCGGGCACGCTGGACGGAAATCTATCGCGGCCAACCGCAACTACAGACCGCGTATGCGCTGGAGTCGGTGCTCGATGAAGTCTGCTTTATTGTCGGTGCGCCATTGTCCGTAGGATTGTGCGTGACGCTGTTTCCCGAAGCCGGGCCGTTGGCGGGGTTGTTGATGCTGGCAATCGGCGTTACAGCGTTTGTCGCCCAGCGTAGCACCGAGCCAACGGTGCATCCGCATGAGGAACACCATCAAGGTTCGATCATTCGCTCCACGGACATGCAACTGCTACTGCTGTTGATGATGGCCATGGGCGTCATCGTCGGTGTCATCGATGTCGTCAGCGTCGCGTTCGCCCAGCAACAGGGTCAGCCCGCGGCGGCGAGCATCGTGTTGTCGGTGTACGGTATCGGCTCATTTCTGTCCGGTATCGCCTTCGGTGCCATGCGCTCGAAGTTGCCGTTGCCGCAACTGTTCTTGTACGGCGGCGTGGCGACAGCGGTGACGACATTGCCGCTGTTGCTGGCGAGCAATATTTTCGGTTTGTCGGTGGCCGTGTTCGTCGCCGGGCTGTTCTTCTCGCCGACGCTGATTGTGGCGATGGCGTTGATCGAGCGCATCGTGCCACCGGCCAAACTGACTGAAGGCCTGACCTGGCTGGTCACCGGTTTGAGTATCGGCGTGGCGATGGGGGCTGCAGGCGGAGGTGTGCTGGTGGATGCCTTCGGCGCCCGTAGCGGGTTCTGGCTGGCGATTGCGGCTGGGGCGGTGGTGCTGGGTTCGGCGATACAGAGCTTCCGCCATCTGAAATGAAATTCTCATTGTGGGAGCGAGCCTGCTCGCGAAAGCGGTCGGTCAGACAACATTGATGTCGACTGATCCGCCGTCTTCGCGAGCAGGCTCGCTCCCACAGGATTTGCAGTTACCAACCCCGTCCCGAATTCACCCAGAAATTCACCGACAGTGAAGTCGACACCGACTCCACCTGATGGAACCAGCCCTCCGGCAGGAACAGCAAATCCCCTGCTTCCAGCGTTACGCGCAGGAAGGTCACGTCCCGAGCGGCGGGGAAGCGCTCGTAGTCCGGCGCATCCGGGTTGAAATCACAACCATCCAGACCACCCTTCGGCGCTGTCGACCAGGTGCCCAGCGCTTCGCGGTGATGCGGGGCGGCGAGGGTGAATTTCTTCTGCCCCCAGACCTGCGCGAAGAGGTTGTCGGTGTCGTCACGATGCAACGGCGTCAATGTGCCCTTCGGCCCGATCCAGATACGCGGCGGAATGAATAACGAGGCGTCGAAGTAGGCCGGGTATTTGATCTGTTGCATCAACTGCGCCGGCAGGATGTTGTTGCCCATGTAGGCGGGTGGTTCGCCATTCGCACCTCTGACCGCCGGTTGGTCCAGCGAGGCAATGAAGTCGGCCATCGATGTGGAGCGAAAATCACGCTCGGTGGAAAAGGTTTTCTTCACGTAGTCGCCATGGCGGGTGATGCCTTGCAGCTCGGCGAAATGCACCAGCGATTCTTCGCGGCTGAGGTTGAACAGTGGCCAGTCGTGCAGGGCATTGCTGATCACCACGGGAATGCCGTGAGGCAGGTAGCGACGCTGGAATTCGTTCACGCTCAACTCACGGCGCGCATGGCGCTCGACACTGGTCTGGGTCGGCAGGTCGGCCGTCAGTTTTTCACTGAAGCGCGGCGGGGTCGGGTAGCGCTTGTTCATGTCGACTTTTTCCGCCACGGCGCGGCCGTGCATCGCATGCTCGATGATCTGCGGCAGCATCGTTGCCAGGCCCATATTGCCGCCGATCTTCAGGCGTCCGCTGGCAAACAGCTCTTCGACGTTGGCCATGCCGCTCATGATCCCGAGGAAATCGCGCTCGGCGACTTCAATGGTCACGTCCGGGCTGGTGTGGCGTCCGGGCACGGTGCGGCTGCTGGCCTTGACCTCGGACCAGTAGGCCTGCTGCGGACCAAACACGAATTGAAAAACGCCTTCGATGCCGACGGCGCCGGCATTGGCGAACAGTTTGCCCAGGATGCTCTGCAGGTCCACGGTGATCCCTCATTATTGGTTTTGGCCTGAACAGTTAACGAGCACCTGTTGGGGGAATTTACTGGTCGCTGACTAATTTGCCTGGCGCGGGATCCGTCTCCCTCTACAGATGAATTTTTCGAGGAAAAGTGTGGTGACCAAGCTGACCCTGCTGTGCCTGCCGTATTCCGGCGCCAGTGCCATGGTCTACAGCCGCTGGCGGCCGAAACTGCCGCAATGGCTGCACTTGCAACCGGTTGAGCTGCCGGGGCGTGGTGCACGCTTTGGTGAGCCGCTGCACACCGACATGCGTGGGCTGGCGATGCAACTGGCCAAGGAATTGCGCCCGACACTCAACGCCCCTTATGCGTTGTTCGGCCATAGTCTGGGCGCATTGCTGGCCTGTGAAATGGCGCATGCCTTGCGTGCGCTGGGCTGTCCTGAGCCAGTAGCGATGTTCGCTTCCGGCACCGCGGCGCCGACCATGCGCGCCGATTACGATCGCGGCTTTGCCGAGCCCAAGACCGACGCCGAGTTGATCGAGCAACTGCGCACGCTCAATGGCACCAGCGAAGAAGTGCTGGCCAACGAAGAGCTGATGAGCCTGACCCTGCCGATCCTGCGCGCGGATTTTCAGCTGTGCGGCAAGTTCGAACCGCTGGCGCGACCGCTGCTCAATTGCCCGGTGCATGTGCTCGGCGGCAAGGCTGACCGCGCTACCACCGAGCAATTGATCGGCTGGAGCAAGGAAACCCGCGGCAGTTTCTCGGTGGATATGCTCGCGGGTGGGCACTTCTTTATTCATGAGCATGAAGCGAAGGTGTTGAAGGTGATCAAGGATCAGCTCGATGTGCACCATCGCCGGCATGCCATGGCCGCAACCGCCTGAACACCGCGAAAACCTGTGGGAGCGAGCTTGCTCGCGAAGACGCAATGTCAGTCAACATCTGTATTGGCAGACATACCGCATTCGCGAGCAAGCTCGCTCCCACAGGGTGTTTTGCAGATCTGAAATTCCCCGCTCTGCCGCCCGCCTGACAGTTGTTCTCATTCGCTAATTTTTCCGGTCTGCATTCGTTTTATAGGGATGACGTGCCTTTGTGCTTCCTGCCTACTGATCCGGATGCTGAGAAATGAATGCTGAAGACTCCTTGAAACTTGCTCGCCGGTTTATCGGGTTGCCCCTGGAAAAGCGCCAGATGTTCCTCGCGGCCCTGCAAAAGGAGGGCGTGGATTTCGCCCGGTTTCCGATTCCGGCCGGGATCGAAGCGCAAGATCGCCAGGCGTTGTCCTACGCGCAGCGACGCATGTGGTTTCTCTGGCAACTCGATCCGCAGAGCGGTGCCTACAACCTGCCGGGCGCGGTGCGCCTGAGCGGTCGCCTCAACCTCGGCGCGCTGGAGCAAGCCTTCGCCAGCCTGGTCGAGCGTCACGAAACCCTGCGCACAGTGTTCCAGCGTCAGGCTGACGACAGCTTGCTGCAAGTGCCGGCCAGCGCACCGTTGCTGATCAATCATGAAGACTTCAGCGCGCTGCCGGCCCTCGAGCGCGAGCAGGCCGTGGTCCGCGCCGCCGAGCTGCAATCGGTGCTGCCGTTCGATCTGGCCGTCGGCCCGCTGCTACGGGTGACTTTGCTCAAGCTCGCCGAGCAGGAACATGTCCTGCTGCTGACCCTGCATCACATCGTTTCCGATGGCTGGTCGATGAACGTGCTGATCGACGAGTTCATCCGTTGCTATGACGCATTCGATGCCGGTCAGCAGCCCCACCTGGCCGCGTTGCCGATCCAGTACAGCGACTATGCCTTGTGGCAGCGCCGTTGGCTGGAGGCGGGCGAGCAGGCGCGGCAACTCGATTACTGGCAAGCGCAACTGGGCGACGAACACCCGGTGCTGGAGCTGCCGCTGGATCACTCGCGTCCGGCGATGCCCAGCTATCGCGGCACCCGTTACGAATTCGCCATCGATGGGCAATTGGCCGAACAGCTGCGCAACACCGCGCAGCAGCATCAGGTCACCTTGTTCATGTTGTTGCTCGCTGCCTTCAACGCGTTGCTGCATCGCTATACCGGTCAGACCGACATCCGTGTCGGTGTGCCGATTGCCAATCGCAACCGTGGCGAAATCGAAGGGCTGATCGGCTTCTTCGTCAACACCCAGGTGCTGCGTACCCAACTGGACGGTCAGACCCGGGTCGATGACCTGCTGCGCGCGATCAAGGAAACCGCGCTCGGCGCTCAGGCGCATCAGGATCTGCCGTTCGAGCAGCTGGTCGAAGCACTGAAACTCGAGCGCAGCCTCAGTCACACGCCGCTGTTCCAGGTGATGTACAACCACCAGCCACAAGTGGCCGATATTGCCCGCCTCAGCACGGCGTCCGGTCTGGTGCTCGACAGCCTCGACTGGCAGAGCCGCACCACCCAGTTCGACCTGACCCTCGATACCTATGAGAAGGGCGGCAAGCTGCATGCCGCACTGACTTACGCCAGCGATCTGTTCGATGCCTCAACCATCGAGCGCATGGCCCGTCACTGGTTGCGCTTGCTCTCGGCGATGGTTGCCGATCCGGCGCAACGCGTCGGCGAATTGCCGCTGCTGGAAGCGGATGAACAACACACGCTGGTGCATGACTGGAACAACGTCCACGCGGTCTATCCGACCGAAACACCCATCCACCAACTGATTGAGGCGCAAGTTACGCGCACGCCGAATGCGCCTGCGCTGGTCTTTGGCGAGCAGGCCCTGAGCTACGCCGAACTGGATGCCCGGGCCAACCGCCTCGCGCATCTGTTGCGTGAGCAAGGCGTGCGGGCCGACAGTCTGGTCGGTGTTTGCGCGCTGCGCTCGGTAGAAATGGTCGTCGCGCTGCTGGCGACTCTCAAGGCCGGTGGCGCCTACGTGCCACTCGATCCGGAGTACCCGCAGGAACGTCTGGCCTACATGATCGAGGACAGCGGCATCACCTTGCTGCTGACTCAGGATGCTTTGCGGGCATCGCTGCCGACTGACGGCGTGCAGGTCATCACGCTGGATAAGCCGGGCCTGCTCGACGGCTACAGCGACAGCCGTCCCGAGGTCAGCGTCGATCCGCTGAACCTGGCCTATGTGATTTACACCTCGGGTTCCACCGGCAAACCGAAAGGCGCCGGCAACAGCCACGCGGCGCTGGTCAACCGTTTGTGCTGGATGCAGGAAGCGTATGGGCTCGACGCCAGCGATTCGGTGTTGCAGAAAACCCCGTTCAGTTTCGACGTGTCGGTCTGGGAGTTCTTCTGGCCGCTGCTGACCGGTGCGCGTCTGGTGGTTGCCGCGCCGGGTGCGCACCGCGATCCGCTGCAACTGATCGACATCATCAACCGCCACGGCATCAGCACGCTGCACTTTGTGCCGTCGATGTTGCAGGCGTTCATTCACGAGGCGGGCGTGGAAAGCTGTGTGGGCCTCAAGCGCATCGTGTGCAGCGGTGAAGCACTGCCGCTGGATGCGCAACTGCAAGTCTTCGCCAAACTGCCGAACGCCGGCCTCTACAACCTCTACGGCCCGACCGAAGCGGCCATCGACGTGACCCACTGGACGTGTGTTGACGAAGGCGCCGACAGCGTGCCGATCGGCCGGCCGATCGCCAACCTGCGCACCCACGTCCTCGACGCGGAGCTGCTGCCGGTACCGAGCGGCGTGGCCGGCGAACTGTACCTGGGCGGCGCCGGGCTGGCGCGCAGTTATCACCAGCGTCCGGCGCTGACCGCCGAGCGTTTTGTGCCGTGCCCGTTCCACGCCGGCGCGCGGCTGTATCGCACCGGTGACCGTGTGCGCCAGCGCGCCGACGGCGTGATCGAATACCTCGGTCGTCTCGACCATCAAGTGAAACTGCGCGGTCTGCGCATCGAATTGGGCGAAATCGAAACCCGCCTGATGCAGCATCCGTTGGTGCGCGAAGCGGTGGTGTTGGTACAGGGCGGCAAGCACCTGGTGGCTTACCTGGTGCTGGAACAGGCTCAGCCGGACGAGCAGTGGCAGCAGGACGTCAAGGCGTGGCTGCTCGGCAGCCTGCCGGAATTCATGGTGCCGACCTACCTGGTGACGCTGGCCAAACTGCCGGTCACCGCCAACGGCAAACTCGACCGTAAAGCCTTGCCGCAACCGGACGCCGCGCCGCAACAAGCGTTTGTCGCGCCGCAGGATGCGCTGCAAAAAGCCTTGGCGGCGATCTGGGAAGATGTGCTCGGCCTTGAGCGCGTCGGCCTCGAAGACAACTTCTTCGAACTGGGCGGCGACTCGATCATTTCGATTCAAGTGGTCAGCCGTGCGCGACAGGCCGGGATTCGCGTCAGCCCGCGTGACCTGTTCCAGTACCAGACCGTGCGCAGCCTTGCGCTGGTTGCCACGCTGGATAATCAGACCTCGGTAGATCAAGGTCCGGTGACCGGCGACGCCGTGCTCGGGCCGATTCAGCAGCATTTCTTCAGCCGCGCGATGCCGCTGCGTGAACACTGGAACCAGTCGCTGCTGCTGACCCCGCGCGATACCTTGAACGCGCAGTGGCTCGATGCAGCGCTGACGCAGGTGATCAATCATCACGACGCCTTGCGCCTGCGCTTTGTCGAAAGCGCCGACGGTTGGCAGCAAAGCCATGGCTCGCTGGTGGACAGCGCTGACCTGTGGCTGCGTGATGCCGCGTCCGCTGAGCAATTGCAGGCGCTGTGCAACGAAGCCCAGCGCAGCCTCGATCTGCAAAGCGGTCCGCTGCTGCGTGCATTGCTGGTGACGATGGCCGATGGCACGCAGCGCCTCGCATTGATCATTCACCACTTGGCAGTGGACGGTGTTTCCTGGCGGGTGCTGCTGGAAGATGTTCAGCAGGCTTACGAGCAATTGGCGGCGGGCGGCGGCATTCAGTTGCCGGCCAAGACCAATGCGTTCCAGAACTGGACCGCGCGTCTGGAAAGCGCCGCTGCACGCTTCGATGAACAACTGGATTACTGGAAAACCCAGCATCAAGCTGCGCAGGATCTGCCGTGCGAACGTCCCGATGGCAGCCTGCAAAACCTGCACGGCGAAAAAATCGAATGGCGTCTCGACGCCGAGCGCACTCGCCAGTTGCTGCAACAGGCACCGGCGGCGTATCGCACGCAGGTCAACGATCTGTTGCTGACCGCATTGGCGCGCACCATCAGCCGCTGGAGCCAGCAGCCCGGTACGCTGATCGAACTCGAAGGCCATGGCCGCGAAGACCTGTTCGATGACATCGACCTGACCCGCACCGTGGGCTGGTTTACCAGCCTGTTCGCGGTCAAGCTGACGGCTAGCGACGATCTCGACGGTTCGATCAAGTCGATCAAGGAGCAACTGCGCGCCGTGCCGGACAAAGGTCTGGGCTATGGCGTGCTGCGTTATCTCGGCGCGCCATCGGTGCGCGCCGAACTGGCGGCGCTACCGCAGCCGCGTATCACCTTCAACTACCTCGGCCAGTTCGATCGTCAGTTCGACGACGCCGCGTTGTTCGTACCTTCTGCCGAAACCAGTGGTGTCGCGCAGGATCCGGCGGCGCCTCTGGCCAACTGGCTGACCGTGGAAGGTCAGGTGTATGGCGGTGAACTGTCGATGAGCTGGGGTTTCAGCCGCGAAATGTTCGACAGTGCGACCGTGCGGCATCTGGTCGATCAATACGCGCTGGAACTGCATGCGCTGATCGAGCATTGCTGCACGTTGCAAGCCGCACAGGCGACGCCATCGGACTTCCCGCTGGCTTGCGTGACGCAAGCGCAACTGGATGCGTTGCCGATCCCGGCAGGTTTGCTCGACGATGTTTATCCACTGTCGCCGATGCAGCAGGGCTTGCTGTTCCACACCCTCTACGAACAAGCGGCGGGCGAGTACATCAACCAGTTGCGCGTTGACGTACAAGGTCTCGATCCCGAGCGGTTTCGCGCTGCGTGGCAGGCCACCGTCGATGCGCAGGACATTCTGCGCAGCGGTTTCGTCTGGCAGGGTGAGCTGGCGCAGCCGCTGCAGATCGTCCACAAGCAGGTGCAACTGCCGTTCAGCACGCTGGACTGGCGCGACCGCGAGGATCAGCCGGCAGCGCTCGCGGCATTGGCCGATGCCGAGCGTCAGCAAGGTTTTGATCTGAGCAGTGCACCATTGCTGCGACTGCTACTGGTGCAGACCGGCGCCGAGCAATGGCACCTGATTTACACCCATCACCACATCCTCATGGACGGCTGGAGCAACTCGCAGTTGCTCGGCGAAGTGTTGCAGCGCTACAGCGGGCGCACGCCGGTGACTGGCGGTGGACGTTATCGCGATTACATTGCCTGGCTGCAACGTCAGGACGGCCAATTGAGTCAGGACTTCTGGAGCGGTCAATTGGCCGCGCTGCAAGAGCCGACCCGACTGGCCCGCGCAGCCACCGGCGGCGAAAACCTCAGCGGCCACGGCGATCATTACCTGACACTGAACGTGCAGCGCACCCAGGTGTTGGAAACCTTTGCCCGCCAGCAAAAAGTCACCGTCAACACCTTGGTGCAAGCGGCGTGGCTGCTGTTGCTGCAACGCTACACCGGTCACGAAGCCGTGGCGTTCGGTGCGACGGTGGCCGGGCGGCCGGCGGATCTGCCGGGCATCGAGCAGCAAGTCGGCCTGTTCATCAATACCTTGCCGGTGATCGGTGCACCGCGTCCGGATCAAAGCGTTGGCAGCTGGCTGCAAGCGGTACAGGCGCAAAACCTCAGCTTGCGCGACTTCGAACACACGCCACTGGCGGACATCCAGCGTTGGGCCGGGCAGGGCGGTGAAGCGCTGTTCGACAACATTCTGGTGTTCGAGAACTACCCGATTGCCCAGGCACTGAGTCAGGCGGGGCAAGGGCTGACATTCGGTGATGTCGGCAACCTCGAACAAACCCATTACGCGCTGAGCGTGGCGGTCACCCTCGGTCAGCAGTTGGCGTTGCACTACAGCTTTGATCGCGGCCAGTTCGCCAGCGATGTCATCGCCGGCATCAGTGCGCACCTGCTGCAATTGCTTGAGCAGTTCGTCGTGTCGGCCGAGCGCAACCTCGGTGAAATCCCTTTGGCGGACGCTCAAGAGCAGGCGCGCCAGCAAGCCGAAAACCAGCCGCAGCCGTACCCGCTGGACATCGGCGTGCATCAGCGCATTGCCGCGCTGGCCGCAGAAAATCCGCAACGCACGGCGGTGATCTTCAACGGTCAGCGTTTCAGCTACGGCGAGATCGACCAGCGCGCCAACCAACTGGCACACGCGCTGATCGCCCGTGGCGTCGGTGCGGAAACCCGCGTTGGCGTAGCGCTGCCGCGCAGCGAGGCGGTGATCGTCGCGCTGCTGGCCGTGCTCAAGGCTGGCGGCGCTTATGTGCCGCTGGACACCAGCTACCCACGCGAACGTCTGGCTTATCTGATCGAAGATTCCGGGCTGGCGCTGCTGATCAGCGACTCGTCGGTGTCGGCGCAATTGCCGGTCGATGAATCGGTGCCGCTGCTGGAACTGGATCGTCTCGATTTGCGTGAGCTGCCGATCAAGGCACCACAGGTGCAACTCGATCCGCACAACCTCGCCTATGTGATCTACACCTCCGGTTCCACCGGCAATCCGAAAGGCGTCAGCGTCGCCCACGGCCCGCTGGCTATGCATTGCCAAGCCATCGGCCAACGCTATGAAATGCGTGACAGCGACTGCGAATTCCACTTCATGTCGTTCGCTTTCGACGGTGCCCACGAACGCTGGCTGACCAGCCTGACCCACGGCGCGTCGCTGCTGATTCGCGACGACACGTTGTGGACGCCGGAGCAGACCTACAACGCAATGATCGAACACGGCGTAACCGTGGTCGCCTTCCCGCCGGTGTACTTGCAACAACTGGCCGAACACGCCGAGCGCGTCGGCAATCCGCCGAAGGTGCGTATCTATTGCTTCGGCGGTGATGCGGTGCCGAACGCGAGTTTCGAGCGGGTCAAGCGCGCGCTCGATCCGGACTACATCATCAACGGTTACGGCCCGACCGAAACCGTGGTCACCCCACTGATCTGGAAGGCCGGACGCGAAGTGCCGTGTGGCGCTGCGTATGCGCCAATCGGCAGCCGCATCGGTGACCGCAGCGCTTACGTGCTCGACGCCGATCTGAACCTGCTGCCGCAAGGCATGGCCGGCGAGTTGTACCTCGGTGGCACTGGGTTGGCGCGGGGTTATCTGAACCGTCCGGGGCTGACCGCCGAGCGCTTCGTCGCGGATCCGTTCAGCACCAACGGCGGTTTGCTTTATCGCACCGGTGACCTTGTTCGCCAACGTGTCGACGGCACGTTCGACTACCTGGATCGCATCGACAATCAGGTGAAGATTCGCGGTTTCCGCATTGAGCTGGGCGAAGTCGAAGCGGCGCTGCAAGCACTCGACGGCGTGCGCGAAGCGGTGGTCGTGGCGCAGGAAGGCATCGCTGGCAGTGGCAAGCGCCTGGTGGCGTATGTAGTCGGCGATGCAGGCCGTGCCGACTTCACCGACGATCTGCGTGCACAACTCAAGGCGACGTTGCCGGCGCACATGGTGCCGGCGTACGTGCTGCGTCTGGAGCGCATGCCGCTGACGCCGAACGGCAAACTCGATCGCAAGAACCTGCCGAAACCGGACGTCAGCCAACTGCAACAAACTTACGTTGCACCGCAAACGGCGCTGGAACTGCAACTGGCAACGATCTGGCAAGACGTGCTCAAGCTTGAGCAGGTCGGTATCAGCGACAACTTCTTCGAGCTGGGCGGCGACTCGATCATCTCGATTCAAGTGGTCAGCCGCGCGCGGCAGGCCGGGATTCGCTTTACACCGAAAGACCTGTTCCAGCACCAGACTATTGCCGCGTTGGCAGCAGTGGCGCAGACCGGTGAAGCGCTGCAACTGATCGATCAACAACCGGTCACCGGCAGCACAGCGTTACTGCCGATTCATCAGGAGTTCTTTGCGCAGGCGATTCCCGATCGTCATCACTGGAACCAGTCAGTGATGCTCAAGCCAACGCAGGCGCTGGACGCGCTGCTGCTGGAACAAGCACTGGATGCTCTGGTGTCGCATCACGACAGCTTGCGCCTGGACTTTGTCGAGCAGGCTGACGGCTGGGGCGCGCAATACCGCGACGTTGCCACGCAAGCCGGCGAGACCACTCTCTGGCAAGTCGAGGTGGCCGACCTTGCGGCGCTGGAGGCCCTGGGTGAAAAGGCCCAGCGCAGCCTGCAACTGAGCGGCGGCTCGCTGATTCGCGCGGTGCTGGCGAATCTGGCGGATGGCACTCAACGCTTGTTGCTGATCGTCCATCACCTGGTGATCGATGGCGTGTCGTGGCGAATCCTGTTCGAAGACCTGCAAAACGCTTATCGGCAGATCCTCGCGGGTAACCCCGTGCAATTGCCGGCCAAGACCAGCGCAGTCAAAGCCTGGGCAGCAGCGTTGCAGAACTATGCGGCAACCCCGGCGCTGCAAACCGAACTGGGCTTCTGGCAGCAGCAGTTGCAGGGCGCTTCGGCTGCTTTGCCTTACGACCATCCAAACGGCGGGCAGCAACACGATCAGGCGCTGACGATCCGCAGCAAACTGGACACAGTCCTGACCCGTCAACTCCTGCAGGATGCGCCACAGGCCTATCGCACGCAGGTCAACGATCTGCTGCTGACGGCACTGGCGCGAGTGATGGTGCGCTGGACCGGTGACGATAGTGCGCTGGTATTGCTCGAGGGCCACGGTCGCGAAGACTTGTTCGAAAGCATCGACCTGACCCGCACCGTGGGCTGGTTCACCAGTGTGTTCCCGGCGCGACTGTCGCCGGTGGCCGACTTGGGGGCATCGCTCAAGCAAGTGAAGGAGCAACTGCGGGCGATTCCGCACAAGGGCATCGGCTTCGGTGCGCTGGCACATCTGGGCGATGAAAAGGCTCGGGAAACCCTGCAGACCTTGCCGGCGCCGCGCCTGACTTTCAACTATCTGGGCCAGTTCGACGGCAGCTTCGATGCGGTCGATCAAGCCTTGTTCGTACCGACCAGCGAAGCCGGTGGTGCCGAAGTCAATATGCAAGGGCCGCTGGGCAACCCACTGGCGCTGAACGGCAAAGTCTTCGGCGGTGAACTGGACCTGAGCTGGACCTACAGCGGCGCGATGTTCGACGCGGCGACCATCCAGCGTCTGGCCGATGACTACGTGCAAGAGCTGACTGCTTTGATCGGCCATTGCTGCGCCACCGGCAACCGTGGCGTGACGCCGTCGGACTTCCCGCTGGCGCACCTGTCGCAAGCGCAACTGGATGCGCTGGTGCTCGAGCCGCAAGGCATCGATGACATCTATCCGCTGTCGCCGATGCAGCAGGGCATGCTGTTCCACACCTTGCTCGAACACGGCAATGGCGACTACATCAACCAGATGCGTCTGGACGTCGAGGGCGTCGATCCGCAACGTTTCCGCGCCGCCTGGCAAGCGGTGGTCGATGCCCACGATATTCTGCGCAGCGGTTTCTTCTGGCAGGGCGACTTGCCGCAACCGGTGCAAGTGGTGCAGCGCCAGGTCGAGGTGCCGTTCAGCGTGCTCGACTGGAACGGCAAGCGCGATCTCGACGCGGCGCTGCAAATTCTCGCCGACGAGGAGCGTGCACTGGGGATGGATCTGAACAGTGCGCCGTTGTTGCGTCTGGTGCTGGTGCGCACGGCGACTGACCGTCATCACCTGATCTACACCAACCACCACATCCTGATGGACGGCTGGAGCAGCGCGCAGTTGCTCGGCGAAGTGTTGCAACATTATCGCGGCGAAGCGGTACCTCGTCCGGCGGGTCGCTATCGCGACTATATCGGCTGGCTGCAGCGTCAGGATGCGGCGGCTGCCGAGAAATACTGGCTGGCAACGCTGGAACACCTGCAAGAGCCGACGCGTCTGGCCAATGCCATTGCACGGCCAATCGACGCTTTGCCGAGTGTCGGTTACGGCGACCATTACCAAGTACTGAGCGCTGATCTGAGCGTGCGTCTGGGTGAATTTGCCCGTGCTTCGAAAGTCACCGTCAACACGCTGGTGCAAGCCGCGTGGCTGTTGCTGTTGCAGCGTTACACCGGCAAAGACTGCGTGGCGTTCGGTGCAACCGTGGCCGGACGTCCGGCGGATCTGCCGGGGGCCGAAGACCAGATCGGTCTGTTCATCAACACCTTGCCGGTCGTTGCCACGCCGCAAGCGCAGCAAAGTCTGGCCAGTTGGCTGCAAGCCGTGCAGGCGCAGAACCTCGCTTCACGCGAGTTCGAACACACGCCACTGGCGGACATTCAGCGTTGGGCCGGGCAGGGCGGTGACGCGCTGTTCGACAGCCTGATGGTGTTCGAGAACTATCCGATTGGCGAAGCGCTGGAGCGCGGTGCGCCGCAGGGTTTGCGTTTCGGTGCAGTGGTCAATCAGGAGCAGACCAACTATCCGCTGACCTTGCTGGTGAGCATGGGCGCGCAACTGTCGGTGCATTTCAGCTATCAGCGCGACAGCTTCGCCCCGGCCAGCGTGGCGCAGTTGGGCGCGAGTCTGCAGCGTTTGCTGACGCAGATGACTGCAGCAGGTGAGCACTCGTTGAGCGAGTTGAACCTGATCGACCACGTCACGAACGTCGAGGCCGATTTCGTCACCGAGCTGTGCATTCATCAGGGCATTGCCCGCCAAGTGGCAGCAACCCCGGATGCGCTGGCGGTGACCTTCGCCGATACGCGACTGACCTACGCCGAACTGGACGCGCAGGCCAACCGTCTCGCGCACAAGCTGATCGAGCTGGGTGTCGGCCCGGAAGTGCGGGTGGGTGTGGCGATGCCGCGTTCCGAGCAATTGTTGATTGCCTTGCTGGCGGTGCTCAAATCCGGTGGCGCGTATGTGCCGCTGGACCCGGATTACCCGGCCGATCGCGTTGCCTACATGCTCGAAGACAGCCGTGCGCGGGTGCTGCTCACCGAGCAAGCGGTCGCGGCGACGCTGAGCGTTCCGGCTGACACGCAAGTGCTGCTGATGGATCAGGTTTCGCTGAGCGGCTATTCAGCCGTCGCACCGCAAACCAACGTGCAGCCGGACAACCTCGCCTATGTGATCTACACCTCCGGTTCCACCGGCAAACCGAAAGGCGTGGCCATCGCCCATCGCAACGTCATGGCCCTGATCGATTGGTCGGCCAAGGTCTACAGCCGTGACGATATCCAAGGCGTGCTGGCCTCGACATCGGTGTGCTTCGACCTGTCGGTGTGGGAGCTGTTTGTCACGTTGGTCAATGGCGGTTCGCTGATCATCGCGCGCAATGCACTGGAACTACCGACCCTGCCAGCTCGCGATCAGGTTCGCTTGATCAACACCGTGCCGTCGGCCATCGCTGCGCTGCAACGCGCCGGGCAGATTCCCGCGAGCGTGCGCATTATCAATCTCGCGGGTGAGCCGCTCAAACAAGGGCTGGTCGACGCGTTGTATCAGCAGCCGACAGTCGAGCACGTCTACGATCTTTACGGCCCGTCAGAAGACACCACCTATTCGACCTGGACCCGCCGCGCCGCCGGTGGCCAGCCGCGTATCGGTCGTGCCCTCGATCACAGCGCGAGCCATTTGCTCGACACCGATCTGCAAGCGGTGCCGCAAGGCGTTTCGGCGGAGTTGTACCTGTCCGGCGCCGGCATCACCCGTGGTTATCTGGGGCGTGCGGCGATGACCGCCGAGCGCTTTGTGCCGAACCCGTTCGTCGGCAATGGCGAGCGCATGTACCGCACCGGCGACCTGATTCGTGAACGCGAAGAGGGCGCGCTGGAGTACATGGGCCGCATCGACCATCAGGTGAAAATTCGTGGATTCCGCATCGAACTGGGGGAGATCGAGGCGCGATTGCTCGTGCAACCGGCAGTCACCGAAGCGGCGGTGCTTGCCGTTGAAGGCGAGGGCGGTGCGCAACTGGTGGCCTATGTGGTCGCCCCGCAACTGGATCTGTACGACGGCGAAGCGCAACGGCAACTGCGCGACGGACTAAAGACTGGCCTCAAGTCTTCGTTACCTGACTACATGGTTCCCGCGCACCTGCTGTTCCTTGAGCAGTTGCCACTGACCCCCAACGGCAAACTCGACCGCAAGGCCCTGCCGGCGGTGGATGCCAGCCAGATGCAGGCCGCGTACGTCGCGCCGCAGAGTGAGCTTGAGCAGCAGGTCGCGGCGATCTGGCAGCAAGTGCTCGACGTCGAACGCATCGGTCTCAACGATCATTTCTTCGAACTGGGCGGGCACTCGCTGCTGGCGGTCAACGTGGTGTCGCGCATCGCCCTCGAACTGGGCCTGACGCTGACCCCGCAACTGTTATTCCAGCACCCCGTCCTGAGCGACTTTGTCGCTCGACTCGATACAGGAGGCGGGGCAATCAACGAACAGAAACTGAGCAAGCTGGAAGCCCTGCTTGACGATATGGAGGAAGTCTGATGGACAAGAGTGTTGCTTTGAGGGTAGCCAAGCGCTTTATCACTCTGCCGCTGGACAAACGTAAGCTGTACCTGGAAAAGATGCTCGAAGAGGGCGTCTCTCCGGCCAACCTGCCGATCCCGGAAACACGTTCCGGGTTCGCCGCCATTCCTCTGTCGTACGCTCAGGAACGCCAACTGTTCCTCTGGCAAATGGACCCGCACAGCACCGCGTATCACATTCCCAGCGCCTTGCGCCTCAAGGGGCAGCTGGACGTGGCGGCGCTGGAACGCAGCTTCAATGCCGTGGCCGCGCGCCATGAAAGTTTGCGCACCACGTTTGCCGAGCACGGCGAAACCTTCTGCCAGGTGATTCACCCGCAGTTGCCGCTGAACATCACCCTGACACCGTTGCCGGCCGGCCTCGACGCTGCTGGTGCAGAGGCGGCGATCAAGGCGTTCGTCGAAAGCGAAACCGCGCGCCCGTTCAATTTGCAACAGGGCCCGTTGTTGCGCGTGGCATTGCTCAAAGTCGCTGATGACGACCATGTGCTGGTGTTGATCCAGCACCACATCATCTCTGATGGCTGGTCGATCAAAGTGCTCGTCAACGAGTTGATCCAGCATTACGCCGCCGACACCGCCGGGCAGCCATTGGCATTGCCGGAACTGGAGGTGCAATACGCCGACTATGCGATCTGGCAGCGTCACTGGCTGGAAGCGGGTGAGCGTGAGCGGCAACTGGCTTACTGGATCAAGACGCTGGACGGCGAGCAGCCGGTGCTGGAATTGCCGATCGATTTTGCGCGTCCGGCGGTGCAAAGCCTGCGCGGTGCACGTCTGCAACTGGACCTGCCAGCCGCCCTCGGCGATGCGCTCAAACAACTGGCCCAGCGCGAAGGCGCGAGCCTGTTCATGGTGTTGCTGGCGTCGTTTCAGGCGTTGCTGCATCGCTACAGCGGTCAGGCGCAGATTCGCGTCGGCGTGCCGACCGCCAACCGCAACCGGGTCGAGACTGAAGGCCTGATCGGCTTCTTCGTCAACACTCAGGTGTTGAATGCCGAAGTGAATGGGCAGTTGCCGTTCAACCAGCTGCTGGCGCAGGTCAAGCAAGCGGCGATGGCCGCGCAGGCGCATCAGGATCTGCCGTTCGAGCAGTTGATCGAAGCGCTGCAACCGGAACGCAGCCTGAGCCACAGCCCGGTGTTCCAGGTGATGTTCAACCACCAGACCAGCCGTGATCAGGGGCGTGGCGCGGTGCAATTGCCGCAACTGAGCGTCGAAGATGTGCAGTGGGAAGGGCGTACCGCGCAGTTCGACCTGACCCTCAATACCTATGATTCGAATGACGGTTTCGCCGCCGAACTGACCTACGCCACCGATCTGTTCAAGCCGCAAACCGTTGAGCGTCTGGCCCGTCACTGGCAGAACCTGTTGCAGGGCATCATTGCCGCGCCAACCCGGCGTGTCGGTGAACTGCCGCTGCTGGACAGCGCTGAACACGGCGTGTTGTTGCAGGACTGGTTGCGCGTGGCGGATCACAGCGCGCAGGCCGAGTGCGTGCAGCAGGACTTTGCCTTGCAGGCGCAGCAAAAGCCGCAAGCCACGGCGCTGATCATCGGCGACGACGTACTGACGTATGGCGAACTGGATGCCCGGGCCAACCAACTGGCGCACAAACTGATCGAGGCCGGCGTCGGCCCGGATCAATTGGTCGGCATCGCGGTGGAGCGCAGCGTTGAGATGATCGTCGGCCTGTTGGCGATCCTCAAGGCCGGCGGCGCTTATGTGCCGCTGGACCCGGCGTATCCCGAGGATCGTCTGGCCTACATGATCGAGGACAGCGGCCTGCCATTGCTGCTGACCCAGGCACATTTGCAGGCGCAGTTGCCGATCCCGGCGGCTGTGCAGACCCTGTTGCTCGATCAGCCCGGTGACTGGCTGGCGGCTTATCCACAGACCGCGCCGAGCGTCGCCGTCAATGGCGAGCATCTGGCGTACACGATCTACACCTCCGGCTCCACCGGCAAACCGAAAGGCGTGATGGTGCGCCACGCGGCGCTGCGCAACTTTGTCGCGAGCATGATCAAGCAGCCGGGGATTGCCGCTGCGGATCGCATGCTGTCGCTGACCACGTTCTCCTTCGATATTTTCGGCCTGGAAATCTATGGCCCGCTGCTCGCTGGCGCCTGTGTGGTGCTGACCGGCAAGGACGTGCATCAAGATCCGCAAGCGGTGCTCGAACTGATCGAGCGCCACGCCGTCAGCGTCCTGCAAGCCACGCCATCGACCTGGCGCATGCTGCTCGACAACGAGCACGCAGCGATTCTCAAGGGCCGCACATTCCTCTGTGGCGGTGAAGCGCTGCCGCAGGAACTGGCCAATCGCATGCTGGCGCTGACGCCAAGCGTGTGGAACCTCTATGGCCCGACCGAAACCACGATCTGGTCGGCGCAACATGCGCTGAGTGCGGACAACAGCCGCCCGTTTCTCGGTACGCCGATCGACAATACCGCGCTGTACATTCTCGGCAGCGACCTTGAGCTGAATCCGCTCGGCGCACCGGGTGAATTGCTGATTGGCGGTGATGGCCTGGCGCGCGGTTATTTCCAGCGTCCGAGCCTGACTGCTGAACGTTTTGTGCCGGATCCGTTCTCGGCAAACGGTGCGCGTCTGTACCGCACCGGCGACCTGACCCGCTATCGCGCAGAGGGCGTGATCGAGTACATCGGGCGCATCGATCATCAGGTGAAAATCCGTGGTTTCCGTATCGAGCTCGGCGAGATCGAAGCGCGTTTGCTCGCACTCGACAGCGTGCGCGAAACCGTGGTGGTCGCGCAGGACGGCCCGACCGGTCCGCAACTGGTCGGCTATGTGGTGCCATTCGCGAGAACTGTTGATGAAGTCGAACTGCGCGCTGAATTGAAAGCCAGCCTCAAGGCCGAACTGCCGGAATACATGGTGCCGGCGCACCTGTTGTTCCTTGAGCAACTGCCGCTGACCCCGAATGGCAAAGTCGACCGCAAAGCCTTGCCGGCGCCCGACGCCAGCCAGTTGCAATCGACTTACATCGCGCCGCAAACCGCCACCCAACACAGCGTCGCCGAGATCTGGCAAGCGGTGCTCAAGCTTGAGCGTGTCGGCCTCAGTGACAATTTCTTCGAGCTGGGCGGGCATTCCCTGCTGGTGACCCAAGTGGTCTCCCGTGTGCGTCAGGCGCTGAACGTTCAGGTGCCGCTGCGCACATTGTTCGAGCACAGCACGCTGGAAGATTTCGTTGCTGCATTGGGTGTCGATCAGGCGACGCAGGAACCGGCGATTGTCGCGTTGCCGCGCCTGCAACCGTTGGCGCTTTCCTATGCGCAGGAACGCCAGTGGTTCCTCTGGCAGTTGGAGCCGACAAGCACGGCCTATCACGTTCCGGCTGCGCTGCGTCTGCGCGGTGAGCTGAAGCTGGCGGCGTTGCAGCAAAGCTTCAATGCGCTGATCGCGCGCCACGAATCCCTGCGCACCTGCTTCGTCGAAGAGCAGGGCACAACTCTGCAAGTGATTCAGGCGCAAGGCACGCTGGATCTGCAAGTGCAGGACGTGGCGGGGCTCGACGATGCGGCGCTGCAAGCGCTGGTCGCCGCAGAAACCCTGCACCTGTTCAACCTTCAACAAGGCCCGCTGCTGCGGGTGAAACTGCTGCGTCTGGCCGCCGATGATCACGCGCTGGTGATCACCTTGCACCACATCATCTCTGACGGTTGGTCGGTGAACATCATGGTCGATGAACTGGTGGCGTTGTACGCCGCGTACAGTCAGGGCCAGACCGCGACATTGCCAACGCTGCCGGTGCAATACGCCGACTATGCCGTATGGCAGAAACAGTGGATGGACGCCGGTGAACGCGAGCGTCAGTTGAGCTACTGGACCGCGCAACTCGGCGATGGCGATCAACCGCTGCTGGAACTGCCGAGCGACCGTCCGCGCCCAGCCGAGCAAAGCTATCGCGGCGCCCGTCGCGACATCCCGCTGAGCCGCGAACTGGCTACAGCGCTCAAGCAAGTCGCGCAACGCGAGAACGTTACCCTGTTCGCGCTGTTGCTGGCGTCGTTCCAGACCTTGCTGCACCGCTACAGCGGTCAGGCCGACATCCGTGTCGGCGTACCGGTGGCCAACCGTAATCGGGTCGAGACTGAAGGCCTGATCGGCTTCTTCGTCAACACGCAAGTGCTCAAGGCTGAATTCGACAGTCAGCAGACCTTCCGCAGCCTGTTGCAGCAAGTGAAGAACACCGTGCTCGGCGCTCAGGCCCATCAGGATCTGCCGTTCGAGCAACTGGTCGATGCGCTGCAACCGGAACGCAGCCTCAGCCATAGCCCGCTGTTCCAGGTGATGCACAACCACCAGAGCCAGGCGCGTCAGGCGCAGGGCGCGACACGCCTGCCGCAACTGCACATCGAAGGCTTGCCTTGGGCGTCGAACACCGCGCAGTTCGACCTGACCCTGAACACCTTCGAATCAACCGATAACGTCTGGGCCGAGCTGACCTACGCCACCGACCTGTTCGACGTCGAGACCATCGAGCGCCTGTCGCAACACTGGACGAATCTGCTGCACGGCATCATCGCCGACAGCGGCCAGCGTATCGCTGAACTGCCGCTGCACGACGCCGCCGAACGCGCGGCGACGCTGCTGCAATGGAACCCGGCCGTGACCGATTTCCCCAACGAGCAGTGCCTGCATCACATGATCGAAGCCCAAGCCGCCCGCGCACCGCAAGCGATTGCCGTGGCGTATGCCGAGCAGTGCCTGAGCTACGGTGAACTCAACAGCCGCGCCAACCAGTTGGCCCACAAGCTGATTGCCAGTGGCGTCGGCCCGGACGTGCGCGTCGGCCTCGCAGTGGAACGCAGCCTCGACATGCTGGTCGGCCTGCTGGCGATTCTCAAGGCTGGCGGTGCTTACGTGCCGCTGGACCCGAGCTACCCGGAAGAGCGTCTGGCCTACATGATTGGCGACAGCGGCATCGGCCTGCTGTTGACCCAGAGCCATTTGCTCGCACGTCTGCCGGTGCCGGACTCCGTACGCAGTCTGATGCTCGACCAGGATCGTGAAGACCTTGAGGGCTACAGCGACTGCAACCCGCAGGTGCAGATGAGCGCGGACAACCTCGCGTACGTGATCTACACCTCCGGTTCGACCGGTCAGCCCAAGGGCACCTTGCTCGCACATCGCAACGTGCTGCGCCTGTTCGAGGCCACCGAGGCGTGGTTCGATTTTGGCCCTGAGGATGTCTGGAGCCTGTTCCATTCCTACGCGTTCGACTTCTCCGTGTGGGAGATTTTCGGCGCGCTGCTGTACGGCGGCAAACTGGTGGTGGTGCCTTACGAGGTCAGCCGTGCGCCGGAAGATTTCTTTGCCTTGCTCTGCCGCGAAGGCGTCACCGTGCTCAACCAGACGCCGTCGGCGTTCAAGCAACTGATGCAAGTGGCCTGCGCCCCGGAACACGCCGCGCAACAACTGGCGCTGCGCTACGTGGTGTTCGGTGGCGAAGCGCTGGAAGTGAAGAGCCTGCGCCCGTGGTTCGAGCGTTTTGGCGATCAGGCACCGCAACTGATCAACATGTACGGCATCACTGAAACCACCGTGCACGTCACCTACCGGCCGCTGTCGATGGCCGATTTGCAGCGTGACGCCAGCAGCCCGATCGGCGAACCGATTCCTGACCTGTCGTGGTACTTGCTCGACGGCGATCTGAACCCGGTGGCCAAAGGTTGTATCGGTGAGCTGTACGTCGGTCGCGCCGGGCTGGCGCGCGGTTATCTGAACCGTGCCGACCTGACCACGCTGCGTTTCATCCCCGATCCGTTTGCCGCTGACGGTGGTCGTCTGTACCGCACCGGCGACCTGGCGCGCTATCGCGCTGACGGCGTGATTGAATACATCGGGCGCATCGACCATCAGGTGAAGATTCGCGGTTTCCGTATCGAACTGGGCGAAATCGAAGCGCAACTGCTCGAACAGGCTGCCGTACGCCAAGCCGTGGTGCTGGCGCAACCGGGCCTGAGCGGTCAACAACTGGTCGCCTGGCTGGTGCCGAGCGATGCCACGTTGCTCGACGCCAGCGCCGCTGAACAAGCGCAGTGGCGCGACCGCGTGCGTGCCGAACTCAAGGAAAACCTGCCGGATCACATGATCCCGGCGCACCTGTTGCTGCTCGCGCAATTGCCGCTGACCGCCAACGGCAAACTCAACCGCAGCGCGTTGCCGTCGCCGGACGTCAGTCAGGCGCAGCAGGCCTATCAGGCGCCGCAAAGTGAGCTGGAACAACGCTTAGCCACGATCTGGCAAGACGTGCTGAAGCTGCCGCAAGTGGGCCTCAACGACAACTTCTTCGAACTGGGTGGCGACTCGATCATCTCGATTCAAGTGGTCAGTCGCGCGCGTCAGGCCGGCATTCGCCTGAACCCAAAGGACCTGTTCCAGCACCAGACCATTCAACGTCTGGCCCTGGTCGCGCAGTTGGGCGATGACGAAACGAGCATCGACCAACAAGCGGTGACCGGCGCGGCGTTGCTGCTGCCGATCCAGCAGCAGTTCTTCGAAGACGATATCCCTGAGCGTCAGCACTGGAACCAGTCGGTGCTGCTCAAGCCGCGTCAGCCGCTGGACGCCGATAAAATCGAACAGGTGCTGCGTGCATTGGTCAGTCATCACGATGCCTTGCGCCTGAGCTTTACCCAGCACAACGGCGTTTGGCAGGCCGAGCACCGCGCGGTTGAAGATCAGCCGAACAACCTGCTGTGGCAGGAAGACGTCGCCGATGCGGCTGCGCTGGAAGCCTTGGGCAACCGCGCGCAGCGCAGCCTCGATCTGCAGAATGGCCCGCTGTTGCGCGCCGTGCTGGCCAATCTGGCCGATGGCACGCAGCGCTTGCAGTTGGTGATCCATCACCTCGCCGTCGACGGTGTGTCGTGGCGGATTCTGCTGGAAGACCTGCAAAACGCTTATCAGCAATTGCTCGATGCGCAGCCACTGAGCCTGCCGTCGAAAACCAGCGCCTTCAAGGACTGGAGCGAGCACTTGCAGCGCTACGCCAACAGTGCGGCGTTACAACAGGAACTGGCTTACTGGCAGGCCTGCCTGAGTGATGTCGGCAGCGATCTGCCGTGCAAGCGCATGGACGCCGGTCAGCAGAACAGACTGGCGCAGACGGTACAGACCAAACTGGGCGCGGAGCTGACCCGGCAACTGCTGCAAGAGGCGCCGGCGGCGTATCGCACGCAGGTCAACGACTTGCTGCTGACGGCGTTGGCGCGGGTCATTGGCCGCTGGAGCGGGCAGGCTTCGACGCTGATTCAGCTCGAAGGCCATGGTCGCGAAGAGCTGTTCGACGGTGTCGATCTGACCCGCACCGTGGGCTGGTTCACCAGTCTGTTCCCGGTGCGTCTGACCCCGGCGGCTACGGCCGGCGAGTCGATCAAGCAGATCAAGGAACAACTGCGCTCGATCCCCAATAAGGGCATCGGTTTCGGGGCACTGCGTCACCTTGGCGATGCTCAGGCACAACAGAGCCTGCGCGCCTTGCCGACCCCGCGCATCACCTTCAACTACCTCGGCCAGTTCGACGGCAGTTTCGAGGGTGATGACGGCGCGCTGTTTGCACCAGCGCCGGACAATGCCGGCCTCGATCAGAGCGCGGACGCGCCGCTGGGCAACTGGCTGACCCTTAACGGTCAGGTGTATGGCGGCGAATTGCGCGTGGGCTGGACGTTCAGCAGCGAGCGTTTCGACAGTGCGGTGATCGAAGCGCTGGCGGCGGATTACGCCGAGGAGCTGGCCGCTTTGATCGGCCATTGCCTGACCCCGGGCGTCGCTGGGCTGACGCCTTCGGACTTCCCGCTGGCCGGCCTGACCCAGGCGCAGCTCGACGGCTTGCCAACCCGCCCACAGCAGATTGAAGACATTTATCCGTTGTCGCCCATGCAGCAGGGCATGCTGTTCCACACCCTCTACGCGCAACAGTCCGGTGATTACATCAACCAGATGTGTGTGGCCGTCGATGGCTTGCAGGTCGAGCGTTTCCGCGATGCCTGGCAAGCGGCGATGGATAGTCACGAAGTGCTGCGCAGCGGTTTTGTCTGGGAAGGCGATCTGCCCAACGCCCTGCAAGTGGTGCACAAAGGCTTGCGAGTACCGTTCAGCGTGCTCGACTGGCGTGATCGCGGCGACCTGGCTCCAGCCCTGAAAGCTCTGGAGCTTGAACAACGCTTGCAAGGTTTTGATTTGCACGCGGCGCCGTTGCTGCGTCTGGTCGTGGTGCAGGTGGCGGCTGAGCGTTTCCATCTGATTTACACCTCGCACCACATTCTGATGGACGGCTGGAGCAACTCGCAGTTGCTCGGCGATGTGTTGCAGCGTTATCACGGCCACGCGCCGGCGATGGGGGCGGGGCGTTATCGCGATTACATCGAGTGGTTGGCGCGGCAGGATGCGCAGGTCACGGAAAACTTCTGGAAGGGCCAACTGGCCGACTTCGAGACACCGACGTATCTGGCCGATGCCGTGCCGCACCTCGTTGATGCCACCGTCAGCGGTCAGGGTGAATACCTGCTGACCCTCGACACTCACGCGACTGCCGAACTCAACAGTTTTGCCCGGGCGCAAAAGGTCACGGTCAACACGCTGGTGCAAGCCGCGTGGCTGTTGCTGTTGCAGCGCTACACCGGGCAGGACACGGTCACGTTCGGCGCCACGGTATCGGGGCGACCGGCGCAGTTGAATGGCGTCGAAGGCCAGATCGGGCTGTTCATCAACACCTTGCCGATCATTGCCAGCCCACGTGCCGAACAGTCGTTGCCGCAATGGCTGCAACAGGTGCAGGCGCAGAACCTGTTGCTGCGCGAGCAAGAGCACACACCGCTGTTCGATATTCAACGTTGGGCAGGGCAGAGCGGTGAGGCGTTGTTCGATAACATTCTGGTGTTCGAGAACTACCCGATTGCCGAAGCCTTGCAGCAAGCCGAATCGGCTGACCTGCGCTTTGGCGAGGTTGACCGGTATGAGCAGACCAACTATCCGCTGACGTTGATGGTCAACCTCGATCAGCAACTGACCGTGCACTTCAGCTATCAGCACACAAGCTTTGCCGCCAGCACCGTGATCAAACTGGCGACACAGTTGCAGCAACTGTTGCGCGGCATGCACGCCAGCGTCGATGCCTGCCTGGGCGAGTGGAACTTGCTGGAGGCAGGTGACGAGCAACGTATTCTGCGTGACTGGAATCCGCAGGCAACCGCCGACCTTGAGGCGATTTGCATCCATCAAGCCATCGAGCGTCAGGTCGCTGCCCAGCCCGACGCGCGCGCCGTAACGTTCGGCCGTCAGTCCTTCACTTATGGCGATATCGATGCCCGGGCCAATCGTCTGGCGCACCGTTTGATCAGCACTGGCGTCGCCGCCGAAGTGCGCGTCGGTGTGGCGATGCAGCGCTCCGACAATCTGCTGGTGGCATTGCTCGCGGTCCTCAAGGCCGGTGGCACCTACGTGCCGCTGGACCCGGATTACCCGGCGGATCGGGTCGCCTACATGCTTGAGGACAGCCGCGCCCGCGTGCTGCTGACCGAGACCGATGTGGCGGCCACCTTGTCGCTCGCCAGCGACATGCAAGTGTTGCTGCTGGATCAACTGGATCTCTCGGCCTACAGCACGGTCGCGCCTGTCACCGACGTGAATGTGAACAATCTTGCCTACGTGATTTACACCTCTGGTTCCACCGGCAAGCCCAAAGGCGTATCGATCAGCCACGCCAACATCATGGCGCTCAGCGACTGGTCGAAGCACCTCTACAGCCGCGAGGACATTCAAGGTGTGCTCGCTTCGACGTCGGTGTGTTTCGACCTGTCGGTGTGGGAGCTGTTTGTCACCCTGGCCAATGGCGGTTCGTTGATCATTGCGCGCAACGCGCTGGAGTTGCCGCAGTTGCCGGCGCGCGATCAGGTGCGTCTGATCAATACCGTGCCGTCGGCAATCAATGCCTTGCAGGACTCTGGCGATATTCCTGCCAGCGTACGCATCATCAACCTGTGCGGCGAAGCGCTGAAGCAGAACCTGGTGGACACCCTGTATCAACAGGCGACCATCGCCGATATCTTCGACCTGTACGGCCCGTCGGAAGATACCGTTTACTCCACCTGGACCCGTCGAGAGGCTGGCGGCACGGCGAACATCGGTCGACCGATGATCCGCACCGCCAGTTATGTGCTGGGCGGCGATCTGCAACCGGCACCGCAGGGTGTGTCGGCGGAGTTGTACCTGGCTGGTGCCGGGCTCAGCCGTGGCTATCTGGGCCGGGCGGCGATGACCGCAGAGAAGTTCGTACCGAACCCTTTCGCCGGCAATGGCGAGCGTATGTACCGCACGGGCGACCTGACCCGTTATCTGGGTGACGGCACCTTGCAATACGTCGGGCGTATCGATCATCAGGTGAAAGTGCGCGGTTTCCGTATCGAGCTGGGCGAAATCGAAGCGCGTTTGTTGCAGATCGACAACGTCAGTCAGGCACTGGTGGTGGCGCAACCGATCGCCTCCAGCCATCAACTGGTGGCGTATGTGGTGATCGATGATGCGACCGTGGCCAGCGCCGATGCGGCCGCGCAAGCGGTGCTGCGCGAAGCGCTGAAGACGCGACTCAAGGCGCACCTGCCGGACTACATGATTCCGGCGCACGTGCTGTTCCTCGCCAGCCTGCCGCTGACGCCGAATGGCAAGGTCGACCGCAAAGCCTTGCCGAGCGTCGACGCGTTTGTCGCGGCGGGTGACTTCGTTGCCCCGGTCGGTGAACTGGAACAGCAGATCGCAGCGATCTGGCAGAACGTCCTGGAGCTCGATCAGGTCAGCCGCGAGGATCATTTCTTCGAACTGGGCGGGCACTCGCTGCTGGCCACTCAGGCAGTCTCGCGTTTGCGCCATTTGACCGGCGGCACGTTGAGCCTGCGGGACCTGTTCAACTATCCGCGTCTCAAGGATCTGGCCACCTGGATGGCCGAAGAACAGACACCGGCCCTCGGCGGGGCGGCCAGTCAGGCCGTTCCACTGAAGGCCTGGGGCGCCAAGTCGACGGCACCGCTGTCGTTGGTGCAACGGCGTTTGTGGGTCGCCGAACAATTGTCCGGCGGCAGTTCGGCCTACGGCATGCCGCTGGCCTTGCGTTTGCGCGGTGAGCTGTCGGTCGAGCGCTTCATGAGCAGTTTTGCCGAAGTGGTGCGCCGTCATGAAGTGCTGCGCACCGCGTACTCGCAGGATGACGAAGGTGATCCGATTGCGCTGATTGCCGAGACGGTCGATGTCGACTTCCCGTTGCTCGATTTGTCCGGTCTGTCGCGCAGTGCCCAGGAAGAACAGGTCGCGCAGGCAGCGCTGGATAACGCGCGAACGCCGATCGATCTGGAGCAGGCGCCATTGTGGCGCGGGCGCATCCTGCATCTGTCGCCGACCGAGCATGTGCTGCTGTTCTCCATGCATCACATCATTTCTGACGGTTGGTCGATGGGCGTATTGATCAACGAACTGGTGCAGCTCTATGAGCTGAGCAAGGCCGGTGCTGCCGCGTCGTTGCCGGCGCTGGAAGTGCAGTACTCGGACTTCGCCCTGTGGCAACAGGAGCTGGAACGGCAAGGGATTCTTGGCCAGCAGGCGGATTACTGGAGAGAGATGCTCAGTGGTTACAGCGGGCAGCTCAACCTGCCGCTGGACACCCCGCGCGGGCCGGTGGCGTCGTACGACGGTGATGCCGTGCAGTTCCATCTGCCGAAGGATTTGAGTCAGGCCTTGCGCAAGGTTGCCAGTGATGCGGGCGTGACGCTGTACAGCACGCTGCTGGCGTCGTTTCAGGTGTTGTTGCATCAATTCAGCGGCGGCGACGACGTACTGGTCGGCGCCGACGTTGCCGGGCGCGAGCAGGCGCAGCTGGAGCGGCTGATCGGCTTCTTCGTCAACGTCTTGCCGCTGCGTTCGCGCTTTTCGGCCGACACGGCGTTCTCGACATTCCTGGCGCGCACTCAGGACACCCTGCTCGGCGCGCTGGAGCATCAGGACTTGCCGCTGGACATGATCGTCGAATCCTGCGGCGTGCCGCGACACAAGGGCATGAACCCGTTGGTGCAGGTGTTGTTCGTGATGAACAACCTGCCGGGCCGCACCCAATCCATGGGCGGTCTGAGCGTCGAGCCGCTGGCGGCGCTGCAGAGCCATTCTAAATTCGACATGGCATTGTTCGTTGACGAAGAAGAAGGGCAATTGCTGGGTAATTGGCAATTCGCCACAACCTTGTTCGGACACGAGCGCATTCAGTACCTGGTGCAGGCCTGGATAGCCCTGTTGGAACAGATCGTCGCTGATCAGGACATTCAATTGGGAGCTATCAGCATGCCAGTCGACAATTTAGCAGTGGCCGCCAAACCCGCTGCCCCCGGACCCAAGGCCGACAAACTGGGCAAGTTCCTCAAGCGTGGCGCCGCCCCGGTGGCCAAGGTTCGCCCGGCGCCGATCCGCGAATCGCTGATCGCAGCGCCGCAGCCGTTCCCCCTGTTGATGGAACCGAACGAGCCGCAGCTGGATTTGATCGAGTGGATCAAGCACAACCGCCCGCTGATCGAAGAAAAACTGGCGACCCACGCCGGCATTCTCTTCCGCGGTTTCGAGCTCGACGGCATTCAGGGTTTTGAAGCGTTCGCCGAAGCGATCCAGCCAGGCCTGTACGGCCAGTACGGCGACCTGCCGAAGAAGGAGGGCGGTAAGAACACCTACCGCTCCACGCCGTACCCGGAACGCAAGATGATCCTGTTCCACAACGAGAGCTCGCACCAGGATCGCTGGCCACGCAAACAGATGTTCTATTGCGAGCAAGCGGCGCCGGTCGGTGGTGCAACGCCGGTGGTGGACTGCCGCTTGATGTACGAAAAACTGCCGGCAGACCTGCGTGACAAGTTCGAGTCCAAAGGCTTGCTGTATGTGCGCACCTTCACCGACAACCTCGACGTGTCGTGGCAGCACTTCTTCAAGACCGAAGACCGTGCCGAAGTCGAAGCCCGCTGCCGCGCCGGCGGTATCGAGTGGCGCTGGCTCGACAACAACGAACTGCAAACCCGCACACCGGGACCGGCGATCATTCGTCACCCGATCACCGGCGCCAAGTCATTCTTCAATCAGGTGCAGTTGCACCACATCTACTGGCTGGAGCCGGATGTGCGTGAAGACCTGTTGTCGATGTTCGGCGCCGAGCGCATGCCGCGTCACGTGTATTACGGCGACGGCACACCGATCGAAGACGACGTGATGCAGCGCATTGGCGAGTTGTACGAAGAGTGCGCCGTGCGATTCGACTGGCAGAAAGGCGACGCCATTCTGCTCGACAACATGCTGGTGGCGCATGCCCGCGATCCGTTCGAGGGGCCGCGCAAGATTGTCGTCGCCATGGGTGACATGTACGACCACAGCAGCCTGGAGCGCCCGGCCAGCAACGCCCGGGCGGCATTGAACACCGAGGAAAGCGGCGCATGAGCGAAGTCATGAAGGACGAGCAGGATCCGGGGTTCGCCCTGACGCCTGAGCAACAGGCGCTGCTTGAGCGGCTGTCGAACACCGCCACCTGTGGCGAGGCCTTGCGCTGGCTCAGCGTTGTCATTGACGGAGATCTTGACCCGCAACGTTTGCAGACCGCGTTCGATACCGTGCTGACACAGCAGCCGATGCTGTTGGCGCGGCTGGACAAGGTCAGCGGTTTCCACGGTTTGCGTCAGGCTGCGGCCGACGTCGGACGTTTCCCGCTGACGATCCATGCCGGCGAACAGTGCGCTGAGGACGTTCAGGCGCAAATCAGCGAATCGCGGGAACGCGCCTTTGTCGTCGGCGAATCAGCCAGTGTCCAGGCCGTGCTTTATCGCCTGGCGTCGCAGCAATGGCAGCTGCTGCTGGGCATTGCTCGCTACAGTGCCGACGCGCCATCGTTGAACCTTGTGCTGGAGCAAGTGCAGCAAGCGTACGCCGGGGTTCTGCCAGCCGAAGACGAAGAGTCGGGGGAATTCGCCCAGTATCTGGAATGGCGCAGTGAGGTGGTGCTCGATGAAGACGCTGTCACCGCGCGCAGCTACTGGCAGCAGCACCTGCAAGGTGTGCAGGCGGACATCGCAACGCCATGGCTGGCCGCTCGCAGCGTCAGCCTCGAAGCGAGTGTTGCCGATTCGCGCGTATCGCTGAATCTGCAGTCGGCGCAGCGTGATGCTCTGCATGCCTTGGCCGAGCAGCTCGGTCAGCCAGTCGCCACGTTGCTGCAAGGTGCGTGGTGGGTGTTGCTGGGGCGTTTGAGCGGGCTCGATCAGGTACTGGTCGGTCTGCGGCATGACAGCCGTGCTGACTATGAATATTTCGCCAATGCCGTGGGCGTGTTCGAGAAAACCCTGCCGCTGTCGCTGGAACTGCCTGGCAGTGCGCGCTTCAGTGACTGGCTGGGGCAACTGGCGGCGCGCCTCGAAGAGCATCGCACCTGGCAGGAATACTGGACGCCGGAACTGGCGCCCGACGCAGCACGTCCGGCTTACGGCTTCAGCCTTGGCCAGATCGGCGTTGCCGCCAGCAGCGGCAGTCTGCGCTGGAGCGTGGCTGACGCCGTGCAGGTGCAGGCCGACGCTTTCGAGTTGTTGTTGCAAGTGCAACTGGACGAAAACCAGCGTCTTGCCGGTGTTGGTCTGCAGTACGCCGCTTCGCGCTATTCGCCAGCGGCAGCCAACGCCGTACTGGAACAGTTCGGCGTGTTGTTGAGCGCGATTGTCGATGCGCCGCACACCGCACTGGCGCAACTCAACCTGCTCAGTCGCGCCGCCGAACAGCGCTTGCTGGCAATCAATCCGGCGATACAGGCGCTGGCTGATCAGCGTTATCTGCCTCAGCGCATCGCTGATCTGGCGCTGCGTACGCCGCACGCTATCGCCTTGACCGACGCTGAGCAGTCATTGAGCTACGGCCAGTTGCAGGCCCGCGTCGAAAGCGCCGCTCAGGGTTTGAACCATCAAGGTGTCAGCGCAGGCTCGATCATTGCGCTGGCGTTGCCACGCTCGGCGGATCTGGTGATCGCGATGTTGGCGAGCTGGCGCCTCGGGTGCGCGTATCTGCCGCTGGATGTGCAGTGGCCACAGGCGCGTCAGGCGTTGATGCTGGAACAGGCCGGCGCCGCGCTGTTGTTGACCGATGCAACACACCTGACGGCTTGGCAGGATCAGCCGCACAAAGCCCTGACGCTGGCACAACTCGACGCGCCGGACGCGCCGTTGCCGGTGCTTGCGACTCAAGGTACCGACATCGCTTATGTGCTGTTTACCTCCGGCTCAACCGGTGTGCCGAAAGGTGTGGTGATCGAGCATCGGCAATTGCTCAATTACGTCGCTCAGGCCAGTCAGGCGCTGGGTCTGCAACAATGCAAAAACATCGGCTTCAGTTCCACTGTCGCGGCGGATCTGGGCAACACGGCGTTGTTCGGTGCGCTGTTCAATGGGGCAACCCTGCACGTCGCCAGTGATGCGCAAATGCAGGACGGCGCATTATTCGCCGACTACCTGCAGCAGCATCAGGTCGACTGCCTGAAAATCGTCCCGTCGCACCTTGCGGCGCTGCTCGACAATGAGCAGGCAACGTTGCCGCATACGCTGGTGCTGGGCGGCGAACCGATTGCGCCGACACTGATCGAGCGCATTGCGCGGCTGCGCAGTGATTGCCGGGTGTTCAACCACTACGGCCCGACCGAAGCCACTGTGGGCGTAATGATTCACCCACTGACACTGGACGGCACGGCCAGCGATTGCTCGGCGCTGAGCCAGGTGCTGGGCAACAATCAGGTGTATGTGCTGGACGCTGATTTGCGTCTGGCCCCCGTCGGTGTGCTGGGCGAGTTGTACCTGGGCGGTGCGCAATTGTGCCGTGGTTATCTGAATGCCGAGGCCGATGCGCAGACGTTCGTGCAGAGTCCATTCGATCCTGCGCAGCGTCTGTATCGCAGCGGAGATCTGGCGCGTTACCGCGCTGACGGGGCGATCCAGTTGTACGGTCGGCGTGATCAGCAGGTCAAAGTGCGCGGGTTCCGTATCGAACTCGCGGAAATCGAAGCCGAGTTGCTGCGCCTGCCAGCGGTTGCCGAGGCGCTGGTGCTGCCTGCCGCGTCGGCTGAACAGGGCCTGCTGGCGTTTATCGTGCCGCAGCAGGGCGCCACAGCGAGTCTGCTCGACACCGCACGTGCCGAACTGAGTGCACGTCTGCCCGCCGTAATGGTGCCGCAGCACTTGCAACTGATCGAGCGTTTTCCACGGCTGGCCAACGGCAAGATCGATCGCAAGGCGCTGCAACAATTGGCCGCAACGGCAGCGGATGACGAAGGCGTTGCGCCGCGTGATGCACTGGAGCAATTGCTCGCCGTGCGCATGGCGCAACTGCTGGGGCTTGAACGCTTGAGCATTGAACGCGACTTTTTCGCGGCCGGAGGCCATTCGCTGTTGGTAATCAAACTGGTCGCCGGTATTCGCAAGTTGCTGCAATGCGAAATCCACCCGGGCCTGGTCTTCGACCATCCGACCGTGGCGTCGCTGGCGCTGGCGTTGCGGGCGGTGGAAAGCAGCCCGGGGCAGTTGGAAAAAATGGCTCAGGTGCGTCTGCGCATGGAGGCGATGAGTCCCGAGGAAAAGACCCGACTGGCCGAGCAGGCGCGGCAGTTACAGGCCGCCAAGGCTGCGCAAACCAGCTGACACAGGAAGAAACAAAGGGTCGTCGCCCAACAGCGTCGGCCTTTTTTTTAACTTTTTGCGTTAATGATAAATAAACTCATTCCGGTTTTTTGCAGGTGCTGCGTCTTACTAGGGTATGTGGGCAAATCGTGTCAGGCAGGGCCGCCAATGCACCGGTTTGTTCAGCAGGAAATATTTCGCCGATGTCCAGCCAGATGATCGAGCCCGGGGAGGGGCCGATCGGCCACACACTGCAATGTCGCCCGCAGGGCCAATGACAGCGTGCGGTTCACATGTGCAGACAGCGGCGGGCCCGTTGGCCCAATGGACTTTCACTTCTACCAATAATAGAGAGCACGATGTCAGCAATTCATGAGTTGAAACCTCTGTTCAAGGCACTCGTCATGTCCCGCGGCCTGCGTTCACGTCGCGTGTTGACCCGTCTGGGGCTGGTCTGTGTGCTGCCTCTAAGCGCTCAGGTGATGGCTGAAAACGTCAGCATCAATATTCCGGCGCAATCGCTGCCACAGGCGCTGCAGGCGTTCGGTCAGCAGACCAACCAGCAAGTGATCTACAACGCTGACGACATGGCCGGGCTCAGAAGCCACGCGGTCAGCGGCAAGATGAGCCCGCAGGCGGCCATCGCCGAATTGCTCAGGGGCACCGACGTGCGCTACAGCGTCGAGGGCAACACCCTGATGCTGGTGCGTGGCAGCAGCACCCAGGGCCTGGAACTGGGCGCGACCAACATCAGCGCAAGTCAGGTCGGCGCAACGACCGAAGGCAGCAACTCCTACACCTCCAACGCAGTGACGATTGGCAAGGGCACCCACACCCTCAAGGAAATCCCCCAGTCGGTCACCGTGATGACCCGCAAGCAGATGGACGACCAGGATCTGGTCGACCTCAAGGATGCGCTGAACCAGACCACCGGCGTCGTGGGTCTGCAGGGCGTCGGCAAGGGTTTGATCATCTCCTCGCGCGGTTTCCAGATCGATGACTGGCAGTACGACGGCGTACCGATTCCACGTAACACCTATTCGCTGGGTAACTGGGCGACTCAGGATCTGGTGTTTTTCGATCGCCTGGAAATCCTGCGCGGTGCCTCCGGGCTGCTGCAAGGCACCGGCAGCCCGGGTGGCGCCATCAACCTGGTGCGCAAGCGCGGCCAGGCTGCACCGACTGTGTCCGTGACCGCCAAGGCTGGCTCCTGGGACCATTACGGTCTGCAAGTAGACGCGGGCGGCCCGCTGAACCAGGCCGGCACCATCCGCGGTCGCTTGGTGGCCGATCAGGATCAAAGCAACTCGTTCATTGATCACGACTGGAGCCGGACGTTGTCGCTGTACGGCTCGCTGGACTTCGACCTGAGCGAAGACACCACCCTGGGTCTGGCCGTCAGCCGTTCCGACGGTGATTCGCGTCCGATGATTCGTGGCCTGCCACGTTACGCTAACGGCAAGATGCCGGATGTCTCGCGCTCCACCTACACCGGTGCACGCTGGAACAGTTCCGACATCGACGTCACCACGCTTTACGCCGACCTCGAACATCGCTTCAACGAAGACTGGGCACTCAAGGTCGGTGCGGTGCGCATGACCGAGAGCAACAAGGCGAAAAACCAGCGCGTGCAAAGTGCCGGCGACGGTCTGGAACCGGATGGCAGCGGCGTGCAGTACGCCAACTTCGTGACGGATTTCGACTCGACAAAAGTCGGTATCGACATGAACCTCAATGGCAAGTTCGAAGCCTTGTCGATGCAGCAGGAAGTGATGTTGGGCGGTAACTTTTCCCAGCTCGAAACGGACGATCAGCTCGCCCGCACCTTCAGCAACAGTAGCGACACGATTTTCGGCGTCAACAATGACCGTCCCGATATCAACTACGACAGCCTGATCGCCTCGGGTGGTCGCGGCACGCTGAGTAAATACGACGTCCGCCAGAAAGGCCTGTACGGCACCTGGCGCATCAAGCCGATCGACGATCTGACCCTGGTGCTCGGCTCCCGAGTCAGTTGGTATGACTTCAGCTACAAATCCAAGGCGCAATCCTCGTTCGGCGGCATCACCAAGAACGACCCAAGCACCGCGACCGAAACCGGGGAAGTCACGCCTTACGCCGGTATCGTCTATGACCTGAGCCGCGAGTGGGCGGTTTACGCCAGTTACACCGACGTGTTCCAGCCGCAGACCAACCGCGATGCCGGTGGCACCGTGCTCAAACCGGTCATCGGCAGCAACTACGAAATCGGTCTCAAGGGCGAGCTGATGGACGGCCGGGTCAACACCTCCTTGGCACTCTTCCGCTACGACCAGGAAAACCGTGCAGTCAACGATATTGCCGGTGGCTTCGAGTGCGACGGTTCGTACTGCTCGACGGCCTCGGGCAAAGTGCGCAGCCAGGGTATCGACGCCGAGATCAGCGGCGAAGTGGTGGAAAACCTGCAACTGTTCGCGGGTTACACCTACAACACCACCAAGTACCTCAAAGACCCGAACAACGAAGGCCGCGTGTTCAGCACCTGGACGCCAAAACACATGCTGCGCATGTGGGCCAACTACCAGTTGCCGGGTGAGTGGGATCGCGTCAGCACCGGTCTGGGCTTCACCACTCAGAGCCATACGCTGGGCTACGAAGGGACCTACGATGTCGCGGGTTACACCGTATGGAACGCCCGTGTCGGTTACCAGCTGACACCGGAAGTCGGTCTGGCCGTGAACGCCAACAACCTGTTCGACAAGAAGTACATTGCGGCCGGTTACAACCAGCTCGACGGCAACAACAACTTCGGTGATCCACGCAACCTGATGTTCTCCGTGAAGTGGACCCCAAAGTTCTGATGCACTGAAGGGCCTTCACCGAAGCGGCCCACACTCCTTGAAAGAGGGTGTGGGCCGTTTTTTTTGCATGCCGTCGGCAGGTGAATCCTGGTGGGCGCAGCGCCCACAGGTTTTGTGTCAAATCACGCAAAAAAAACGCAGAAGCCAGTGCTTCTGCGTTTTTGTTTGCCCGTATGAAAGTCAGTTGTTCAGCGCCGCCTCACACGCCAGGAACACCGATTCAAAGGACTCGAGCAACGACTCACCGTAAATCATGCTGCGGTGGGGCAGGGTGGAATGCACCGAGCCTTGCAGTCGTCCGCTGACGGTGTGTTCACGCAGCACCTGTTCCGAGTGCAACACCTGTTCCAAAGTCTTGTGCGACAGCGACCACCAGCAACTGGCCTCGACCTTTAGCGTTGGCAGCGTGAAGGCGTCGTAGGATTTCACCAGTCGGTCATGAATCTCGAACGCCTGGGCATTCATGATTTCCTGTTTGATGGCGTCCAGTGTCGCCACCATTTCCTGTTCGCTGGTGGCGGCCTGTTGGCTGGCCCACTGGTAGAAAGCCTTGAGATCGGTTTGCGGATTTTCGGCGAGCAAGCGTGCCGCCGGCTCGTGCAGATGAGCGAACATCAGGCTGAACATTTCCACCGCCGTCGCCAGTTCATTTTGGGCACTGAAGTACTCGGGATTTTCTTCTTCCAGCGGTTTGCGCGGCAGATCAGCCGGCAACAGGCTGTCCGGCAGTGTGGTGTCGACCAGACCGAGGAAGCTCACTTCACGTCCCTGACGCTCCAGTTCGGCGGCGATGTCCATGGCGATGGAGCCGCCGAGCGACCAGCCCATCAAACGATACGGGCCGTCAGCCTGTTTATCGATAATCTGTCGGGTGTAATCAGCGATCATTTGCGCCCAGGTCTGGGCGTGGGCATGTTTGTCGGCGAAGCCTGTGTGCATCACGCCGAAAGTGCGCGCGTGTTTGCTCAGGCGTTTGGCCAACGGTTGGTAGCAGAACACGATGCCGCCGCTGGGATGCAGGCAGAACAGCGGCGGGGCGCTGGTGGCCGAGGCCGAGAGCTCCACCACGCACTGGGCTTGCTGTTGGTGTTGCGTGGCAATGAATTGCGCCAGGGTTTCGACGGTGGCGTGGGCGAGCATTTGCTGCAAAGCGAGTTTGATCCCCAGGCGCGCATTGAGCGCGGCAATAAACTGGATGGCCAGAATCGAATGTCCGCCCAATTCGAAGAAATTGTCGTCGAGGCCGACCCGGTCGACGTGCAGGGTTTCCTGCCAGAGCTCGGCCAGCGCTTGCTCCAATGCAGTTTCCGGGGCCTTGAAGCGGGTCTCCGATTGACTGAAGTCAGGCAGCGGCAACGCCTTGCGATCGAGTTTGCCTGTCGGGCTGACGGGCATGGCTTCCAGCACCAGCAGATGGCTCGGCACCATGTAGGTGGGCAGACGGCTTTTCAGTTCAGCCTTGAGGGCTGCGCGCAGTTGATCGTGCTGTTCACTCGACAAATCACCGTCGCTCGGCACGATATAACCGATCAACTGCATCCCGGCCAATCCTTCGCGGGCAAGGACCAGGGCTTCGCGAACGGCCGGGATTTGCAGCAGGCAGGATTCGATTTCACCGAGTTCGATACGGAAGCCGCGAATTTTCACTTGATGATCAAGTCGGCCGACGTATTCGATGACGCCATCGGCGCGATAGCGTGCCAGATCGCCGGTACGGTACAGGCGCCCGCCCTCCGTGCTGAACGGGTCAGGGATGAAGCGTTCGGCGGTCAGATCCGGGCGCTGGAAATAGCCCCGGGCCAATAAATCGCCGGCAATCACCAATTCACCGACGACGCCCACCGGGACCGGTTGGCCGCCGCTGTCCAGCAGGTAAATGGCGCGGCCAGCCAAGGGGCGGCCGATCGGCATGGTTTTCGGCAGTGGCGCATGCCCGGTGACGTAGTTCGTGCAGTCGAGCACCGTGGCACTGACCGTGGTTTCCGTCGGGCCATAGGTGTTGAGCAGGCGCACATGGCCAAGTCCCGCCTTGCCCCACGCCGCCACGCCTTCCGGTGGCATGGCTTCGCCGCCCACGATCACCTGGCGCAACGGGCCATAGTCACGGACACCGGCGGCGGCAAAATCCCTCGCCAGCATGTTCCAGTAAGTGGTGGTCAGGTCGCTGACCGTGAATTGCTTGTCGAGCAATTGCTGGTACCAGGTTTCGCTGTCCCAGATGTCCGGCCCGCGCAGTACCACCGCCGCGCCGCAGATCAGCGCCGGGTAAAGCTGTTCGACAAAGGCATCGAAGTTGAACGTGGCAAATTGCAGCGAACGATCGGCGGGTGTCAGGCCGAGGAATTCCAGGGCGACTTGCGCGTGTCGGGTCAAAGCCGCCTGAGTAATCCCCACACCCTTTGGTCGACCGGTGGAACCTGAGGTGAACATCACATACGCCAGATTATGGCCATGGGTACGGCAGGTCGGATTGTCGCTGTGCGCGCTGTCGGCGAGGTCGAGCTCATCGACGCACAGCACGCTTACCGCGTCTACCGAGGGCAGGCGCTGGAGCAAAGAGCGCTGGCTGAGCAGCACGCTCAAGCCGCTGTCTTCGATCATCCAGGTCAGGCGTTCCTGTGGGTATTCGGGATCGAGGGGCACGTACACACCGCCGGCCTTGAGCACCGCCAGCAGGCTGACGATCATTCGCGCCGAGCGCTCGACCGCGATGCCCACCCGCACTTCCGGGCCCACGCCATAGCCGAGCAGGGTCTGCGCCAGGCCATTGGCTGCCGAGTTGAGTTGGGCATAGCTCATGCGCACGTCATCGCAAATCAGCGCGAGGGCCAGCGGCGTGGCCAGTGCCTGGCGTTCGAAGAGCTGATGCACGCCTGCGCTCGGCAATGGCGCAACGGCTGGGTTCCATTGTTCGCGTTGCTGGCGGCACTCGGTGTCGCTCAGCAGCGGCAATTCGCTCAGGGCAACATCGGGATTAACGGTGATGGCGTGCAACAGGTTCTGCCAATGCCCGGCCAACCGCTCGATGGTGGCAGAGCTGTACAGATCGCGGCTGAATTCGATGTTGGCGTCGATGCGGTTCAGGGAGTAACTGACGTCCAGCGACAGGTCGAATTTCGCCTGCCCGCTGCCGGCATCGACAAAGTCCAGGGTCAATTCGCCCAGGTTCAGCGGCACCGAGGTGCCGCCGTCCGTGCGCCAGTTGAACAGCACCTGGAACAACGGATTGATCTGCTGACTGCTTTGCAGTTGCAGGTCGTCGAAGCTCAATTCCAGCGGATAGTCGGCATGGTCGAGCGCGGCCAGCGATTCGCGGCGCAGACGCAGCAGAAAGTCCTTGCAAGGCAGCTGCGGGTCAATCCGCACGCGATACACCTGAGTGCTGACAAAGAAGCCGACCAGGTCCTGGATTTCACTGCGGTTGCGTGTGGCGTTGGGCACGCCGACGGTGAAATCATCCTGGCCGCTGTAGCGGCTCAGGAGCAGTTGCCAGGCGCCCAGGGCGACCACAAAGGGAGTCAAACCGTGCTGCTGGCAGAAGCGATTGAGTGCTTGCGCCAAGGTGGCGGGCAGGCTGAAGTCGTGTTTGCCGGCCGCATGGCTGTGCTGGTCGTTGCGCGCAAAGTCCACCGGCAGATCCAGCGGCGGCAACGTCCGGCCCAGATAATTCTGCCAGTATTCGGCGCTGGTCTTGCAGGCCGGGCTGTGCAGATAGTCGTCACGCTGCCAGTCGGCATAGTCGGCGTACTGGATGGCCGGGCGCGGCAGTGGCGCGCTCATGCCCATTGCCGCTTGCGCGTAGGCGCGGGTCAGGTCCTGCATCAGAATCGCGTTGGACCAGGCGTCCGAGGCGATATGGTGCATGTTGAGCAACAGCAAGTGCTCCGTGTCGGCGACTTGCAGCAGTGTCGCGCGCATCAGTGGTGCTTGCTTCAGGTCGAAGGGCTTGGCGGCCTCTTCGCCAATGCGCTGGGCAATCTGCTGTTCGCGCGCTTCAGCGCTCAGGCCGCGCAGATCATCGAACCCCAGCTGCAGCGTTGCGTGTGCATCGACCACCTGCATGGCTACCCCGTCGATCTCGACGATCGCACTGCGTAGGACATCGTGGCGTTCGATGACTCTATTCAGCGCCACTTCCAGATGCTGTGCTTGCAGGGCACCGCTCAGGCGCACGGCGCGTGGCAAGTTGTAGGCGGCACTGTCAGGTGTCAGCTGTTGTACGAACCACAGTCGCTGTTGCGCGAAGGAGAGGGGGGCCGGGGCCGGGTGGGTACGGGCAATGATGCCTTGGGATTGCTCGCCGGCATCTGCCATCAGCAGCGCCAGTACCTCATCATCGAGTAAGTCGTTCATCGGGCTCTCGTGGTTGGCAGCACCGTGAGCGCTGACGGCGTTGCCGACAGTCGGGTCCACGGCGATAAACATTCGGATTGCAGGCCGGCAGGACGGGCGTCCGGCCGGCTGCAAAGGTGCAATCGATCAAGCAGTTTCGAGGGGCTTCTTGTGGGTGACCACTCGGCCTCCCTCCATCCTCACCAACTGATCGGCGACGTCGAAATAGCGGTCGTCGTGGGAGATCACAATGATGGTCTTGCCCATCTGTTTCAGCTCCGGCAGCAGCTCGGTGTAGAAAATACGCCGGAAGGCCGGGTCCTGATCGGCAGCCCATTCGTCGAACACCAGCACCGGTCGCTCTTCCAGCCAGGCGTTGATCAGGGCCAGGCGTTTACGCTGGCCGGTGGACAGATCGGTGGTGCTGAAAACACCGTCGTGAATGCTCACCTTGTGCGCAATTTCCAGGCGTTCCAGATAGCGGCTGGTGTCGGCGGGTACTTGCTTATCGCCCTGTACCAGCTCATCGAACAGGTAGTAGTCGGCGAAGATCGTGGTGAACAGTTGGCGATAGTCATCGCGAGCCTGGGCATCGACCACCTGGCCATTGAGCAAGACTTCCCCGCGTTGTGGCGCATACAGGCCCAGCAACAATTTGATCAGGGTGGTTTTGCCGCCGCCGTTCTCGCCGACGATAAACACGATGTCACCCTGCGCGATGTTCAGATTGACCGGCCCCAGTTCAAACGCTGCGCTGCCCTGAACCGGCGGGAAGGCGTAATGCACGTTGTGCATTTGCAACTGTTGCACCGCCGCTTTACTCGCCGGAGCGGAGTCGCGCAGGAGCAAGTGCGGTTCCGGCGAGGAAAACTGTTCGGCCAGTTCGGCAATGCGTTTGAAGGCAATGTTCGCGCGACTGACCACCGGCAACGTGGTGACCAGATATTCCAGTGGGCCTTTCATGTACAGCAGCACCAGCACGAAACCGCTGAGCACCGCTTTATCGGTACCGAGCCAGAACGATTGCAGCGCCAGGGCAAGACCGATCACCACGAAAAACAGCATCGAGCCAAAGGTTTTCGCCACCACGAACGTGTTGATCGAACGGATGTGCGTGTTACAGATGTAATCCGCCGTGCCCTCGATGCGCTGGCTGAACATGCGCTGGCGGCGCGGGCGATGAATACGCAGTTCCTTGGCACCCGCAGCGATTGCGCTGTAGTGCTTCTGCAGTTCGTCCTCGGCCTCGCGCGCCGCTTCGAAACCTTTGATGCCTTTGGCCCGGGCAATGTATTGCACGACGGTGCCGATCACGATCGCGATCAACAGCAGGGCAAACATCGGCAAGGACAGATAGGCCAGATAACCCAGGCACCCGAGGGTAACGGTGAACGCGATCGCCAGCGGCGCAAAGGAAAACGCGAAATCACTCACGGTGTCGACGTCATGGGTCAGCACCGGAATCAGGCGATGGCTGCGAAACCGTTCGATCTGCTCGATCGGCGCCAGCAGGACTTTTTCGCCGAGTGATTTGCGCAGGCCGGCGATGATGTGCTGGCCGACGTGGTTGGTGCCGATGTCCGACAGAATCGAAGTCAACAGGGCGAACGCGCAGAGGCCGGCAAATGTCAGCAGCACGCTGGCTGATGGAACGTCGCTGCCGTTCAGGGCTTTGTTGATGGTCGCGAGCAGGGCAGTGACGCTGACGCCACCGAGCATGCCGAGCAGGATCGACAGCGCCACGACGAGCCGGTAAGGCTTGAGCAGGCCGAGGACTTCACTGATGGCTCCGCGCGATTTTGTGGTCATGGAGGTTTCCGCTTCTAGTGCCGTAACGGCATCGTTTCAAGGATTGGGCTGGTTAAAAGACGAAACCCGTGGGCGGCGATTTAGCCGACCACGGGTTTATCGAGGCTGAAGCGACGAGCGAGCGGCCAGCGCCGTCGTGGCAACTGCCGTTACAGCTGTCCTTACAGATCGCGCGCGACGCGAAAACCAATCCAGTCGCCGCGGGTGTCGCTGTAGGTGGCATTGCGATTGCCCGAGCGCGAGAACACTGGTGCTTCACCCCAGTCGTTGCCGCGGATGCGGCGAATCTTGCAGTCACCGGTCAGCCAGGCGCTGCCATCACTCGGCGCGCCGGCATAGTTTTCGTTGTAGCAGTCGGCGGTCCATTCATAGATGTTGCCGTGCATGTCATAGACGCCGAAGGCATTGGCGGGGAACTTGCCTGCCGGCGCGGTGAAGTTGTAGCCGTCGGCGGCGCCATAGGTGTTGGCGTGTTTGGCGATGCTGTATTCCTTGCCCTCATCGAAGGGGAACGGGAAAGGCCCGGTGCTACCGGCACGGGCGGCGTATTCACGCAACGATTCGCTGACCAGTCGATACGATTTACCGGTTTTCTTTGACAGCCAGGCCACGTAGGCCTCGGCTTCGGGGAAGTCCATGCACACGGCCGGATGCTTGTCGGTGTACTGCTTTTTCGGATCGCTGCCCGCGTAGTCGGGAATACCGGCCTTGCACGCGCGGCCCGGGCGTTTGTCGCCGTCGGGCATCTGATAGCCGGTGTCGGCGAGGTAGGCGTCCCATTGCCCTTTGAGCACCTGGAAACGACTGATGGCCAGCGGTTTGGCAAAGGTCACCGGGTGCAGCGGACCTTCGTCCGGTTCGCGGCCGACTTCGTCCTCCGGGGTGCCCATGGTGAAGGTGCCGGTGGGCAGCACGACCATTTCCGGGCAGTCCTTGCAGTCCTTGAATACTTTGCCCGGTTTGAGCGGTTCGGCCGCTTGCGCCAGCCCCGGCAAGGCACAACCGAGCAACGCGGCGAGGCCCAGTGCGGGCAACGCCTTCAAGGAAAAATTACGCAGTTCACTACTGTTCATCATGACTCTCGATAACAGGTTGAAAGGAAACGTGGGAGCGGGGCGGCTACAGCTGTTTGGCCAATAGCGCCATCAAGCGATCGATTTGCGCTTCGTCGTTGAGCAGGCCCGGTGCGGTACGAATCACCGGACCCACGTCGCGGTTCACGGCGTCGGCGACCACCCGGTTCTGCATCAGGTACGCGGCGACTTTGTCGCTGTCCTGGCCCTTGACTCGAAAGAAGGTAAAACCGGCCGACAGTTGCGGGCTCAGCGGGGTGACGAGTTCGATTTGCGAGTGTTCCAGCAGGCGTTTCTTCAGGTAGCTGTTGAGCGCGTGAATGCGCGCTTCGACCTCGGCCTTGCCCAGTTGCAGGTGCAGCTTGAAGGCTTCGTCCAGCGCCCAGCGATACTCGAAGGAGTGATAGCCACCGGGCGTCATGGTGGTGGAAAACGCTGTGGCCTCGGAGAAGGTCGGGGTGATCGGCGTCACGTATCTGACCTCCTCGAAACGGCTGCAGACGATGCCGGTGCCGCGCGGGCCAAACATCCACTTGTGGGTGCCGGCGATGAAGAAGTCACAGTTCATCTGCGCGAAGCTCAGGTTGTCGACGCCGAAACCGTGCACGCCGTCGACCACATAAATGATCCGGTCGGCATCGCTGCGGCCACGGTTGTGTTTGTCGACGATGGCGCCGATTTCACCGATCGGCAGCTTCACGCCGCTGCCCGAATGCACCCAGCACATGCCCAGCACACGGGTTTCGGGGCGGATGGCCGTGTCGATGGCGGCGAGGATTTCGGCTTTGGTCGCGGTCTGCGGATCCTTGAACAGACGGATCTTGCGCACCTGCGTGCCTTCACGTTCCTTGCGCAAGGCGAGGATGGTGTGAGTGGCATAGTGTTCGTGGGCGGTGGTGAGGATCTCCTGGTCGGGGCGCACCTGCACACCGCCGTAAATCATCGTCAGACCTTCAGTAGTGCTGCCGGTCAGGGCGATCTGTTTGGCGCTGGCTTGCAGGTATTGGCCGGCCCAGACGCGCACGTTTTCCTCGCGCTGCTCGATCACCCCGAGGTCCCAATCCATGGCCAGGCCGGGATTTTTGTCGAGGGCGGCGCGATGCCGTTCAATCGCTTCGCGCACCGGTTTCGGGTGCGAGGTGATCAGGAAATTGGAAAAGTGCAGGTAGTCCGGATCCTGGTCGAACAGTTGCTGCAACTGCGTCCACTTGCTGCGCGGCATTGGCGCAGGGGGCGCAGCCGTGGCGGCAGCGCTGGCGATGTTCGGCAGGCTTGCGCCCAGTGGCAGCGCAGCGGCGAGCAGTCCGGCCTGTTTCAGAAAATCACGACGATTACTCATGGCTGCGTCGTTCCCTGCGCGTTGGCCAGCGCCGGTTTCGCGGCTTTTTCGACCTGATCCCAGACGCGCAGGAAGTTGCCGCCCCAGAGTTTGCCGATGTCGGCTTCGGAGTAACCGCGCGACAGCAGTTCAGCGGTGACATTGCGGATCTCGCCGACGTTCTCGAAACCTTTGACGCCGCCGCCCTCATTGAAGTCGGAGCTGATGCCGACATGGTCGATGCCGATCTTGCGCACCGCGTATTCGATGGCGTCGCCGAAATCCTTGAGGCTGGCCTTCGGTTCGTCTTCGAGGATCGCGTAAAGGCGGCTGGCGTACAGGCCGAATTTCGTTTCGGACCAGGCCGCAATGATCGGGTCGCCCGGCATCAGCGCCATCGCCAGATTCGGCAATGGCGGCAAGTCGAATTCCTTGCGCAGCTCGTTAAGACGATCCTGGGTCTTCTGGGTCAGCGGCCGCAGGTACTGCGAGAACGCGACGATTTGCACCACGCCGCCGCTGTTCTTGATCAGTTGCATCTCTTTGTCGCTGAGGTTGCGTGGGATGTCGACCATCGCGCGCGGCGCCGAGTGCGAGGCAATCAGCGGCGTACGGCTCAGTAGTGCGACTTGTTCGAGGGCCTTGGTCGACATCTGCGATACGTCGATGATCACGCCCAGATCATTGAGGCGTTTGACTGCCTGCTTGCCCAGATCGGAGAGGCCGTCGAGGGCGTCCGGTGAGTCATTGAGGAATGGCAGTGGGCGCGATGAGTCCGCCCAGTCGTTGTTGCCGATGTAGCTGAAGCCGAACATGCGCATGCCACGCGCCGTCCACAGGTCCAGCAGATTCAGATCATGGCCCAGCGGATAGGCGTTGAGCATGCTGATGAAAATCGCGAATTTGCCTTCGCCGTGCAGGCGGCGCATGTCGTCGGGGGTATAGGCGATCGCGACCTGATTGGGGAAGTCGCGCACCATGCCGGAAATGATCTTGTAGCGGATCTCTTGCTGGTTGCGCGCTTCATCAATGAAGCCAGCGGTAGGTTTGTGCGGGGCATCGGGGCCGTTCCACATTTCCGGCCAGCCGAAAATGGTCAGCGCCGCGCCAGACAAGCGACCGCGACTGGTTTTGGCCAGATCGAACTGGCCGGAGCCATCCTTGTCGGCCTCGTGACCGTCGGTGCCGAAGTTCTGCATCAGGCTGACATGGCTGTCGAAAGAAAGCATGCGTTCGTGCAGTTCATCTGCCTGTTTCACAATCTTGGCGTCATAGCCAAGGTCGTCCTTGAACCAGTGATGCCAAGCGGCAAAGCCTGCACCGGCACTGATCGCCAGGGCTAAGGGCAGGCCGATGAATAGAGCCTTTTTCGAACGTGGTTTTGTCATTGCCATCTCAGTCGGGTTCGCCATCGAGGTGCAGGCGCAAAGCCTTTGCTATCTGGGAGGAACGAGCGATCGAGCGGGAAATTTAGGACGAGCGCCCCTTGGCGGAAATGACGGCTTAAATTTGCCCGGGCAGCAAACGTTCTAGCTTGGATAAAGCCTGCTTCATGGCTGACACAGGTAGGGCAATGAAGATTTCTCGACGATGGTTCATGGCGGGCCTGGCGCTGACCGGCGCTGCCGTGCCGGCGGCTTATTTTGGGCATCGTGAATGGACGAAGCCGGATCCGACGATCACTCCGGGTGAAGCGTCTTTCGACGTCGCCGACCTTGCCGGACAGCGTTTGGCCAGTGCCCTGCGTGGCGTTTGGGATATTCGCTTTGAAGGCCGTGACGCGGGCCTTGAAGGCCTGCCGACGAAGGGCCTGCAAGTGTTCCTCGACATCGGCCAGAAAGGTCGTGGCGTCTGCGGTTTCCTTGATACGCCGGAACGTCTGCGTTCAGGCGAAACACCTCGTTACCGAATTCTCGGTGATCTGGCCGGTGCCAATGCAGCGAAACTGAGTTGGCGGCTGGTCGGTGCGCAAGGCCAGATCAACTATGAGCTGGAAATGATCCTGGATGAGGTCTGGGCCGATTTCGGCAACGCCGGCAAAGGCACCCTCAGCGGAAAAGCGATGCGTTTGGATCGCCCCTTGGCCTTGCCAGCGCAGGACAATGGATTTGTCGCGGTCAAGCGACTGTTTCCCGAGGCGCGTGAACGGACACCGTTGAATCCGACGCTGCTGGCCTGGTTGATTTCCCCCGAGCACCGATTGTTCCACCAGTTGTGGCATGCCACACGGGACAAGTGGCACACCCTGCCTGAAGACAAGCGCGAAGCCTTGCGCGGCATCGGCTGGCAGCCCGGACCGCGTGACAAGGAGCGCGATGCCCGTGGGCCGCGCAAGGACCGCAACGGTTCTGGTGTGGATTTCTTCTTCATGCATCGGCACATGCTCGGCACGGCGCGTTCAATGCAGGACCTGCCATCGTGGGAATTTTTTCCGCTGCCACAGCCGGAATTGATCCGTGATCGCCCGGGCTTCGCCCGTTACTTCGACAACCATGACGGCACGGCGCTGCCGCCCGCATGGCTGGCTGACGGTGATGACGAGTACAGCAAGTGGGTCAGCGACATCAAGACGGCAGAGACCTACGAAAGCAACTTCCAGGTCTGGGAGTCGCAGTACCGTGATCCGGAGTACCTGGCCAGACTCACGCTCGGTCAGTTCGGTTCCGAGGTTGAATTGGGCCTGCACGACTGGCTGCACATGCGCTGGGCGTCCGTGCCGCGCGATCCGTCGAACGGTCAGCCGGTGCCTTTCGCGCGTGATCCTGCCGACTTCGCTGCGCGCTGGTACGGCCCGGAAAATGACTTCCTTGGCGACCCGTTTTCATCCCATGTCAATCCGTCGTTCTGGCATTTTCATGGCTGGATCGATGACCGTATCGAGGACTGGTTTCGCGCGCACGAGCGCTTCCATCCGGGTGAGGTCACTCGCAAAGTGGTCAATGGTGTGCAGTGGTTTGCACCTGGGCGCTGGAACGAAGTCGATGATCCGTGGCTGGGGCCGGTCACCCATGGTTGCAGCACTACGCCGGGGTTGCAGGCGGGCAAGACCGTGGAGATGGACCCGGAAACCATGAAGCTGGCACTGCGCATCACCTTCCTCAATGACGAGAAAAAACTCGCCGGACTGTTCCGTCGCGTGCCGCAACGGCCGTGGTATGCGCGCAATCTGAAACCGAAACAGACGTCGCTCTGAGACGGCGTCATCGTTCTTCGCGAGCAAGCTCGCGAAAGCGGTCTGCCAGGCAACGCAATTATTGCGTCTGCCAGCCACCACCCAGCGCCTTGTACAAGGCAATACTCGCCTGCATCCGCGACAGCCGCAGTTGCACGTTCTGGTCCTGTGCCGCATACAACGTGCGTTGGGTTTCCAATACGGTCAGCAAGTCCTCGGCGCCGGCCTGGTAACGGCTCTGGGCGATGTTGAAAGCAGTTTGCGCCTGGTTCAGTTCTTCACTCTGCCACTGTCGCTGCTGATCAAGGCCGCGGATGCTGTTGAGGGCTTTTTCGACGTCGGCGAAACCGTTGATGATGGCACCCCGATAGGTTTGCAGCAGCTCTTCCTGGCGGGCCGTGGCCTTGTCGCGTTCAGCGCTCAGACGGCCATTGTTGAAGATCGGTGCGATCAACCCGGCGGTAAGGTTGTAGAACGGACTGCGCAACAGGTCATCCGCCTGGTTGGCACCGGAGCCAATGCTCGCGCCCAAGGTGATTTTCGGCAGCATCGCCGCTCGTGCCACGGTAACGTTCGCCTGGGCTGCCGCCAATTGCGCCTCGGCACGGGCGATGTCCGGGCGCCGGGTCAGCAGTTCGCTGGGCACGCCGGCGGATATCGGCGGCCATTGCAACTGGTCGAAGGACTCGTGGCTGGCCGGCAGGTCTTGCACCGGGCGGTCGAGCAGTGCGGCCAGAGCGATATGCGCGTCTCGGGCCTGTTGCTGGACGGTCGGCAGTTGGCGTTGCTGCGCCGCCACCAGGCTTTTTTGTTGTGCCAGCTCTAGCGCGGTGGCGGAGCCAGCGTTGTAGCGCGTCTGCACCAATTGCAGGACGTTTTGCGCGTTGGCCAGATTAAGCTCGGCGATGCGACTCTGTTCCTGCAGTGACAACACTTGCGTGTAGCTGTTGGCGACGCCACTGAGCAACGTCAGCTCGACGGTGGCGCGATCAAACTCGCTGGCCTGCAGGCTGAACTGTGCACTGTCGCGCGATGCGCGCTTACCGCCCCAGAAGTCGATTTCGTAGCTGGCGCTGAGGCCGACGTCGAAGTAGTCCACCGCCTTGTTGTTGCTGTCGGCATCCAGTTGACGATAGCCATCGCCACGCAACAGCTTTTGCCGATTGGCGTTGCCGGTACCTTGTATTTCCGGCAGCAACGAGCCGCCAGCAATCACGGTGTCGGCCCGCGCCTGGCGCACGCGGGCGATGGCAGCAGCCAGATCATAACTGCCGACCTGGGCCTGCTCGATCAGTTGATCGAGTTGCGGACTGGCGAAGCGCGCCCACCAGCGCAGCGCGTCGCGTTCGCCGCCGGCGCCAGTGTTGTGCGGCGATTGCCAGGCGGCCGGCGGCACGATGCCGCTGTCCAGGGTTTGTGGGGTACTGCCGCAAGCGCTGAGTATCAGGCAGGCGGTCAACAGACTGAGGCGCGGTTTCATAGAGCGATCATTCACTGGTAAGGGCCGTGACCGGGTCGAGCCGGGCAGCTTTGCGGGCTGGCATGAAGCCGAAGACAACGCCGGTGACCAAGGCGCAACCAAAAGCGCCGAGTACCGCCATCAATGAGAACGCCACCGCGACTTCACTGAGAATCAGCACGCCGCCAATGATCAACGCGAGGGCGATGCCGGCGATGCCGCCGACCACCGAGAGCATCACCGCTTCGGTGAGAAACTGGCGCAGGATGTCGCGCTGGCGGGCGCCGGTGGCCATGCGGATACCGATCTCGCGGGTACGCTCGCGGACGGTCATGAGCATGATGTTCATCACGCCAATCCCACCGACCAGCAGCGAGATCGCGGCAATCGAGCCGAGCATCAGCGACAGGGTGTTTTGCGTGCGCGCTTCGGCCTGGATCATCGCGGCGTTGTTGGTCAGTTCAAAATCCTTCTTGCCGTTGTGCAGGTTCAGCATCAGTTGTTCGATGGCGTGTTCGCTGTCCTTGACCTTGCGCGCGTCGGCCGCAGCGATGGCCACGTACTCGGGATTGCGCGTGCCGAACAGCCTTACGCTGGCGGCGGAGTAGGGCACGGCGATGCGGTTGTCACTGTCGGAATCGCCGGAGCTGGCACCTTTTTCCGCCAGTACCCCGACCACCTGAAACGGCACGTTCTCGATCAGGATGTACTGGCCAATCGGGTTCGGTATGTCTTTGAGGAGTTTGGTGCGCACCTTGTGGCCGATCACCGCAACGGCGGCTGCATTCTGTTCGTCGGCCTCTGTGAAGTAACTGCCCTGAACCACCGGCCAGTTGAAGATCGCCGGGAAGTTGGTGTCATTGCCGCCGACGTAACTCAGGTGGTCGGCATTGCCGAAGCGCACGCCGGCCTCAGCGCCATTCACCGGCATGATCCGCTGCACTTGCGGCAGGCTTGCCAGGGCATGCACATCGTCGAGGGTGATGATGCCCGGTGGCGTTCGCGGGTTGGGCGCCGAGCCGCTGAGATAAATGATGTTGGAGCCGAACGCGCCCATTTGTGCCATGACCTGGCGCTTGCTGCCTTCGCCGACCGCAAGCATCACCACCACCGAGGCGACGCCGATGATGATGCCGAGCAGGGTCAGCGCGGTGCGGAAGCGGTTGATCCACATCACTCGCCACGCGGCGTGCAGGGCGTCCACCAGTTCACCTTTCCAGGCGCCGGTAGCTTCGGCGCCTTCGCTCAAGCGCTTGCGCAGATCCACCGCTTGCAGGGCGCCGGGATTGGCGCTGTGCTGGGCGTCAGGATTGTTTCTGGCGCTATCGCTGATGATCAAGCCATCGCTGATTTCGATGATGCGCTTGGCCCGCGCCGCCACTTCGCGGTCGTGGGTGATGAGAATGACCACATGGCCCTGGCTCGCCAGTTCATCGAGCAGCGCCATGACTTCCTTGCCGCTGTGGCTGTCGAGGGCGCCGGTCGGTTCGTCGGCCAGTATGATATGGCCGCCGTTCATCAGTGCGCGGGCAATCGACACGCGCTGTTGCTGGCCTCCGGACAGTTGATGCGGGCGGTTGCCGGTGCGTGAGGCCAGGCCCAGGCGATCGAGCAGGGCGGCGGCGCGCGCGTGACGCTCGGCGGCGGGGGTGCCGGCGTAGATGGCCGGCATCTCGACGTTCTCCTGGGCGGAACCAGACGGAATCAGGTGGTAACCCTGGAACACGAATCCGAAGGCTTCGCGCCGCAGCCAGGCCAGTTCATCGCTGTCGAGGCCGGCGACGTTTTCCCCGGCAAAACGATATTCACCGCTGGTCGGTCGGTCGAGGCAGCCGAGAATGTTCATCAACGTTGATTTGCCAGAGCCGGACGCGCCGACAATCGCCACAAATTCGCCGGCGTGGATCGACAGGTCGATGCCGCGCAACACGTGAACTTCTGGGGCGTCGCCACCGCCGTAGGATTTGCGGATGTCCTGCAGGTCGATCAGAGGCGTTTGCATTCAACCTCCGCTGCCGTCGGCCGGGCCGATCAGCAAGTGATCGCCTTCGTTCAAGCCTTCGATAATCTGCACTTTCAGACGGTCGCTGATACCGGTGCGTACTTCGCGGGACTGAATCTCGCCATTGGCGGCGATGACCTGCGCGGTCTGCCGATTGGCCGCCGCGCTGCCTTGCAGGGCGGCCACCGGTGCGGTGAGCACGTTTTTCGCCTGGTCGGCAACGAAGAACACTTGCGTGGTCATCTCTGCCATCAAGGCGTTGTCGGCGTTATCGACGTCCAGCAGCACGGTGTACAGCACCACGCGCGCGCTGCCGCTTTTACTCGAGCTGGCCGGGCTGCCACCGCCCTGGCTGGTCTGGTCCAGCGGCTTGGGTGGCACCGGCAGAATCTGCCGAACGGTGCTGCTCCAGCGCCGATTGCCACCGCTGAGCGTGGTGAAGTACGCGGTCATGCCCGGTTTGACATGGCCGATATCCGCCTCGGAGACTTCGGCCCAGACCGTCATCGGCGAGAGTTTGGCGATGCGCAGAATCAGCGGTGTCTGTTGCTGGGCATTGAGTGTCTGGCCTTCGCGGGCATCGAGTGCGACCACGGTGCCTGCCATTGGCGCATAAATCCGCGTGTAGCCAAGTTCGGCCTGATCGCTGCGCAGGCTGGCCTCGGCCTGGCGGATCTGGGCGCGGAACATGTCGATACGCGCCTGGGTGGCCTTGAGTTCGGCGCGCGCGGTCTGCACGTCTTCTTCACGCGTAGCGCCGCCGGCCGCGAGGTTCTGCTGGCGCTGGTACTTCTGCCGCGCGAGCTCGTGCTGGGCTTGTTGCTCCTGCAGTTGCGCCTTGAGGTTTTCGATGGAGAACTGGCTGGCGTCGAGCTTGGCCTTTTGCGTGGACGGGTCGATTTCGACCAGCAATTGGCCTTGCTTGACCACGTCGCCGACTTCCACATGGATTTTGCGGATCTGCCCGGACGCCTGGGCGCCGACGTCCACGTAGCGCCGTGGCTGCAACGTGCCGAGCGCGGTGACGCTGCTTTCAATGTCACCGCGAGTGACTTGCACGGTGGCGAACTTGTCCCGGCCGGGGGGCAATATCTGCCAGGCGGCTACGGCGACAACGGGAATCAGACAAAGGGCTACGAGCAGGGCGCGTCGGGCGGGGCGGGGACGTTTCATGCAGGGTTCCGGCCAGTGTAAATCGACCCGTCATCCAGCCGGCACCGCACGCGGGCCACGACCGAATGCTGGCGCAGGACGCGACAGATACGGGGAACTGTCCTTTAAACGAGCCACGCGGTGGGTAATTTAAGCGATGAAAAACGCGGTAACAGGTATAGGCGGCAACAATTTGTCGGGCAAATAGAAACAGCACTTTAAATCTATATGAGAATTACTATAAATTACGCATCTGAAATTGCCACCATCGTGCCATGGTCTTGTTGACCCTGGCGCAGATGGCTCAAGGATCGAAACCGCACCGCTGCGGTCGGGAGTCATGTTGGAAAACTACTATCGCGAGCTGGTGTGTTTCCTTAACGCCAGGCTGGGCAACCGTCAGGTGGCCGAAGATGTGGTGCATGACGCTTATGTGCGGGTGCTGGAGCGTTCCAGTGATACGCCGATCGAACAACCGCGGGCCTTCCTTTATCGCACGGCATTGAACCTGGTCATCGACGATCATCGACGCAACGCCTTGCGTCAGGTCGAATCGCTTGACGCGCTGGATAGCGAAGAGCGCTATTTCACCCCGTCGCCCCATGGCACCCTCGATCATGGCCAGCGTCTGGAAATGCTCCAGCGCGCGCTGGCCGAGTTGCCGCCGCGCTGCCGGGAAAGTTTTCTGCTGCGCAAGATCGAAGGTCTGTCTCACCTGGAAATTGCCGAGCACCTCGGGATTTCCAAGGCGTTGGTGGAAAAACATATCGTCAACGCCATGAAACATTGCCGCTTGCGGATCAAACAATGGGATGCCCATTGATCCTTGCCGGTTAAATTTCTTTTCATCGTCCTCGTTCCTACTCAACAGACGACCTGCTGACCTGATTCAGGCCGGTCAGGCCACCCAGGCTTTATCCCCGCGTTGAGGGGTTCATCCAGAGGACACTGGAAATGACACAGGCAATTGCATCGCCCATCGTTCACGACCTGATCGGCGTCGGTTTCGGCCCTTCGAACCTGGCGCTGGCCATCGCTCTGCAAGAGCGCGGGCCGACCCACGGCGAGCTGGATGTGCTGTTCCTCGACAAGCAGGCCAACTACAGCTGGCACGGCAACACCCTGTCGACCCAGAGCGAGCTGCAGATTTCCTTCCTCAAGGATCTGGTGACCCTGCGCAATCCGACCAGTCCGTATTCCTTCGTCAATTACCTCAAGTACCACGGTCGTCTGGTCGACTTCATCAACCTCGGCACCTTTTATCCGTGCCGCATGGAGTACAACGATTACCTGCGCTGGGTGGCCGGGCAGTTCACTGAGCAGAGCCGTTACGGCGAAGAAGTGCTGACCATCGAGCCGGTGTTGCACAACCATCAGGTTGAAGCGCTGCGGGTGATTTCCCGCGATAGCCAGGGCTTGCAACATGTGCGCACCACTCGTTCGTTGGTGGTCAGTGCCGGCGGCACGCCGCGTATTCCGGAGGCGTTCAAGGCGCTGAAGGGCAACGCTCGGGTGTTCCACCACTCGCAATACCTGTCGCAAATGGCCAAACAGCCGTGCGTGAACAATCAGCCGATGAGCATCGCGATCATCGGTGGCGGGCAGAGCGCGGCGGAAGCCTTCATTGATCTGAACGATTCGTTCCCGTCGGTGCAGGTCGACATGATCCTGCGCGGCTCGGCCCTGAAGCCTGCCGATGACAGCCCGTTCGTCAACGAAGTGTTTTCGCCGGAGTTCACCGATCTGGTGTTCCAGCAGAACAGCGCCGAGCGTGAGCGTCTGGTCAACGAGTACCACAACACCAACTACTCGGTGGTCGACATCGACCTGATCGAGCGCATCTACGGCATCTTCTATCGCCAGAAGGTTTCCGGAATTGCCCGTCACGCATTCCGCACCCTGACCACCGTCGAAAGCGCGACCGCCACCGACAACGGTATCGAACTGGCCGTGCGCAACAACGCCACCGGCGAAGTCACCGTGCGCAATTACGACGCCGTGGTCCTGGCCACCGGTTACGAGCGGCAGATGCACCGCAAACTGCTGGCGCCGCTGGAAGAGTACCTGGGTGACTTCGAAGTCGATCGCAACTACAGACTGATCACCGACGAGCGCTGCAAGGCCGGCATCTACATGCAGGGCTTCTGCCAGGCCAGTCATGGTCTGAGTGACACGCTGCTGTCGGTGTTGCCGATACGCGCGGACGAGATTGCTGGCTCGTTGTATGAACATGGCAAGAACCGTGGGCATCGTTCGATGGCGGATCTGTTGTTGGCGACTGCCAGCTGATTTTTTAGCGCCTCACATACCGCTTTCGCGAGCAGGCTCACTCCTACAATGTTCTGTGTACGCAGGGCCAATGTAGGAGTGAGCCTGCTCGCGATGGGGTCTTCGAAAACACCAGGATTTCACAATCCTGAACCCTTCCTGAACATCCCCCACATTCCCCGACACCCCTCCTTTTGCCGGTTTACTCTCCAATCATCGGGGCGTAAGCTTCGCGCGTTTTCATCAATAGCGGAGACCCACAGTGGGTACTTGTTCGAGTGACAGTTGTCGGCCGGTCTCGGTAACCGGCAGATTCTCGGCAAGATAACGCGCAGACTTTCTCTGTCGTTGTCTCGCCGTAAAAGCGAGCAGCGGCATCCCGTGCATGACCCGTCCTGGGCCATGTCTGGACGTTCCTTCTCATCGACGCTGAACAGAGCGTGATTGCGACTTTATTGTTGTGATCGCAGCCCTATCGACACGCCTGTCTTTTCTGACTGGCGCGCCATGCCTTGCCGTGCCGGTTGTTCCGGCGGACGAGGCGCGGCCGTACCTGCTTGACGGTTTCCCGGCTGACCATAGGGGCAACAGCCATGAAACTTACGCTCAAGGAATTTTTCGCAGGTTTTCTGCGCACCCGCCACATCGCCCGGCACTTCCGTCGCCTGGCGTTGCTGGAATCGATCAACGACACCACGGTCAGCCGTGAAGTCCCGCCCACGCTGGCCAGCACCCTGGTCGATGCCGCGCAGTGCGACAGCGCTGTATTGCTGTCTTCATTCGGCACACACTCCGATGGCCTCACTGATTTCGAAGTCGATGCGCTGCGTGCGCAATATGGCCTCAACGAAGTCGAACACGAGCAGCCGCTGCCGTGGTGGACGCACCTGTGGCACTGCTACAAAAACCCGTTCAACCTGCTGCTGACCCTGTTGGCGGTAATCTCGTGGCTGACCGAAGACCTCAAGGCCGCTGTGGTGATTTTCTCCATGGTGGTGCTGTCGACGCTGCTGCGCTTCTGGCAGGAAAGCAAATCCAACCAGGCCGCTGACGCGCTGAAAGCCATGGTCAGCAACACCGCTACCGTCATGCGCCGTGATGCGCCGCGCAGCGAATTGCCGATCAAGCAATTGGTCCCGGGCGATCTGATCGTGCTCTCGGCGGGCGACATGATTCCCGCAGATTGCCGCGTGCTCAGCGCCAAGGATCTGTTCGTCAGCCAGGCGGCGATGACCGGTGAATCGATGCCGGTGGAGAAGTTTCCACACCAGCAGGACCGCGACACGCGCAATCCACTGGAGCTGGACAACATCCTGTTCATGGGCACCAACGTTGTCTCCGGCACAGCGGTGGCAGTGATCCTCACCACCGGCAACAGCACCTATTTCGGTGCGTTGGCCCAGCGTGTCGGCGCCACTGATCGCGCGGTCACTTCGTTCCAGCAAGGCGTCAACAAAGTCAGCTGGCTGTTGATCCGTTTCATGTTCGTCATGGCGCCGCTGGTGCTGTTCATCAACGGTTTCACCAAGGGCGACTGGACTGAAGCATTGCTGTTCGCGCTGTCGATTGCCGTCGGCCTGACTCCGGAAATGCTGCCGATGATCGTCACTTCGACGCTGGCTAAAGGTGCGGTGTTTCTGTCGCGCAAAAAAGTCATCGTCAAACGTCTTGATGCGATCCAGAACTTCGGCGCCATGGATGTGCTGTGCACCGACAAGACCGGCACCCTGACTCAGGACAAGATCTTCCTCGCACGCAATGTTGACGTCTGGGGCGCAGATTCCGATGACGTGCTGGAAATGGCTTATCTGAACAGCTACTACCAGACCGGCCTGAAAAACCTGCTCGACGTCGCGGTGCTGGAACACGTGGAAATCCACCGCGAATTGAAAGTTGGCACCGCGTTTCGCAAGGTCGATGAGATCCCGTTCGACTTCAATCGTCGGCGCATGTCGGTGGTGGTCGAGGGGCGCGGTCAGCCACATCAGTTGATCTGCAAAGGTGCGGTGGAAGAAGTATTGGCGGTGTGCAGCCGCGTGCGTCACGGCGACGTCGATGAAGCCTTGAGCGATGAATTGCTGACCCGGATTCGTCAGGTCACCGCAGCATTCAACGCTGAAGGCTTGCGCGTGGTGGCGGTGGCCGCACGCTCGATGCCGGAAGGTCGCGACACTTATAGCCTGGCTGATGAAAATGAACTGACGCTGATCGGCTACGTGGCGTTCCTCGATCCGCCGAAGGAAAGCACCGCGCCGGCGCTCAAAGCCTTGGCCGAACACGGCGTGGCGGTGAAAGTGCTGACCGGCGATAACGAGCTGGTGACGGCGAAAATCTGCCGCGAAGTAGGGCTTGCGCAACAAGGCCTGTTGCTGGGCAATGACGTTGAGCGCATGAGTGACGCCGAACTGGCGGTGGCCGTGGAAACCACCAACGTCTTCGCCAAGCTGACGCCGTCGCACAAGGAACGCATCGTGCGCATCCTCAAAAGCAACGGCCACGTGGTCGGCTTCATGGGCGACGGCATCAACGACGCCCCGGCGCTGCGCACTGCCGACATCGGTATCTCGGTGGATAGCGCGGTGGACATCGCCAAGGAAGCCGCCGATATCATCCTTTTGGAAAAGAGCCTGATGGTGCTGGAGGAGGGCGTACTGGAAGGGCGGCGCACCTTCGCCAACATGCTCAAGTACATCAAGATGACCGCCAGTTCCAACTTCGGCAACGTGTTCTCGGTGCTGGTCGCCAGTGCGTTCATTCCGTTCCTGCCGATGCTGCCGATGCATCTGCTGGTGCAGAACCTGCTCTACGACATTTCGCAGATTGCGATTCCATTCGATAACGTCGACGAGGACATGCTGAAGAAACCGCAACGCTGGCAGCCGGGTGACGTCGGGCGCTTCATGCTGTTCTTCGGCCCGATCAGCTCGATCTTTGACATCACCACGTTCGCCTTGATGTGGTACGTGTTCGATGCCAACACCCCGGATCACCAGACCCTGTTC
>Ga0213823_1000190_pt1 | contig 64507 bp, 54 predicted proteins | sample MC6MC0907MG_FD_179887 | JGI IMG/M metagenome (GOLD analysis project Ga0213823, IMG submission 179887) | Enriched soil aggregate microbial communities from Iowa State University, Ames, United States - MC6-MC0907-MG | ecosystem: Environmental > Terrestrial > Soil > Unclassified | place: USA: Iowa...
CAGGCCATCCTCACCGCCCTGGACGACGTGCAGGTGCTCAACGAAGACCGCATCCTGCGCCGCTACCTGGACCTGATCAAGGCCACCCTGCGCACCAACTTCTACCAGCCGGATGCCAACGGCCAGAACAAGCCGTACTTCAGCTTCAAGTTCAACCCCAAGCTGATCCCCGAACTGCCCAAGCCCGTGCCGAAGTTCGAGATTTTCGTCTATTCGCCTCGGGTCGAGGGCGTGCACCTGCGCTTTGGCAACGTCGCCCGCGGCGGGCTGCGCTGGTCGGACCGCGAGGAAGACTACCGCACCGAGGTGCTGGGCCTGGTCAAGGCCCAGCAGGTGAAGAACTCGGTGATCGTGCCAGTCGGCGCCAAGGGCGGCTTCCTGCCCCGGCGCCTGCCGTTGGGCGGCACGCGCGATGAAATCGCGGCTGAAGGCGTGGCCTGCTACCGCATCTTCATCTCGGGCCTGCTCGACATCACCGACAACCTCAAGGACGGCGGCGTGCTGCCACCGGCCAACGTGGTGCGCCACGATGACGATGACCCGTACCTGGTCGTGGCGGCTGACAAAGGCACCGCAACCTTCTCCGATATCGCCAACGGCATCGCCATCGACTACGGCTTCTGGCTGGGCGACGCTTTCGCCTCGGGCGGCTCGGCCGGTTACGACCACAAGAAGATGGGCATCACTGCCCGCGGCGCCTGGGTGGGCGTGCAGCGCCACTTCCGTGAGCGCGGCATCAACGTGCAGCAGGACCCGATCACCGTGATCGGCGTCGGCGACATGGCCGGCGACGTGTTCGGCAACGGCCTGCTGATGTCCGACAAGCTGCAGCTGGTGGCAGCGTTCAACCATCTGCACATCTTCATCGACCCGAACCCGGACCCAGCCACCAGCTTCGTTGAGCGCCAACGCTTGTTCGACTTGCCGCGTTCGGCCTGGAGCGACTACAACACCAGCATCATGTCCGAAGGCGGCGGGATCTTCCCGCGCAGTGCCAAGAGCATCGCCATCAGCCCGCAGATGAAAGCACGCTTCGCCATCGAAGCCGACCGCCTGACCCCGACCGAGCTGCTGCATGCGCTGCTGAAGGCGCCGGTGGACCTGCTGTGGAACGGCGGTATCGGCACCTATGTCAAGGCCAGCACTGAAAGCCACGCCGATGTCGGCGACAAGGCCAACGACGCGCTGCGGGTCAACGGCAACGAGCTGCGCTGCAAGGTGGTGGGTGAGGGCGGCAACCTCGGCATGACCCAGCTCGGCCGCGTCGAATTCGGCCTGCATGGCGGCGCCACCAACACCGACTTCATCGACAACGCTGGCGGCGTGGACTGCTCCGACCACGAGGTCAACATCAAGATCCTGCTCAACGAAGTGGTGCAGGGTGGCGACATGACCGAGAAGCAGCGCAACCAGCTGCTCGGCAGCATGACCGATGAAGTTGCTGGCCTGGTGCTCGGCAACAACTACAAGCAAACCCAGGCGCTGTCGCTGGCGGCCCGTCGCGCCCGCGAACGCATCGCCGAATACAAGCGCCTGATGGCCGACCTGGAAGGCCGCGGCAAGCTGGACCGGGCCATCGAGTTCCTGCCGTCCGAGGAGCAACTGGCCGAGCGCCTGGCTGCCGGCCAGGGCCTGACCCGTGCCGAGCTGTCGGTGCTGATCTCGTACAGCAAGATCGACCTCAAGGAGCAGTTGCTCAAGTCGTTGGTGCCGGACGACGACTACCTGACCCGCGACATGGAAACCGCCTTCCCACCGTCGTTGGTCAGCAAGTTCGCCGAAGCCATGCGTCGCCACCGCCTGAAGCGCGAAATCGTCAGCACCCAGATCGCCAACGACCTGGTCAACAACATGGGCATCACCTTCGTGCAGCGGCTCAAAGAGTCCACTGGCATGAGCCCGGCCAACGTCGCCGGGGCCTATGTGATCGTGCGCGATATCTTCCACCTGCCGCACTGGTTCCGCCAGATCGAGGCGCTCGACTACCAGGTGCCGGCGGAAATCCAGCTGACGCTGATGGACGAGTTGATGCGCCTGGGCCGCCGCGCTACGCGCTGGTTCCTGCGTAGCCGGCGCAACGAGCAGGATGCCGGGCGTGACACTGCGCACTTCGGGCCGAAGATCGCGCAACTGGGCCTGAAGCTCGACGAGCTGCTGGAAGGCCCGACCCGCGAGCGCTGGATGGTCCGCTACCAGAGTTTCGTCGACGCCGGTGTGCCGGAGTTGCTGGCGCGTATGGTGGCGGGTACCAGCCACCTGTACACGCTGCTGCCGATCATCGAGGCGGCCGACGTTACCGGGCATGATCCTGCCCAGGTGGCCAAGGCGTTCTTTGCCGTCGGCAGCTCGCTGGACCTCACCTGGTACCTGCAGGAAATCAGCAACCTGCCGGTGGAGAACAACTGGCAGGCCCTGGCCCGCGAGGCGTTCCGCGACGACATCGACCTGCAGCAGCGGGCGATCACCATTTCCGTGTTGCAGATGGCCGATGCGCCGGAAGACATGGACGCCCGGGTGGCGCTGTGGGCAGAGCAGCACCGGGTGATGGTCGAGCGCTGGCGCGCGATGCTGGACGACTTGCGCAATGCCACGGGGACTGACTATGCGATGTACGCGGTGGCCAACCGCGAGCTGGTCGACCTGGCGATGAGTGGGCAGGCGGCGGTGGTGCCTTCCTGATCCTTCAGGTGAAATGAAAAAGCCCCGGCAGTGATGCCGGGGCTTTTTTGTGTGTCAGTGACGGCCTCTTCGCGGGGCAAGCCCGCTCCCACAGGTTCCACACCGTCCTTAAGCTCACAGGTTTCCCACCGCCCTCAAGCTCGCTGGGGCATCTGTGGGAGCGGGCTTGCCCCGCGAAAGGGCCGGAACAGGCTTACTTGAACCGCCGCTCCACCCCTTTCTCCACCAGGATCTTCGCCGAAATCTCTTCCACCGAAAAATGCGTGGAATTGATGTTGGGAATGTTCTCCCGGCGGAACAGGCTCTCCACCTCACGTACCTCGAACTCGCACTGGGCAAAGCTCGAATAGCGGCTGTTGGGCTTGCGCTCATGGCGGATGGCGGTGAGGCGGTCGGGGTCGATGGTCAGGCCGAACAGCTTGTTGTGGTGCTTTTTCAGCACCGCAGGCAACTGCAGGCGCTCCATGTCGTCTTCGGTCAGCGGGTAGTTGGCGGCGCGGATGCCGAACTGCATCGCCATGTACAGGCAGGTTGGGGTCTTGCCACAACGCGACACGCCGACCAGGATCAGGTCGGCCTTGTCGTAGTAATGGGTGCGCGCACCATCGTCGTTGTCGAGGGCGAAATTGACCGCCTCGATGCGTTCCATGTAGTTGGAATTGCCGCCGATCGAGTGGGATTTGCCCACGGAATACGACGAATGGGCAGTCAATTCCTGCTCGAGCGGGGATAAAAACGTCGAAAAGATGTCGATCATGAAGCCGTTCGACGTGGCCAGGATCTCTCGGATGTCCTGGTTGACGATGGTGTCGAAGATGATCGGGCGCATCCCGTCACGCTCGGCCGCAGCGTTTATCTGCTGCACCATGGTCCGCGCCTTGTCCGGCGTATCGATGTACGGGCGGGTGAATTTGTTGAACGGAATGCTATCGAATTGCGCGAGCAGGCTTTGGCCCAGGGTTTCGGCAGTGATGCCGGTGCCATCGGAGATGAAGAACGCGGTTCGTTTCATTTGCGATCTGGGCCTTAAGCTGATGACGTTTCTTGGATATGATAAGTTCGGTTTGCCGAATGCGGCTGTCGGCATTCTCACTTATTTTCCAGGTACAGGCCACAAGCGCCCGGCCCAGTCAAAAGGCAGGCGGGCGCCCTTTGAGCTTTTCCAATACAGTTAGTGGAGAGATCACCTTGGTAGAGTACGTAGTTTCCCTCGATAAGCTCGGCGTCCATGATGTGGAGCATGTGGGGGGCAAGAACGCATCCCTGGGCGAGATGATCAGTAACCTCGCCGGTGCCGGCGTGTCGGTGCCGGGCGGCTTTGCCACTACGGCTCAGGCGTACCGTGATTTTCTCGAGCAGAGCGGGCTGAACGACCGCATTCACGCCGCGCTCGACGCGCTGGACGTCGATGACATCAATGCCCTGACCAAGACCGGCGCGCAAATCCGCCAGTGGGTGATGGAAGCCGAATTCCCGGCGCGCCTTGATTCGGAAATCCGTACGGCCTTCGCCGAAATGGCCGCCGGCAACGACAACATGGCCGTCGCCGTGCGTTCCTCGGCCACCGCCGAAGATTTGCCAGACGCTTCGTTCGCCGGCCAGCAGGAAACCTTCCTCAACATCCGTGGCGTCGACAACGTGATCCGCGCGGCCAAGGAAGTGTTCGCCTCGCTGTTCAACGACCGTGCCATCGCCTACCGCGTGCACCAGGGCTTCGACCACAAGCTGGTGGCCCTGTCTGCCGGCGTGCAGCGCATGGTCCGCTCGGAAACCGGCACTGCCGGCGTGATGTTCACCCTCGACACCGAATCGGGCTTCCGCGACGTGGTGTTCATCACCGGCGCCTACGGCCTGGGCGAAACCGTGGTGCAGGGTGCGGTCAACCCTGACGAATTCTACGTACACAAGAACACCCTGCAGGCCGGCCGCCCGGCCATCCTGCGCCGTAACCTGGGCAGCAAGGCGATCAAGATGATCTACGGCGACGAGGCCAAGGCCGGTCGTTCGGTCAAGACCGTCGAAGTCGACCGTGCCGAGCGTGCGCGCTTCTGCCTGACCGACGCCGAGGTCAGCGAGCTGGCCAAGCAGGCCATGATCATCGAGCAGCACTACCAGCGCCCAATGGACATCGAGTGGGCCAAGGACGGTGACGACGGCAAGCTGTATATCGTCCAGGCGCGCCCCGAGACCGTGAAGAGCCGCGCCAGCGCCAATGTCATGGAGCGCTATCTGCTCAAGGAGAAGGGCACCGTTCTGGTTGAAGGCCGTGCCATTGGCCAGCGCATCGGCGCCGGCAAGGTCCGTGTGATCAAGGACGTGTCCGAGATGGACAAGGTGCAGCCAGGCGACGTACTGGTTTCGGACATGACCGACCCCGACTGGGAACCGGTCATGAAGCGCGCCAGCGCCATTGTCACCAACCGCGGCGGCCGTACCTGCCACGCGGCCATCATCGCCCGTGAGCTGGGTATCCCGGCCGTGGTCGGTTGCGGCAACGCCACCCAACTGCTCAAGGATGGCCAGGGCGTGACCGTCTCCTGCGCCGAGGGCGACACCGGCTTCATCTTCGAAGGCGAGCTGGGCTTCGACGTCAAGCAGAACTCGGTCGATGCCATGCCGGACCTGCCGTTCAAGATCATGATGAACGTCGGCAACCCGGACCGCGCCTTCGACTTCGCCCAGTTGCCCAACGCCGGTGTCGGCCTGGCGCGCCTGGAGTTCATCATCAACCGCATGATCGGCGTGCACCCCAAGGCACTGCTGAACTATGCCGGCCTGCCGCCGGAGCTCAAAGAGAGCGTCGACAAGCGCATCGCCGGCTACAACGACCCGGTCGGCTTCTACGTCGAGAAGCTAGTCGAGGGCATCAGCACCCTGGCGGCGGCCTTCTACCCGAAAAAGGTCATCGTGCGCCTGTCGGACTTCAAGTCCAACGAATACGCCAACCTGATCGGCGGCAAGCTGTACGAGCCGGAAGAAGAAAACCCGATGCTGGGCTTCCGCGGTGCATCGCGCTACATCAGCGAGTCGTTCCGTGACTGCTTCGAACTCGAATGCCGTGCGCTCAAGCGTGTACGCAACGAGATGGGCCTGACCAACGTCGAGATCATGGTGCCGTTCGTGCGTACCCTGGGCGAAGCCAGCCAGGTCATCGACCTGTTGGCCGAAAACGGCCTGGCCCGCGGTGACAACGGCCTGCGCGTGATCATGATGTGCGAACTGCCGTCCAACGCCATTCTGGCCGAAGAGTTCCTCGAGTATTTCGACGGCTTCTCCATCGGCTCCAATGACTTGACCCAGCTGACCCTGGGCCTGGACCGCGATTCGGGGATCATCGCCCACCTGTTCGATGAACGTAACCCGGCCGTGAAGAAGCTGCTGGCCAACGCCATTGCTGCGTGCAACAAGGCTGGCAAGTACATCGGCATCTGCGGCCAAGGCCCGTCGGACCACCCGGACCTGGCCAAGTGGCTGATGGAGCAGGGCATCGAGAGCGTGTCGCTGAACCCGGACTCGGTACTCGAAACCTGGTTCTTCCTGGCCGAGGGGCAGGGCGCAGCCTGATGCGGTAAAACGCGGGGGTGCGTCTGGCGCGCCCCCGCCTGGTTTTTTCCAGGGCGAGCTCCAGCAATGGATCCCGCCCTTTTTTGTGCAACAAGCAACCTTATGCATAGCAGCAGCAGTTTATTTCCCGTGGCTTTGCTCAGTGCCGAGCGCCGTGGCGACCTCAGCGAAGACGTGTACCGGATCAAGGCTGGCAACAGCCCTGACCCGAGCGTTGAATTGGCCGTGACGCGCCTGGGGCTGGCCGACCATGGCAGCGCCCAGGGCGTGCCGGTCATTCTTTTGCACGGCAGTTTCTCCAACCGGCGTTTCTGGTATTCGCCCAAAGGCATCGGCCTGGGCGCCTACCTGGCACGGGTGGGCTTCGATGTGTGGATCCCGGAGATGCGCGGCCACGGCCTGTCGCCGCGCAACCTTCAGTGGCGGCACAACCGGGTGGCCGACTATGCACGCGATGACCTGCCGCTGATCGCAGCGTTCGTGCAGGAGCAGTCTGGCAAGGCGCCGCACTGGATTGGCCATTCCCTGGGCGGTACCACCCTGGCAGCCGCGCTGGGGGGCGGGTTTCTGCCTGCGGCGCAGGTCGCCAGCGCCGCGTTCTTTGGCACGCAGATCAGCCGAGTGTACTGGCCGCTCAAGGTGCCACCTGTGACCTGGGGGGCAAAGCTGCTGCTCAAACGTTGGGGGCAGATTTCAGGGCCGCGTTTCAAACGCGGGCCCGAGGATGAGCCGATGGGTCTGGCCCTGGAAAGCATGCGCTGGCATGGCCTGTTCGGGCGCTTCGGTGACAAGGACAACGACTGGTGGGCGGGGCTGGCCGAGGTGGATGTGCCGGTGCTGGCGGTGGCGGGGGCGGGCGACTTCCAGGACCCGGTCTGGGCCTGTCGCAAGCTGTTCGATCAACTGGGCGGCGAGCGCAAGCAGTTTCTCAGGCTGGGCCGCGAAGAAGGCTTCGACGCGTTTGGCCATGTCGACATGCTGGTGAGCAAGGCGGCGCAGGAACAGGTGTGGCCGCTGGTGGAGCGCTGGTTGCGTGACCCGATGGTACCGGTGCATGCGTCAACGGTGGGTGCGGAGCCTGTGCCGGCCAGTTGATCCTGGGTTGGCTTTACGCGCTTGCCCGCGAACAGGCCGCAATAGACGAAACGCAGATGACCACCCAGTCCCGGATGACTGCGACAGCCTCCCCGGTGTAGCCTTGGCGGATACCCGCTTTCGTTGTGACTGACAGGAGCTTCCCATGCAGCATTACGTAACGCCCGACCTGTGCGACGCCTACCCGGAACTGGTCCAGGTGCTGGAACCGATGTTCAGCAACTTCGGTGGCCGCGATTCGTTCGGTGGCCAGATCGTCACCCTCAAGTGCTTTGAAGACAACTCGCTGGTCAAGGAGCAGGTAGAACTCGACGGCAAGGGCAAGGTGCTGGTGGTCGATGGTGGCGGCTCCCTGCGCTGTGCGTTGCTGGGCGACATGCTGGCCGAGAAAGCCGCCAGAAACGGCTGGGAAGGCCTGGTGATCTACGGCTGCGTACGTGACGTGGATATCCTGATCCAGACCGGCGTCGGCGTGCAGGCGCTGGCCAGTCACCCGAAAAAGAGCAACAAGCGTGGCGTTGGCGAACGCGACGTACCGGTGACCTTCGCCGGCGTCACCTTCCGCCCGGGCGAGTATGTGTATGCCGACAACAATGGCGTGATCGTCTCGCCAAGCCCGCTGAAAATGCCGGAGTGATGCGCCGCACGCGCTGATGGAGCTTTGATGTTCGAGGAAGACAACGCGCAGTGGGGGCTGGTGCATGCCCTGGTGCTCGATGGTAAAGGCGGCGCGCGCTCGATCGCCCGGACCGAGCTGGACGACCTGCAACTGCAGCCACAGGAAAGCCTGTGGCTGCACTGGGATCGCAGCCATCCGCAAACCCGTACCTGGTTGCTGCAGGCAAGCGGCCTGAGCGCGTTCGCCTGCGACCTGCTGCTGGAGGAGAACACGCGTCCGCGCCTGCTGCCGCTGGCCGATGAGCAGCTGTTGCTGTTTTTGCGCGGGGTCAACCTCAACCCGGGTGCCGAACCTGAAGACATGGTATCGGTACGAATCTTCGCCCAGGCGCGGCGGGTGATTTCCCTGCGCTTGCGGCCACTGCGCGCCAGTGACGAAATGCTCCAGCTGCTGGACGAGGGCAGGGGGCCGAAATCGGCGTCCGAACTGTTGCTGCTGATGGGCGAATTGCTGACGGAAAAGGTTCAAGGGTTGGTCAGCGACCTGTCGGAGCTGGTCGATCTGGAGGAAGAAAAGGTCGAAGCCGACGAACGGTACACGCCGGAGCAGGGGAGCCTGCAGCAAATTCGCCGGCGCGCCGCTGGTTTGCGGCGTTTTCTCGCCCCGCAGCGAGAAATCTACGCTCAGCTGTCGCGCAGCAAATGGAGCTGGTTCGCCGACGCCGACGCCGATTACTGGAACGAGCTCAACAACAGCCTGATCCGTTATCTGGAAGAGCTGGAACTGGCCCGCGAGCGCGCGGCGCTGGTGCTGGAAAGCGAGGACCGGCGGCGCAGCGAGCGCATGAACCGGACCATGTACCGCTTCGGCATCATCACCTGCATCTTCCTGCCCATGAGCTTTGTCACCGGCCTGCTGGGGATCAACGTCGGCGGCATTCCGGGGGCGGATAACCCCTATGGCTTCCTGTTTGCCTGCATCGTCGTGCTGGGGCTGGCGGTAGGGCAGTGGTGGATGTTCCGCAAGCTGCGCTGGGTGTGAAAATGTCGAGTCATATTGAAACATTCGTGCCAGTGGGATGTGTGACCCATCGAACGGTGCCCTCGTCTCTGACTGACACTGCGCGAGGTGCACATGCACGATCCGTTTGAAGAATCCCTGCGTGACCTGCTCAAGGCGTCGCCGTCCGGTGAGGACAGAGACGACGCTGCGTGCCTGGGTCGCGTGCTGAAAACCGCTAACCGCCAGGTTGGCGCGGGTGATCTGTTCAGCCTGCTTGGCCGCTGGAGCCAGGCGCTGCTGATCGCTGTGAACAACGGCTCGGCGCATGTTGCGCCGGTGCGCCGCCATTCTGCCCGTAACGCTGCCCCTGGCAGCAAAGCTGATAAGGCCGATTGAATATGGAACTCGATCTCTGGACCCAGAGCCTGGTCACTGCCATGACCGCCCTATGGACCAAGGTAGCGAACTTCATCCCCAACCTGTTCGGCGCGCTGGTCGTGGTGCTGCTCGGTTTCGTGGTGGCCAAGCTGCTCGATACATTGCTGTCCAAACTGTTGGCCAAGTTCGGCCTGGACCGCCTGATGGCCGGTACAGGGCTGACCAAGATGCTCAGCCGGGGCGGCATCCAGGTGCCGATCTCGACCCTGATCGGCAAGATCGTCTACTGGTTCGTGCTGCTGATTTTCCTCGTCTCTGCCGCTGAATCGCTCGGCCTTGAGCGGGTTTCGGCTACCCTCGACATGCTCGCCCTGTACCTGCCCAAGGTATTTGGCGCAGCCTTGGTGCTGCTGGCGGGCGTATTGTTGGCCCAGGTGGCAAACGGCCTGGTGCGGGGCGCCGCCGAGGGCATCGGCCTGGAGTATTCCGCAGGGCTCGGGCGCATTACCCAGGGGCTGGTGATCATCATCAGCATCTCGGTTGCCATCAGCCAGCTGGAGGTGAAAACCGACCTGCTGAACCATGTCATCGTCATTGGGTTGATAACCGTTGGTCTGGCCGTTGCGCTTGCGATGGGCCTGGGCAGCCGCGAACTTGCCGGGCAGATTCTGGCTGGCATTTACGTTCGCGAACTCTTTCAGGTGGGCCAGCAGGTGCGGATTGGAGAGGTCGAAGGGCAGATCGAGGAGATTGGCACGGTCAAGACGACGCTGTTGACCGATGATGGCGAATTAGTGTCGCTGTCTAACCGCGTGCTGCTTGAGCAACGTGTCAATAGCCGCTAACCGCACAAAAGCTGTTAATGTATGCCGCCGCAAAAATCAGCCTGCGTGGCTGTGCGGCGACATTGACCTGACTGTCGGCCAGATCCGTTTTGAATAAAGTTCATTCGCCGCCCATGCGTTACGACCCCCGCGAGCTCACCGACGAGGAGTTGGTGGCGCGTTCGCATGAGGAGCTGTATCACGTTACCCGCGCCTATGAGGAACTCATGCGGCGCTACCAGCGGACCCTGTTCAACGTCTGTGCGCGTTATCTAGGGAACGACCGGGACGCGGACGATGTCTGTCAGGAAGTGATGCTGAAGGTGCTGTACGGTCTGAAGAACTTCGAGGGCAAATCCAAGTTCAAGACCTGGCTCTACAGCATCACGTACAACGAGTGCATTACCCAGTACCGCAAGGAGCGACGTAAACGTCGGTTGATGGATGCCCTGAGTCTTGACCCTGTTGAAGAGGCGTCTGAAGACAAGGCACCCAAACCCGAAGAGAAAGGCGGGCTGGACAAATGGCTTGTGCATGTCAACCCGATCGACCGTGAAATTTTGGTGCTGCGCTTTGTCGCAGAACTGGAATTCCAGGAGATTGCTGACATCATGCACATGGGTTTGAGCGCAACGAAAATGCGTTACAAGCGTGCGCTAGACAAGCTTCGGGAGAAATTTGCAGGCCTTGAGGAAACTTAATCACCTGCAAATATCTCTAACCAACCGGCGAGTTCTGCTAGACTTGCCGTCGAGTTGTCCCCCGTGTTGTTGGTGGGACTGCTTAACTATCACCAGATGGGGATTTAACGGATGAAATTGAAAAACACCTTGGGCTTGGCCATTGGCTCGCTCGTTGCCGCTACTTCGTTCGGCGTTCTGGCTCAAGGCCAAGGCGCAGTCGAAATCGAAGGTAACGTAACCAAGCAGTACTACGACAGCGAACGTAACTTCAAAAACGACGGCACCAACCCTGGTGTGCGCCTCGGTTACTTCCTGACCGACGACGTCTCCCTGGACCTGGGCTACAACGAGACTCACAACGCTCGTGGCGAAGTCTTCAACAAAGACATCAAAGGTTCCAAGGCCAAGCTCGACGCTACCTACCACTTCGGTACCGTAGGCGATGCTCTGCGTCCGTACGTTTCCGCTGGTTTCGCTCACGAGAGCCTGGGCCAGGCTACCCGTAGCGGCCGTGACCACTCCACCTTCGCCAACGTTGGCGCTGGCGCCAAGTGGTACATCACCGACATGTTCTTCGCCCGTGCTGGCGTTGAAGCCATGTACAACATCGACAACGGCAACACCGAGTGGGGCCCAACCGTTGGTGTGGGTCTGAACTTCGGCGGTAGCGGTGGCAAGGTTGCTCCTGCTCCGGCTCCAGTTGCTGAAGTCTGCTCCGACAGCGACAACGATGGCGTTTGCGACAACGTCGACAAGTGCCCTGACACCCCAGCCAACGTTACCGTTGACGCTGATGGCTGCCCGGCTGTTGCCGAAGTCGTTCGCGTTGAGCTGGACGTCAAGTTCGACTTCGACAAGTCGGTCGTCAAGCCTAACAGCTACGGCGACATCAAAAACCTGGCTGACTTCATGAAGCAGTACCCACAAACCACCACCGTGGTTGAAGGTCACACTGACTCCGTGGGCCCAGACGCTTACAACCAGAAGCTGTCCGAGCGTCGCGCCAATGCTGTCAAGCAGGTCCTGACCCAGCAGTACGGCGTGGAATCCACCCGTGTTGACTCGGTTGGCTACGGCGAAACCCGTCCGGTCGCTGACAACGCCACCGAAGAAGGCCGTGCTGTCAACCGTCGCGTTGAAGCTCAGGTAGAAGCTCAGTCCAAGTAATTGGTCTTAGGCTTCAATGAAAAACCCGGCCTTGGCCGGGTTTTTCTTTGCCCGCGATAAGGGCAGCGCCAGCGCAGCATCAACCGGCCGCAGCCACCAGTGCCTGCATCACCTGCGCCCCAACCACCTCGCCAATCACCAGAATCGCCGGGCTGCGCAACCCGAACGCCCGCGCATCCTCGAGCATCCCCTGCACATCGCTGCGGCATTCGCGCTGCTCAGGCAGTGATGCATTCTCGATCATCGCCACCGGTATCGTCGGCGCCATGCCACCGTCCAGCAAGCCCTGACGAATCTGCCCCAGCCGCGCCACACCCATGTACACCACCAGGGTGGTGCCGCCCTGCGCCAAGGCTGCCCAATTCAGCTCGCTGTCATCCTGGGTATGTGCTGTCACCAGCGTCACCCCACGGCTGACGCCGCGCGAGGTGAGCGAAATGCCGCACTGCGTCGCGCCCGCCAGGCCTGCGGTAATACCGTTGACCACTTCCACCACGATGCCATGGCCTTGCAGCCACAGTGCCTCTTCGCCGCCACGCCCGAAGATGCACGGGTCGCCGCCTTTGAGCCGCACCACGCAGCGCCCTTGCCGCGCATGGCGCAGCATCAGGCGCTGAATAAAGGCCTGCGGCGTGGAGCGGCAACCGCCACGCTTGCCCACGGCAATTACGCGTGCCTGCGGGCAGTGTTCCAGCACGGCCGGGTTGACCAGGTCGTCGATCATCACGACCTGCGCCTGCTGCAAGGCGCGTACGGCCTTCAGGGTGAGCAGTTCGGGGTCGCCAGGGCCGGCACCGACCAGCCAGACTTTTGCATTCATCAACGGTTCCTCATCGGCAGGTGTGTTCAGCCCTTGAGCAGGCTGAGCAGCAGTATCAAGTTGAGTAGCAGGGACAGCAGGGCCAAGGTGCGCCATACCTTCAGCGGCTCGCGTTCGAGCAGCGGGCGAGGCTGGCTGTTGAGGGCCTGACGGTCGCCCCGTTCTAGCAGCAGCAGCCAGTGTTCGGCCGTTTCGAAGCGTTGCGCCGGGTCTGCGGCCACCGCCTGTTGCAGGTTGTGCTGCAGCCATTCCGGCAAGTCGGGGCGATAGCGCGATGCATTGACCGGCTGGCCGAAGCGCGGGCGTTGGAAGGCCTCGACTTCGCCGTAGGGGTAGTGCCCGGTCAGCAGGTAATAAAGCGTGACACCTGCGGCATAGAGGTCCTGGCGCGGGCTGGGTGGCTGGCCTTCGAAGGCTTCCGGGGCGATGAACGAAGGCGTACCTGGCAGTTCGTGCAGGGAGGCTTGCGACAACCCGGGGCAGTACGCCAGGCCGAAGTCCAGCAGGCGCAGTTGGCCGTCTTCGCCCAGGTGCAGGTTGTCGGGCTTGATGTCGCGGTGCAGCAGGTTGCGCCGGTGCAACACGCCGACGGCCTGCAGCAGCTGGCGCGCCACCTCCAGCCACTGCGGCAGCGGTAGCGGGCCTTGCTCGGCAAGTTGCGCGGCCAGGGTGCGGCCGCTGTGCTCACGCATCACGTAGTAAAGGTGCTGGCGCTGGCTGGCGGTGTGCAGCTCGGGGAAGTGGCGGCCGGCAACCCGGCGCAGGAACCATTCTTCGAGCAACAGCGCCTGCGCAGCACCAGGCTCCTGTTCGCGTTCGGCGGGCAGGGTTTTCATTAGCCACGGCTGGCCTTGCCCGTCGCGTACACGGTAGAGCAGGGACTGGCGGCTGTGCGCCAGGCGCGTCTCGACCCGCCAGCCATCAATCGCCTGGCCGTCGCGCAGCGCCCCTGGCAGCGGCCATTGCTGCAGTTGCACCAGGGTGTCTCCAAGGTTGCTGGCGCCCAATTGCTCTACCCGCACCAGCAAGGCGCTGGCGTTGTCCTGGCTGCCATTGTGATGGGCGCTGGCAACCAGGGTGTCGGCGGCCATTTGCAAGTCGGGCTGCTCGCGCAGTACGGCCTGGATGTGCTGGTCGCCCAGGCTGGCCCACACCCCGTCGCTGACCAGCAGGTAGCATTCGCCGGGCTGCAGGTCGCCGTCCAGGTAATCCACCAGCAGGTGCTGGTCCAGGCCCAGCGCGCGTTTGAGCACATGTTGCATGCCGGGCTGGTCCCAGACATGGTCTTCGCTCAGGCACTGCAGGCGACCGGCGTGCCAGCGGTAGGCGCGGCAGTCACCGACATGTGCCAAGGTGAAGCGGCGCCCACGCAGCACCAGGGCGCTGAGGGTGGTCAGCAGCGGCTGGCTGCCCTGGGCGCGCAGCCAGCGGTTCTGCGCCAGCAGCAGGCGGTCCAGGGCCTGGGCCACGCCCCAGGTGGCGGGCGTGGCGTAGTAGTCCATGGCCAGCGCCTGCAGGCTGGCCCGTGCTGCCAGGCCTCCGTCGGCACATTGGCTGACGCCGTCGGCAAGGGCGAACAGGTAGCCCTTGCTGGCGGCAAGTTCAGGCGCCGGGGTGACCAGGCGCAGGGCATCCTGGTTCTCTGCGCGCGGCCCGGTGGCGCTGGCCTGGGCGAAGCTCAGTTGCAGGCTCATCGATGTGCCTCAGACCCGCGCCGCGGTAACCGCTGCCGAGCCCCAGGTGGTGCGCCAGCGCTGCTTGACCCCATGCAGGCCGAACCAGGCCAGCAAGCCCAGGCTGGCAAACAGCCAAAGGCCCATCTGGTAGTCGCCTGTGTGCTGCTTGATGGTGCCGAGCCCGGCTGCCAGCAGGAAGCCGCCGATGCCGCCAGCCATGCCGATCAGGCCGGTCATCACGCCGATCTCTTGGCGGAAGCGTTGCGGCACCAGCTGGAACACCGCGCCGTTGCCGGCGCCCAGGCCCAGCATGGCGCTGACGAACAGGGCCAGGGCCGCAGCGGCGCTAGGCAGGTTGAAACCGACTGCGGCGATGCAGATGGCCGCCACGCTGTACATTCCGAGCAGGGTGCGGATACCGCCGAAGCGGTCGGCCAGGGCGCCGCCCAGCGGGCGCATCAGGCTACCGGCGAAGACGCAGGCGGCAGTGTAGTAGCCGGCGGTGATCGGGCTCAGGGCGTACTGATCGCTGAAATACCCGGGCAGGGCGCTGGCCAGGCCAATGAAGCCGCCGAAGGTGACGCTGTAGAAGAACATGAACCACCAGCTGTCGCGATCGCCCAGCGCCTTGAGGTAGTCGGCCATGGCCTTGGGTTTGGGCCGTTGGGGTGCGTTGCGCGCTAGCAGGGCGAACAGCACCAGGGTGAGCACCAGCGGAATCACCGCGAAACCGAACACGTTGTTCCAGCCAAAGGCTGCGGCCAGCAGCGGCGCCAGCAGGGCGGCGAACACGGTGCCGGAATTGCCCGCGCCGGCGATGCCCATGGCCTTGCCCTGATGCTGGGGCGGGTACCATTGCGAGGCGAGCGGCAGCGACACGGCGAACGACGCACCGGCAACCCCTAGAAACACGCCCAGCAGCAGTGCTTGCTCATAGGTGTGCACGCCCATGTACCAAGCGCTTGCCAGGGCGACGATGACGATGACCTGGCCGATCAACCCGGCGGTCTTCGGCGAAAGCCGGTCCACCAGCAGCCCCATGACGAAGCGCAGCACCGCGCCGGCGAGGATGGGCGTGGCGACCATCAGGCCGCGCTGCTGCGTAGTCAATTGCAGGTCGGCGGCGATCTGCACCGCCAGCGGGCCCAGCAGGTACCAGACCATGAAACTCAGGTCGAAGTACAGGAACGCGGCGAACAGCGTGGGCACATGCCCGGATTTCCAGAAGCTGGTACTCATCGAACACCTCACTCGGCAATGCAACGGAAACGAAAAGACGCCGCTACCCGGCCCACTGGCGTGGAGGGGAGAGCGACGTCTTTGTCGGGGTTTGTGGGCAACCGCCGTTGGCTACCGGTGCGATATCTTCAGCAAGAGCTGGGCCAACATCGCTAGCCAAGCATCTCGTGCATGGCAATGATCTGCTCGGCCACCTGTATCAGCTTCTGTTGCCGGCTCATGGCCTGGCGGCGCATCAGGGTGTAGGCCTGTTCTTCATTGCAGTCCTTCATCTTCATCAGCAAGCCTTTTGCCTGCTCGATGCGCTTGCGCTCGGCCAATTGCTGGTCGCGCGCCAGCAGTTGCGCCCTGAGCGCCTGGTCGCTTTCGAAGCGGGCCATTGCCACATCGAGGATCGGTTGCAGCCGGGCGGCGTGGATGCCTTCGACGATGTAGGCGCTGACGCCGGCCTGGATCGCCTGGCGCATCACGGCGGGGTCATGCTCGTCGGTGAACAGTACGATGGGCCGCGGCTGGTCGCGGCTGACCATCACTACCTGCTCCATCACATCCCGGTCGGGTGAGTCGGTATCGATCAACACCACGTCCGGGCGCACCGTTTCGACGCAGGCGGGCAGGTCGATGGTCAGGCCTGGCGCTTCGACCACCTCGAAACCGGCTTCGCGCAGCGCCGCCTTGAGCCGGCCAAGCTTGTTCTGGGTATCGTCGATCAGCAGGATGCGCAGCATGGTGGTGACCCTCACAGACCGAGACGGGCATCGGGCGCATCGCCCAAGGCATGCAGGGGGAAGCTTCGGGCATAGCCGTGTGGGTCGCTGCCGTCCCAGCGCTTGCCGTCGATCAGCAGGCTGCTGCGCATGGGCAACGCCGGGCAAGGCACACCCAGTGCTTCGGCGGCCTCGTGGTAAAGCGACAGTTGTTGGACCTGGCGGGCCACGCCGAGGTAATCGGGGTCGTCGCGCAGCAGGCCCCAACGGCGGAACTGGGTCATGAACCACATGCCGTCGGACAGGTACGGCAGGTTGGCGCGGCCCTGATCGAACAGGTGCAAGGCATGCGGGTCCTGCCAGTGGTTGCCCAAGCCGTCCTGATACGCGCCAAGCAGGCGCGGTTCGACGGTTTCGACCGGCGTGTTCAGGTAGGCGCTGCCGCTGAGCAATTGCGCGGTGCTGCGGCGGTTTTCCTGGCTTTGTTCGATGAAGCGGCTGGCGGCGAGGATCGACTTGATCAGCGCGCGCGCGCTGTTGGGATAGTGTTCGGCAAAGGTGCGGGCGCAGGCCAGGACCTTTTCGGGGTGGTCGGGCCAGATCGACTGGCTGGTAGCCAGGGTAAAACCTTGGCCCTGGGCTACGGCAGCGGCAGCCCAGGGTTCGCCCACGCAGAAGCCGTCGATGCGGCCAGCCTGGATGTGCGCGGCCATCTGGGCCGGCGGCACCACCACGCTGTTGACGTCATGCAGCGGGTGGATGCCCTGGCTTGCCAGCCAGTAATACAGCCACATGGCATGGGTGCCGGTGGGGAAGGTCTGGGCGAAGGTCAGCTTTGCACCGTGCTGGTGCACCAGGCGCGCCAGTGCCTCAGGGCTGGTCACCCCCTTGCGCTGCAGGGCAGGCGACAGGTTGATAGCCTGGGCGTTCTGGTTCAGCCCCATGAGCACGGCCATATCGCTGGCCGGCACCCCGCCGATGCCCAGGTGCACGGCGTAGACCAGGCCGTACAGGCAATGCGCGGCATCCAGTTCGCCGCTGGCCAGTTTGTCGCGCAGGCTGGCCCATGAGCCCTGGCGCTTCAGGTTAAGTGTCAGGCCGTGCTGCTGTGCAAAGCCTTGGGTGGCGGCAACCACCACCGAGGCGCAATCGGTCAGGGCCATGAAGCCGATATCGAGGCTGGGCTTTTCTGGCGCGTCGCTGCCGTTTACCCAGGCCAGGGCTGATGTATTCACGTAGATCCTCGCCGGTACGGATTAGGCCGTTATGCAGGCGATGTAGCAACGCATGTGCCAAGGCGCTGTCATGCTGCGCGCGCGCTGGCTATAATCGCACCCTCACTCAACCCTGAGCCTTGCCCGCCCATGTATACCCTGGCCCGCCAGCTGCTGTTCAAGCTTTCCCCGGAAACCTCCCATGACCTTTCCCTGGACCTGATCGGTGCCGGTGGCCGCCTCGGGCTCAATGGCGTGCTGTGCAAGCAGCCGGCGGCGTTGCCAGTGAGCGTGATGGGCTTGAACTTCGCCAACCCGGTTGGCCTGGCCGCTGGCCTGGACAAGAACGGCGCGGCCATCGACGGTTTTGCCCAGCTGGGCTTTGGCTTCGTCGAAATCGGCACCGTGACGCCGCGCCCGCAGCCGGGCAACCCGAAGCCGCGGCTGTTCCGCCTGCCAGAGGCCACGGCGATCATCAACCGCATGGGCTTCAACAACCTGGGTGTCGATCACCTGCTGGAGCGGGTAAGGGCTTCGCGCTACGACGGCGTGCTGGGCATCAACATCGGCAAGAACTTCGATACCCCGGTCGAGCGTGCGGTCGACGACTACCTGATCTGCCTGAACAAGGTCTACACCGAAGCCAGCTACATCACCGTCAACATCAGCTCGCCCAATACGCCGGGCCTGCGCAGCCTGCAGTTCGGCGATTCGCTCAAGCAACTGCTCGATGCGTTGGCCGAGCGCCGCGAGCAGCTGGCCGGCGAGCATGGCAAGCGGGTACCGTTGGCGATCAAGATCGCGCCGGACATGAGCGATGAAGAGACCGCGCTGGTGGCTGCAACGCTGATGGAATCGGGCATGGATGCGGTGATCGCCACCAACACCACCATGGGCCGTGAAGGCGTCGAGCGCTTGCCGCATGGCGGCGAAGCCGGTGGCTTGTCGGGTGCGCCGGTGCTGGAGAAAAGCACCCATATCGTCAAGGTGCTGGCCGCCGAGCTGGCTGGCAAGATGCCTATCATTGCTGCCGGTGGTATTACCGAGGGCCGTCATGCCGCCGAGAAGATCACTGCCGGGGCGAGCCTGGTGCAAATCTACTCGGGCTTCATCTACAAAGGGCCGGCACTGATCCGTGAAGCGGTGGATGCCATTGCTGCAATGCCGCGGGCATAACACGCAGGCATAAAAAAGGGCCCCATCTAGGGGCCCCTGGGCCTTAGCCCGCCGCCCGGATGGGGCGTGCATGGTAATTCGAATTCAGTGTCCTCGATCAGCCAACGGCGTGATTTTCGTTGAGTCTATGGATGCCAGCGGTGCCAGTCATACCGTCCCAGTTATCACCGCGACCTTCACGCCAGCCGTTGATCCAGGCTTGGCGAACTGAAGGTAGATTGAAAGGGCAAAGTTCGCGGGATTTGCCGGTGACCCCATATTGGTAGCCACGTGAATATGCTCTTTCCAACGGATCACGCTTAAGTCTTCTCATAGGGTGTTGCCCTCACTTGTTGACTGTAATGTCCCGTCGGCCTCTCCGAGGCCGGGCAGAGTCTTTCTGCCGGTTTGCGCCCGCTGCCGGCGTGGCGGGCTGAAGGTGCCGCCTCGTTGCGAAGCGGCCTGAGACCAGTTCTAACGAATGCGGGTCACGGTGTGAATGATCGATTTGTCATAAGCACGTAACCTTTCCAAGGGTGAGGGGATAAGTAAATAAATGCGACTCAACCTTATTTGGGGTTGGGCCCGCTATGATCGGGGTTTGCGGAACATTGACGTCATTTCGCCAGCGTTGCAGCGTGGTGTCAGAAATATTCAGCAATGCGACGAAGGGTCACATCTACCCCGTTATCGTTAGAAATTATTCGTACTGCCTGATGATCTAAGCTGTTTCTGCCACCGGCGAGAGCGGATCGATCAGGCGGCCCGGCCAGCCCGCTGCAGCATGATGCGCAGGGGAGGCCACTCGGACGCTTGCTGGAAGGGCGTTCGGGCAAACATCGGCGGGGCGATGCGTCGCCTCGTCACTCAAATAGCCAAAGGCTCTGGAATTTACATGTCGGACCGTTTCGAACTCTATCTCACCTGCCCCAAAGGCCTGGAAGGCCTGCTTGCCGAAGAGGCCAAGGGCCTCGGCCTTGACGAAGTGCGTGAGCACACCTCGGCCATCCGCGGCGCCGCCGACATGGAAACCGCCTACCGCCTGTGCCTCTGGTCGCGCCTGGCCAACCGCGTGCTGCTGGTGCTCAAGCGCTTCAACATGAAGAACGCTGATGACCTGTACGATGGCGTCAACGCAGTCGACTGGGCTGACCACCTGGCCGCCGACGGCACGCTGGCCGTTGAATTCAGCGGCCATGGTTCGGGTATCGACAACACCCACTTTGGTGCGCTCAAGGTCAAGGATGCGATCGTCGACAAGCTGCGCAACCGTGAAGGCCTGCGCCCATCGGTGGAGAAAATCGACCCGGACGTGCGCGTGCACCTGCGCCTGGACCGTGGCGAGGCCATCCTTTCGCTCGACCTCTCTGGCCACAGCCTGCACCAGCGCGGCTACCGCCTGCAGCAAGGTGCTGCGCCGCTCAAGGAAAACCTGGCAGCGGCCGTGCTGATCCGCGCCGGCTGGCCACGCATCGCCGCCGAGGGCGGCGCCCTGGCCGACCCGATGTGCGGTGTGGGTACCTTCCTGGTCGAAGCGGCCATGATCGCAGCCGACATGGCGCCCAACCTCAAGCGTGAGCGCTGGGGCTTCAGTGCCTGGCTGGGCCATGTGCCGGCCACCTGGCGCAAGGTTCACGAAGAGGCCCAGGCCCGCGCGCAAGCGGGCCTGGCCAAGCCACCCCTGTGGATACGTGGCTACGAGGCCGACCCGCGGCTGATCCAGCCGGGCCGCAACAACGTCGAGCGTGCAGGCCTGAGCGACTGGATCAAGATCTACCAGGGTGAAGTGGCCAGCTTCGAGCCGCGCCCGGACCAGAACCAGAAAGGCCTGGTCATCAGCAACCCGCCGTATGGCGAGCGCCTGGGTGATGAAGCCAGCTTGCTGTACCTCTACCAGAACCTCGGCGAGCGCCTGCGCCAGGCGTGCATGGGCTGGGAAGCGGCGGTGTTTACCGGTGCCCCCGAGCTGGGCAAGCGCATGGGCATCCGCAGCCACAAACAGTACGCGTTCTGGAACGGTGCGCTGCCGTGCAAGCTGCTGCTGTTCAAGGTGCAGCCTGACCAGTTCGTCACCGGCGAACGCCGCGAGGCCCAGGCCGACAACGCTGATACGGCCCGCCAGGCGCCGGTGGCCAATGAGCCGGCACGCCTGTCGGAAGGCGCGCAGATGTTCGCCAACCGCCTGCAGAAAAACCTCAAGCAACTGGGCAAGTGGGCGCGCAAGGAGCAGGTCGACTGCTACCGCGTGTACGATGCCGACATGCCTGAGTACGCCGTTGCGGTCGACCTTTATCAGGATTGGGTGCACGTGCAGGAGTACGCCGCGCCGCGCTCCATCGACCCGGAAAAGGCCCAGTCGCGCCTGCTCGATGCCTTGGCATCGATTCCCCAGGCACTGGGCATCGACCCGCAGCGCGTGGTGCTCAAGCGCCGTGAGCGTCAGAGCGGCACCCGCCAGTATGAGCGCCAGGCTACCGAAGGGCGCTTCCAGGAGGTGAACGAAGGCGGCGTCAAGCTGCTGGTGAACCTGACCGACTACCTCGATACGGGGCTGTTCCTCGACCACCGCCCGATGCGCATGCGCATTCAGCGCGAGGCTGCCGGCAAGCGCTTCCTCAACCTGTTCTGCTATACCGCCACGGCCAGCGTGCATGCCGCCAAGGGCGGTGCACGCAGCACCACCAGCGTCGACCTGTCGAAGACTTACCTGGACTGGGCGCGGCGCAACCTGTCGCTGAACGGTTTTTCCGAGCGCAACCGCCTGGAACAAGGTGATGTGATGGCCTGGCTGGAAGCCAACCGCGACAGCTATGACCTGATCTTCATCGACCCGCCAACCTTCTCCAACTCCAAGCGGATGGAAGGCGTGTTCGACGTTCAGCGTGACCATGTGCAACTGCTGGACCTGGCCATGGCACGCCTGGCGCCCGGCGGCGTGCTGTATTTCTCCAACAACTTCCGCAAGTTCCAGCTCGACGAGCACCTGGATGCGCGGTACGTGGTGGAAGAAATCACTGCCCAGACCCTGGACCCGGACTTCGCCCGTAACAACCGCATCCACCGCGCCTGGCGCCTGCAATTGCGTTAATTGAGACGAGCTACATTGCGTGGCTAATGGCCAATAGCTATAACTCTGCTCAGGGCCAGAATTTTCGCAGGACGCTGACGTGATGAGAGTTGTCTATGTCGAAGTATGGCGTGCGTGCGAAGGTACTGGGCGTGTGCAGCGAGGCAATGGCTGCCTGGGCCTTGGCGTTGGTGGCGCTGGTAGCCGGCGGCTTGCTGTCGGTTGCCTTGGCGCTGGCCACGCAGGCGTTCTACAAGCAGCAGCTGCGCCAGCGCTTCGAGCTGCTGGCCAGCGAGCGTTATAGCCGCATTGCCGAGCGTTTCGAGGATCAGGAGCAGCGCCTTGACGCGTTGCGGCGCTTCTTCGATTTTTCCCACGAAGTCACCCCCCACGAATTCGACGGCTACGCGCGGCCCTTGCTGCGCCGGACCTTGGCCTACTCCTGGGCACCCCGGGTCGAGGCCGCGCAGCGGGCCGAGTTCGAGCGTCGGGCCAGTGACGCACTGGGGCAGGCGTATGGCATCCGCGACCTCGATAGCCAAGGCAACTGGCAGCCAGCACCGCCCCGCGATCACTACTACCCGGTGCTGTACACCCAGGCCACCCTCCAGCAAGGCCAACCCTATGGCCTGGACCTGCGCGGGCAGGTGACCCGTCAGCAGACCCTGCTGCGTGCCTTGCAGCCCGGCAGCATGGCGGTGTCTGCGCCGCTGGACATGATCAATGTGGTACCGGGCTACAGCCGCGGGCTGTTGATGGTGGCGCCTGTCTTTGCCGGGACCCAACCCGAGGTGCCTCCCGCAGGCTATGTGATGGCGTTGTTGAACCTGCGCCAGCTGATTACCGAAGGCTTGCCGGCCGCCGCCGAGGACAACCTGGTGGTGCGCATTTTCGACCCCAGCGGGCGCGACGGGCATGAGGTGTTGTTCGACTCCCAGAACTCGCCTGCGCCATTGGCTTTGGCCAGCACGCAGTCGCTGCACTTGGCCGATCACTTCTTTGAGCTCGATATCCGCCCAAGCCAGGTGTTCATGCAGGGCAATCGTTCTACGGCAGCGCTGGCGGTGGGCTTGCTCGGTGGCCTGTTGAGCCTGCTGCTCAGTGCCTTGCTCTATAACCTGTTCAGCCAGCGGCAGCGGGCGCTGACGCTGGTCGAGCAGCGTACGGCAGAACTGCGGGTCAGCGAGCAGTCGCTGCGCGAGACCCATAATCAGCTGCGCAGCGTGCTCGATGCCGCCACCCAGGTCGCTATCATCGCCACCAACCTGAAGGGCGTGGTCAGCACCTTCAATGCCGGTGCTGAACGCATGCTGGGCTATTCAGCCAGTGAAGCGATCGGCCATCTGCAGCTCGAAGACCTGGTCTTGCCAGAGGAGCTCAGCCAGCGCGCCCACGCCTTGAGCCAGCGCTATGGTCGGCACATTGCCGGGGGGCAGGCGATGTTCGCCGAAACCATCCAGGAGGGTGGCGCGCAGCCCGGGGAGTGGACCCTGGTGCGCAAGGACGGCAGCCAATTGCTGGCCAACATGCTGGTGACCGCGGTGCTGGACGAGCAGGGGCTGTGGGTCGGCCATCTGGCGATCTGCATCGACGTCACCGAGCGGCGTCGGGTACACGAGGCGCTGGCGCTGCGGGACCGGCTGCTGGAAAAGCTCAGTGCAGAGGTGCCCGGCGGCATCTATCAGTATCGCCTCGACCCGGATGGGCACTCGTGTTTCCCGTACGCCAGCCAGGGGCTGTTCGATATTTACGAGGTCGACCTGCAGCTGCTGCGCGAGGACGCCTCGGTGGTATTCGAGCGTATTCACCCCGATGACCTGGAGCGCGTCCGGCGCTCGGTGCGTGACTCCGCCGAACACCTGTCACCCTGGCGTGAAGAATACCGGGTCTGTTTGCCCCGGGCCGGCTTGCGCTGGGTGCGCGGCGAGGCTACGCCGGAGGTGGGGGAAGAGGGCTGCACCCTGTGGCATGGCTACCTCACTGATATCTCCGACCTCAAGGGCGTGGAGGAGGACTTGCGGGCGCTGTCGGTGACCGATGCCCTGACTGGTATCCATAACCGGCGTTATTTCCAGGAGCGCCTCAAGGTCGAACTGGACCGCGCACAGCGTGATGAGCTGGATCTTGCAGTGATCATGCTCGATATCGACCACTTCAAACGGATCAACGACCAGTTTGGCCATGCGGTCGGGGACCATGTGTTGCGCAGCTTGTGCCAGCGCATTGGCCAGCGCTTGCGGCGCACGGATGTGTTCTGCCGGTTGGGCGGGGAGGAGTTCATGGTGCTGTGCCCGGGCAGCGATGCCGAACAGGCACGGCTGCTGGCCATGGAGCTGTGGCAGGGCGTGCGCAATGTGCCGGTCGAGGGGGTAGGCATGGTGACCGCGAGCTTTGGCGTGGCAGGCTGGCGGCCAGGGGAGGGGGCTGATGCATTGTTGCTGCGGGCGGATGCCGGGGTGTATGCGGCGAAGCAGGCGGGCAGGGACCGGGTCGAAGGCGAGCTGAACTGATGCTTGAAAGGCCAGGCCTGCCGCCCGTTACAGGAGCGGCATGGCCGCTCCTGTACAAGCCTCAAGGGTTGATAGCGGCTGTGCTATTGGCTGCCTTGGGCTGGCGATACAGGTCCAGCAGCACCTGGTCCAGCACCTGCGAGGCGCCCCATGGCTTCGGATCGTTGAGGATCGCCGACACCGCCCAGGTATTGCCATTGCTGTCACGGCTGAAGCCGGCAATGGCACGTACGGTGTTCAGGGTGCCGGTCTTGATGTGCCCTTCGCCGGTCATCGCCGTACGCTTGAGGCGCTTGCGCATGGTGCCGTCCATGCCCACCAGTGGCATCGAGCTGATGAATTCGGCCGCGTAGGGGCTGTTCCACGCCGCCTGCAGCAGTGCTGCCATCTCGCGGGTGCTTACCCGTTCGGCACGTGACAGGCCCGAACCATTCTCCATCACCAGGTGCGGCGCGGTGATGCCTTTTTTCGCCAGCCACTGGCGCACCACGCGCTGGGCAGCACGGGCATCGTCGCCATCGGCATCGGTGCGGAACTGCGCGCCAAGGCTCAGGAAAAGTTGCTGAGCCATGGTGTTGTTGCTGTATTTGTTGATGTCGCGGATCACTTCCACCAGGTCTGGCGAGAACGCGCGAGCCAGCAGGCGGGCGCTCTTGGGCACGTTCTCGATGCGGTCACGGCCCTGGATGCTGCCACCCAGTTCGCCCCAGATCGCGCGTACGGCGCCGGCGGCGTAGGTTGGGTGGTCGAGCAGCGACAGGTAAGTTTGCGAGTTGCAGCCATCGCCAAGCTGCCCGCTCACCACCACGTTGATACCGTCTGGCTGGGGCACCGGGTTGTAGCGTACGTCGCCGCTGCATTGCTTGGAGGCGACGGCCTTGACCTGGTTGTCGATGCGGATGTTGGCAATCGGCGGCTCGACCGCGATAGTCACCTTGCCGCCATCGTTGCGGGCGACGAAGCGCAGGGCCTTGAGGTTGACCAGCAAGGAATCGGGCTTGACCAGGAACGGCTTGTTGACGTCGCCGCCGTCATCGTTGAACTGCGGCAGGTTGGGCTGCACGAAGTGGCTGCGGTCCAGCACCAGGTCGCCGGTGATGGTGCGTACGCCGTTGGCGCGCAGGTCACGCATCAGCAGCCACAGTTTCTCCATGTTCAACTTTGGGTCGCCGCCGCCCTTGAGGTACAGGTTACCGTTGAGCACGCCATTGCTCAGGGTGCCATCGGTGTAGAACTCGGTTTTCCATTGGAAGGTCGGGCCGAGCAGCTCGAGGGCCGCATAGGTGGTGACCAGCTTCATGGTCGAGGCCGGGTTGACCGACACATCGGCGTTGAACACGGTAGCGGTGCCAGGGCCGTTGAGCGGCAGCATCACTAACGACAGCGCCGTGTCCTGCAGTTTGTTGGCTTTGAGCGCCTGCTGCACCTTGGGTGGCAGTGTGGTGTTAACGGCAGCGGCCTGGCTGGACAGTGCGAATGGCAGAAGCAGGCCGGCGAGAACGAGGGGACGGAGCGTTTTGATCATATGAAATTGATACCCTGCGCACGAGGGAAAAGGACATTGGGGCTGTAAGAGATGGTGACCCCACGACGAAATATAGTGCGCATTATGCCCCAAGCGCAGCGCTCATGCGCCACGTTCGACGGAAAAGCGCCGTTGCACCGCGGAAACTGTTAAAGTGCCGCGCGTAATTACTCAAGAGGATTGTTTCATGGCTACCAACCGTTCCCGTCGTCTGCGCAAGAAGCTGTGCGTTGATGAATTCCAGGAGCTGGGTTTCGAACTGAACCTGGGTTTCAAGGAAGACCTGTCTGACGAAGCCATCGATGCCTTCCTCGACGCTTTCCTGGCAGAAGCCATGGATGCCAACGGCCTGGACTACGTCGGTGGTGATGATTTCGGCCTGGTCTGCAAAGCCGAGCGTGGTTCGGTCACCGAAGAGCAGCGCGCCGCTGTCGAAGCCTGGCTCAAGGGCCGTAGCGAACTGACCACCATCGAAGTCAGCCCGCTGCTGGACGCCTGGTATCCGGAAAAACCGGTCAACCCGGCTTCCTGATGCAGGCTTGAAGCGGCCGCCTGATCGGGCGCCGCTTCATCAAGCTGTGGCCAGTAGCCTGGCCAGGGCTTTCTCGACGCGGCGCATGTGCCGCGCTAGTACCTGCCGCCGCAGCTTCAGCTGTGATACCGGCATAGCGCTTTCTTCCAGGGCCTCGCAGGCCGCCATCATGTCACGTGCATCCAGCATTCGTGCTGCGCTGAGGATCTTGTGTGCCTGCTCGCTGATTGCCGTTGCCTCGGTCTCGGGGTCCAGGGCCAGCAGCTCGGCGAAATCCTCTTGCAGGCTCAGGTGCACGGCGGTCAGAAACCGTTCGCGATCTTTGCGGTTGCCGCTAACGATGCTGTCTAGCCCGCTCAGGTTGAACGATTGGCCCGTGTGGACCTGTTGCCCGGGAACGATGCCGGCGAGGCGCTGGCTGAGGGCCCGCAGGCTGATCGGCTTGAGCAGGCAGTCGTCCATGCCGACACTGAGGCATTTCTGCCTGACCTCGGGTTGGGCGTTGGCGGTATAACCCAGGATGACGCAGCGCCGTTGCCCGGCTTGGCGCTCCTCAGTGCGCACTGCGGCGGCGAGCTGATAACCATTCATGTGCGGCATGTTGCAATCGAGTACCACCACGTCGAAAGCGCCCTCGCGCCATTTTTCCAGGCCCTCGGGGCCGCTGCTGGCACTGGAGTGGCTTAGACCCAGGTAGCCCAGTTGTTGCGACATCAGTAACAAGTTGGCCGGGTGGTCGTCGATCACCAGCACTCTCAGCCGTGGGTCGGGGGGCTCGATCTCGGCGGTGTCCAGCCCTTGTGCAGACGTTGCGCCTACGCGCTGCAGCGGCATCATCAAGCGCACCTGGGTGCCGAAGTCGGGCAGGCTCTTGATGCTCAGGGTTCCACCCATCATTTCACACAGGCTGCGGCAGATGGCCAGGCCCAGCCCGGTGCCCGCGCGGGCGCCCTGGCTATGGGGGTTGGCCTGGACGAAAGGGTTGAACAGGCGCTGCAGGTCATCGTCGTGAATGCCGATGCCACTGTCCCGTACTTCCACCTCCAGGCACGGCGCGGTATCGAGGCTATCGTCAGTCAGGCCAAGGCTGATGCGTACCTGGCCGTGATCGGTGAACTTGATGGCATTGCTGACCAAGTTGGACAAGATCTGTTTGAAGCGCAGCGGATCGAGCAGAGCATGGCATCGGGCACTGGGGTGGATGGTCACTTCAAAGGCCAGGCCTTTCTGACGCGCCTGGCCATCGAACACGCGACCCACCGATTCCACTAGCGCCGCCAGGTCGACCGGCTCCGGCGCGAGCGACAGGTGCCCGGATTCGATGCGCACGATGTCCAGGATATCCCCGATCAGGCCCAGCAGGTCTTTGGCCGAGTGGTGGGCGACTTCCAGGGAGGTGCTGTCTATCTGCCCTTCGTGGGCGCGTTTGACGGCCAGTTCGAGCATGCCGATGACTGCGTTCATCGGCGTGCGGATCTCGTGGCTGATGGTGGCCAGAAAGGTGCTCTTGGCGCGGTTGGCATCATCAGCCAATTGCTTGGCCTCGCGCAGTTCCTGCACAAGCTTGCGTCGCTCGCTGATGTCGATCCAGCCACCGATGATACCTTGCACTTCACCCAGCGAGTCGCGGTAAGGCAGGATCCAGTGGTAGATGGTGAGCTCGCAATCCTTGACCTTCAGGGGGCGATCGATGATCAGGGGTACGCCGGCTGCCATCACCTGCAGGTAGTCGGCTTGAATCTGACGGGTATTTTCGGCACCCGCGAACAGGCTGTCTTCCAAGCGCTTGCCGATTACCTCATCAAGGGTTGCCTGCACCGCCTCGAGGTAACTGGCATTGCAACTTTGCAGGCGCCCGCCCCGGTCTCGGACGTACATGGGGTGCGGGGTGCCGTTGAGCAGCGCACCCATGAACTCCAGCTGGTCGTTCAAGGCCCGTTCGGCACGCTGGCGCTGTTTGATCTGGCGCCGCAGGCGGGCGTTCCAGACCAGTGCCAGCAATAGCAGCAGCCCGGTCCCGAGCAGCACTTGCAGTACGATGCGTCGAAACTCTTGCAAACTGCTGTCGTCATGCTGGCTATAGCCTCGCCAGCGGTTATTGATAACCCCCAGTTCTTCCGGCGAAATGCTTACCAGTGCCTTGTCGAGGATGGAGGCCAACACGGCGTCTTTCTCGGTAGTGGCCATGGCGAAGCTGGCGGGCTCGGTGCCCACCGTGCTGCGCAGGACCAGATTGGCGTCGCCGGCCAGGGCGTGATGGGCATCGATCAGTGTGGTGATCACTGCATCGACTGCGCCACTGCTCAGCAGAGCCATGGAATAGAAGGGGCTTTCCGTTTCTATCCAGCCTGTTTCCGGGTAGCGGCTACCCAGCAGTTCGGCCATGGCACTGTAGCGGGTGATGGCGATACGGCGCCCGCGCAGTTTATCCAGTGAGCTGTACTCGGTATTTTCGGCGCGGGTTACCAGCACGTAGGTGCTTTCGAGGTAAGGGCGGCTGAGCTGCAGCCGTTCGCCGTTCATCTTGTCGACGGCAAGGGCGGCGATCATGTTCACGCGCCCGTCTTCAAGGCGGGCGATCATTTCGGCGATGCCGTTGGCCCGCTGTACATCGAAGCGCAGGCCGGTGCGCAAGCGAATCAGGTCCAGCAGGTCTGCGGTTATTCCCCGAAATTGGCCATTGGCATCGAAATACGACAGTGGCGCTGCGGTCTCGTCGATGGCCACCTGCATGACTGGATGGTGGCGCAACCACTGCTTTTCCTCTGCTGTCAGCGGAAGTTGTCGGTTGCTCAGAAGGATGTCGCCACCCGCGCTCCAGCGTTTGGAAATGCTGGCACGCACGCCACTGGGCTGGTGGTCGAGCGTGGTGTTGACCAACTCCATGAGGTAGGTGTCCTGTGCCCGCATGGCGAAACTGAAGCCGATGCTTGCGTGCTTGCCGAAGCTTGCCATGCGCAGGCGTGGCAGGTGGCCGCGATTGAGCTGGTAGTGGGTCGAGAGGGTGTCGCCGATAAACACGTCGGCCTGGCCGAACGCCACGGCATTGAGGGCCTGGGTGGAGGAGCCAAATGCCAGGAGTTGCGCGTTGGGGTAGACGTTGCTGACATCTTGACTGGGCAGGTAGTGGTAAAGCATCCCCAGGCGCATGCCGTCCAGGCCGTGGTCAAGTGCACGGTTTTCATCCTCACGGGTGACCAGCACGGGCTGGTCGACGGCGTAGGGGTGCGACAGCGCCAGGCCTTGGGTCGCAGCCTCGTAACCGTTGGCGCTGCCGAGCAAGTCGATCTCACCGTTTTTCAGCGCCTCCACGGCAGCCTGCCGGTTGGGGTAGCGCAGCACGCGAACCGGCAGTTGCAGTGCCTTGCCGATCAAGCTCGCGTATTCGGCGGTGAGGCCTTGATAGTCGCGCCCGCCGCTGCTGATGTCGAAGGGGGCATAGTCGGGCGCCGATGTGCCCAGCATCAGGTATTTGCGGCCCATCAGCCATTCCCGCTGTTCTGCGGTCAGTTTCAGCTTTATCGGCGTGGGCATCGAGCGGGCGAGCAGGGAGTAGGGCACTGCCTCCTGCTCGGAAGCCTGCACGCTACCCCCGGCCAATGCCAGCAGGAAGGCCAGGCAGGCAATCAATTGAGCCATGCGCACGCCTCAGACCAGTGCGTTGCGCTTGGCCATATCGATAAGGTCGACCAACGTGTCGACCTGAAGTTTTTGCATCAATCGTTTTTTGTACGTGCTGACGGTCTTGTTGCTCAGGAACATACCTTGAGCAATTTCCTTGTTATTGCGACCCTGGGCGAAAAGTTGCAGGACCATCAATTCACGATCATTCACCTGTCGGAAAAGCCTGAGGTCGGCGTCCGCTGTTTCGTGGCTGGTGTGAATAACCTGACTGGGGAAGTAGTTGTATCCGGAGAGCACCGCCTTGATGGCACTGAGCAATTCCCCCAGGTCTTCCTGTTTGCACACATAGCCCGCCGCGCCTGATTGCATGCAGCGCACTGCAAACAGCGCCGGCGACTGCGCGGTGAGGATCAGCACTTTCAGTGGCAGGGCCATGGCCTGGAGGCGAGAGAGCACCTCGAGGCCGTCCAGCTTGGGGATGCTGATGTCCAGAATCACAAGGTCCGGGAGGGTTTCACGGACCATCTGCATGGCGTCCACGCCATTGTCCGACTCGCCGACGACTTTGTAATTCTGGTTCTCGAGCAACATTCGGACAGCCAGGCGAATGACCGGATGGTCATCGACAATGAATACGGTGTGCATGTTCAACTTTCCTGGGCAAGTGCAGTCAAGCGCACCTTAACCCAGTTGCAACTCACGCGGGTTGCGAGGAGTGGCGATTAAACGTATATGGGAAATGCCCTACAGAAGAAATCTATTAGAGCTACGAAGTGTAAGCGCCTGAAATGAAATTGCCGCAGTTTGTGTGATTTTGTAAGTGCGTTTAACTTAAGTGTTCAAGTGTGGGCGCCCTGTGTAGGAAACTTCCTTCAATAAACACTGCCGCGTGGTGGGGGAGGCGCGGCAGGGTGCTATTTCATGTCGGGCTTGAGCGCCCGGTCATTTCCCGTGCCATCTCGCTGGCGTAGCTGTCGGTCATGCCGGCGATGAAGTCGATCATGCGCAGGAAGGCTGTATGCAGGGAATCGTGCGGGTGTGGGGCGTTGTTGCCGATCAGGTCGAGTACCCGGCGGCTTTTGAAGGAGGGGGTGCGCCCGCCATGCTGTTCGAGCGCGGCGCCACAGAACGTATTGAGGAGAATCTCGAGCGTGGTGTAGGCACCGATCTCATGCAGGGTCTTGCGTTTGTCCTGGAAGATCTTGTGGCGGGCCATGTCTTTGGCCTGGAGCACGCAGCGTTTGGCCGGGCCGTGCATGTGCTCGACCAGGTCGCCCGTCAACTGCCCGGCCAGCAACGCTTGCTGCTGCTCGACGAAGGCACGGGCGGCGGCGTTGGTCAGGTGTTCGATGGCTTTGCCTCGCAAGATCGCCAGCTTGCGCCGTCGGGAGTCTGCGGGGCCGAGCTGGCGATAGGTTTCGGGCAGGTCATCGCCAACCAGGTCCAGCAGTAACGCCTCGACCTCGGCGTAATGCAGCAACTCCATTTCCAGGCCGTCTTCCAGGTCGATCAGGCCGTAGCAGATGTCATCGGCCGCCTCCATCAGGTACACCAGCGGGTGGCGTGCCCAGCGCTGTTCTTCCAGCAGCGGCAGCTCAAGCTTGTGTGCGATCTGTTCGAGTAACGGCAGTTCGCTCTGGTAGCAACCGAACTTGTGTTTTTTGTAGCCCAGCGCGTCGGCATGCCGTGCTGTCCACGGGTATTTGAGGTAGGTGCCGAGGGTGGCGTAGGTCAGCCGGGTGCCGCCATCGAACTGGTGGTACTCAAGCTGGGTGAGCACGCGAAACCCTTGGGCATTGCCTTCGAAGTTGAGGAAGTCGCCGCGCTCTTCATCACTCATGTCATCCAGCCAGCCGCGCCCTGCAGCCTGCTGAAACCAGTGGCGGATGGCATCTTCGCCGGAGTGGCCGAACGGCGGGTTGCCGATGTCGTGGGCCAGGCAGGCCGACTGCACGATCATGCCCAGGTCACTGGGTTCGCACCAGTCGGGCAGGCTGTCGCGCAACGTTTCGCCAACCCGCATACCCAGCGAGCGGCCCACGCAACTGACCTCGAGGGAGTGGGTCAGGCGGGTGTGGATATGATCGTTGCTGGAGACAGGGTGAACCTGGGTCTTGCGCCCCAGGCGGCGAAATGCCCCTGAGAATATGATCCGGTCGTGGTCTTTGTGGAAAGGGCTGCGCCCGAGTTCCTCGGGGCTATACAGGGCTTTGCCCAGGCGTTCGCGGGTGAGCAGGGTGTGCCAGTCCAAGGCTCGGTCTCCTGTCGGTCGAAGGACGTAGCTTCACGTGTCGTCGAGCGCCGTGCAAGTGGCAAATCAGCACCGCCCCTGTAAGCGCGGTGCGGGCCTTCAAGGGCGACGGCCACCTTGCAGGTAAAGTTTTACCAGCGGCAGCAGGCTGGCACCCAGGCGTACCAGGCGCGACAGGTTGCCGCTGCGCACACCCTTGCCGGTCAGGAAACCCATCGCCACCACGGCGCCAATCCCCCAGAGCGGCGCATGCTTGATGCCCAGCCCGTCGTGCAACGAACCGCCAACGCCACGCAGGCGCTGCAGCGGTTCGAGCATCTGCCCCGATTCGACGCGGATCTGCTGGCGGTGCATCTCCATTCGCAGGCGCAGCAGCGCCTTGCGCAGCTCACGCGGGTTACGTGTATTCGGCAGTTCAGGCAGGCTCATGGCAACAGGCGCTCCCGGTCCTTGGCAAGTTCTTCGAGGGTGGAACCGAACGGCGACGACTCGTCGAACACTGCGGCCTTGAGCCGCAGCCCGCAGTACAGTGCGGCCAGGCCATAGAATATGCACAGGCCAATGATGCCGGCCAGGCGATAGCTGTCCCACAGCAGTACCAGCAGCAGCCCCGACAAGGCCGTCAGCAGCAACAGCGCAAACACCAGTGCAAGGCCTGCGAACAGCAGCAAGCTCAAAGTGCGCCCTTTCTGCTCCTGCAACTCGATGCCGAACAGTTCGATATGGCTGTGCAACAGCCCCAATATCGCAGCACCCAGGCGCCTGCCCGAGGCGCCGGTGCCGATGGCGTCATTCTCCATGTAAGCCTCTCAGCGCCGATTGGCCAGCAGGCCGATCAACAGGCCGACACCTGCCGCGATCCCGATGGCGTGCCAAGGGTTTTCCTGTACGTACTGTTCGGCGCTGCCCAGGGCAGCTTGACCCCGTTCGCGGACCGATTCCTGCGTCAGTTGCAAGCTTTCGCGGGCCTGGGTCAGGCGGTCGTGAATCTGCTCACGCAGCTCATCGGCCTGGTCACCCGCCAGGTTGGCGGTATCGGCCAGGAGTTTCTCGGTGTCACGGACCAAGGCCTGGAAGTCAGCCATCAATATCTCTTGTGCAGTCTTTGCCGATTTGCTGGCCATGGTGCTCTCCCTGTGTAGGTGTGTAGGTAGTTCGAGTTACCCGACGTGCGGAAGGTTCACTGCGGTTGCTGGTATGGGGCTTGCTAACAAGCATGCCACAACGCGGGGCGTAGACCGCAGCGATGCGCCGATGCAGGGCGCCGACGCCGGCGAGTACCGATAAACCTTAACCCAATCCACGACAAACCCAAGAAAAAACCACGCAGGCTTCGCCCGGTTGCTCGCAACGGGCGGTAGGTTGGCACCGATTCGGTGCAGGGATGCAGGTTCTTGAACTGTCATGGTGCCTTTTCTGAAGGTCTGCCAATTCAATGCAAAACATGCACAGCGCGATGGACTCCCTGGTCCACGGTTCCAATACCCTGTTCATCCTCATGGGCGCCATTCTGGTGCTGGCGATGCACGCCGGCTTCGCATTTCTCGAAGTTGGGACCGTGCGGCACAAGAACCAGGTCAACGCCTTGTCGAAGATCCTCAGTGATTTCGCCATCTCGGCCCTGGTGTACTTTTTCATCGGCTACTGGATAGCCTACGGTGTGAGCTTTCTGCAGCCGGCCGCTCAGCTGGCTGCCGACCACGGCTATGCACTGGTCAAGTGCTTTTTCCTGCTGACCTTCGCTGCGGCGATCCCGGCGATCATCTCGGGTGGCATTGCCGAACGTGCACGGTTCGTGCCTCAGCTGTGTGCAACAGCGTTGATCGTGGCGTTCATCTACCCCTTCTTCGAAGGCATGGTGTGGAACGGAAACTTCGGTGTCCAGGATTGGCTGAATGTCCACTTCGGCGCACCGTTCCATGACTTTGCTGGCTCTGTGGTGGTGCATGCCATGGGCGGCTGGCTGGCACTGGCGGCAGTGCTGCTGCTGGGCGCCCGGCGTGGGCGCTATCGGGACGGCCGGCTGGTGGCCTTCGCACCGTCGAGCATTCCATTTCTGGCGCTGGGGTCGTGGATTCTGATCATCGGCTGGTTCGGCTTCAACGTGATGAGCGCCCAGACCTTGCAAGGTGTCAGCGGGCTGGTGGCGATCAATTCGCTGATGGCCATGGTCGGCGGCACCCTGGCGGCCTTGCTGGCCGGGCGCAATGACCCGGGCTTCCTGCACAACGGCCCCTTGGCGGGCCTGGTGGCGGTCTGCGCCGGCTCCGACCTGATGCACCCGATTGGCGCGCTGGCTACCGGCCTGGTGGCCGGGGTGTTGTTCGTGTGGAGTTTCACCGCTGCACAGAACCGCTGGAAAATCGATGACGTGCTCGGCGTCTGGCCGCTGCACGGCCTTTGCGGCGTATGGGGCGGGATTGCGTGCGGCATCTTTGGCCAGGCAGCCCTTGGCGGTATGGGCGGGGTCAGCTTGGCCAGCCAGTTGATCGGTAGCCTGGCCGGTGTGCTGGTCGCACTGCTCGGTGGGTTTGCGGTGTATGGCGTGATCCGCAAGGTGCTTGGGCTGCGCTTGAGCCACGAGCAGGAGTTCCAGGGGGCCGACTTGTCGCTGCACCGTATCGGTGCCACCAGCCAGGATTGAGCGAGGCCAGGTGCACAGGGGGCGGTAGCGACCTAGAATAGGTGTCTCATCCATGCCAAACCGGGTCCCGCTCCATGTTGCCTGAATGCCAACTCTTCGGCACCGTCGGGTGCCACCTGTGCGAAGTGGCCGAAGCCGTCCTGATGCCTTTTGTCGACCACGGCTTGTTGGTCGAACTGGTCGATATCGCCGACAGCGAAGCGTTGTTCGAACGCTACGGCCTGATCATCCCGGTACTGCGCCGCTGTGATACCTCTGCGGAATTGCATTGGCCGTTCGATGGCGAGCAGGTGGTGGCGTTTCTGGCCCAGTGAGGGCGGCCTGTGGAAACGATACCTGCCTGCATGTACGGCATGGCGAGTTGATGATGCTGCGCCGGCGACATTGTTGCCGCCCATCATCAGCCCCGTCGAGAACCATGCCATGCGCCTCACGCCACATTTCACGCTTGAAGAAATGACCGCCTCACAAATCGCCGCCAGAGAAGGGGTGGACAATACGCCATCGGCAGAGGCCGCCAGCAACCTGCTGCTGTTATGTCAGGCACTCGAACAGGTGCGAGCCCTTTTTGGCCAACCTGTACTCATCAGCAGTGGCTACCGTTGCGCTGCCTTGAACGCACGTGTCGGTGGGGCATCGCGCAGCCAGCACGTGAGCGGGCTGGCTGCGGACTTCACGTTATCTGACTACAGCCCCCGGGAAGTCGCCCGCCGCATCAGTGAAAGTGATGTGGTTTTCGACCAGTTGATCCTCGAGTTTGACAGCTGGGTTCACTTGTCGGTGACAACGGGCACACCGAGGCGCGAGCTGCTGACCATTCGCAAGGGCACCGGCTATTTGCCCGGCTTGCGAGGATGAACAGCATTGACGCAAAGGCAGGCATGTTCGTATGCTGTATATAAATACAGTATCGAGGTAAGCCCATGCTCAACGTCGAGCAATTGAAATACACCGTTAACCGAATGCCGGTCGAACGGGTGTACGACGCCGTGCTGGAACTGCGCCTCGAAGGCCTGGTTACCGATGACCGTACGCCGTTCGGCAAAGTGCATTTCAATACCTGTTTCGCCGAGATCGAAGCACTGTTCCAGCGGGCCGGTTACCACCGTGGGCTGGATGTGGTGGGTTACCAGGGGTTGCTCTACGCACTCTATGACCCCGGCCGCTGGGAGCCTGTACAGGTGCTGCGCTGGCTGAAAGAACGGAGCGAGGCTGCGGTGCAGGCTGGTTGAGCTGCCGGCCATGGGGGATAATACCCGGCCCTGCCTGTTCCGAGCCTTGCCATGACCACGCCTTTCGACCCCGCCCGCCAGCAAGCCAGTACGGTCTGCCTGCCACCCGGCAACTGGCCAACGGTACTCGATTGCCTGTGCGACCATTTCAAGGCCATCGAGCGTGCGCAGTGGCTTGACCGCTTTGCCCGTGGTCGAGTGCTCGACGCGCAGGGCCAGGCGATTGCCGCCGACCTGCCTTATCGCCGTGGCATGCGCCTGCACTATTTTCGTGAAGTGCCCAACGAGCGACCGATACCGGTACAGGAAACCATCCTGCATGCGGATGAGCACCTGGTGGTGGCCGACAAACCTCATTTCCTGCCGGTGACGCCGACCGGCGAGTATGTCGAGCAAACGTTGCTGCGCCGCTTGATCCGTCGTCTGGGCAACCCTCACCTGGTGCCGCTGCACCGCATCGACCGGCATACCGCGGGGTTGGTGCTGTTTTCCGCCAACCCGCAGACCCGCAGCGCCTATCAGCGGCTGTTTCCCGAGCGGCGCATCGACAAACGCTACCAGGCCATTGCCGCTGCCTTGACGCAGCGTGAATTCCCGTTGGTACACAAAAGCCGCCTGGTGCACGGCGAGCCGTTTTTCCGCATGCATGAGGTGGAAGGGGCGCACAACAGCGAAACCCTGGCCGAGGTGCTGGAGAAGAACGGTGAGCAGTGGCGCTATGGGCTGTCGCCAGTCACCGGAAAGACCCATCAGCTGCGGGTACATATGGCAGCGTTGGGGGCTGGGATCTGTAATGACCCGTTCTACCCTGAGTTGCTCAAGGTAGAAGATGATTATCAGCGGCCATTGAAGCTGCTGGCGCACAGCTTGCGGTTTGCCGACCCGTTGACGGGGGAAGAGCGCTACTTTGAAAGCCGGTTGACGCTGGATTGGTAAGGGCCGCTTTGCGGCCCATTCGCGGGTCAAGCCCGCTCCCACAGGTTCTGCCGAATCCTCGGAATTCGCAGACTGGTTGCGGGAGCGGGCTTGCCCTTAGCGGTTGAACCGCTCCACCAGCGAATACTGGCCACCGGCGGTAGTGGTCAGCGCTTCGCTGAGCAACGCCGAGTGCTGCGCCTGTTCGGCGGTCTGGTCGGCCAGTTGGGCGATGGTGCTGATGTTGCGGCTGATCTCGTCGGCCACCGCTGTCTGCTCTTCGGTGGCCGCGGCAATCTGGGTCGCCATGTCAGTAATATTGCCCACGGCTTCGCTGATACCGACCAGCGCCTGGTCGGCCTGCATCACACGCTCGACACCTTCCTGAGCCTGGCGGTGGCCGGTTTCCATGGTCAGCACGGCGTTGTTGGCAGTCTGCTGCAGCTTGGCAATCAGGCCATGGATTTGCCCGGTGGACTCCGCGGTGCGTTGGGCCAGCTGGCGCACTTCGTCGGCGACCACCGCGAAACCGCGGCCCATCTCGCCGGCACGAGCCGCTTCGATGGCGGCGTTGAGTGCCAGCAGGTTGGTCTGGTCGGCGATGCCCTTGATCACATCGACCACGCCACCGATCTCGTCACTGTCCTTGGCCAGTTGCGTCACGGTCTCGCCGGTTTCGCCCACCGCAGCCGACAGGCGTGCAATGGCATCGCGGGTTTCCCCGGCGATCTGTCGGCCCTGGCTGGTCAGGCGATTGGCTTCCTGGGTGGCATCGGCGGTGCGCTGAACGTGGTTGGCCACTTCCTGAGTGGTAGCGGCCATCTGGTTGACGGCAGCGGCGACCTGTTCGGTCTCGACCCGCTGGCGCTCCAACCCCGTAGAGCTCTTGTGGGCCAGTGCGTCGGACTGGCGCGCCTGTTCGCTGAGGTGCTCGGCGCTGTCCTGCAGGCGGGTCAGGCAAGTCTTCATGCGCGCGTCCTGGCTGAGCATGGCCATCTCCAGCCGCGCCTGCACACCGCGGCTGTCGGTGAACATCTGCGCGATCAACGGGTCGGAGGTGGTCTGTTCGGCCAGGCGCAACAAACGCTTGAGGCCGCGTTGCTGCCAGCTCAGGCCGAGCAGCCCCAGCGGCACCGACAGGCCGGCGGCCAGGGCAAAGCCCCAGGAGTGGCCGAGCCAGTTGCCGATCAGGAAGCCCACCTGGCTGATCAGGATGAACGGCAGCCAGTCCTGCAGCACCGGCAGCCATGTGTCCCGGCGCGGCACAGCGCTCTTGCCCTGGTTGAGGCGCTGGTACAGGGCTTCGGCGCGGCGGATCTGCTCGGCGGTCGGCTTGACCCGCACCGATTCGAAGCCGGTGACCTGGTTGTTGTCGAAGATCGGCGTCACGTAGGCGTTGACCCAGTAATGGTCGCCCGACTTGCAGCGGTTCTTGACGATGCCCATCCAAGGCTGGCCTTGCTTGAGGGTTTGCCACATATGGGCGAACACCGCCGACGGCACATCAGGGTGGCGTACCAGGTTGTGCGGCGCGCCGATCAGCTCCTCGCGCGAGAAACCGCTGATCTCGACGAATGCATCGTTGCAGTAGGTGATCACGCCTTTGGCGTTGGTGGTCGAGATCAACCGTTGTTGGGCTGGGAAAGTCCGTTCCCGTTGAGTGATCGGCTGGTTGTTACGCATGGGCTGAGTAATCCGCAAGGCTTTCGACAGGTATCGGCAAGCCCTTGCTTTAATTGAATGGATATTTAAGTTTGTTGATCTGACGCAACTGCACGCCGTTGCAGTTGCGCTAGCGCAACTGGCCCGTTCGCGAAAGATGGCGTCACTATTACCGTTGTTTTGCTGAAATAGTGACGTATAAGTCGGATGATGACTGATTGGCTGGCCAAGAGCCAGCCCCCAGGGCAGGAAGGGGCGCGCAGCGCCCCGGTGTGGGTTAGGCCGAAGGTGCGATCATCTGCCGCAACACATAATGCAGAATGCCGCCCGACTTGAAGTATTCCACTTCATTGACCGTGTCGATGCGGCACAGCACTTCGATGTCTTGCACTTGACCGTCCTCTCGGGTGATCCGCAGCGGCAGGGTCATGCCGGGCTTGAGTTCAACGCCAGCCAGCCCCTTGATGTCAATGCGCTCCTTGCCGGTCAAGCCCAGTTGCTTGCGATCCTGGCCCGCCTTGAACTGCAAGGGCAGCACACCCATGCCCACCAGGTTGGAGCGGTGGATACGTTCGAAGCTCTCCGCCAGCACCGCCTTGACCCCCAGCAGGTTGGTGCCTTTGGCTGCCCAGTCGCGGCTGGAGCCGGTGCCGTATTCCTGGCCGGCTATCACCACCAGCGGCGTACCATCGGCTTGGTAACGCATGGCCGCGTCATAGATCGACAGTTTTTCGCCCGTGGGCGCGTAGAGCGTATTGCCGCCTTCTTCGCCGCCCAGCATCTCGTTGCGGATGCGGATGTTGGCGAAGGTGCCGCGCATCATCACTTCATGGTTGCCCCGCCGAGAACCGTAAGAGTTGAAGTCCCGCGGCTCTACGCCTTTCTCACGCAGGTAGCGGCCAGCTGGGCTGTCGGCCTTGATGTTGCCAGCAGGGGAAATGTGGTCGGTGGTGACCGAGTCGCCGAGCAGGGCGAGAATATGTGCGCCCTGAATGTTCTCGATGACCGGCAGCGGCCCGCCGATGTCGTCGAAGAACGGTGGGTGCTGGATATAGGTGGAGTCTTCCTGCCACACATAAGTGGCTGCCTGCGGCACTTCGATTGCTTGCCACTGGGCGTCACCGGCGAACACTTCGGCATATTCCTTGTGGAACATCGCTGTATCGACCTTGGCCACTGCGTCGGCGATTTCCTGTTGGGTGGGCCAGATATCGCGCAGGTACACCGGTTGCCCATCCTTGCCCGTGCCCAGTGAATCGCGTGTCAGGTCTACCCGCACGCTGCCCGCCAGGGCGTAGGCCACCACCAGCGGTGGCGAGGCCAGCCAGTTGGTCTTGACCAGCGGGTGCACACGGCCTTCGAAGTTGCGGTTGCCCGACAGCACCGAGGCCACTGTCAGGTCGGCACTGCCGATGGCTTTTTCGATGGCTTCGTCCAGCGGGCCCGAGTTGCCGATGCAGGTGGTGCAGCCATAGCCGACCAGGTCGAAGCCAAGTGCGTCCAGGTAAGGGGTAAGCCCGGCGGCGTTGTAGTAGTCGGTCACCACCTTGGAGCCGGGCGCCAGCGAGCTCTTGACCCAAGGCTTGCGCTGCAGGCCCTTTTCCAACGCTTTTTTCGCCACCAGCCCGGCTGCCATCATCACGCTGGGGTTGGAGGTGTTGGTGCAGGAGGTGATCGCGGCAATCACCACCGCGCCATGGCGCAGTGTGTGGGTTTGGCCTTCATGGCTGTAGTCGATTTCACCGGCCTGGTCGGCATTGCCAACCGCCACGCCACCGCCGCCCTCGCTTTCCAGGCGGCCGACTTCTTTTGCCAGCACCTTGGGCTGCTGTTCGACGAAGTGGTTGAACGCCTGGCTGACCTCGCCGAGGGCGACCCTGTCCTGAGGGCGCTTTGGCCCGGCGAGGCTGGCCTCGACCTCGCCCATGTCCAGCGCCAGGGTATCGCTGAACAGCGGCTCCTGCCCTGGCAGGCGCCACAGGCCCTGGGCTTTGCAGTACTGTTCGACCAGTTGTACCGTCTGCTGCGGGCGGCCTGACAGGCGCAAGTAGTCGAGGGTAACCTCATCGACCGGGAAGAAGCCGCAGGTTGCGCCATATTCCGGCGCCATGTTGGCGATGGTGGCACGGTCAGCCAGGGGCAGGTCGGCCAGGCCGTCACCGTAGAACTCGACGAACTTGCCGACCACGCCTTTCTTGCGCAGCATCTGCGTCACGGTCAGCACCAGGTCGGTGGCGGTGATGCCTTCGCGCAGCTTGCCGGTGAGCTTGAAGCCGATCACTTCGGGGATCAGCATCGACACTGGCTGGCCGAGCATGGCGGCTTCCGCTTCGATGCCGCCCACACCCCAGCCGAGTACGCCCAGGCCATTGATCATGGTGGTGTGCGAGTCGGTGCCGACCAATGTGTCGGGGAATGCGTAGGTGCGCCCGTCGGCTTCGCGGGTCCAGACGGTGCGGCCGAGGTATTCGAGGTTGACCTGGTGGCAGATGCCGGTGCCGGGCGGTACCACGCGGAAGTTGTCGAACGCGCTCTGGCCCCAGCGCAGGAAGGCGTAGCGTTCGCCATTGCGCTGCATCTCGATGTCGACGTTCTGGCCAAACGCCTGAGGGGTGGCGTAGCGGTCGACCATCACCGAGTGGTCGATGACCAGGTCCACGGGTGACAGCGGGTTGATCCGCTGTGGATCGCCGCCGGCCTTGGCCATCGCGGCACGCATGGCCGCCAGGTCGACCACGGCGGGTACACCGGTGAAGTCCTGCATCAATACCCGCGCCGGGCGATACTGGATTTCGCGATCGGAGCGGCGTTCCTGCAGCCAGTCGGCGAGGGCGCGCAGGTCGTCGCTGCTGACGGTCTTGCCGTCCTCCCAGCGCAGCAGGTTTTCCAGCAGTACCTTGAGCGACATGGGCAGGCGCTGCAGGTCGCCGAGCTGCCGGGCAGCCTCGGGGAGGCTGTAATAGTGATAGGTGCTATCGTCCACCTTCAAGGTCTTGAGGGTCTTCAGGCTATCGAGCGAGGGCATTGCCAACTCCTTATGCACCGGTGCCCGGCATTTGCTGGCGCATGCCGGTGTCACCGCTCTGTTTCGGCCCGCACGGTACGGACCTGGCTGAGTGGTCAGGTTAGACCTGTTTGCCACCCCTGACCCTTTTCTGGACCGGCGGGGCATGTCGCAGGTTCCGAACTTCCTTTATCATCGCCGCCCTGCCGGCGCCTGTGGTGCGCCAGCCGTAGTGGAGTGAGAGATGAATACCCTGTTCATGCATTGCCGGCCCGGTTTCGAGGGCGAGGTCTGCGCCGAGATCAGCGAACACGCGGCCCTGTTGGGTGTTGCTGGCTATGCCAAAGGCAAGCCGCAGAGCGCCTGCGCCGAGTTTGTCTGTGCCGAGGCCGAAGGTGCCGAACGGTTGATGACGCACCTGCGCTTCGCGCAACTGATCTTCCCGCGTCAGTGGGCGCGTGGCTGCTATATCGAATTGCCGGAAAGCGATCGTATCAGCGTGCTGCTCGAGCACCTGGCTGACCAGCCGGTATTTGGCAGCCTGTGGCTGGAAGTGCTCGACAGCAACGATGGCAAAGAGCTGTCGACCTTCTGCCGCAAGTTCGAAGTGCCGCTGCGCAAAGCGATGGAAAAGGCGGGGCGCCTGGTCGACAACGCCAGTTTGCCGCGCTTGATGCTGACCTTCATCAGCGGCCGTCGGGTGTTCGTTGGCGTTGCCGAGGCCAATAACAGCGCGCTGTGGCCTATGGGTATTCCGCGCCTGAAGTTCCCGCGCGAGGCGCCGAGCCGTTCGACGCTCAAGCTCGAGGAAGCCTGGCATCAGTTCATCCCGCGCGAGCAGTGGGATCAGCGCCTGGGCGATGACATGACAGGTGTCGACCTGGGTGCATCGCCGGGTGGCTGGACTTACCAGCTGGTACGTCGCGGCATGCTGGTGACTGCAATCGACAATGGGCCGATGGCCGAGAGCCTGATGGACACTGGTTTGGTTCAGCACCTGATGGCGGACGGTTTTACCTGGCAGCCGAAGCAGCCGGTGGATTGGATGGTGTGCGATATCGTCGAGAAGCCGGCGCGGTCCACTTCGTTGATCGAGACTTGGCTGGGTGAGGGGTTGTGCCGTGAGGCGGTGGTGAACCTGAAGTTGCCGATGAAGCAGCGTTATGCGGAGGTGCGGCGGTTGCTGGACCGCATGGAGGCGACGTTCAAGGCGCGTAAGGTCAAGGTGTCGATTGCGTGCAAGCAGCTTTATCACGATCGTGAGGAAGTGACTTGCCATTTGCGTAGGCTGGACTTGAAGCCGCGGTAGCAAACGGCGGGGTTTGGTGCCGGCATCGCAGACGGATATGTCCCCCTTTTTAAAAGCCCGAAAGCATCACGAGACGGTTCTGATGTGTTTGAGATCCATTGGCTGTGGCGACGCTCACCCACCTTTCCGCCCTTAGGGCGGGTCACTTTTTGGCAAACGCCCCAAAAAGTAACCAAAAAAGGCTGCGGTATGACTCACCCACATGGGTTACAAATCAGTTCACGCACATAGGTAACAGTCTTTAACTGGCTTTGGCTTTGGCTTTGGCTTTGGCTTTGGCTTTGGCTTTGGCTTTGGCTTTGGCTTTGGCTTCTAAGCGCGCAATGGTCCAGACGACACAGATTGCGACTTCAGGAGGCCGAGCGGAGGTCTTGCGGAGGGAGGTGACGGGCAGGATGCCCGGCAAGCGCTTCGGCCCATGGATGGGCCGTGGGCGCGGTCCTCCCGGGAGCAAGGCCGGAGCGAGGGAACCCCGGAGCGCAGCGTAGGGGCCGGATGATGGGAGCGGGCGGTTTTGGTTACTTTGGCCAAGACCAAAGTAACCCGCCGTAAGGGCGGAAAGGTGACTCAGCGCCTCCATCGCGAACGGATATGCTCGCAAAGCCAAAAGCCAAAAGCCAAAAGCCAAAAGCCAAAAGCCAAAAGCCAAAAGCTCATGTGGTGGTTCTGATGAGGGGGAGCAGATCCATTGGCTGTGGCGACGCTCACTCACCTTTCCGCCCTTACGGCGGGTCACTTTTTGGCAAACGCCCCAAAAAGTAACCAAAAAAGGCTGGCTCCTATCATCCGGCCCCTACGCTGCGCTTCGGGGTTCCCTCGCTCCGGCCTTGCTCCCGGGAGGACCGCGCCCACGGCCCATCCATGGGCCGAAGCGCTTGCCGGGCATCCTGCCCGTCACCTCCCTCCGCAAGACCTCCACTCGGCCTCCTGAAGTCGCAATCGGTGGTGACTGAGCTAGCGCGCGCTTAGAAGCAAAGCAGAGCAAAAGCAGAGCAAAAGCAAAGCAGAGCAGAGCAGAGCAAAAGCAAAGCAGAGATAAAGCAAAGCAAGGCAAAGAGCAGCAGAGCAAAAGCACAGCAGGGCGCTTCGCACTCACGCGGGAGGGCAGGTGGGTATTGGTCCGCGCTGCGCTATGCGCCACAATAGGCGATCATTTGCGGAGCCCCCCATGACTGATTTCACCCCCGACGCCATCCTCGATGCCACCGGCCTGAACTGCCCGGAACCAGTGATGATGCTGCACACCCACGTGCGCAACCTCGCCGCCGGCGGCCTGCTCAAGGTTATCGCCACCGACCCCTCCACCCGCCGCGACATCCCCAAGTTCTGCAACTTCCTCGGCCACGAACTCCTCCAGCAGCAGGAAGAGTCCGGCACCTACCTTTACTGGATTCGCAAGAAAGCCGACTGATCCGCGCTGGATCGCACCCCGCGTAGCACCTACACTGCGTTCCCCAGACAGGAGAGCGCCATGCTGATAGTTGCCGACGAGAATATCCCGCTGCTCGATGCCTTCTTCGAAGGCTTCGGCGAGATCCGCCGTTACCCCGGCAGGAGCCTCGACGCCGCCAGCGTCAAAGAGGCCGATGTGCTGCTGGTGCGCTCGGTGACCAAAGTCGACCGGCACCTGCTCGAAGGCAGCAAGGTGCGCTTCGTCGGCACCTGCACCATCGGCACCGATCACCTGGACCTCGACTATTTCGCCCAAGCGGGCATCCACTGGAGCAGCGCACCAGGCTGCAACGCCCGCGGCGTGGTCGATTACGTGCTGGGCAGCTTGCTGACCCTGGCCGACCTGGACGGCGTAGCGCTGGCCCAACGCACCTATGGCGTGGTAGGCGCCGGTGAAGTCGGCGGGCGGCTGGTGCGTGTGCTGCATGGCCTCGGCTGGAAGGTGCTGGTCTGCGACCCCCTGCGCCAGGCCGCCGAAGGCGGTGACTTCGTCAGCCTCGAACGCATCCTCGAACAGTGCGATGTGATCAGCCTGCACACCCCATTGCAGCGTGCCGGCGAGCACCCCACCTGGCACCTGCTGGGCCAGGCACAACTGGCGCACCTGCGCCCCGGCGCGTGGCTGATCAACGCCAGCCGCGGGCCGGTGGTGGATAACCGAGCGCTGCGCGAACTGCTGCTGGACCGCGAAGACGTGCACGCGGTGCTTGATGTGTGGGAAGGCGAACCGCAGGTCGACTTGCAGCTGGCTGACTTGTGCACCCTGGCTACCCCGCACATTGCCGGTTACAGCCTGGACGGCCGCCAGCGCGGTACGGCGCAGATCTACCAGGCGCTGTGTCGCTTCCTCGGCGAGGCCGAGCGCGTGCAGTTGCAGGACCTGCTGCCCAAGCCGCCGTTGGCGCAGATCGAGCTGGATGCCAATGCCGACCTGAACTGGGCCTTGGCCACCTTGTGCCGCGCGGTGTACGACCCACGTCGCGACGATGCCGATTTCCGTCGTAGCCTCAGTGACGATGCCGCCGAGCAGCGCGCGGCATTCGACCAGCTGCGCAAGCACTACCCGGCGCGGCGAGAGGTCGAGGGGTTGCATGTACGCTTGCGCGGCGAGGCGCCGCAGTTGGCGCAGATGGTCAGTGCACTGGGGGGTGTGGTGGTCTGACAGGCCAATAAAAACCCGGCGCCAGCGCCGGGTTGCAGCAATTCTTCTTTCAGCCCTTGGGCACTTTCCTGACCCGGCTGTCCTCAAGGTCTTTGCAGGCCCGCTGGATCATCTGCTCGGTAATCGGGACTTCATGGCCTTGGGCATCGATGATCGAGCCGCAGGGCTTGGATTGCGGATTGTTCTGGGGCTTTTGGGTGTCACTGCCGTGTTGCAAGGGCATATACAGTCTCCTCATCAGGTCCAGTTTCAAGGTAAACCTGCGCCGTGACCGGCCCGTGACAAGGGCTCTTGGGTGCCACGACCTCTACAGTCCAACAGAATCGCAGGCAAACCTCCAGAGGCGTTTTAGAACGTTGAGCTATAGCCACCACCAGGGCTGATGAGTGCTAGGCTGCAGGCTCATTGTTGCTGTGGTCTTCGTCATGCCCGAACCGGTTTCCTCTCGTCAGCGTCGCGCCTTGTCCCTCTGCTGGCAGTTCCTGCGCCCTTACCGTCGCCAGGCAGGCCTGGCGTTGCTGGCGCTGGTGGCGACAGCGGCTATCACCTTGTCCATGGGGCAGGGCATTCGCCTGTTGGTGGACCAGGGGTTCATGACGCGCTCGGCGCACCAGCTGAACCAGACCATCGGGCTGTTCCTGATGTTGGTGTTGGCGTTGGCCATCGGAACGTTCAGCCGTTTCTACCTGGTTTCATGGATCGGCGAACGGTGTGTGGCCGACATTCGCCGCGCCGTGTTCGATCACCTGATCGGGCTGCATCCGGGGTTCTTCGAAGACAACCGCAGCTCGGAAATACAATCCCGGCTGACCGCCGACACCACATTGCTGCAAGCGGTGATCGGCTCGTCGCTGTCGATGTTCTTGCGCAATGCCCTGATGGTCATCGGTGGCGTGGTACTGCTGTTCATCACCAACCCCAAGCTCACCAGCATCGTCGTGGTGGCGTTGCCGCTGGTACTCGCGCCAATCCTGCTGTTTGGTCGGCGCGTGCGCAGCCTGTCGCGGCAAAGCCAGGACCGGGTGGCGGATGTGGGCAGCTACGTGGCAGAGACGCTGGGGCAGATCAAGACAGTCCAGGCGTATAACCACCAGGCGCTGGACCGCCAGCTGTTTGCCGGCACGGTCGAGGCGGCGTTCAGCGTGGCACGCCAGCGCATCGCCCAGCGGGCGTGGCTGATCACCCTGGTGATCGTGCTGGTGCTGGGTGCAGTGGGGGTCATGCTGTGGGTGGGTGGCATGGACGTGATTGCCGGGCGTATTTCCGCCGGTGAATTGGCCGCCTTCGTGTTCTACAGCCTTATCGTCGGCAGCGCTTTCGGTACCCTCAGCGAAGTGATCGGGGAGCTGCAGCGTGCGGCGGGCGCGGCTGAGCGCATCGCCGAGCTGCTGGCGGCGCGCAGCAGTATTCTTGAGCCCGAGCAGGCAGTGGCCCTTGATCGACAGCACGCCAGCGGGTGCATAGAACTGCAGCAGGTGGAGTTTGCCTACCCTTCGCGGCCATCGGTTGCCGTGATCGACAACCTCAGCCTGGTCATCGAGCCAGGCCAGACCGTAGCGCTGGTGGGGCCATCGGGGGCAGGCAAGTCGACCTTGTTCGACTTGCTGCTGCGCTTCTACGACCCTCAACGCGGGCGCATCCTTCTTGATGGGCAGCCAATCACCAGACTTGAATTGGCCCAGTTGCGCAGCCAGTTCGCCCTGGTTGCGCAGAACCCATCGATGTTCAGGGGTACGGTGGAGGCCAATATTCGCTACGGCCGCCCCGAGGCCAGTTTTGCAGAAGTCGAGGCGGCAGCACGGGGCGCACACGCCGACGCCTTTATCCGGCAATTACCGCAGGGTTATCAGACGCCGCTGGGCGAGGGCGGTACCGGCCTGTCGGGCGGGCAGCGCCAACGCCTGGCGATTGCCCGGGCGTTGCTGGTGGATGCTCCCATCCTGTTGCTCGATGAGGCGACCAGTGCCCTCGATGCCCAGAGCGAACACCTGATTCAGCAGGCGCTGCCAACCCTGATGGCCGGCCGCACCACGCTGGTCATCGCCCACCGCCTCGCGACCGTGCAGCATGCCGACCGCATCGCGGTGATCGACAAGGGCCAGCTGGTGGCGGTCGGTACCCATCGCCAGCTGATCGAAACAAGCCCGTTGTATGCCCGCCTGGCCTCGCTGCAGTTCACCACATCCTGATGCAACTGGCGTTTGTAACATTTCTGTAGCAATGGCTTGAGACTATCCCCGCATCTGTTGTGTAAGTGCTCGAATTGGCTGCTATCGCCCGATGGCAGCTTTTTTTTGGCCTGCGAACGAGGACAAGGATGTCTGTCGCGGCGCTGCCAACGGCGCGCTGTTTCCTACTTCCTTGTTCCCGAGATCCGCGATGTTGCGTAAATCCCTCCGAGTGCAAATTCTCACCCTGCTTGGCGGCAGCGTTGCAGCGATGCTGCTGATCGCCCTGGTGTGTTTCCAGTTCCTGACGTCCAGCGTGCGCGGTTACGCCGAGCTGGTCGAAGGGCCGCTGCAGGCTTCGCAATCGATCGACGAAGCCAACCTGCAGTTCAAGATCCAGGTGCAAGAATGGAAGAACGTGCTGCTGCGCGGCCGCCAACCGGCCGAGTTGGACAAGTATTGGCAGCAGTTTCAGGCTCGCGAACAACAGGTTCAGCAGTTGCTTGGGCAACTGATCGACAGCAGCGATGACAAGCTCAAGGCACCCTTGCAACAGTTGCGCGACAGTCACCGGCAGTTGGGCGTGGCCTACGCGCAAGGGCGCCAGGCGTTTCTGGCTGCCGGTGCTGACCCGGTGGCCGGCGACCTGGCGGTCAAAGGTGTCGACCGTGCCGCCAGTGAGCAGATGAGCGCGCTGGTTGAGCAACTGCGCGCCGATGCCCGAGAACGCGCCGCCAGCATCAATGCCAGTGCCGAGCGCACGGTATGGCTGGGTGTGCTGGTGATGCTGGCCTCGGCGCTGCTGGTAGGCTTGCTGAGCCTGTGGCGGGTCAATCGTAACCTGATCGAACCCATCACCCAGCTGACCGAATACGTTGCGCAACTGAGCCAGGGCCGCTTCGGCGCCCGCGTCGACGGCCGTCGTGAAGATGAACTGGGCCGCCTGGCCCGCGCGGCCAATACCCTGCGTGATTTCCTGGCCGAAACCGTTGGCCGCCTCAAGGACAACGCCCAGGAACTTGAAGGCGCCAGTGGCCAGCTGCGCACGATTGCCGGCGACATGGCACGGGGCACCCAGGACCAGTTCCAGCGTACCGACCAGGTGGCCACGGCCATGCACGAGATGTCCGCCACTGCCCAGGAGGTTGCGCGCCACGCGGCCGAGGCCGCGCGTGCCGCAGATGATGCCGACCACAGTGCCCAGGCTGGCGAGCAGGTCATGCAGCAGACCATCGACATCATTGGTGTGGTCAACCGCGAGATTGCCGGTACCGCCGCAGTGATCCGCCACCTTGAAAATGACAGCTCGCGCATCGGCAAGGTGCTGGAAGTGATCCGGGGGATTGCTGAACAGACCAATCTGCTGGCGCTCAACGCGGCCATTGAAGCGGCCCGTGCGGGCGAGGCCGGGCGTGGCTTTGCAGTGGTCGCCGACGAGGTGCGCAGTTTGGCCCAGCGCACGGCCGCGTCGATTGCCGAAATCCACCAGATCATCGAGGCGGTGCAGTCGGGTGCGGTAGAGGCCGTCAAGGCTATTGAGAGCGGCCAGCAGCGTAGCGAGGAGGGCGCCGAGCAGGTGCAGCAGGCCGGGCAGATGCTGCAGCGCATCACCACGGCGGTGGAAGCGATCCGCGACATGAATCGGCAAATCGCCACGGCGGCCGAAGAGCAGACCAGCGTGGCCGAAGATATTTCGCGCAACCTGATCGAGATCACCCGCATCGCCACAGCCAACCAGCAGGCGGTGCAGCACACCGAGCAGGCAGGGCAGCGCTTGCATGGTTTGTCGGGGCAGCTGGGCGAAGTGACGTCGCGGCTGACTGCATAGGCCAATCGCAGGCAACAAAAAGCCCGCACATGGCGGGCTTTTCGAGTGGGATTTGGTCGGAGAGACAGGATTCGAACCTGCGGCCTTCTCGTCCCGAACGAGACGCGCTACCTGGCTGCGCTACACTCCGATGAACGAAATCCTACTGCATCGCATTTTCGAGCGCAAGCCCTTGTTGTTAAACGGGCTTATGCTCAAAAGCCGGTGCCAGATCAGAGCTCTTTGACGGTGCGGATCTGGTCTTTGTTCAGGCGCGTACGCTTGCCATCGAGTTGCTCGAATTCGTAGAAACCGGAGTCCTCGTCGAAGGATGGCGTGTCCACTGCCTGGATCTCACGGCCGTCGTTCAGGGTGATCACGGTCGGCGAAGCACAGCCGGCGAGAGCGCCCAGGCCGAGGGCGAGCAGGAAGGCAGGAAGGGTCCGTTGAATCATCGTGTTTCTCCAGTGCAATGGTGCTAGATGACTTTATGACGCAGGGTGTCTGCGCAAGTTCCTTACAAGTGCAGCATAGCGCCAATGACGAGGTATTGACCTGGGTCTGTCGAGGGTGCCGCAGGGGCGGCTGTGATATAAATGCGGCCACCCCTTCTCCTGCGATGGACACTCATGAAAGCCAAGGCAGATACCCCCTTCGTGGCGCTGAACATTGCCGTGCTGACGGTCAGCGACACCCGCACATTCGACACCGATACCTCCGGCCAGATGTTCGTTGACCGCCTGACTGCAGCGGGCCACCAGCTGGCTGCCCGTGTGCTGCTCAAGGACGATTTGTACAAGATTCGCGCGCAGGTCGCCATCTGGATCGCCGACGACAGCGTGCAGGTCGTGCTGATTACTGGAGGCACCGGCTTCACCGGCCGTGACAGTACCCCAGAAGCCGTTGCCTGCCTGCTGGACAAGCAGGTAGACGGCTTCGGCGAGCTGTTCCGGCAGATCTCGGTCCCGGATATCGGCACCTCCACGGTCCAGTCGCGCGCCCTTGCCGGCCTCGCCAACGGTACGCTGGTGTGCTGCCTGCCTGGGTCCACCAATGCCGTACGCACCGGCTGGGACGGTATCCTTGCCGAACAGCTCGATGCCCGCCATCGCCCGTGCAATTTCGTTGCGCACCTGAAGCAGGCAGTGGCCTGCGAAAGCCGTGGCTGAGGCGCCGCAGGCGCGGCCATTGATGCCGGTGGAAGAAGCCCTGGCACAGCTGTTGGCGCTGGCTGAAGCGGCGCCGATCAAAGACATTGAAACCGTGCCGTTGGCCGAGGCCGAGGGCCGTGTGCTGGCGACCGACCTGGTGGCGTCGCTCGACCTGCCGCCCTGGCCGAACAGCGCCATGGACGGCTATGCGTTGCGTCTGGCTGATCACCAGGGCGAACCGCTGCCGGTCAGCCAGCGCATCTTCGCAGGGCACGCACCCGAGCCCCTGCAGCCCGGTACGTGCGCGCGGATCTTCACCGGTGCGCCGTTGCCGGCAGGTGCAGACTGCGTCGAGATGCAGGAAAACACAGAAGTGTTGGCCGATGGCCGGGTACGCTTTCTCGAGCAGCTGAGGCTCGACCAGAATGTTCGCCCCCAAGGCCAGGAAACTCGCAAGGGTGAACAGGTCATGGTGGCAGGCACACGCCTGGGGCCGATCGAGCTGGGCCTGGCTGCGACCCTGGGCCATGCGCAGCTGCACGTGGTGCGGCGGGTGCGGGTGGCGGTGTTGTCCACCGGCGACGAACTGGTCGAACCGGGGCTGCCGCTGGGCCCCGGGCAGATCTACAACAGCAACCGGCGCCTGCTGGCCAGCTGGTTGCAGCGCCTGGGCTGTGAGGTGCGCGACATGGGCATCCTCCCCGATGACCTGGTGCGTACCCGCGAGTGCCTGGCCGGCCTGGGTGATGTCGACCTGATCCTGTCTACAGGCGGGGTTTCCGTAGGTGAAGCCGACTACCTTGGCGCGGCATTGCGCGAAGCCGGTGAGCTGGCCTTGTGGAAGCTGGCGATCAAGCCAGGCAAGCCGTTGACCTTTGGGCACTATCACGGGGTGCCGGTGATCGGCCTGCCAGGCAATCCGGCCTCGACCTTGGTCACTTTCGGCCTGTTGACCCGCCCGTACTTGTTGCGACGCCAGGGTGTGGCAGACGTCACGCCGCTGCGTTTCGATGTGCCTGCCGGGTTCGATTGGCCCAAGGCCGGTACCCGCCGCGAGTACCTGCGCGCGCGCATCGACAACGGCCGCGTGCGCATCTACAAGAACCAGAGCTCCGGCGTGCTGCGCAGCGCTGCGTGGGCCGAGGGTTTGGTGGAGGTGCGCGAAGGCAGCACGCCGCAGCAGGGTGACAGCGTGCCGTTCATACCGCTGAGCGAACTACTTGGTTGAACGCCCCAGCCAGGCGCCGCCGGGCTGTGTGGCGTCGGCCGGCACCGACTGGGTCAGGCGCATGTGCACGTTCTCCAGTTGCTGGGCGGCCACGCTCCAGTCGTGGCGCTGCCGGGCGAACTGGCGGCCGGCTTCGCTCAGCTGGCACATGCGCCAGGGCTGGTTGAGCAGTTGGGTGATCAGCAGCGCCAATTGGCCGCCGTCATCGCTGCCCAGGTAATGCTCGCCGTTGTTCACGGCCAGCCCGGACACGCCCTTGCCGGTGGTGATGACCGGCAAACCGGCAGCCATGGCTTCGAGGATCTTCACCTTGGAGCCACCGGCGTAACGCAAGGGGGCAAAGAACAGCGCCGAGCGCCGCTGCAGTTCGCGCAGGTCGGGGCGATAGCCGAGCCATTCGATGCGCGGGTCGTTCCAATGAAGCTTCCAGCTCGCCGGCATGGCATGCCCGGCGATGGCCAGGCGCACTGCCGGGTTGCTCATCCACACTTGCGGCAGGATTTCTTCCAGCGCCCACTCGATGGCTTCCAGGTTGGCACCGTACTCGAAGTTGCCAACGAACAGCAGGCGTTGGCTGTGCATGGCCGGTTTCACGTCCTGGAAGTAATCGCAATCCACACCGTTGACCACCACGTTCACCGGGCGGCCGCTGATCTGGCTGATCAGGTCGGCGTCATGCGCGCTCACCGCCACCACCTCGTTGGGCTGGCTCAATACACGTTGTTCCCACCGACGATAGCGCCAGCGGTCGAATGCGTTCAGCGGCCGCAACCATAGCGGCAGGCGGTCGTGGCAGGCGGCACCCATCACCGACTCCAGGGTATGCTCGCTGAGCATGTAGGGCAGGCCCCGGGCTTGCAGGGCTTTCTCGAAGGGCTGGAAACCATAGCTGTGTTCGATCTGGATGACGTCCCAGGGTTCGTCCAGCAGTTGTTCGAAACGATGCCGCAGGCACGGCGCCAGCCCGTTGATGATTGCGCGCATGGGGTAATCGATGATCGGCGAGGCCAGCAGGTTCAGCGGGCTGTGCAGCGCGCGGCGGGGCAGCACGATCAGGCGCTCGACCAGTGGCTCCAGCGCTTCGCGGGTGGCATCGTTCAGCGGGATCTTTGACTGCACCAGCAAGGTGATCCGGTGGCCGTGTTGCGCAAGGGCGCGCAACAGGTGGTATTGCCGGGTCTTGCTGCCGCTGGTGGTGGGCCAGGGCAGGTAGGGCAGTGTCCAGAGTATGCGCATGAGCCGGAATCCTCGCCAAAAACCGCAGACAACAAACGCGCCCGCTGGTAGCTGCCATGTGCTGCTCCCGGGACACGCCCTTTCTTTTGAGTAAAGCCCACCTTGTCGCATTCGCCGTGGCCCCTGGGCGTTGCAGCGGTAGTGCCAGGGCTCAACGACAAAAAAACGCTGACGATAAGTCAAAAAACTGGCGAGACTCAAAAGTTTAAAGAGGAAAAGCCAATTACTTGTCGATGATGCGCTCGAGCAGCATAGCTTTCAATGCCGTTCGGATTATTCTGGCGTTTTGCTCAGGCAGATCGCTCGCCCAGACGTTTTATTACCTGAGCCATGCAGCATTCCTTCACTGACTGTGGTCGAGATTTGCAATGATCGATCCCCAGGGAGAAGCGCGATGCGCAAGGCGATAGTGATCCTGCATGGCAAGCAGGCGATGAACGAAGAGGTACGCAAAGCCGTGCTCGCCCAGCGCGAGCGGGGCTGGACCGTGGATGTGCGGGTTACCTGGGAGGCGGGTGATGCTCAGCGGCTGGTCGCCGAGGCGCTGGCGGCCGGTTATACGCATGTGGTCGCCGGGGGCGGCGATGGCACCTTGCGGGACGTGGCCGAAGCCATGGGGCATGCTCGCACCGAGGCCAGCCTGGCATTGCTGCCGCTGGGCACCGCCAACGATTTTGCCAAGGCGGCGGGCGTTTCACTGGAGCCGGCCGAGGCGTTGGCCCTGCTGGACCAGCCGGCTCGGCCGATCGACCTGGGGCGGGTTGGCGACCAGCTGTTCCTGAACATGGCCACCGGCGGCTTTGGCAGCCAGGTCACCGCCAACACCTCCGAGGACTTGAAGAAGGTATTGGGTGCCGCGGCCTACCTGTTTACCGGGCTGTCACGCTTCAGCGAGCTGCAGGCCGCATCGGTGGAGCTGACGGGCCCAGGCTTTCACTGGCAAGGCGACTTGCTGGCGCTGGGTATCGGCAACGGTCGTCAGGCCGGTGGCGGGCAGGTGTTGTGTGGGGAGGCGGTGGTGGATGACGGCTTGCTTGACGTCGCCATATTGCCGGCGCCGCAGGAAGTGGTAGGGGCGCTGCGTGATCTGCTGGCGGGGGAGGGGTTGTTCGTCCGCGCGCGCTTGCCGTGGGTTGAAATCAAAAGCTCCCAAGGCCTGGATATCAACCTGGATGGCGAGCCTTTGCAGGGTGACAGTCTGCGTTTCGAATCCCTACCCGCCGCGCTGCGCCTGCATTTGCCGCCCGATTCAGCGCTGCTCAGTCGTCCAGGCGAATGATTTTCTCGCGCACGGCAAACAGTACCAGGCCTGCAACGTCATGGATCTGCAGGCGCTTCATGATTTGTGAGCGATGGGTTTCAACGGTTTTGATCGACAGGCCCAGGCCAGTGGCAATCTCACGGGTGGATTTGCCGCGCACGATCAGGCGCAGGATTTCCAGCTGCCGAGCAGTCAGGTTGTGGCGGTCTACATTGGGCTGCTTGCCGTGCTGCGCCCGCATCAGCGCCTGGTTGATCACGGTGTGGGCTATGGCCGGGCTCAGGTAGCGCTCACCACTGCGCAAGGCGGCCAGGGCCTGCTCCAGTTCGGTGGCGGTGGCGTCCTTGAGCAGGTAACCATGGGCACCGCTTTCCAGGGCCCGCATGATCAGGTCAGGGTCGGTGTGCATGGACAGGATCAGCACCTTGCAGGTGTTGCCGGTGGCGCGCAGCTGGGTGAGGGCGTCCAGGCCGCTGGTCGAGCGCATGGAAATATCCAGCAGGACCATATCGGGCGCCAGCTGCTGAGCCTGTTCGAGCAACTGGTCGCCATCTTCGGCTTCGCCCACCACGGTGTAGCCGGGAATGTCGGATACCAGGGCGCGAACGCCGGCTCGGATCAGCGAGTGGTCATCTACCAGCAACAGTCTGCAAGTCATGGGGAAACAGGGGTCCTGGCGCGTTCATGGGTGCGCGGCGGCCACGGGAACAAGACCTCGATCCGCGTGCCCATGCCGAGCTGGCTGGTAATTTCCAGGCTGCCTTGCAGAGCAGTGGCGCGTTCCTGCATGCCGGCCATGCCGCGTTGGCCGGCTTCGGCCGGATTGGCAGCAGGCATGAAGCCCTGCCCGTCGTCCTGAATCGACAGGGCCAGGCCGACGGGGCTGCGCTGCAGGCGGATGGTCAGGTTACGCGCTTGCGCATGGCGCAGGATGTTGGTGACGGCTTCTTGCGTGATGCGAAAGGCCGCCATGGCCACGGCTTCGGAAATACCCCCCAGCCGTTGATGGCACTCCAGGCTCCAATGCACGTCGGTGTTCGCCAGCGTACGCACCAGGTGCGCACGCAGGCTGGCCTCCAGGCCAAGGCTCGCCAGTTGCCGTGGGTTGAGAATGGCAGACACATCGCGCACCTTGCCCAAAGTGTCTTCAAGCGTGCCGCGCAAAGTGCCGCAGTGTGCCTGCAGGTCGCTCGGTAGCCGCCGTTGCAACCAGCCCACCTGCATCGTGGCGGCAGTGAGCAGTTGGCCAATGTCGTCATGCAGCTCACGGCTAAGGTGTTGACGCTCGCTTTCCTGAACCTTGAGCATGCGATCGGCCAACTCCGCCGGGCGAAGGCTGATTGACCTGGCGTCATGGCTCAACTGCCAGCCAACCCCGAGCATCGCCGCCAGTTGCAGCAGCAACAGGCTGGCCGGCATCGCCTGCCCGCCGATGAACAAGCAAAGATTGCCAGCCAGGGATGCCACGCACAGCAATGCAGTCGCCCAGCGCAGCAAGCTGGCGCGTGAACGGCAACGCAGAGGGATCTTCAAGCGTGGGAGCATAAATGGGAAGCCACTGAAGTCTTGCTGATGGGGGCCTTGAACATGTCTTGCCAAAGGCTTTGGCGTGGTGTTTTCAACAATCTCCGAGGGTGCGTCGAGGCGATCCATATACCGGTGGCCGATGATTGTTAGTGCGCATGTTAACACTTCAAGATGCGTCGGTCGCGGCTGGGTAATGCTTTGAAACCTAGGGATTTCCGGGCCGATCACGGCGGTTCTATGCCTGCGCTAAATAGCTAATTGCTATCATTGGTTCCGGTCTTGAGACATACCCCGTTCAACTTGCGCGCTGGCAGGCAAGTGCTCGCACCTCAAACTTAACAAGTTCATCCATTTCGGATTGCATGACGCGGTTAGTTGCAGGTTGCTATCCCGCTAGTGCGCCCGGCTTGCTCTGTAGGCTGTGCCCTGGGCGGCGGGTGCAGGGGGGTGAACGCATTCGTCGCCACTGTGCTGACAAGGCGCACACGTTTGCGGCAGTGGCTGGCCCAGCGCGCTTGCCAACTCGGTCAGCAACGCTACTTGCTCCGTCGCATCGAGGGCCAGGCGCCCGGTTTGCAGGTCCAGCAGCTCGACTTGCCAGGCCAACAGGGTGAGGCAGGCCCCCAGGGCGGGCAAGGCTTCATTGGGCAGGTGCTGGTGCTGGCAGGCTGGGGCCAGCAGTTGCTGCAGGGCAGTGGTGTAGTGCGCGACTTCGACCAGCCCCAGGCCGCTGGCACGCCGGGCAAGGGTATCGAGGGTATTGCTCAGGCAGAGGCAGGCGTCGGCGTCATTGGCGATCAGTTGCAGGTGCTGCAGGCATTCCTGAGACTGGGTCAGCAAGACCTGCGCATCCAGCAGAAACTCCTGCAGCGCGCTGCTGTTGGCGGCTGTGCTGTCCATCATGAGGCTCCGGCGTGCACGGCGGGAGCGGGGGATGGCAAAGCCATGTCGGTCGCTAGCAAAAGCCTGACTCCATTCATGCAGTGAGAATGGCGTCACATTAATGGCTAAAGGATATCGCGCAAATCAGGTTACACCCGATTGCTTCTAGGGGTTTCCCTGATGGCGGCCTAGGGTGCGACAGGGTGCCCAAGCACTGGATCCAAGCTGGGATGTCCGCAGTAAAGCATGATGGTAATGTGATATCAATTGCCTGCGCGGCATTTTCATTCATGGGTCAAGCTGCGCTGCAAACCGCCGATACAGGGTGGATGATTTCACATTTTTCGACTCAAGCCTGGGGGCTTTCCAATGGCCGGCATTCTCGACACGGTAGACCAACGTACGCAACTGGTAGGTGAGAACCGCCTGGAAATCCTGATGTTTCGCCTGGCTGGCCGCCAGCTGTTCGCGATCAACGTGTTCAAGGTGCAGGAAGTGCTGCAACTGCCCAAGCTGACCTTGATGCCGCAGCGTCACCCGTTCGTCTGTGGCGTGGTCAACTTGCGCGGGCAAACCCTGCCGGTGATCGACCTGTCCCAGGCGATCGGCATGCGCCCGCTGACGCCTGGGCCAGACAGCACGATCATCGTCACCGAGTACAACCGTTCGGTGCAGGCATTTCTGGTGGGCGGGGTTGATCGCATCGTCAACATGAACTGGGAAGCCATCCTGCCACCGCCCTCCAGTGCCGGCCGCCAGCATTACCTGACCGCCATCACCAAGGTGGACGAGCAACTGGTGGAAGTGATCGACGTGGAAAAGGTGTTGGCCGAGATCGTGCCGTACAACGCCAAGGTGTCCAACGACAAGCTTGCCGACCCGGTACTGGCGCGTGCCCGTGGCCGGGAGGTGCTACTGGTGGACGACTCCAGCGTGGCCTTGGCGCAGTTGCGTGACACCCTGTCGCAATTGGGGGTGAAACTGCATGTGGCCAGCGATGGCCTGAAGGCGCTGCGCATGCTCAAGGGTTGGGCCGATGCCGGCGAAGAGGTGTGCGAGAAGCTGCTGATGGTATTTACCGATGCAGAAATGCCTGAAATGGATGGTTACCGGCTGACCACGGAAATCCGCAGCGATGCGCGCCTGCGCAAGCTTTACGTGGTGCTGCACACGTCGTTGTCGGGCAGCTTCAATGAGTCGATGGTCAAGAAAGTCGGCTGTGACAATTTCCTCTCCAAGTTCCAACCTGATCGCCTGGTCGATGTGGTCAAGCAGCGCCTGCTGTTGAACACAACCGCTGCGTGATCCCAGCGCCTGCCGGGTATAAGCTGGGCTTTTGCATGGCACGAGGCAGGCAGGGATGTTTCTGAGTGAGTTGTATCGGTACCCGGTGAAGTCGGGGCAGGCGCAATGCCTGCAGGCTTCGGCGGTGGATCATCTGGGGCTGCGGGGTGATCGACGCTGGATGGTGGTCGAGGAAGGCAACGGCCGCTTCCTGACTCAGCGCGCCTGGCCGCAGCTCAGCCAGTTGAAGGCGCGCGATGATGAGGCCGGGGCGCTGCTGCTGGAGGCGCCGGGGCAAGCCGTGTTGAGGGTGGCGCTGCCTGGCGCTGATGAGGGCTTGCGCGGTGTGACCCTCTGGCGTGACACATTCCGTGTGCCGGATGCCGGCGACGAGGCGGCAGCCTGGTTGTCGCAGATGCTCGGCAAGCCGGTGCGTCTGGTCTACTGCCCGGAGCAGCGGGCGCGTTACCTGCCCAGTGGTTATGGTTTGATCAGTGACCGGGCGGCGTTCCCCGATGGGTTCCCGTTGCTGCTGATTGGCCAGGGCTCGCTGGATGAGCTGAACAGGCGCATAGGCCGCCCCATGGAGATGCTGCGTTTTCGCCCCAACCTGGTGGTGCAGGGTGCAGCGCCTTTTGCCGAGGATGGCTGGAAGCGGATTCGTATCGGCACGTTGCAGTTTCGTGTGCTCAAGCCCAGCGTACGGTGCATCTTCACCACGCTTGACCCGGCGACCGGGCAGCGCAGCCCGGACCGTGAACCACTGACCACGTTAAGGACCTTCCGCGAAAAGGAGGGGGATATCCTGTTCGGGCAAAACCTGGCGGTGGAGGGCACTGGCCGGGTTGAAGTGGGGATGGAAGTCGAAGTGCTGGAGTAGCGTTTACCAGCCAATGCTCTTCGCGGGTTTGCCCCGCGAAGAGCATTGGCGGTTTCACATGTCGTCGAAATACCGCTCGTGCCAATCCACCAACGGCTGAGGTGAGTTGAGCTTCTGCCCGTAGATCACCGAATACGACAGCACGTTCTGTACGTACTGGCGGGTTTCGTCGAACGGGATCGATTCCACCCACACATCGAAGCTCAGGTGCTTGGCGCCCTTGAGCCACTGGCGTACGCGCCCGGGGCCGGCGTTGTACGCCGCCGAGGCCAGCACGCGGTTGCCGTTGAACTGGCTGTGCACCTGGCTCAGGTAGGCGGCACCGAGCTGTATATTTTTGTCAGGGTTGAACACCTGCTGTGGCGATGCCAACGGGATGCTGAACTTGCGCGCGGTTTCCTTGGCCGTGGCCGGCATCAACTGCATCAGGCCGCTGGCGCCGACGCTGGAGCGTGCATCTTCCATGAACGCGCTTTCCTGACGCGTGATGGCGAACACCCAGCTCGAATGCAGCCCACGTACCTTGGCCTCGCGTACCAGGGTGTCGCGGTGGGCCATCGGGAAGCGGATGTCCAGGTCATCCCAGTACTGGGCCTGGCTGATGGTGCGGATGGCCGGGAAGTACCAGCGCAAGTCGTAGGCCAGGCGCGCCTGGGCAACCATTTCATCGCGGTTGAAGTGGCGGCTGACGTGGTACCACTCGCGGCGCCCTTCGACTATCTGGCCGCGGGCGTGGAATTCCAGCGCACGCTGGACGCCCGGGGTGTTGCGCACTTTGTTGACCAGTTGCGGGCTCAGCACCAGCGGCCGGTTGTTCAGCTGATAAGGCGTTTGCGCACGGTCGGCAGCGAGGAAGCCATAGAAATCACGCTCCCGCGCCACGGTCTTGTACAGCAGGGGTATTTGCGGGTTGTTCGGCTGTGCCAGCTCCAGGCTGCGCGCCTGCCAGTACTTCCAGCGGTTGCTGCTGGCCAGGTCTTGCGGCAAGCGTTTGGTCAGCTCGTAGGCATCTTCCCAGCGGCCCAGGCGTAGCAGCAGGCGCATGCGCCATTCACTGACGGTGTTGTCGCGCAGCTCCGGGTCGTAGCGGGTCATCAGGTCGAGGGCGCGCGGGTCGTAGCGACGCGCCAGGGTCAGGCCGATCTCGCGGGCGATGGCGACTTTCTCGTCGCGGGAGAAGTGCATGCGCTGCGCGTAGTCGTCGAGCAGCGCCATGGCACGCTCCGGGTCCTGGCGGGCCAGGCGGCGCAGGCCGAGGCTGACCACGTCGGACATGGCTTCGTTGACCGGGGAGAAACGCGATGGCTGGTTGAGCAGCTCAGGCTTTTGCGCCACATCCACCAGCAGTCGGCCTTGCGGGGCAAGGGTGGTCAGGGAATTGACCAGGTTGTTGGCCAGGGCATAGTTGCGTGCCTGGGCTGCCAGCTTGGCGCGGTTCCAGCGTTTGGCCTCGGTGAGCTGGCCTTCGGCGGCCCACATGGCAAACAGGGTGTCGCAGGCGGCCGGTTGCGACTTGCCCACGTTCCACAGTTTCTCGGCGCTGGCATAGCCTTCGGCACGCTGGCCGTGGCTCAACTGGTACTGGCCATTGAGGCAGTCCAGCTCGGTGAAGTTGAGCTTGGGGTCATAGTACTTGACGAAGGTGTTCCACTCGCCGCGCTCGGCCAGCCAGCGCAACCAGCGCAGCTTCATCCAGTTGGCCTGGGGCAGGTCGCCGTGCTTGGCCAGGAAGGCTTCGATTTCCTCGTTGCTGGCGCTTTTCAGGCGCGCGGTGAGTTCGTCGTAGGCCAGGTAAGGCGTCAGCGGGTAGTCGCGCAAGGCCTGGGAGTAGCGCAGGTAGGGGCCTTTGTCGCCTTTGGCCAGCGCACGCTTGGCCTCGTCGTAGTATTGGCGTTGCTGAGAAAGGTCGATGGCCTGCGCCGCGCTGGCGGTGGCGGCGGTAAGCAGCAGGCAGGAGGCAATCTGTAACAGGCGGCTGCGCATGATACGTCCGGGCAGTTGAACCATGGGAAAGTGACGGCGAAGCCAGCACTGTTGGGAGCAATTGCCTTAGCTTAGCCGTTTGCCGGCAGCGGGTGAAAGCACTGCGCTTGTATCAAGGCGTTAAGTTCGACCGGATGTCGTAATGCCCGGGCGTTGCGGTCAACTTAATGCCGGAACGGGCCAACTCAGGTAGAATGCGCGCCCGCTTTCTGGAGACAAACATGACCCTGCTCAAATTCAGCGATGTGTCCCTCGCATTCGGCGCGATGCCGCTGCTGGACAAAGTGTCCTGGCAGATCGCTCGTGGCGAGCGGGTGTGCATCATCGGCCGTAACGGCACCGGCAAATCGAGCATGCTGCGCCTGGTCAAGGGCGAGCAGAAGGGCGACGACGGTGATATCTGGCGCGCCCCTGGCCTGAAAATCGGCGAACTGCCGCAGGAGCTGCCGGTCGCCGACGAGCGCACGGTGTTCGACGTGGTTGCCGCGGGCCTGGATGGCGTTGGCGAGTTGCTAGCGCAATTCCACCACCTCAGCCAGAACATCCAGGGCGACGACGACCTGGACAAGCTCATGCACGTTCAGCACGAGCTCGAAGCCCGTGACGGCTGGCGCCTGCAGCAGGTGGTGGAAAGCACCCTGAGCCGCCTGCAACTGCCGGCCGACAAGACCCTGGCCGAGCTGTCCGGTGGCTGGCGCCGCCGTGTGCTGCTGGCCCAGGCACTGGTGTCGGAGCCCGATCTGCTGCTGCTCGACGAGCCCACCAACCATCTGGACATCGGTGCCATTGCGTGGCTCGAAGAGGCCCTGCGCGGCTTCAACGGCGCCGTGCTGTTCATCACCCACGACCGTTCTTTCCTGCAGAACCTGGCCACCCGCATCCTCGAACTGGACCGCGGTGGGCTGATCGACTGGAACGGCGACTACGCCAGCTTCCTGGTGCACAAAGAGGCCGCGCTGGCTGCCGAAGAAACCGCCAACGCGCTGTTCGACAAGCGCCTGGCGCAGGAAGAAGTGTGGATTCGCCAGGGCATCAAGGCCCGCCGCACCCGTAACGAAGGGCGTGTGCGTGCGCTCAAGGCGCTGCGCGTGGAGCGCGGGGAGCGCCGTGAGCGCCAGGGCAAGGCCAACATCCAGATCGAAGCGGCAGACAAGTCCGGCAAGCAGGTCATGGTGCTGGAGAACGTCAGCTTCCGTCACCCTGAAGGGCCGATGCTGGTCAAGGATTTCTCCATGGTCCTGCAGCGCCAGGACCGTATTGGCCTGCTGGGTGCCAACGGCACCGGCAAGACCACGTTGCTCAAGCTGATGCTCGGGGACCTCGAGCCTACCTCGGGCAAGGTCGAGCGTGGTACCAAGCTGGAAGTGGCCTACTTCGACCAGATGCGCCACCAGCTCGATCTGGAAAAGACCGTGATCGACAACCTGGCCGAAGGCCGCGATTTCATCGAGATCGACGGCCAGAACCGTCACGTGCTCAGCTACCTCGGCGATTTCCTGTTCAGCCCGCAGCGTGCCCGCACGCCGGTCAAGGCGCTGTCGGGTGGCGAGCGTGCGCGCCTGTTGCTGGCCAAGCTGTTCAGCAAACCGGCCAACCTGCTGGTACTGGACGAACCGACCAACGACCTCGACGTCGAGACCCTCGAGCTGCTGGAAGAAGTGCTGTCCAACTACAAGGGCACCGTGCTGATGGTCAGCCACGACCGGGCCTTCCTCGACAACGTCGTCACCAGCACCCTGGTGTTCGAAGGCGAGGGCAAGGTACGCGAGTATGTCGGTGGCTATGAGGACTGGATTCGCCAGGGCGGTTCGCCGCGCCTGTTGGGCGTGACCGAGAGCAAGGGCGGCAAGTCCGAGCTAAACACCGCAGTTGTCCAGAAGCAGGAGGTGCAAGCCGAACCTGCGCCAGTGGCAGCGGTGGCCGATGCCTCGAAGAAAAAGCTCAGCTACAAGCTGCAACGCGAGCTGGAGATGCTGCCAGGGCAGATCGACGCGGTCGAACAGCGCATGGCGGTGGCGCAGGAAGAGGTCAACGCACCGGGCTTCTATCAGCGGCCTATCGAGGAAACCTCGGCGGTGCTGGCCAAGCTCGAGCAGATGCAGGGTGAGCTGGATGCCCTGGTAGAGCGCTGGGCTGAGCTGGAAGGCTGATCAGTCCTGCCCTCATCGCCGGCAAGCCGGCTCCCACAGGCTGCCACTGTTCTCAAGAGCAGTGCCAGCCCCTGTGGGAGCCGGCTTGCCGGCGATGAGGCCGGGCCTGGCTACATCATTCTTTCTTCTGCAGCCGCACCGCCAGCACATCGCAAGGCGCGCCATGCAGCACGTCATTGGCCGTTGAGCCCAGCAGCAATGCCAGCCCGTGCCGGCCATGGCTGCCGACCACGATCAGGTCGCACTTCTGGTCCTTGGCCAGTTGGTGGATTTCCTGACGCGGCTGGCCGTAGGTCAGGTGCGAGTCGCCACGGTTGATCTCAGGGTACTTGTTGAACAGGCGGTCCATGCGCTCCTTGGCCTGGTCGAACTGTTGCTGTTGCAGCTGCGACAGGTCCATTGGCACGTCACCGCCGAAGGCCATGGCCATGGGTTCGACGATATGCACCAGCGAGACCTTGGCGCCTGTAGGCTCGGCGAGCTTCATGGCACGTTTGATCACCGGGTCGCACTCTTCGGTAAGGTCGACGGCGACCAGAAGATGTTCGTAGGGCATGAGCTGTACTCCTGACAATCGCGATAGTAGAAGTATGGTCGCTTTCGAGCGGGTCTTCCGTGAAACCGAGTAACCCGCTCATTTGCAACGCTTTATGGGATCTACAGATATGACGGTATTGCTGGTGGTGTCAATCCTGGCGGTGATTCTCAGCCCGTTTGCCTGGCTGCGCCAGTCGCGCAAACAGGGTGAGCAGATGAGCTTGCGCCTGGAGGCGCGGCGCATGGGGTTGGCCATGCAGCTGGCGCCGCAGCAGTGGCCACACTGGTTGGAGCATGAGCCGCCGAGCCCGTGCCCGCAGTATCACCGCGGGCGCCGGCGGGGGCGGGAGGACAGCTGGTGCTACTGGCAGGTCAGCCCGGGCGTGTGGTGGAACCAGTGGCGTGAAGCGTGCGAGGAGCCGCGCCTGAACGAGGTGTTCGCGCGGCTGCCGGCCACCGTCTACAAGGTCGAAGCCGACACGCGCATGATTGCCCTGTACTGGAGTGAGCGTGGCGATAAATCTGTGTTGCAGGATATTGCCCACGCCTTCGAAGCCCTCGCTTAACCCCCTATCACGACAAAGCGGCAACCTGGCAGCACCCCATGAAGGGCGGTGTCAGGTTGCCGCTTTGTCGTTTCTGCTGCGCAGAAAAGGCCAGGCAGGCCGGGAATTTCTTCAAGCCAGTCGCAGTGTAGCCAGC
>Ga0213823_1000192_pt1 | contig 63617 bp, 61 predicted proteins | sample MC6MC0907MG_FD_179887 | JGI IMG/M metagenome (GOLD analysis project Ga0213823, IMG submission 179887) | Enriched soil aggregate microbial communities from Iowa State University, Ames, United States - MC6-MC0907-MG | ecosystem: Environmental > Terrestrial > Soil > Unclassified | place: USA: Iowa...
CTTATCAGAACGACAAACTGAAAGGTCGTGTTGAAGAATTCGCCCAAGGCTGGGGTTCGAGCCCTGAGCTGTGCTTCCCGTGCGACGTGGCCAGCGATGAAGAAATCGCCAAGGTCTTCGAAGCACTGAGCAAGAAGTGGGATGGCCTGGACTGCATCGTCCACTCCGTTGGTTTCGCTCCGGGCGACCAACTGGACGGCGACTTCACCGAAGCCACCACCCGTGACGGTTTCCGCATCGCTCACGACATCAGCGCCTACAGCTTCGTGGCCCTGGCCAAAGCCGGCCGCGAAATGATGAAAGGCCGCAACGGCAGCCTGCTGACCCTGTCGTACCTGGGCGCCGAGCGCACCATGCCGAACTACAACGTAATGGGCATGGCCAAGGCTTCGCTGGAAGCTGGCGTGCGTTACCTGGCCGGTTCCCTGGGCCCGGACGGTACCCGCGTCAACTGCGTATCGGCTGGCCCGATCCGTACTCTGGCAGCCTCGGGCATCAAGAACTTCCGCAAAATGCTGGCCGCCAACGAAGCGCAAACCCCGCTGCGTCGCAACGTCACCATCGACGAAGTCGGCAACGCCGGCGCCTTCCTGTGCTCCGACCTGGCGTCGGGCATCAGCGGCGAAATCATGTACGTCGACGGTGGCTTCAACACCACCGCCATGGGCAACATCGAAGAGTGATCTTCGCTTAGCCAATAAAAAACCCGCCGGATCCGGCGGGTTTTTTTATGCCTGCAGAAAACCGTTACCGCACTACATATGTACCGCCCGCCCCGCTACCACGCATTCGACAATCGGCACTCACCGCCTGACCGTTGCCAAGGAGAATGCAGATGAGCCAGTCCCCGAGAACACCTCGTCCAGAACAGACATTGATTCAGAACCTGATCGCCGAATTGACCGCCGTGCCTGTGGTCGACTCCTCCGATCCTCCGCGAACCCTGCAGGTTCCTCGTGCCTGCCTGCTGCACGAATGGATGGAGCTGTACTGGACAGCCCTTGAACGCCCGGAATTTCTCGATTGGGCCAGCACGTTCGACATTGACATCGATACCTTGCGTCTCAAGGGCGACACCCTGGAAGTACAGACTTCGTCAAACGGTACCTCAGGGCAGCGCACATTCACCCTGGAAGACGACTCCGGCTGGTGGCAAATGGCACCCATGCTGTTGATGATTTCCCAGCGTATCGACCCCGCCGCATTCGGCTTGCCGTACATCGGCGGCAAGTCCGCCAATCCGCTGTACCAGTTTCCCCGTGAAGTGGTGCTGGCGTTTTATGGCTACCCGGAACCACAAAACGCCATTCAGACCCGGATTATCGTTGCCGAGCTGAAGACCACGGGGCTTGCCGGTTTCGATGAACACGGCCACACCACTTCGGCCGTAGTCAGCGAGCGCAATGCGCAGCTTCAGGACTATCAGACCCTGGCGGAAAAAATCGATGAAGTGCTCTCGGCCAACGAGCAAGGCAAAAAAGACTTCGCCGCCTTGGGCCTTGCCGACACGCTCGTGCCCCTCACGTCCTGCTCTTATCTGGCCACGCTGGACAGTAAGCCGCTGAAGCTCGAGCAGATCATCAACCGCTACGAACTGGCGTTGCCACAAAATCTTGCGCAAGCCCGGTCGCTGGCTCAGTGGTTGCGACAGCACACGTGGCCGCCATTGCCCTATGTCAGCGAATATGTGCAGACCGGCGACCACATCTGGCGCTATCGCAGGAACTTCGCGGAAATCGAGGACTGTCGGCACATCATCCGGCGCCTCGAAGCGCTGAGCTGGAACAAGGCACCGGACAGCAAAATCGATCTTGAGGAACATAACAACGTCCATCCGGAATCGACGCTGGGAAAATTGATCGCCAGCGGCCAGATCGAACTGGACAAGTTCAGACGTCTCCCGGCCTTTCAGGCTATTTTGACCAGGCACAAACTCGCGACAGACGCTCGTCTGCTGGTGACCGCCAACGGCCACGTAGGCGCTCCGGGTAACAACGGCTGGGTGACATTGACGGCGGCAGTGGAAGACCGTGGCGCGTTGAAAAGCCACCGTGATCGTCTCAAAGCCATGGCGCGGGAGGCAGGCGGTGCATTACGCAGCAATGGCCAGGCCAGCCTTGAGCAAATGCTGCGCTACTACGACATCGCGCTGCCGAAAAACGTCGAGGCTGCCCGCACCATCGCACGCAACGAAAAACTATTCCTGCACCTGCGTCCCGGGCACATGAACCATTGGTATCTGCTCGGTCAGCCCGGTACCAAAAGCGAGCGTTTCACGGCCGCGCAACGCCAGCTCATCATCGCCACGACCCAGGCGTTTTTGCCCGCAGACGCGCAGCCGCTGATCGACTACCTGAGTGACGGCGTCGACACGGATTTGCCCCTCGCCACCCTCAAGGCAAAAGCTGACGGTCTGATCGGCCGGATACTGATCACTGCGCGTGCCCACACGCTGGGCAATCAGTTGCTGAAGAAGCTCGCCCCACCCGCGCAGAACAAAGGGCTGCTGGCCAGCAATCGCGAACGTCTGTTACTCGCGGCATTGATCCTCAGCCTTGACCCGCAGGCCGGCGAGCATCTGGACCGAATCATCGGCCAACCTCTGAACGACAGTTTTCTATGGGGCGAAAGCTGTGCCGAGGCACGCCGGTTCATTGATCACCAGTTCGATCTGGCGAGAGTGAAAAACAAAACCCTCGCCACCCACCTTTTGCTGTCAGGCATCGCACCGGAGTTCTTGATCCGTGACATCCCCGCGCACCTCAATTACATGAGTTCTTCCCAGTGGGTCAGGCTCAAACAGAGGGTGCTTTACATTGAGCACTCGATGCCAGGCGTGGCACGGCTGATGACCTTCGAGCAACTGCTCAGCCTGACGAAAGGACCACAAGCAAACAGTCTTCGTACCTTCCTGCGTAAGGACGTCTGCGCGTCTGTCGTTCTTGACTGGGCAGTGGCCAGAGGTTTGATCACGCGCGATCGCGAACAGCCGGCCACTGCCTATGATGTGGTTGCACTGAAACAGGCCGGTGGGGTTTTTCGCAATCACAACCGGCAACTGCGCCGCCTGCATCAACGGGCGTTTCAGGCGAAATTCCCGACGCCCGCGAGCGTTGCTCTGGCGGATCTGCGCAAAGTCTTTACCGATGATACTCACTTGGAGGACAAGGTTCTGTATGACCCCGCCACCCCTGTTAGCGAAGAGTCCGCCATGCCTCACCACTCGCTGACCGAGTTGCATCTGGCGGGCAGACTGTCAGCCGGTGTGCAAGGCTGGCGTTCGAGCAGCGAGCGCGTGAAGCTGGCGTCAATGACGGCGCCACTGGCAAAACTCAACAACGTCGCGGCACGCTTCCACACTGCACTGGGTGCTCGTCTGGCAAGAATGAAGGAGGCTTATGTCTCGATGATCAAAGAGGCCTTTTGCCAATTGCCACTGGCGCAGAGGCTCGACATCGAAGACAACACGCTGGAGCTGTGGGCCCTGTACCCCTTGGCGCCGGCCGAATCCACAACAAAGAACAACACCGCGACCGAAACCGCACCGTTCGCTATCGTTGCGCTCCTGCGAGGGTCGACGCCCAGAGTGTTCGAGGTCTTCACCCGCTTGGGCGTCGTCACCTTGCGCCGGGATATCGACCTGGCGTTGCTGAGCCCGCCAGCCAAGAGCGAGACAGCACGAACCCTGCCCTTCGACGCTGAGGCGTACCGGCAAGGAACCCCTGCAAAGGCTAACGCCACATGCCGGGCCGTTATCAAGCGCCTCGACATTGACGCAGCACCGCTGCCGCAACAGGCGCGCAGCACCGTTCCCGATACGTTTGCATCCAGCAAGGTCAAGGCCATCGCCAGCGCCGCCGTCCGGCATCTGTTCGACGCCCATGAGCCGAGAGCCCTGCAAGACGCGCTGGTCGCCCCCGAACTCGAGGACGCCGAAGGCAGTCACGAAAAATGGCTGAAGTTTTACGCCGACCTGAGCCCGCCCGCGTGATGGGCAAGCCAGACTTCACTGGGATCTGAGGTGACCCGGATTTTTCTGAGCCCCAGTGAACCCTGTAGGCGTGAGCCTGCAAGGACTTGCGGCAGCTGTGCTAACAGCGCTTCAGGGCCTGCTTGTGCACATACATCGCGCTATCGGCATCCGCCAACAGCCGATCCACGGTCTCATGGCGCTTGGCGTCGTATTCGATCTGGCCCACGCTGAAGCGAATCGCATAGCCTCGGTGCAACGTGGCATTCCGCTCTTCAAGAATATCCTTGAGCCGCGCCATGATCGCCGTGGTTTCGACATGGCTTGAACCTGTGAGCAGTGCGACAAACTCATCCCCGCCCAAGCGTCCGACCACATCACTCTCGCGAAAGGCAATGCGCAGCACATCGGCAAAGGTCTTCAGCGCACTGTCGCCCTCGGCATGGCCATACAGATCGTTGATCTGCTTGAAATCATTCAGATCAAAAAACAGCAAGGTCGCCGGCCGTTCCAGCCGTGCACAGGCGTCCAAGGCGTGCTGCGCCAACTGTTTGAAACCACGGCGATTGGACAGCAACGTCAATTCATCCATGCTCGCGATCTGCACAGCAGCCAGTTCTTGCTCGGCCATTTCCGCCAGATCACGCAACAGCGCGCGCTCTTCTTCGTCGAGGTCGCGGGGTTTGGTGTCGATCAGGCACAGCGTGCCCATTTTATTGCCATTGGGCACGGTCAGCGGGTAACCGGCGTAGAAGCGAATGTTCGGCGCGCCCGTCACCAGCGGGTTGTCATGGAAGCGCACATCTTCGCGGGCGTCCGGCACCAACAGCAGGCCGTCGTTAAGAATCGCATGGCCGCAGAATGAAACATCCCTCGGCGTTTCGCTGACATCAAGCCCCACACACGACTTGAACCACTGCCGATTACTGTCGACCAGCGTCACCAGTGCAATCGGCACATTGAACAAGCGCTTGGCCAAGCGTGTCAGTCGGTCGAAACGCTCTTCAGGGGCGGAATCGAGCAGCTCAAGACCGTGCAGCGCTTGAACTCGCGCCGTTTCATTCGCAGGTTTTCCAGGAACCAGCATCAGCACACTCCATTGGCAACAATGCTTTCAAGCGTAGCGCTAATTTGGCAATGGCTCACATTTGCGCCACCGGGCATGGCCCGCCCGCATCGGCCCACAGCTTGAATTGCGCGACAAAAATATCGTGCGGCACCGGCACTGGCGCGCGCCCTGCCCCGGGATTCCAGCCCCAGAGCACCAGTTTGTCTTCGCTGACATGCTTGATCAGCGCAGCAAAGTCGCGATCGCCGTTGCTCGAGCGGTCCTTGATCATCGCGCAGAGTTTGTCCGGCGGCAGGCCGATCCAGGCCATTTTGTGCGCCGCCGGCGGCAGGCTCCAGTGCGGCGCACCCGGCGGTGCATGCGGGCCGTAACTGGCCGGCGGATTGTTTTCCGCGTGACAGGTCGCACAGGGCAAACCGGCGGCACCTTTGCCGTCCATGCCGCGCACCACGTTCATCGCATGGGGAATGCCGGCGTCGAACTGCAGCGGCGAATCACCCGGAATATGGCAGTTCTGGCAACGCGGGCTCTGGAAGACTTTCTGTACCGTACCGAATGCCTTCAACGCTTGCTGATCATCGGCGAACAGGTCCGAGGCATAGCCGCCCAGCCCGAGCAAAATCACTGTGCCCAACACTAGATGTCGTTTCATCTCACACCCCCGACAGTTGCAGCGGCAACTCGCGCAGACGTTGCCCGGTCAGGGCGAACACCGCATTGGCCACGGCTGGCGCGGTAGGCGGCACGCCGGGCTCGCCGATGCCGCCGGGTTTCTCGCTACTGGGGACGATATGCACTTCGACCACCGGCATTTCGTTGAGCCGCAGTACCTGGTAATCGTGGTAGTTGGACTGCACCACACCACCGTTCTTCACGGTGAGCCTGCTGTGCAGCGCCATGCTCAGGCCAAAGGTGATGCACGATTCCATCTGCGCGGCGATGCTCTGCGGATTCACCGCAATCCCGCAATCCACCGCGCAGACCACGCGATGCACGCGAATCGCCAGATTGTCCTGCGACACCTCGGCGACCTGCGCCACATAGCTGCCGAACGATTCGTGCACCGCCACGCCGAGGGCATGGCCGTCCGGCAGCGGCGCACCCCAGTTGGCCTTTTCCACCGCCAGATTGAGCACACCGAGGTGGCGCGGGTGCGCCTTGAGCAGCGTTCGCCGGTACTCAACCGGATCCTTGCCCGCCGCTGTCGCCAGTTCATCGATCAGCGATTCCATGACGAAACCCGTGTGAGTGTGACCAACCGAACGTAACCACAGCACATTGATGCCGGTTTTCGGCGAATGCAGGTCGACCTGATGATGCGCCAGATCCTTGATGTAGGGACTGTCAGCCACGCCCTCGACCGAAGTCACATCGATGCCATTCTTGACCATTGTCGCCTCAAGCATCGTCCCGGCCATGATCGACTGCCCCACCAGCACATGCCGCCAGCTCATCGGCAGGCCATCGGCGCCCAGGCCGACCCGGGCCTGATGCAGGTACATCGAGCGGTAATAGCCGCCGCGAATATCGTCTTCCCGTGCCCACACGGTTTTCACCGGCATGGCGGCAGCTTTCGCCACTTGCACCGCTTCGGCGACGAAGTCCGAGGTCGGATTGGCCCGCCGGCCGAAACCACCACCGAGGAATTCGGTATGAATTTCGACCTGCTCGGGCTTTAGCCCGGTGATCTTGCTGGCGACCATTTGATCCAGCGTCTGAAATTGCGTGCCGGTCCAGATCTCGCATTTGCCACTGCTGATTTTCACCGTGCAATTGAGCGGTTCCATCGGCGCGTGAGCCAGATAAGGCACACTGTATTCGACGTCGATTTTCTTCGCGGCTTTGCCGAAACTGGTGTTCGCGTCCCCAGCCTGGGTGGCGGAAGTACCCGGCGTCGCCGCCAGTTTGCGGAAACTCTCCAGCAATTTTTCACTGCTCATGTCGGCAAGCGGACCCAAGTCCCAATCGACCTTCAGTGCATCGCGGCCCAGTTTCGCCGCCCAGAAATGCTCGGCCACCACCGCGACTCCGCTGGGCACCTGCAGCACTTTGTGCACGCCGGGAATCGCCAGCGCTGCGGCGCCTTCGAAGGATTTGACCGTGGCGCCGAACACCGGCGCGCGCGCGACCATCGCCGTCATCAAACCGTCAAACTGCACATCCATGCCGAATTTGGCGCGGCCGGTGATTTTCTCCGGGGTGTCGAGGCGTTTGGTCGGTTTGCCAATGACCTTCCAGTCCTTGGCTTCCTTGAAGGTGATCGACTTCGGATCCGGCACCGGCAGTTGTCCGGCTGCGTCCGCCAGCTCGCCGTAAGTTGCGCGTTTGTCGCCGGCGATCACCACGCCCGATTCGGTGCGAATCGTCGATGGCGCCACCTCAAAGCGTTTCGCCGCCGCCTCGACCAGCATCTGCCGAGCGGTCGCGCCCGCCAACCGATAGCGGTCGAACTCCATCCATGTTGACGTCGAGCCGCCGGTGATCTGCATGCCGCCAAACGCGGGCATGCCGTAATCCGCTGCCGACGCGGGCGAATGCTCGACGCGGATCTTCGACCAGTCCGCGTCCAGCTCCTCGGCAATCAACATGGTCAGGCCGGTCCAGATGCCCTGGCCCATCTCCGAATGCCCGAGCAACACGGTGACGCTGTTATCCGCCGCAATACGCAAGAAGGCATTCGGCGCAAAAACCTTGCCTTCATTCTCGGCCGCATAGGCAAACTTGTGGCCGCCGGGGACGACAAACGCCACCACCAGCCCACCGCCCAACACGGCACTGCCCTTGAGAAAACCCCGACGCGATACAGGACTGTTCATCATCTATCTCCCACAGATTGAATCAGCCGATTTCCGACGCGCGCTTTACAGCCGCGCGGATTCTGGGATAGGTGCCGCAACGGCAGATATTGCCGGAGAGCGCCTGATCGATATCGCTGTCGGTGGGTTTGGGGATTTTCGCCAGCAGCGCCGCTGCCGACATGATCTGCCCCGATTGGCAGTAACCGCACTGCACCACGTCGAGTTCGGCCCAGGCTTGTTGCACCGGGTGCGAACCGTCGGTGGACAGGCCTTCGATGGTGAGGATTTTCTGGCCGTGGGCCACGGCGGTTGCGGGGGTGATGCAGGCGCGGAGCGGCGCACCGTCAACGTGCACGGTGCAGGCCCCGCACTGGGCCATGCCACAGCCGAATTTGGTGCCGGTCAGGTGCGCGACATCGCGCAGGACCCAGAGCAACGGCATGTCCGCGGGGACATCGAGCTCCTGATCCTTGCCATTGATATTCAAGGTCAGCATCGGGGAAATTCCTCAGACTCACGGTGTTCTGAAGGGGCGTCGCTGTGGCCATCAATGCCTACGCACGCCTCGGCTTATCCCTTTCAGCAAAGCCTAATTTGCGCGTGAAGCCAGACGTTGCGACCACCGGTCATGCAGATGTCGACTTTAATCCTACAGTTGATAACGGCTCGCACTGAGCCGGCACAATAGAAAACTCGTCATGAGCGAAACCGGTCCGCGATTACCACGCGGGTTATCCATCAGATTGGTCTGGAGTTGCGAACATGGGATTTGTCACCACGAAAGACGGCGTCGAGATTTTCTACAAAGACTGGGGCCCGAAAGACGCGCCGGTGATCCACTTCCACCACGGCTGGCCGCTCAGCTCGGACGATTGGGATGCGCAGATGCTGTTTTTCCTGGGCAAAGGCTTTCGGGTGGTTGCCCATGATCGCCGTGGGCACGGGCGTTCGAGCCAGGTCTGGGATGGCCACGATATGGATCATTACGCCGACGATACGCTGGCGGTGGTCAATCATCTGGGTCTGAAGAATGTCGTCCACGTTGGCCACTCGACCGGTGGCGGTGAGGTCATTCATTACATCGCCCGGCATGGTCAGGCCAACGTCGCCAAAGGTGTGCTGATCAGTGCGGTGCCGCCGTTGATGGTGCAGACCGAGAGCAATCCGGGTGGTCTGCCGAAAGCGGTGTTCGATGATTTTCAGGCACAACTGGCGGCGAATCGCGCGCAGTTTTATCGCGATATTCCGACCGGGCCGTTTTATGGCTATAACCGGCCCGGGGCCACGCCATCAGAAGGGATTATTGCCAACTGGTGGCGGCAAGGGATGATTGGCGGGGCGAAGGCGCATTACGACGGGATCGTCGCGTTTTCGCAGACCGATTTCACCGAGGACTTGAAGAAAGTCACCGTGCCGGTGCTGGTGATGCATGGCGAGGATGATCAGATTGTGCCGTATGCGGATTCGGGGCCGTTGTCGGCGAAGTTGCTGCCCAATGGCACGCTGAAGTCGTATCCGGGGTTTCCGCATGGGATGCCGACGACGGAGGCCGAAACGATTAACGCGGATCTGTTGGCCTTTATTCGTGGTGAAGATTTGTAAGTTATGCACTGCACCCTGTGGGAGCGAGCTTGCTCGCGAAAGCGTCATTACTTTCAATATTGATGTCGACTGACACGACGCCTTCGCGAGCAAGCTCGCTCCCACAGGGGCTATGCGGCACGCCAATAATCCCCACTCCATTCCAGCTCCCACGACTTTCCTACCCCTCTAATCCTCCGTGCGCCCCGTGCTTTCACGATCACGTTCATAGTGGTGAGTCAAGGGCAGCGCCGGCAACCATGATTCACGCCGAATGGTCCAGAGTTCATAGGTAGGTTTGAACTGATTAGGCTCATCGAGCGACCCCACATTGACTTCGATTTCATCTGCCGAACGCGTGAATACCGGTGAGCCGCAGCGCGGGCAGAAAAAGCGCCCGTTATAGTCGCGGGTTTCGCCGGTGACCCTCAACGCATCCTCGGGAAATATGGCCGAGGTGCCGAACAGCGCGCCGTGGCGCTTGCGGCAGTCGAGGCAGTGGCAGATACCGACGCGATAAGGCTGACCTGCCACTTCAAAACGGACATCGCCGCACAGGCAGCCGCCAGTCAATCGATTCATGTCACACCTCCTGTTCAGAATTTGAAATTAGCGACAGCCCTCACCCTAACCCTCTCCCAGAGGTAGAGGGAACTGACCGATGTGTCTGCTCGAGCTACGCCGACCTGAAATATCGAGTTGAACTCGGGTTCTGAAGCGCATGGAGATCGACTCCCTTTCCCCCTCGCCCCCTTGGGGGGAGAGGGCTGGGGTGAGGGGGGGAATCTAACTGACACACCGCAAAACCCAAATCCCCCGCCATCCAGTATTTTCATCAATAAACACAACGCCGTGATCACGTTTAAAGCACACAAACCGTTACGCCATCCACCCTACAACACCTTGCGTCGTTACCTACGCGTACGCCAGAATCCGCCGGCTTACACGGCTATGGGCCGGGCTATATCGTTGGCCTGTCACTGCAAAACAGTGATCGGGTTTGGTAGCCCGTCTGTAATAGCCGTGTGACAACACCCTGTGCTGTCTCTTTGTGGAGGCTCAGTTCAATGGTAGTCATGCGTGGGGCTCACTCGTGAGCGCCGGGTTCCTATTGCAGCCGGTCTACCAACCCGCGTATGGCCACCACCCACTCGTTTGGTAGCGAGAGTGATGGCTCCTTAAACTGCGATAGGAGTTTCATCCATGTTCAAAATCACGCCAAATCCACCGCCCACCGATCCAATCCCTCACGACCCCGCGCTTAACCCGCAAAAGGTCAAAGAAGCCACCGACCGCGCCCTCGACTATTACCTTCGACCCGAAGCACTGGGTGCTCCACCAAGCTCGCCTCCATTTCGCCCGGTCTATCTGGTCGACCCCACGCTGGATGAAGAAACCCTGTTGGTCGAAGCCTGTGAGTCGCTTTCCTACGCCCACTCCATGGCCGGCAACATCGCTAACTCGATAGGCGGCCCGGAGCGCAAACCGCTGCTGGCGCTGCAACAGGTGATCATGCTGAACGAGCTGTTGGTCAATCGACTGCTGGACAAGCTGCGCGTCCCCCAATAGTCACCAGACCGAAGAAGTGAGGGGTTACTCCCTCACTTTCGCGTTGCCGCCTCCCGATGATTGATGAGCAAAACTCGTCAAGCCATGCCGATTTACCCGTTTATTCCTCATCCCTCACCTCGCTGATTGTTCTCCCCACGCCAACGGAAAATCGAAAGGCACAAACGCGCACTACAACCACAGCGTCCATACTGATTTTTTCGCCCACGTGGGAAACCGCCATGCCCTCCCCCGAATCCAGCCTTTTGCAGAGCTGGCACGACAACGCTGAGGCCTGGATCGAGGTGATCCGCAGCGGTGCCATCGAAAGCCGTCAGCAGGTCACCGATCAGGCAATTCTGCTGGCGATCATGGGCCGTCAGCCGCAGCGCGTGCTTGATCTTGGCTGCGGCGAAGGTTGGTTATTGCGGGCGCTGGCGGATCGCGGGATTGATGCGGTGGGTGTGGATGGCGATGCGCGGCTGGTCGAAGCGGCGCATCTGGCGGGGGCGGCGCAGGTGCATGTTGCCAGTTATGAAGCGCTGGTAGATGGCAAGGTCGACATCGGGCGCGACTACGACCTGGTGTGCGCGAATTTCTCGCTACTGCATCAAGACATCATTCCGCTGCTTGCTGCGATGAATGCCTTGCTTGTTCCCGCAGGTGTTGTGGTCATTCAGACATTGCATCCGTGGGCTGTGGCGGCTGGGGATTACCAGGATGGCTGGCGCGAAGAAGCCTTTGCCGGATTCAAGGGCCAGTGGCAGCCGATGCCGTGGTATTTCCGCACGCTGTCGAGCTGGGTCAATGCCCTCGATATGGCCGGCTTCCAACTGGCCAGCTTACAAGAGCCACAACACCCGCAAAGTCAGCTGCCGCAGTCATTGCTGATGGTTGCCGAGCGCCGCTGAGCTCCAGAACACCGCTGATCATTGTAGGAGTGAGCCTGCTCGCGATAGCGGTATTTCAGGCAATACAAGTGCAGACTGTGCCGACGCCATCGCGAGCAGGCTCACTCCTACAGGGTTTTGCGTTGACAACATATCCAAGTAATCCCACAGGAGTTACGCGGTTTGCGGGATCATCCGCGGACCATGGATGCGGTATTGCGCCAGCAGGCGCATGACGTAACCGATCTTGATCAGGGTCGGGCCGAGGATGGTCAGGGCGTGCATCGCCACCAGCAGCGCAATCGGCATCTGGCCGTTGTAGAGGTAGGCGCCATAGATGCCGGCCAGCAGCATGATCAGGCCGGCGACGAGAACTTTGCTCGACAGGTGCAGAACGTTCAGCGGGCTTTCGAAGAAAGTGAGCATGGTGGCGTACTCCTGATCAGTTCATTGTGTACGTTGAGCACATCAATTCTCGCGCCATATAAAAAATCAAGCAAATTCAGTAGCTTGAGAACATCGGAGTCAATTTGACACAGGAACATTAATGTCAATTTGACTCAAACTCTAGTCTTTATGACTACGATTTCTGAAGCCCGCTAACTTGTCGATCTACGGCACCGGCAATCGACCAAGGACTGACTACGCTATTAATCCAGCGTGTCTAACCTGCCGAGGATGACTGCCATGCAACGCTTTCAGAAACTCACGCCTTGCCTGTGGTTCGACGATCAGGCCGAAGCGGCCGCGAAGTTTTACTGCTCGATCTTTGATCACTCGAAAATCACCGGCCTGACCCACTACAGCAAGGTCGGCCAGGAATTTCACGGCAAGCCGGAAGGTGCGGTGATGACCGTCAGTTTCGAACTCGATGGCCAGACCTTTACCGGCCTTAACGGTGGGCCGATGTTCAAGTTCAGCGAGGCGATCTCGTTTCAGGTCAATTGCCAGAATCAGGAAGAAGTCGACCATTTCTGGGGCAATCTGTCCGAGGGTGGCCCTGTCGAGGCCCAGCAATGCGGCTGGCTCAAGGACAAGTTCGGGGTGTCATGGCAGATCGTCCCGGTGGCGTTCATGCACATGATGCTGGATGCCGACACCAGCAAATCGCAACGGGCGATGCAGGCCATGTTCACGATGAAAAAACTCGACATTGCCGAACTCGAACGGGCCTTTGCCGGCCAGAGCTAATACACTGGCGTCCTGGCCTGCCGGAAATACAACGATGAAACACGCTGCCATCAAAAACCCTGAAAAAGCCCCGCGTTTCTGGCGCGACGCGGCGCTGCCATTCATTGAAGCGCGGGCCATCGCCGACGGTCGCGAGGTCTGCTATGCGCGGCATTCTCATGCGCACTTTTCCATTGGCGCAATCACCGCCGGGCGCAGCACCTATGTGCACGAGCAGGCACAGTTCGAAGTCGCGGCAGGCACCGTGGTGCTGATGAATCCTGGCGATGTGCATGCGTGCAATCCGATCGATGATCAGCCTTGGTCGTATGTGATGCTGTACGTCGAAACGCCTTGGTTGACGGATTTGCAGCATCAGTTGGGGTTCAGTGCCGAGCTCGAGTTTCGGCGGTTTTCGGACACGCATCTGCAGGACGCAGAATTGTTTAGCGACCTGATCGCGCTTTACGACGTACTGGTCGACGAGCACCAGGATGTCTTGCGCAAGCAAAGCGCGGCGGTGGAGTTTTTCAGCGATCTGCAATTGCGGTTGAACCCCGCCGGGCCCTCTCTGCGCGAACCCAATTTCAAACTGGAACGTGCTGCGGATTTCATCCGCGAACACTGCACCGAAGTGCTCAACCTCGACGACATCTGTGCAGCAGCACAACTGTCACCGTCATACCTGATCCGCGCCTTCAAACAGCATTACGGCATGACGCCCCACGCCTTTGTGGTCAACCAGCGCATCCAGTTCGCCCGCGAGCGTTTGCGCAGCGGGCAGATGATTGCGGATGTGGCGTTGGAAGCCGGGTTTGCCGACCAGGCGCATTTTCAACGGGCGTTCAAGCAACATCTGGCGGCCACGCCCGGCCAATATCGCGGCTGACGGCTTGCCCCGATTGATCGTTCCCACGCTCTGCGTGGGAACGCAGCCAGGGACGCTCCGCGTCCCTTCCAGAGCCGAACGCAGAGCGTCCGATGAGGCATTCCCACGCGGAGCATGGGAACGATCAATCGCTGGCCAACACATTCAGATATTGACATATCGGTAAATTCCGATATCTTCGCGGCATGGACCTACTCGAAATCTTCAAAGCCCTCTCGAACCGTACGCGCCTGGAAATCCTCAAAGGCCTGAAGGATCCCGAGAAACACTTTCCTCCGCAGGACGAGGGTGACGTGCACACGGTGGGCGTTTGCGTCAGCAGTATTCAGGAAGGCGTCGGGCTGTCGCAGTCGACGGTGTCCGATTATCTGGCGACGCTGCAACGCGCCGGCCTTGTCGAAGTCAGGCGTATTGGGCAGTGGACCTATTACAAACGTAACGAAGCAGCGATCAGTGCGCTGGCCGAGATCATCGGCAGCGAGCTGTAATTTTTTGCCCCATGATATCGAGAAATCCCGATATCCCTTTTTACCGAAACGAGGAAATGCAATGAAAGCGATGATCCTTACTTCATTTGGCGGCGCGCAATCGTTCGAACTTTGTGAAGTGCCCAAGCCAGTGCCGCAAGCGGGCGAAGTCCTGGTGCGGGTGCACGCCACCTCCATCAATCCGCTGGATTATCAGGTGCGCCGTGGCGACTATGCCGATCTGGTGCCCCTGCCAGCCATCACCGGTCACGACGTCTCTGGCGTTATCGAAGCCATCGGGCCCGGGGTGAAGGCGTTCGCACCGGGTGACGAAGTCTGGTACACCCCGCAGATTTTCGATGGCCCGGGCAGTTATGCCGAATACCACGTGGCGGCCGAAAGCATTGTCGGCAAGAAGCCGTCCGCGCTGAGCCACCTCGAAGCGGCCAGTCTGAGCCTGGTCGGCGGAACGGCGTGGGAAGCATTGGTCGTGCGGGCGGCGCTCAGGGTCGGCGAGAGCATTCTGGTCCACGGCGGCGCGGGCGGTGTCGGTCACATTGCGATTCAGCTGGCCAAAGCCATCGGCGCGAAGGTCTTCACCACCGTTCGCGAAGGCAATTTCGAGTTCGCCCAGCGCATGGGCGCCGATGTGCTGATCGACTACGAAAAGGACGATTACGTCGAAGCGATCCTGCGCGAAACCGAGGGGCGCGGCGTCGATGTCGTGTTCGATACCATCGGCGGCAACACCTTGGCGCGCAGCCCGGACGCCCTCGCACAGCTTGGCCGCGTGGTATCGATCGTCGACCTTGCCCAGCCACAGAACCTGATTCAGGCCTGGGGCAAGAACGCCAGTTACCACTTCGTTTTCACCCGCCAGAACCGCGGCAAGCTCGATGAGCTGAGCGCATTGATCGCGAACGGTCAGTTGCGCCCACACGTTGGCGCAGTCTATCCACTGGCCGACGTCGGTCTCGCCCATGCCTTGCTGGAAACGCCCAACAACGGCGTGCAAGGCAAAATCGCGATTGCCGTCGCGCCGTCGTCCGAACTCGCCAATCGCTGAACCCAGTGCAAGGAGAACACCATGATTTATGAGATCGCTTTACTGCCCGTTCACACAGGGAAAACCGAAGCCTTCCGGCAGGCATTTGCTCAGGTCGAGCCACTGCTCAGGCGCGCCAAGGGTTACGGCGGGCACTTGCTTGCGCAGGGCATTGAAACGCCTGAGGTCTTCAATCTGATCGTGCGTTGGCAATCCCTTGAGGATCACACGCCGGGCTTTGAAGCGAGTGAAGACCATCGCGTATTCATGCTGGGGCTGGAGGAATATTTTGCCGAAGAGCCGAAGGTTTATCACATTGAGGGCGGCGCTTTTCAGCAGCCGTTCGACTAATAATCTCTCGGCTACCCGCGATCCATTGTAGGAGTGAGCCTGCTCGCGATAGCGGTCTATCAGTCAATATAAATGTCGACTGATAGACCACTATCGCGAGCAGGCTCACTCCTACAGGGTTTACGGTAGCAGCAGGTATATCGCGCTAACGGCCAACAACCCCGCCATCACCCGATTGAACCAGCGCATCCCCGCCGCGTTGCTCAGATACCCGCGCAAAAACGTCCCGGCATACGCCCAGCACCCGACCGACAGATAACAAATCACCAGATACACCGCCGCAAACTGCCAGACCAGTCGCGCCTCGCCATCGGCGACAAACGCGCCCATGCCCGCGACGCAGGCCAGCCAGGCTTTCGGGTTAAGCCATTGCATCACCGCGCCATACAGCATCGACGGCGCCCGCCCCGATTCACGGGCGTTCAACTGCCCGTCATCCATGGCCAGTTTCCACGCCATGAACAGTAGAAACGCCACACCGGCCAGTTGCACCACGCGGGTCATGAACGGCCAGAGCTTGAGCATCTCGTGCAGACCCAACCCCATCAGCACCAGCAGCAACACAAACCCTAACGTGGCCCCGGCAACATGCCGCTGACTGGCACGAAAACCGAACTGCGCCCCAGCACTCAACGCGACAATGTTCACCGGCCCCGGCGTGATGGATGCCGCCAGCGCAAACGCCGCCATGGAAACAATCAGACTCATCGCACACCTGCTTCAAATCGAGGAACAAGGTGCTCACACTAGCCAGCGCCCGATCCCAGGTATTGAAGAAAATGCCCCTGTGATCCTGATCGTTCCCACGCTCTGCGTGGGAATGTAGCCCGGGACGCTCCGCGTCCCTTCCAGAGCCGAACGCAGAGCGTCCGTTGAGGCATTCCCACGCAGAGCGTGGGAACGATCAAGGACGACCCCATTCGCGAGCAGGCTCGCTCCCACATAAAAATCTACGCTCAGTCCAAACGTGGCACGGTGAAGCGGAACTCGCTGCCCTGCCCCGGTTCGCTCTCGGCGAAGATCCGCCCGCCGTGGGCTTCGACGATGCCTTGGGTGATGTACAAGCCCAGGCCGGTGCCGGTCGGATTGCCCTCTTTCACCGTCCAGTAACGGTCGAAGACATGCGGCAAATGCTCCTTGGGAATGCCCTCGCCGCTATCGCGCACGGTGAAGACGATATCATCGCCGACCGACGTCGCATGCACGCCCACCCTGCCTAGTCTCGGGGTGAATTTGATCGCGTTGCCGACCAGATTCGACAGCACCTGAAACAGCCGCTCCGGGTCGGCATGAATGCGCAGATCAGGATCGGCGGCAAAGGAAATGCTGATGTCCTTGTCCAGTGCCAGCGGCGCGAGCAGCGCCTGCGCCTCCTCGAACATCTGCCCGACGTCGAGTTTCTGCGGGGTGATGGAGTAGCGCCCGGCGTCGATTTTCGAGGTATCGAGCAAGTCCTCCAGCAGCGTGTTCATGCGTCCGGCGGCCTGCTGCATGGTGTCGATGGCCGTGGAGATGCGCCGCGAAGTGTGCGGGCCGTCGGAGCTGAAGGCCTTCTGCATCATGCCGCAGAGCATCGAAATCACGGTCATCGGGTTACGCAGATCGTGGGAAACCACCGCCACCAGCTCATCGCGGGCGCGTACCGCTTCCTGCTCACGGCGCACCTGCCGGGCCAGATCGTTTTCCAGCGCTGAGCGGCGCAGGTCGTTGGCGGCGAACAGGTCACCGTGGCTCCACTTGGTGGAGATCCCGGCCATCTCGACTTTCCAGATTTCAAACGAGGTACGCGGGCGCAAACGCAGGCCGGCGTCGGAGTTTTCCAGGTCCAGCGGCTTGCGCGGATCGCCACTCCAATTGATGTTTTCCTTGACCTCGGGACGGAACCACAACACGCCGTTGTCCACCGGTTTCGGCAGGCTCAGGGCGAGTACGCCGCTGGCCACCTGCTGATATTGCGCGGCTGGCGGGTAGACGCTGGCCAGGTGATGACTGGCAAACACGGGCTCGCCGCGGTCCTGCAACCATTTGTGCAAGGCGCGGATGTCATCCGGCTCCGGACAGTTGCCGTAACGGTGCAGTTGTTTGTCTTCGATGATTGCGATGCCGCCGGCATTGGTCAGTGCCATCAGGGTCTGCGGCTGGTTGGCCAGACCGTCGAAGACATTTTGCGGCGAGTCGATCATCGCCTGATTGAGCAGCGCCAACGCCTCGACCTTCTCTTCGCGCTGGCGGCTGATCTCCAGCGCTTCCATGGCGCTGATCTGCAGCGACAGCACCTGGCCGATGGTCTGACATGCCGCACGCAATTCATGCGGCACGTGCAGTGGCTGGCGATTGCCGCAACTGATCAAGCCCCAGAGTTTGTCGCCCTTGAGCAGGGAAATGCTCATCGACGACAGCACGCCCATGTTCTTCATGTACTGGCAGTGGATCGGCGACACGCTGCGCAGGGTGGCGAAACTCAGGTCCAGCGGCGTATCGGTGTCCGGGCGCAACTTCGGCAGCAGCGGCACCGGTTGGTAGTCGGCATTGGGGATGATCCGCAGCCAGTTGGTGCGATACAGCTCACGCGCCTGTTCGGGAATGTCCGACGCCGGGAAAAACAGGCCATTGAACACTTCCATCGACGGATCGGAGGCTTCGGCGATGACCTGACCGTGGCCCTCCTCCTCGAAACGGTAGATCAACACCCGGTCGTAACCGGTCATGGCCTGGATTTCCTTGACGCTGATGTCGTACAGCGCCTGCAACGTAGTGGCGGCTTGCAGACGCTGGAGCATGCGCCCCAGATGGGTCTGGTTGCCGGCGACATTGCGCGGCTGGAAGTTTTCGACGTGGATTTCCAGTTCCAGAATCAGCACGCCTTGATGGCGGTGCAGCAAGCCCTCGAACGCCGTGCCGTTGAGCCGGAAGCGCAGCGGCTGCAAGTCGGACAGCGACGGTTGCAGCAAGGCTTCGCGCACTTTTTCCGCTTCGGCGTCGCCGATCAGGTTTTCCAATGGCTGGCCGATCAGGCTTTGCGGCTCTCGGGCCAGCAACGTTTCGACATTGGCGCTGACTTGAATGATCGCCAGTTCAGGCTCGCTCAAGGTCAGCAGCAAACCGTGGGGCTGGATCGCGCCGGGGAAACGGATCGGCTCGTCGGCACAGTTGGCCAGCAGTTCTTCAAAGGCTTCTTTGTCTTGCGGGTTCATGCCAGTACCTCCCGGCTTTCGAGCCAGCGCTCGAAACAGCTGAATGTGGTTTGTGCTGCCGAGACGACAGCGGCGCGCTCGACGGCGCCCATTGGCCGACTGCCGAGGTATTCGATGAAGTCACGCCAGCGCCGGCCCGTGTCGGCGCCGTAGATATCGAGAAAGGCCGCGCCGTTGTCGGCTTCCAGGCCTAACCGGGTGGAGATTTCCCGGCGCAGAATCTGCCCGCCGAGGGTCGCGCCCTCGAGGACGTAGAGGACGCCAAGGCAGGCAGCGCTTGAGTCGATGATCGGCAACTGCTGGCAGTGCGGCATGTTTTGCAGCGCGGCGGCGGATACGCCCAGCGCCCGCAGATCAGTGCGCAAGGTTGGCGCTTTGAGACGAGGTGTCAGATCAAAATCGGCAGGAATGGCATCGCTGCGTCGCAAGGCGTTTTCCAGCGGCAGATAGAAGCCATGATAGGCCTGCATCAACCGCACAAATGCCTGGAGATCGAAGGTATCGGAGAAAAAGGGAAGGCGTTTTTCCAGTGCGATGTGCAGTTCGGCAGTGCCGGCTCGCAGATCTTGCAGCACCGGTGGCACATAAACTTCACGGGCCTTTGCTTGCATGTAGATCGCTCTTGGTGGGGCCGCCTGGGGCCAAACGGGGTGAGTGCAACATTTGCGAAATCTTACACGGCAATCGCGGTTTTTGACCGGATCGATAGTTTTTTCTGCCGAAACCATCACCCTCTGACTGATTCAGAGTAAAGACATCTGCAAAAAGTTCGACCGCGTTACCCGACAGCAGGCCTGCTGTCGGCGTTGGCTTCGGTGCCGTTGATGGCCAAATGCGCTTAAGCCTCGGACGGGCCTTTGAGTTCGACCTGATTGCCGTCCGGGTCAAAGCAGTACAGCGACAGCCCTTTGCCCTCGGCGCCGAAGCGCGACTCGGCCTTTGCCACGCTCAGGCCGAAGGTTTGCAAGTGTGCAATCAGCGCCGCTTCATCAAACGGTTCGATGCGCAGGCAGAAGTGATCGACGTTACGCCGCTCGCTGCCGGCCGCCCCGCCACCCTTGCGGCCGAGTTCGCCTTGCAGGTCGACGAGGTCGATCATTGACGTGCCGGCGCGCAGGTGTATCAGGCCCAGCGGTTCGTTGCGCTTGACCACTTCAGCGCCGAACACTTGGCTGTAGAAGTCGATGCTGCGCGCAAGATCCGCGACGCGCAGGACGATGTGATCAATGTGTTGGATGGAAAACGGATGCATCGGGCACACCTCAACAAACGGTAGGAGCTGCCGATAGCGGCGATCTGGGATTTTGGGACGCGGAGCGTCCCGGGCTGCATTCCCACGCAGAGCGTGGGAACGATCAAGATCGCAGCCTGCGGCAGCTCCTACACGGTAGTTCAGGGGATTTGAAAATTCACTGTCGATTTTTCGGTGGAGCCATCGACAAACTGGTTTTACTCTCAGCCCATGAACATACAAACCGCTGTCCTGCCACCCCACGCCGAGATGGTTCGCGCCATGCTCGAACGCGACACTGCCTACGAAGGCGTGTTCTTCACGGCGGTGAAAACCACCGGAATCTTCTGCCGCCCCAGTTGCACGGCACGCAAGCCGAAACCGGAGAACGTCGAGTTCTTCGCCCATGCCGACGATTGTCTGTCGGCGGGCTATCGCGCTTGCCTGCGTTGTAAACCGCTGGACGCGGCGGCCATCGCACCGGACTGGGTGCAGCGCCTGCTCAAAGCCGTGGAGGCCGACCCGGAGGTACGCTGGAGCGATGCCCAGTTGCTCGCCGAAGGCATCGAACCGCTGAAGCTGCGGCGCTGGTTCAAACAGCATTTCGGCATGACCTTCCATGCGTGGCTGCGTACCCGGCGGCTGGGCATGGCGCTGGGCGGGATCAAGCAAGGTACCTCGATTGATCACGCCGCGTTTGATTCGGGTTATGAATCGCTCAGCGGTTTTCGTGATGCCTTTCAGAAGTCCTTCCACATCCCCCCCGGTCGCGCCGAATACAGCGAGCCGCTGCTGTTCACCCGGCTGACCACACCGCTGGGGCCTATGATTGCCATGGCCGAACGCCGTGGGCTGGTGTTGCTGGAGTTTCTCGATCGCCCGGCGCTGACCCGCGAAGTCGAAGAGTTGCAGAACCGCTACGGCTATGCCGTCGCGCCGGGGCACAACGCGCATTTGCAGCAGATCGAGCAGCAACTGGCGGCGTACTTCGCCGGCAAGCTCAGCGAATTCAGCGTGCCACTGCATCTGCCCGGCAGCGAGTTCGCCCGGCAGGTCTGGTCGGCGCTGCTGCAAATCCCTTACGGCCACACCAGCACTTACGGCGCCATCGCCGCCGGTCTGGGTAAACCCGGCGCCAGTCGCGCAGTCGGTCTGGCCAACGGGCACAATCGGCTGTCGATTGTGGTGCCCTGCCATCGGGTGATCGGCGCGGATGGCACGCTGACCGGCTATGGTGGTGGGCAGCCGCGCAAAGCGTTTCTGCTGCGGCTGGAAAACGCCGCCGTGCAGCTCACCCAACAACTGGCATTCTGACCAACCGAATCGACTGACAAGAAGGATTTTTGATGAACGCGCTCGCTACGCAGTTTCACCAGTTGCACCAGCAAGGCCTATTGATTCTGACCAACGTCGCCGATGCCACCGGGGCGCGACTGGTCGAACATCTGGGCGGTAAAGCGGTGGCCACCAGCAGTGCGGCGGTGGCCTGGGCCCACGGCTACCCGGACGGCAATACCCTGCCCCTTGAACGGCTGGTGTCGACGGTGGAATCGATCGCGCGTGTCATCAGCATTCCGTTGACCGTGGACGTCGAGGCCGGTTACTCCGATGACCTCGGGCGCGTCGCCGAAGTGCTGGATGCGGTGATCGCGGCGGGTGCTGTGGGGATCAATATCGAGGATGGTTCTGCGGATCCCGAGTTGCTGTTGCGCAAGATCGAAGTCGCGCGACAGGTGGCCGGCAAACGCGATGTGCAACTGTTCATCAATGCGCGTACCGACGTCTACTTGAAAAGCCTTGTACCGGCTGAAGATCGTGTTGCCGAAACCCTGCGTCGCGCGGAGCTGTATCAAGCGGCCGGCGCTGATGGTTTGTTCGCGGCGGGCGTCACGTCGGCCTATGAAATCGAGGCGATCTGCAAAGGCACGACGCTTCCAGTCAATGTCCTGGGTTTCGCCTGCCTGCCTTCGCCCGAAGACCTGCAAGCCCTCGGCGTGCGCCGCTTGAGCGCGGGTTCCGGCATTGCCGAATTTCTCTATGGCGCGATGGGTGGGCTGGTGAAAAGCTTTCTGGCCAGCGGCAAACTCGATACCCACGACCTCAAGGCGCTCACCTATGGCGAAGTCAACGGCTTGCTGAAATAGCATGGCCGACGCCTACGTAGCGGCCAGCGAATTTCTGGCCGCGATCGATGCCGATTGGCAGCGTCATATCGCAACTGTCGGCCCGTGCCTGCATCAACCGCATCCGGCGCGTGATCCATATGAATCGCTGGTGCGCGCGATTGCTTATCAGCAACTGCATGCCAAGGCTGGGGATGCGATTGTCGGGCGGCTGGTCGGGTTGTTTCCCGGTCAGACGTTTCCTCGTCCCGAGCAGATTCTTGCGACGGATTTTGATCGCCTGCGCAGTTGTGGGTTTTCCGCGGGCAAGATTGCGACGATTCAAGGGATTGCCCAAGCGACACTGGATGGCGTGGTGCCGGATTACGCCACGGCGCTGGCCATGGACGATGAGGCATTGATCGAACGTTTGGTCAGTTTGCGCGGGGTGGGTCGCTGGACCGTGGAGATGTTGCTGATCTACAGCCTGGAACGCATGGATATTCTGCCGGCGGATGACTTTGGTGTGCGCGAGGGGTATCGGCGGTTGAAAGGGCTTGAGGTGCAGCCGACGCGCAGGCAGATGGTTGAGATTGGGGTGGCTTGGAGTCCTTTTCGGACGTTGGCGTCGTGGTATTTGTGGCGGGTGCCGAAACTGCTGCCCTCACCCTAGCCCTCTCCCGGAGGGAGAGGGGACTGATTGGGGGATATTCGAGGTTTACGCCGACTTGAAATAGCGCCTGTGAATCAATGATGGCCAAGACTTCTCAAACCCATAATCGACTGCCCTCACCCCAGCCCTCTCCCGGAGGGAGAGGGAGCCGACCGAGGTGTCTGGCGTCATACATCGACCTGAACAACCGAGTCGATTATGGATTCAACGAGGGGCGCTCACGTCGGCGTACCTCTTCAATATCCCGCGGTCAGTCCCCTCTCCCTCTGGGAGAGGGTTAGGGTGAGGGGCTTTTGACTGTATCGCACTGTATACCCCGAAGCCGCAGACACACCCAACGCACAATCCCCCACCCCGCCGACACATCCCCGATACACCCGGACGCTGAAATACCCCGGTCGATTCAACTTGCCCAATCCACCGGAGAAGCATCATGACCACCACCCTTTCAACCGCCGTCAAAGGCCTGCACCTGAACCTCGACCGCGCCGGCACCTGGCTCGCCCCGCTGACCCTGCGCCTGTTCATCGCCTGGGAGTTCTTCGAGTCCGGGCTGGAGAAATTCAACGGGCAGAACTGGTTCGAAGACATTCAGGACAGGTTTCCCTTCCCGTTCGATCATCTGCCGGCGACGCTGAACTGGGAACTGTCGATGTGGGCCGAGCTGATCTGTGCGCTGGCGATTCTGGTCGGCTTCGGCACGCGTATCTCGGCGATTTCGCTGATCGTAGTGACTGTGGTCGCGACCGCCGCCGTGCACTGGCCGGCCGACTGGTCGTCGCTGAGCGAGTTGGCGCAGGGTTATGCGATCACCAACAAAGGCTTCGGCAACTTCAAGCTGCCGGCGATTTACCTGGCCGCGCTGCTGCCTCTGGTGTTCGCCGGGGCGGGCAAGTTGAGTGTCGATGCGTGGCTGGCGCGGGTGTTCTGGAGCAGAAGCACCCGCTGAGGCTCAATGCGCGCGATCAAGCCCGACGAGCAAGGCGCTGTCACGGCTGTAGATGTCCGGTGAGTAACGCACGCGGCCGCTGCTGTCGACCTGTGCAGTCCAGTACGTCATCAGAATCGGCACCGGCGCCGACAAGCGAAATTCGTGGGTGGTGCCGGTTGCCAGCAGGGTTTCGGTGCGGGCCTTTTCCGCCGGGGTCAGCAGCAGGTCGCGCAGTTGCATCGGGTGCTCGACCCGCACGCAACCGGAACTGAAGGCGCGTGGGCCTTTTTCGAACAGCGCCTTGCTTGGCGTGTCGTGCAGGTACACCGAAAATGGGTTGGGGAAGCGGATAACCATTTGCCCCAGCGGATTACGCGGCCCGGCATCCTGACGCAGCATGATGTTGCCGGGGTTGTCCCAATCGATGTCCGCTGCCGCCACCGGCTGACCGTTGGCGTCGAGCACTTGCAGGTTCTGTCGACTGAGGAAGGTCTGGTCCTTGCGGATTTCCGGCAGTTTGTCCTCCTTCCAGATGGTCGGCGGCACGGTCCAGGTCGGGTTCAGGGTCAGGCGCGTGACTCGCGATTTGAGCAGCGGTGTCTGGCGTTCGGCGCGGCCGACCTGAGTGCGTGTTTGCCACACCGGCACGCCACCCTGATACAGCGTCAGTTCAGCGGCGGCGACGTTGACCAGCAGGCCATTGGGTTCCATGTCCTGGGCCATCCAGCGGAAACGTTCAAGGTTGACCCGCAACTGTTCGCGGCGGATCAGCGGACTGATGTTGAGTTCGGCAATCGTTCCCGGCCCGACCACACCGTCAGCCTGCAAGGAATGGTTGGCCTGAAAACTCTTCACGGCATCGACCAGCACGCCGTCATAAGCGTTGCCGGGCGTGCCGATGACCTGCGTCAGATAACCTTCGCTGTACAGCCGCTGGGCCAGTTCCGGCACGCGTTTGTCTTCCATGTCCGGGCGCAGCAGTGGCCCGCTGGCGACCGACTGCCATTGCGGCAAGGCTTTGAGCCGTTGCGCGGCATAAAGCTGACGCAGATCCTGATATTGCGCCAGACGCGGACGCGCCAGGTCGAACGCGGCGGGAATGTCGTGCAGGCCGGGAACGGCGATGGCCAATAATTCCGCCTGACGGTCGCGCGGGGTGGTGTCGGCATGCCACAGCGGTTCGAAGTGTGATTGCAGCAGGCTTCCGTAATGCAGATCCTGCAGGGCCTGGAGGTAGTTGCGACTGATGTCGATGTCGGCACACAACTCGCCATCCTGCGGCGCCGTGGTCGCGACCGTATAGCGTTTTGGATTGAGGCCATCATCGGCCAACAACTGCAATTGCGCATGTAAAAGCGGCAATCGTGCCGATTCGCTGGCCCACACCGGCATCCAGTCCTGTTGCTGGTAGAACGCCTGCAATTGTGTCAGCGCCGGGCCGCTGAGATGCGCGGCAATCGCCGGACAGGACTGCGCCAGACTGATCAAAACCGCCTGCAACGGACTTTGTGGCTCGACCGGCATCTCGGCCGGTGGCGTTGGCAGTGTTTCCAGCGGCGGCAACGGCTCATCGGCACAAGCGACAAACGGCGCAGCGAGCAAACAAATGCTCAAGTAGCATGCGTACTTTTTGAACAACTGCTTTACTCCAATCCATGGCCGTCCAGATGATGGCCAACCTTACATCAGGTGCGCTGAACAGTCAGGCTCGATCTGCGGGCTTGCGGGTTACGACTGGACGTCAGGAGCCAAAGTGCCAAATAAGTAGCAAGTGAGGACACTTTATAAAATGTTGACGTTTTTGCGCCGACTTCTGCTGACTGCCACCGCTCTCGTCGTGACCAGTCCCGTTTTTGCCGCCGGCAAACCCTCGCCGGTTCTCTACACCAGCCTCGCGCACGCCGCGCCAGAACTCAATCCCCAGGCGCTGAAAGGTGCTTTGAACGCCATGCAATGCGCGGTCAACAACGGTGCGAAACCGTCGCGCCATCTGGCGATCATCGACTATTCACAGCCGTCCACCGAACGCCGTCTGTGGATCTTCGACCTCAGCAAAAAGAAATTGGTGCTGCGCGATCTGGTTGCCCACGGTTCCAACTCCGGGGAAAACTTCGCCACGCAGTTTTCCAATGTCGAAGGCAGTTACCAGTCCAGCCTCGGCCTGTTCCGCACCCAGGAAAGCTACAGCGGCACCCACGGTTATTCGCTGCGCATGGACGGTCTGGAGCCGGGCTTCAATGACCTGGCCCGCGATCGCGCGATCGTCATTCACGCGGCCAGTTATGTGAATCCGTTGTGGAGCAAGAAACAGGGGCGCATCGGCCGCAGCCAGGGCTGCCCGGCGGTTCGACCACAAATTGCCAAGCAGGTGATTGATCGTCTGAAGAACGGCCAGTTCATGTTTTCGTGGTATCCGGATCAGCGCTGGTTGAAGTCGTCGCCGTACCTGAACTGCCAACCGCAGCAGGTGGCGAGCATCCTCAATACCCACGCGAGCTGACCGACCACCACAAATCCCCTGTAGGAGCTGCCGAAGGCTGCGATCTTTTGACTTTGACTTTTAGAAGCAAGATCAAAAGATCGCAGCCTTCGGCAGCTCCTACAGGGAGATTCGCAGTCACTTTCATTACAACTTTGTCATTCAGCTGTCGGTTTGCCGTGCGGATCGCTCGGTAGCCTGAAGTTGTCCCGGCGCCAATGCCGATCAACTTCACACACTGAGTGAATGACCATGAAAACCCTCCTGCTCGCCTTCACCGCCCTCCTCGCCACCGGCAGCGTGTTCGCCGCAAACATGCCCGACACCGGCGTGATTCACGACAAATCCGGCTTCTACGTCCATCTGGATGTCGACAAAGTCCTGTCCAGCACCGATATTTCACAAGCGTGTGGCGTGGTCCCGGCGCAGTTGAATTACCTCGACCATCAGGGCCGCGAACATGTGCTGGACTATCAGGTACAAGGCAGCGGCTGCATCAATGACCATTGAGACTGATCGATGAATATTCTGGTTGTCGAAGACGAGCCCAAGGCGGGCAACTACCTGCTCAACGGTTTGCAGGAACTGGGTTACAGCGTCAGCCTCGCCCGCGACGGTGCCGACGGGCTGCACCTGGCGCTGGAACACAGTTTCGATGTGATCGTGCTCGATGTGATGATGCCGAAAATGGATGGCTGGGAAGTCCTGCGCCGGTTGCGCAAGGAGGCCGACACGCCGGTGCTGTTTCTCACTGCTCGTGATGACATCGCTGACCGCGTCAAAGGCCTGGAACTGGGTGCCGACGATTACCTGATCAAGCCGTTTTCCTTCGCCGAACTGGTGGCGCGTCTGCGCACCCTGACCCGGCGCGGGCCGATCCATGAAGGCGAGCAGCTGCAGGTCGCCGATCTGCAGATCGACGTGCTCAAGCGCCGCGTGACGCGCGCCGGGGTGCGCATCACCCTGACCAACAAAGAGTTCGCGTTGCTGCAGTTGTTCGCCACGCATACCGGGCAGGTCCTCGCCCGTTCGCTGATTGCCTCGCGAGTCTGGGACATGAATTTCGACAGCGACACCAACGTCGTCGATGTTGCCGTGCGCCGCTTGCGGGCGAAGATCGATGATCCGTTCCAGCTCAAGCTGATCCACAGCGTGCGTGGCATCGGCTACCGCTTCGATACGCAGCCATGAGCAGCCGCCCGTACTCGCTGACCCTGCGCCTGGCGCTGCTGTTCGCCCTGCTCGCGTTCGCTTCGCTGGCCGGACTCGGTGCCGCGCTGTACAACGAACTGGAGCAACAATTGATCCGCCGTGATGACACCGCGCTGGTCAGTCGCGTCGATCAGTTGCGCAGCTTCCTCAACGACAGCAACACCCTGGAGCTGATCAAGAACAAACCGGCGCTGTTCCAGAACATGCTCGGCAACCGCGAAGCACTGCTGACCATCGGCGCGCCGGGGCAACCACCGCTGCTGGTGGTCAACCCGGGCAATCTGAACACGCCGACGTTGCCAGCAGTACCTGTCGATCATGCGATGACGCTGAAAGATGTGCAGCATCTGCCGAGCGTCGACGGCGTGCCGTTTTCAGCGGTGGCGGCGAGTATCGATTCCGGCGAGCTGGGCAGTCTGCAAGTCACCACCGGGCGCCTGATGAGCGAGCGCACGGCGATGCTCGCCAACTACCGCCTGAGTGTTTATGGCCTGGCCTCGCTGGCGGCGTTGTTGCTGGCGGTGGTGGGCTGTTTGTTGGTGTATCGCGGGTTGTTGCCGTTGCGGCGACTGGCAAAACACGCTCATGGCATCGGTGTCGGCAACCTCGGCGAACGCCTAGACAGTCACGGTGCGCCGCGAGAGTTGCAGCCGATGATTGAAGCGTTCAACGCCATGCTCGATCGGCTCGCCAAGGGCTTTGCGCAGTTGAGTCAGGTGTCCACAGACATGGCCCATGAACTGCGCACGCCGATCAACAACCTGCTCGGCGAAACCCAGGTCGCGCTGCAGCAGAACCGTAGCATCGAGGCCTATCAGCAATTGCTCGCCTCCAACGTCGAAGAGCTGGAGCGCCTGACGCGGATGCTCGACAACATGCTGTTTCTGGCGCGCACCGATCCGGCCAGTGCCTTGAGTCAGCGCCAGGAGCTGGATGCGGCGGATGAGATGCAGCGCATTGCCGATTATTTTGAAGGCCTGGCGGCTGATGTCGGGGTGAGTATCGAGGCCAGTGGCAGCGGTGTGATCTGGGCGGAACCGATGCTATTAAGGCGCGCGCTAGCCAACCTGTGCGCCAATGCGATCAAGTACGGTGAGGCGGATTCGACGGTGCAGGTGGAGGCGATTGCCGAGCCGCAGGGCAGTTATTTACGGGTGCGCAACCACGGCACAACCATCGCGCCTGAGCACTTGGCGCGGCTGTTCGAACGCTTCTACCGTGTCGATCAGTCCCGTGAGCGCTCGGCGCAATCCAATGGTTTAGGCCTGTCGATCGTGGCAACCATCATGCAGTTGCATCAGGGCCGCTATAGCGTCAGCAGTGTTGATGGCATCACCTGCTTCGAACTGTTTTTCCCCGCCCGGCAAGACAGCACAAATCCCTTGTAGGAGTGAGCCTGCTCGCGATAGCGGTGGGTCAGCCCACATCTTTATTGACTGATACACCGCTATCGCGAGCAGGCTCACTCCTACAGTTGAACTGCGTCCGACTGATGATCAGGGCTATCAGCATCAACGCCACCGCGACGCCAAAAGTAATGTGCAATCCGCTGGCAATCGCCGTAGCCGGCGCCTGCGTCGGATCCCCCGCCGCCAGCGCAAACACCGCGCCCATTACTGCCGCACCGGTAATCAAGCCGAGGTTGCGCGCCAAACCTAGCATTGCCGAGACCACACCACGCTGATCCTGACTGACCCCGGCCATCAACCCAGTGTTGTTGGCCGCCTGAAACAACGCGTAACTCGCGGCAATCACCATGATCGGCAACACGTATGCGGACAGCCCGAGGCTCATTGGCAACAGCGCCAGCAAACCACAACCGCAGGCCATGCCAAGCAACGCGCCCGGCACGATCCGGCGCGCGCCGAAGCGATCCACCAGACGTCCGGCGGGTACCCCACTCAGTGCGGACAACAACGGTCCGATCGATAACGCCACGCCGACCATGGTGCTGCTGAGGCCCAACCCCCGGTGCAGGTAAAACGGACCGACCACCAGCGTGGTCATCATCACTGTCGTCACCAGCAACGTCAGCGTCAGGCTACTGCTCAGTCGCGCGTCGCTGAACAGCGACAAACGAATCAGCGGCGCCTTGGCCTTCATCTCGACCACGATGAACAATCCTGCGCCGCACAGGCTGGCCAGCAGCAACGGCAACATCAAACCTTCCAGCGTCATTGCCAGCGCATAGGCTGCCAACGTGAAAACCAGCACCGCGCTGCCAGAATAATCGAACGCCATGCGCCGCCCCGCTGCCCGATCCGCCGGCAAATAGCGGTACACCAGCCACGCATTGAGCAAGCCCAACGGCACGTTGAGCAGAAAAATCGCCTGCCAGCCGACATGCGCCATCAACGCCCCGCCCAGCGACGGCCCAAGACTGGTGCCAGTCGCCGACATCGTTGCCAACAAACCCATCGCGCTGCCCGCCCGCGATTTAGGCACCGCATCTGACACCAACGCCACGGTCAAGGCGAACATGATCGCCGCGCCTACGCCTTGCACCGCCCGTGCGCCAATCAGCCAACCGAGTCCCGGAGCCAGCGCGCAGGCCAACGAAGCGCTGGTGAAAATGCCGATCCCGATCATCAGCAATCGACGCCGACCGAAACCATCGCCCAGCCGCCCGACACTGACAATCAGCGTGGTGACCGCCAGCAAATACGCCAGAACAATCCACTGCACCTGTTGAAATGTCGCCTCAAACGCCGACGCCAAAATCGGCAAACCCGCGTTGGCAATGCTGGTGTCCAGTGACGGCATCAGCATCGACAAGGCCAGACTGGTCAGCGCCCAACGGGCAGGTGTGCTCAAGAATTCTTGGGACATGGCGGGCTCACAATGCAAAGGTGATCGGGCCTAGCCTGAGCCTCGACAACACGCGGCGCAAGACGCATGCTTTGCACTCAATACCTGCACGGAACGCCATGTCATGACTGCGCCGGACCTGAACCTGCTGATCACCCTCGACGTTTTACTACGCGAAGGCAGCGTCGCCCGCGCTGCCAAATGCCTGCAGTTGAGCCCGTCGGCCATGAGCCGCGCCCTCGCCCGTCTGCGCGAGACCACGGGCGATCCGTTGTTGGTGCGCGCCGGCCGAGGCCTGGTACCGACGCCGCGCGCACTGGAACTGCGCGAGCGAGTCAGTCATCTGGTGCAAGACGCCGAAGCGGTTTTACGACCTGCCGAAGTGCTCGACCCCGGCCGCTTGCAACGCACCTTCACCCTGCGCAACACCGATGGTTTTGTCGAAACCTTTGCCGCCGCCCTGCTCGCGCGTATCGCCGAAGAGGCGCCCGGCGTGCGTCTGCGTTTTGTGCAGAAAGCCGACAAGGACAGCACGCCGCTGCGCGAAGGTCGCGTCGATCTGGAAACCGGCGTGGTCGATGACAGCACCGACCCGACGCTGCACAGCCGCATTCTGTTTCAGGATCAGTGGATCGGTGTGGTACGTGAGGGGCATGCCTTGAGCGCGGGAAAAATAACCAGCAGACGTTTTGCCTGCGGCCAGCACATTCTCATCTCACGACGCGGGCGCAGCAGCGGCCCGGTGGACGAAGCGTTACTCGCGCTCGGTCTGACACGGGACATCGTCACTTCATTCGGTGGATTCTCGGCGGCGCTGACGCTGGTGCGGGAATCAGAGCTGATCGCCACGGTCCCGCAGCGTCATACCAGCAAACTGCGCACGGGCCTGCACAGTTTCGCCCTGCCCTTCGCGATGCCGGACATCAGCGTGTCGATGCTCTGGCATCCGCGCATGGATGCCGACCCTGCGCATCGCTGGTTGCGCGATTGTGTCCGGCAGGTCTGCGCCTAACGCGCGTCGCCACCTGCTGGTTTGTAGAAGAGAAACTTTTTCGTTTCAGCCGTTCTGCGATACTCCTTGGCCCAGCTCGGATGCACATTGCGGTCGTGGAAATACAGCGCGCCGTTGGTGCGATCCTTGAGCTGGCGGTTCAGCGCTTTGCGGGCGATATCCTTGGCCAGCGTGTATTCGGCATCTTCCTTGACCTGATCCGGACGCCCGTCGCACCACCAGGAAAACTGGCAGCTCTTGGTTTCCGAACCTTGTTTGACGACAGCGCAGACCGTGTCGGGGAAGCCTTCGTGGCCAAGGCGATTCATCACCACGCTGGCCACGGCTTCCATTTCCGGCGTGTCTTTGCCTTTGGCTTCCCAGTAGATACTGCGCGCCAGGCAAGTGATCGGATCGTCCAGCGGCGCCGCGCCGGCCGGGTCGACCGCTTGCACTTCGGTCGAGGTGATGGCTTCGGCTTTCGGTGCCGGTGCGGCGCTGACTTTGTCCGCCGCTTTCTCCTCCAGCACTTGGGCTTTTTCTTCAGCCTTCGCTTTGATCGGGGCCTGATCGGTGGCCCATGCAGAGCCTGCCAACAGGGTGAATAAGAGACAACCCGCCCAGCCTTTCAATCCCATGTCTGTTCTTCCGGCAGCGCCCGATGCGGGCAAGGTGTTACGTCGGGGAGACCCCGGTTTCCGGGCTCTTCGGTGAGTGTAGACGGCAAATCCAGAGGCAAAGTTGCGCAGAAAAACCGCTGAATGAAGAAAAAAGACATTGCACTCACCGGGGGCCTTTCGCGCATCATGGGCGCATTCAGCTCCAGGGAGATTTCCATGCGCTTCATGCCATCCGTTTTGCGTCTTGCCGCGTTGTCCGTGGGCGTTGTGTTTGCCATCCCGGCGCTGGCCGGCGATGAATCGCAATTGATCGAGTCGATCAACAGCTACCGCAGCCAGCCGCAGCGTTGCGGCAGTCAGGCGTCGAATGAACTGCCACCGCTGTCGGCTGATCCACGGCTGAGATTACGTGCCACCGGTGCTGTCGATCTGCAGCAAGCCATGGCCAGCGCCAGTTACCCGATGGTCAATGTGCAGGCAATCACGCTCAACGGCCCGCGTGATGCGGCGTCAGCGATGAAGGCGATTCAGGAAAGTTTCTGTCAGGTGGTGCTCGATCCACAGTTTGTCGATGTCGGTGTCAGCCGCGACGACCGCGACTGGCGCATCGTGCTGGCACGGCCGCTGCTGACCGCCAGGCTCGGTGATGCGCAAAGTGAGGGGCAGAAATTGCTCAGTGAACTCAACGTCGCCCGCAGTCAGGCGCGTCAGTGTGGCGGTCAGGCTTTCGCCGCTGCCGCACCGCTGGCCTGGAACTCGACGCTGGGCACGATCGCCCAGGATCACAGCCGCGACATGGCCAACAATAATTACTTCGACCACAAGGACCGCGACGGCCGCACCCCGGGCGATCGCGCGGAACTCGCCGGGTACAGCGGCCAACAGGTCGGCGAAAACATCGCCGCCGGGCAAGACACCGTGCACAAAGTCGTCGAGGGTTGGCTCGCCAGCCCCGGCCACTGCGCCAACCTGATGAACCCGCAATACCAGGAACTCGGCGCCGCCTACGCGACCGATCCGAAAAGCAGTGCCGGGATCTACTGGACCGCGATGTTCGGCGCCCAATAACTCAAATCTCAAAAACACCACAACACCTGTGGGAGCGAGTTGATCAGTCGATTTTCGGCCGGACCGAGATCAAATGTGGGAGCGAGCTTGCTCGCGAAGAGGCCATTACATTCAACATCAATGCTGTCTGAACTGACGCCTTCGCGAGCAAGCTCGCTCCCACAGGGGATTGAGTTGATCAGTCGATCTTCGGTCGAACCGAGATCAAATGTGGGAGCGAGCTTGCTCGCGAAAAGGCCATTACATTCAACATCAATGTTGTCTGTCCTGACGCCTTCGCGAGCAAGCTCGCTCCCACAATGTTCGGTGGTACATCCGAAATTCCTGACCATAAAAAACCGGAGCCAGGCTCCGGTTTTTCTTGGGGTCAATGGGTCCGCATGCCCGCGGCATACATCGCCAGTTTCAACACACTGGCGACAACCGCCAGCGACACCACGCTGCCCAGCCAGATCAACAACAGCCAGCCAAAACGCTTGTACCAGCGACTGCTTTTCACTTCTCGGGAATCAATGGTAGCCATCGCCAATCCTCACTTTGCCGCGGAATACGTAGTAGCTCCAGAAGGTGTACATAAGAATCACCGGCAGGATGAACAGTGCACCGATCAACGCAAACAACTGGCTCGACGGCGGTGACGCTGCAGCCCAGATGCTCACCGACGGCGGGATGATGTTCGGCCAGATGCTCAGCGCCAGGCCGATGTAACCGAGCAACATCAACACCAGCGTAAACACGAACGGCCAGTGCGTATGCCGTTGACGCAACGTGCGCAGCAGCCCGAACACCGCCAGCAACGCCAACACCACCAACCCGGCGAACACCTGCAGATGCCCGTGGGTCGACCAACGCGTCGCCAGCTCTGGATGCAGTTGCAGGGTCCACACGCCAATCACCAGCACCATCGCCATCAACAGCAATGCCAGCGGCCGGGTGAACAGGCGCATCCGCGATTCCAGCATGCCCTCGGTCTTGACCAGCAACCAGGTGCTGCCGAGCAACGCGTACGCGATCACCAGGCCCACGCCACACACCAGCGGAAACGGTGCCAGCCAATCCAGACCGCCGCCGGCAAACTGCCGATCAACTACCGGAATCCCAGACACGTACGCGCCAATCACCACGCCTTGGGAGAACGTCGCCAGCAGCGAGCCACCGATAAACGCCTTGTCCCACCAATGACGCTTTTGCGGCGACGACTTGAAGCGAAACTCGAACGCCACGCCGCGGAAAATCAAACCGCACAGCATCAGAATCAGCGGCAGATACAACGCCTCGAGAATCACCCCGTACGCCAGCGGAAACGCGCCATACAACGCCGCGCCACCGAGCACCAGCCACGTCTCGTTACCGTCCCAGACCGGCGCGACGGTGTTCATCATCACATCGCGTTCCTGCTCGTCCGGGATCAGCGGAAACAAGATCCCCAAGCCCAGATCGAAGCCGTCCATGATCACGTACATCATCACCCCGAAGGCGATGATCACGCCCCAGATCAATGAGAGATCGATACCTTGAATAGCCATGACTCAATGCTCCTTCATAGGGGCGATAGCCGCCGAAATCGGTCGACGCGGCGTCTGCAATTCATCGCCCGCAGACGGATGTTCGTGGTGCGGCTGCGGGCCTTTTTTCACCAGTTTCATCATGTAGCCAATACCCACGCTGAACACCGTGAAATAGATCACCACGAACAGCGCCAGCGACGTGCTCATCTGCGCCACCGAGTGATGCGACGCGGCATCGTGGGTGCGCAACAAACCATAAACCACCCACGGCTGACGCCCGACTTCCGTGGTAATCCACCCGGCCAGCAGCGCAACCAGCCCGCTCGGCCCCATCAACAACACCAGTCGCTGGAAGCCGCGATGCTGGTAAAGCTTGCCGCCCCGGCGCAGCGCCAACCCCAGCAAACCGACGAGGATCATCAACATCCCCAGCCCGGCCATGACGCGGAAGCTCCAGAAAATCACGGTCGAATTCGGCCGGTCTTCTTTCGGAAAGCTCTTCAGCGCCGGGATCTGCTTATCGAGGCTGTGAGTAAGGATCAGGCTGCCGAGATAGGGAATCTCCAACGCATACTTGGTCTTCTCAGCCTGCATATCAGGGATGCCGAACAGCACCAGCGGCGTCGGGCCGTTGTCGGCGTTTTCCCAGTGACCTTCGATGGCGGCGATTTTTGCCGGTTGATGCTCCAGCGTGTTCAAACCGTGGGCGTCACCGACCACTGCCTGGATCGGCGCAACGATCAGCGCCATCCACAACGCCATGGAAAACATCTTGCGCACCGGCGCCGTGTTATTGCCGCGCAGCAAATGCCAGGCAGCCGACGCACCGACGAAGAACGACGTGGCGACAAACGCGGCAATCGCCATGTGCGCCAAGCGGAATGGGAATGACGGGTTGAACACGATCGCCAGCCAGTCCAGCGGCATCACCCGACCGTCGACAATCTCGAAGCCCTGCGGCGTTTGCATCCAGCTGTTGGACGCAAGAATCCAGAAGGTCGAGATCAACGTGCCAATGGCGACCATCACCGTGGCGAAGAAGTGCAAGCCACGGCCGACACGGTTCCAGCCAAACAACATCACCCCGAGGAACCCGGCCTCAAGGAAGAATGCGGTCAGCACTTCATAGGTCAGCAACGGCCCGGTGATGCTCCCGGCAAAATCCGAGAAGCCGCTCCAGTTGGTGCCGAACTGGTACGCCATGACCAGCCCGGACACTACGCCCATGCCAAAGTTGACCGCAAAAATCTTCGACCAGAAATGGTAGAGATCGCGGTACGTGTCGTTACGGGTTTTCAGCCACAGGCCTTCGAGTACCGCCAGGAAACTCGCCAGGCCAATGGTGATCGCCGGGAAAATAATGTGGAACGAAACCGTGAACGCGAATTGAATTCGCGCCAGGTCCAGTGCCTCCAGATTGAACATGATGATGTCCTCATCCAGGCTGAAAAGCGGCAGCACGAACCCGGGCCACCGCCAGACGCGAACGCCTGCAGCCAGTCAAATTGCTATGGTTTTTATGAGTCGCGGGTTACGCCACCGACGACGGGATCAGGTTGCTGACCTTCGCGGCTTCGAGGCGGATCGCCACGAATTTGGAGGTCGGCGTGTACGTCCGCTCGCCGTAACTTTCCAGCGGCACCAGCGGATTGGTTTCCGGGTAGTAAGCCGCTGCCTGCCCTGCGGGAATGTCGTAGGCAATCAGGGTGAAACCGCTGACCCGACGTTCACGTTCGTCATCCCACAGCGCCACCAGATCAACCTTCTGCCCCGGCTCGAACCCCAAGCGCTGGATATCCTGCTCGTTGGCGAAGATCACGTCGCGCATACCGTAGACCCCGCGATAACGGTCATCGAGACCGTACAGGGTGGTGTTGTACTGATCGTGGGAACGCATGGTTTGCAGGATCAGATGCGGCTTGACCGGCAGGTTGCGCACGCCCTCGCTGATCAAGTGCTCGGGCAGCACGCACGGGGTGAACTGCGCCTTGCCGCTGGCGGTGTTCCACACCCGATCCGAGGCGTCGTTGCCGAGGTGGAAGCCACCCGGAATCAACAGTTTTTCATTGAAGTTTTCGAAGCCGGGAATCACGTCGGCAATCAGGTTGCGGATGCGCCCGTAGTCGCCCACCACCCATTCCCAATCGATCGGATGCTTGCCCAGCGTCGCGGCGGCGATCCCGGCAATGATCGCCGGCTCGGATTTCAACTGCGCCGACTTCGGTTTCAACTGGCCGAACGACAAATGCACCATGCTGAAAGTGTCTTCCACGGTCACGCCTTGCGGACCTTCGGCCTGGATGTCGATGTCGGTACGCCCGAGGCAGGGCAGGATCAGGGCGTCGCGGCCAGTGACCAAATGGCTGCGGTTGAGCTTGGTGGCGATGTGCACGGTCAGGTCGAGTTTGCGCATCGCCGCGTGGGTGCGCGGGGTGTCCGGCGTGGCTTGGGCGAAGTTGCCGCCCAGACCGATGAACACCTTGGCTTCGCCGCGTTCCATGGCGCCGATCGCCATCACCGTGTTGTGCCCGTGCATGCGCGGCACGTCGAAGTTGAAGCGTTTTTCCAGCGCGTCCATCAAGTCTTTCGGCGCCAGTTCGTTGATGCCCATGGTGCGGTCGCCCTGCACGTTGCTGTGGCCACGAACCGGCGACAGACCTGCGCCCGGACGGCCGACGTTGCCGCGCAGCAGCTGCAGGTTAATGACTTCCTGGAGGGTCGCCACCGAGTGCACATGTTGGGTCAGGCCCATGGCCCAGCACATGATCACGCTTTTGGCGCGGCCATACATGCGCGCGGCCAGTTCGATGTCATGCAACGGCACGCCGGACTGCTCGAGAATGTGCTCCCAGCTCGTCGCCTCGACTTCAGCCAGATAGCTGTCGAGCCCTGTGGTGTGCTCGGCAATAAACGCATGATCGAACACCGGTTCGCCACCAGTGGCCTGGGCTTCGCGCTCCCACTGCAACAGGAATTTGACCATGCCGCGAATCATCGCCATGTCGCCACCCAGCGCCGGGCGGAAGTAGGCGGTGTTGGTCGCTTCCCAGCCGTTGCTGAGCATTTCGAGCGGGTTTTGCGGGTTCTGGAAACGCTCCAGGCCACGCTCTTTCAGCGGGTTGATACAGACCACTTGTGCGCCGCGCTTTACCGCTTCACGCAGCGGTTCGAGCATGCGCGGGTGGTTGGTACCGGGGTTCTGGCCGATCACAAAAATCGCATCGGCGTGATGCAGGTCCTCGTAGACCACGGTGCCTTTACCGACGCCGAGGGTCTCGATCATGCTCACCGCACTGGCTTCGTGGCACATGTTCGAGCAGTCGGGGAAGTTGTTGGTGCCGAATGCACGAACGAACAATTGATAGAGAAACGCCGCTTCATTGCTGGCACGACCGGAGGTGTAAAACTCGGCCTCGTGCGGCGATTTGAGGTTTTTCAGGTGATCAGCGATCAGCGCGAACGCATCTTCCCAACTGATTTCCACATAGCGGTCGACCCGCGCGTCGTAGCGCATCGGGTGGGTCAGGCGGCCCTGATATTCCAGCCAGTAGTCGCTCTGCTCGGCCAGGCTCGACACCGTGTACTTGTTGAAGAATGCCGGGTCGACCAAACGCCCGGTCGCTTCCCAGTTCACCGCTTTCGCGCCGTTTTCGCAGAACTTCAACATGCTCGCGCCCGGCGCTTCACCCCAGGCGCAACCCGGGCAGTCGAAGCCGCCGTTCTGGTTGGTCTTGAGCATGGCCCGAATGTTTTTCAGGGCGTTTTCACTGCCCAGCCAGCTCTTGGTCAGGCTGATGACAGCGCCCCAACCGGCAGCGGCGCCTTTGTAGGGTTTGTAACGGTCGACTTGTGACATGGGACTCTCCATGACGATGCACACAGGCATAAACCTGATTCGGTTAAACAGCGACGGCCGACTTTCAAGGTTGCAAAGCGGTCGTTGGGTTTGCCGGGGCAAGGATATGAACCGTTACAAAACGTTGTCTAATCGCTATTAATGACCGTCTTATCGAAAGCATCTATCACGGCTAAAAACCCTTTATTTACGGGACTTTGCGAAACTAACGAAGCAACACTCGGCGAAAAATAATTCATCATCGACGGGATCAATCAGCTGTTCATTAACAGTGATTGGACGGCACTTAAAGTTAGCCATAACCTGCGCTGACCAAACTCCTTCAACCGGGGTTTTCATTCCTGCGAGGCTGTCATGTCAGAGCGTGTCTTGATCGATGGTTACAACCGCCGCGTCGACTATCTGCGCATGTCGGTGACCGACCGCTGCGACTTCCGCTGCGTCTATTGCATGGCCGAAGACATGCAGTTTCTGCCACGGCAAAAAATCCTCACGCTGGAAGAGATCTATCAATTGGCACAGAGCTTTGTGGCGCTCGGCACACGCAAGATTCGCCTCACCGGTGGCGAGCCGCTGATCCGTCCGGGCGTAGTCAAGCTGTGCGAGCAGATCGCCGCCCTGCCCGGCCTGCGCGAGTTGTGCATGACCACCAACGGTTCACAACTGGGCAAACTCGCGGCGCCGCTGTTCGACGCCGGGGTCAAGCGCCTGAACATCAGCCTCGACAGCCTCGATCCGCAGCGCTTCAAACAGATGACCCGCACGGGCGATCTGGCGCAGGTGATCAACGGCATCGATGCCGCGCGCAAGGCCGGTTTTACCCGCACTAAACTCAACGTGGTGGTGATGCAGGGCCGTAACGATCAGGAAATCAATGATCTGGTCGGCTTCGCCATTGATCGGCAGCTCGATGTCTCCTTCATCGAGGAAATGCCGCTGGGGATCATCAGCGAACACAGCCGCGCCGAGTCGTTTTTCTCCAGCGCCCAGGTGCGGGAAAGGATTGCCGAGCGCTATACCCTGATTGACTCTGCCGAGTCGACGCAAGGCCCGTCGCGCTACTGGCGGCTGGCCGAAGCGCCGGAGATTCGTCTGGGCTTTATCTCACCGCATAGCCACAACTTTTGCGGCACCTGCAACCGCGTGCGCCTCACCGTCGAAGGGCGCCTGCTACTGTGTTTGGGTAACGAGCATTCGGTGGATCTCAAAGCGGTACTGCGTGCGCACCCGGGGCAACCGCAACGGCTGGAGAAAGCCCTTATCGAGGCGATGAAACTGAAGCCGTATCGACATAATTTCGAAGTGAACGACGATGTTCAGGTCGTGCGCTTCATGAACATGACGGGCGGCTAGACCGCCCCTTCCAAGGGTTATCGGAACCGCACAGCATGATCATCAGACCCAAGGTCAACCAGTTCGCCATTCTCTTCACCCTCAAGGGTTCGATCGCCAAGCGCATTGCTATGCGCACGTTGATGGTCACTCTGCTGGCTTCGGCTATCGTGCTGGTGGAAATCCTCCATCCGAGCAACTTCACCAAGGTCAACGCCACGCCGTTTACCTTGCTCGGTTTGTCGCTGTCGATCTTCATGAATTTTCGCAACAACGCCTGCTATGACCGTTGGTATGAAGCGCGCAAGGCGTGGGGCGAGGTGATCGTGCACATTCGCTCGGTGATTCGTGAAACCCATGTGATTCGTGAATCGGCTGAGCGCATGCCGTTGTTGCTCAATCTGTGCGGCTTCGCCCATGCGTTGAACGCGCGGTTGCGCAAGGAAAGCGAGGCCGATGCGAGCAGCCAATGGATCATGCCGAAACCTGATCCACAGACGCCAGATTACAGTGGGCGCATTCTGCAAACAGTCGGTCAGCAGTGTTCCGATCTGCATCAAAACGGTGAGCTGACTGAGTGGCGCTACATGCTGCTGGCCAATCACCTGACCAGCCTGACCCAGGCGCAAGCGGTGTGCGAGCGGATCAAAAACACGCCCCTGCCGTTTCCTTACACACTGCTGTTGCACCGGACGATTTATCTGTTCTGCATCCTGTTGCCGTTTGCCATGGCGGAGCCGCTGGGCTGGCTGACGCCGCTGTTCACGGCGATTGTCAGCTACACGTTCTTTGGCCTGGATGCGATTGCCGATGAATTGGAAGATCCCTTCGGCCGCGATGAAAACGACCTGCCGACCGATGCGCTGGTACGCACCATCGAACGCGATATCCTCAGCGAACTCGGTGCAGACGTACCGCCGGCGCTGAAGCCGGTGGACTATGTGCTGAGCTGATCCTTAGCTCTCCAGACACCTCAAAACCCTGTGGGAGCGAGCCTGCTCGCGAAGGGGCCCTGTCAGCCAAGATCAATGTTGACTGACACTCCGCCTTCGCGAGCAAGCTCGCTCCCATAGGTTTTGCATTCACACCCGGATATTGATGAGCGCCATAAAGCCATTGTAGGAGTGAGCCTGCTCGCGATGGAGCCGGCCCAGTCAATACCTTCGTCGACTGACCCTCCGTCATAGCGAGCAGGCTCACTCCTACAGGTTTTGCATTCACACCCGGATATTGATTAGCGCCATAAAGCCATTGTGGGAGCGAGCCTGCTCGCGATGGAGCCGGCCCAGTCAATACCTTCGTCGACTGGCCCTCCGTCATCGCGAGCAGGCTCACTCCTACAGGTTTTGCATTCACACCCGAGTATTGATGAGTGCCAAATCCAATGTGGGAGCGAGCTTGCTCGCGAAGAGGCCCTGTCAGCCAACATAGATGTTGACTGACACTCCGCCTTCGCGAGCAAGCTCGCTCCCACAGGGTTTGCGTACACCGCGGATATTGTTGAGCACCACAAAACCATTGTAGGCCTTCGCCTGCTCGCGATAGCGGTTGACCAGCCAACGCAGATGTTGACTGGGCCACCGCCTTCGCGAGCAGGCTCGCTCCCACAGTTTTAATTTGTGTTGTCGGTTTAGAAGAGTTCGTTGAAGGGGATGAAGCGCAGCGGGTCGCCGAGGTTGTGGGTGCTGTTCTCAGGGATTTCCACCAGCCCATCGGCCCAGGTTGCACCGAGCAGGACGCCGGAGCTTTGATTCGGATAAAGCACCGCACGCCCCGCTTCCAGCCTCACCCGCAGGTATTCACGGCGGCTGCCAGCCTTGTGCCAATCGAAGCCCGCGTTAACCGTAAAACTCAGCGGCATGACTTCTTCCACGCCTTGAATGCGCAACAGATACGGCCGCGCCAATAAGCCAAACGTTACCAACGCCGAAGTCGGATTACCCGGCAGACCAATCACCGGCACCGTGCCGAAATGCCCGACCGTCAACGGTTTTCCAGGCTTGATCGCCAGTTTCCACAACAACGGTTTGCCATTGTCGCGCAACACCTGCCCGAGACAATCGGCATCACCGGCAGACACGCCACCGGTAGTCAGAATCAGATCCGCACTCACCTGCAGTTGCTCAAGCTTGAGCCGCGTCTGCGCCGGGCGATCCGGGAGGATGCCGGCGTCGATCACTTCGCAGCCCAGCTCACGCAACCAGTGGCCGAGCAATACGCGGTTGCTGTTGTAGATGCTGCCGGGGCGCAACGGCTGACCCGGCTCGACCAGTTCGTCACCGGTCGACAGCAGCGCCACACGCGGGCGACGCACCACGTGCAGCTGCGCCAGCCCTTGCCCGGCGGCGACTGCCAGTTCGAATGGTCCAAGGCGTTTGCCGGCGCGCAGCAGGATGTCGCCGACGCGATTTTCCTGACCTTGCGCGCGGATGTTCTGCCCCGCCTTCAGCGTCTGCAAGAAGCGCACGCGGCCGTCCTCCAGCACTTCGACGTTCTCCTGCATCTCGACGCAAGTGGCGCCGGGCGGCAGCGGTGCGCCGGTAAAAATCCGTGCGCAGGTGCCGGGCAGCAACGTGTCCGGCGCCAGCCCGGCGTAAACCTTCTGCGATACCTTCAGCGGTTGTCGGTGCAGATCGGCGAGATTGAGCGCGTAACCGTCCATGGCGCTGTTCGGCCATGGCGGCAGGTCGAGTGTCGCCACCAGATCACTGGCCAGCACCCGCCCACGCGCATCGTCGAGCGCCAGCAGTTCGCTGTCGGCCAGACGTTGCTCATTGGCCATGCCGAGCAACTGGTCGAGGGCATCCTCGACCGGCATCAGCGGTGTCTTGCTCATCCGCGTGGCCCGCAGGCTTGCACGGCTTTCAGGTGCGGGACGAAGTTGCACGGGCGATGACGGTTATCCAGTTGTTCGGCAAGAATGCCTTCCCACGCGGTGCGGCACGCACCGGTCGAACCCGGCAGGCAGCACACCAGCGTGCCGTTCGACAGCCCGGCCAGCGCGCGGCTTTGCACGGTGGATGTACCGATATCCAGAATCGAAATCGCCCGGAACAGCTCACCAAAACCATCGATTTGTTTATCGAACAGGCAGGCCACAGCCTCCGGCGTGCTATCGCGACCGGTGAACCCGGTGCCGCCAGTGATCAGCACCACTTGAACGGTGTCGTCGGCAATCCAGTTCGCTACCTGTGCACGGATCTTGTAAAGATCGTCCTTGAGCAAGTTGCGCTCGCTCAAGGTGTGCCCGGCTTCCAGCAATCGACTGACCAGCAATTGGCCCGACGTATCGCTGGCGTAATCGCGGGTATCGCTGACCGTCAGCACAGCAATATTCAGGGGGACAAACAGGGCATCGGCTTTGGCGCTCATGGCAGTTCTCCGGCAGCAGTCAATCAACATTGCCGAGCAGCCTAAGTGCCACTTATGAGTACTGTCTAATCACTCTGGCCAACCACATTATCGACCGGCTCTATCGGTGCTTTTCACGTTGTTCAGGGTCAGTAATACCGGGGCTGATAGAGCCGATCGATAATCCCTTAAATGCTTCCGATTGGACGAACAGCCGTTCAGATGAGATCGTCGCACCCTGCGCTTTTCGTGCGCCTTGCGCATCTGCGTCAATACTCAATCAAAAAATCCTCATCGAGCAGGTGCCATCGTGGACATCAAACAACTCAAGTTCCTGATCGCGCTGGACGAAACCCGACACTTCGGCCAGGCCGCCGCACGCTGCCATATCACCCAGCCGACGTTGTCGATGCGCCTGCGCAATCTCGAAGACGAGCTGGATCTGGTGCTGGTCAACCGTGGCCAGCGCTTTGAAGGTTTCACCCAGGCTGGCGAGCGCGTGCTGGCCTGGGCACGCACCTTGCTGGCAGCTCACGACGGTCTGTTCGCCGAAGCGGCGGCGTGTCGCGGGCAACTGGTCGGTAGCCTGCGTCTGGGTCTGGTGCCGCTGAGCAGCTTCAACCCGGTCAATTACATTCAGGGGTTGTCGGGGACGTATCCGGAGTTGAAGTTCAGCCTGTCGTCGCTCAGTTCCGACGAGATCATCGCCGGGCTGGGCAATAACCAACTGGATTTGGGCGTGTGCTACCTGGACCACGTCAACCCGAACTATTTCGAGTTTTTCGAGATCGGTGAAACCCGTGTCGGTCTGCTCTACGACAACCGCCACTTTCATTTCGAAGGCTCGGAAATGAGCTGGGAAGACGCCGCCGAGCTACCGCTGGGGATGATCACCGCCGGCATGCATTACCGTAAATCCATTGACCTGAGCTTCCGCAGCCGTGGCCTCAGTCCGCAGCCGATCATGGAAAGCGATTCGACCTATCAGCTGTTGCAGGCGATTCACCAAGGCTTCTGCTGCGCGATCATGCCGCTGGACAGTGGCCTGGAAGAGCCGATCGAACACCTGTCGTTCATGCAATTGCCCGATGCCAGTGTGCTGGCGCCGCTGGGCCTGGTGATGCGCAAGACCGAACCGCGTTCGGCGATTGCCGAGAAGTGTTTTGCCGAGGCGCGGAAGTTGTTTGGGGTTGAGGTGACCGCCGAATAATTGATGTCGTATATCAGGCCCTCATCGCGAGCAGGCTCACTCCTACAGGGGAACGCATTCCAAATGTAGGAGTGAGCCTGCTCGCGATAGGGCCTGACCCGACAACACATATTTTGGTTGATCGACCAAAGCAATCACCACATCAGAACAAGCGATTGGACGCACTTTTAACGCCCCCGTAGCCTGAACACTCTTCAGCGCTTCGGGACTTTCAAGATGCTCTGCCACATCGAAACCCTCACAGAATCCACCAGCGAACCTAACGCCCCCGCACCGCAACCGGCGCAGGTGATGTTTCGCGAATACCTGCCCGAAGCCGCCCTCTCCCACGCAGCGCTGGCCTCGGAAATCGCCCTCGCCATCAGCTACAACGGCCTGAGCCAGGCAGTGATGATGGTCTCGCCCGGCAACCTCGAAGACTTCATCCGTGGCTTCAGTTTGAGCAACGCGATCATCGACAGCGTCGACGAGATCTACGACATCCGCCTCACGCATTTCGATCAGGCCTGTCAAGCCGATGTGCAGATTTCCAGCCGCGCGTTTTGGGCCTTGAAGGATCATCGTCGGCAAATGACCGGCACCAGCGGTTGCGGCATCTGTGGCGTTGAAGCACTGGAGCAGGCGCTGCCGCAACTGCAGATCCTGCAACCTTCACCGCTACCGCCGGCCGAGCATTTCAACGGCATCCGCCAACGCATCGAAGCCGCTCAACAACTGGCGCGCAGCAGCGGTGCTCTGCACGCCGCGCTGTACTTCGACGTCGACGGTGAAGCGCTGCTGTGCCGCGAAGACATCGGCCGCCACAACGCCCTCGACAAGCTGATCGGCGCAATGCAGATCGACGCCATCGATGCGGCTGAAGGCTTCGTCGTGGTCACCAGCCGTTGCAGCCTCGAACTGATTCACAAAGCCGTGCGTGCGCGCCTCGGCACCCTCGTCAGTCTTTCGGCACCTACCGCGTTGACCGTGCGTTGGGCGCTCAAGCACCGACTTAATCTGATCCACGTGCCGCACCGCAACGCCCCGCGAATTTACAGCCCGCTCCAGGAGATTTCCGCATGAGCCACACCCTCACCCACCTCGACGATCAGGGCCGCGCCAACATGGTCGACGTCAGCGACAAAGCCGCGACCCGCCGCGAAGCCAGTGCGCAAGCCTGGGTGCAGATGCGCCCGCAAACCCTGCAGATGATTCAGGCCAACGGTCATCCGAAAGGCGATGTCTTCGCCGTGGCGCGGATCGCCGGGATTCAGGCAGCCAAACGCACACATGAACTGATCCCGCTGTGCCATGCGCTGTTGCTCAGTTCGATTCACGTCGAACTCAAGGCCTGCGAACCGGATCGCGTGCAGATCACCAGCACTTGCCGGCTCACCGGCCAGACCGGCGTCGAACTCGAAGCGCTGACCGCCGCCAGCGTTGCTGCGCTGACCATTTACGACATGTGCAAAGCGGTGGATCGGGCGATGGTGATTGGCGACATCCGCCTGCTCAGCAAACAGGGCGGACGCTCCGGGCACTTTCAATGGGAGGACGCGCAATGATCCTGATCAACTACTTCGCCAGCTACCGTGACCGGTTGAATCTGGGCGGTGAAAAAATTCCGCTGACTGATGCATTGGCTTGCGTTGAAGATGTGCGGCAAATGCTCATGCAGCGCGGCGATCTGTGGCGCGAAGTGCTCGGCGCCGGCAACCTGATGTGCGCGGTGAATCAGGAGCTGTGTCAGCCGAGTCAGGCGATTGAAGATTTCGATGAGATCGCGTTTTTCCCGCCAGTGACCGGGGGTTGATCGATGGCTATTCGAGTCCAGTACAAGAGCTTCGATGTCGGTCAGTTGACGGCTGATCTGCACGCGCGCAATCCACGGGTGGGCGCGGTGGTGAATTTCATTGGTTATGTGCGTGATCTGAACATTGGCCAGAGCGTGAGTGAACTGTTTCTTGAGCACTATCCGGGCATGACCGAAAAAGCCCTCGAGCAGATCGCCGAAGGAGCCCGTGAGCGCTGGCCGCTGTTGGGTGTGGAGATTGTGCATCGGGTCGGTGCGTTGTCGGTGTGCGAGCCGATCGTGTTTGTCGGGGTCAGCAGCAAACATCGGCACATGGCGTTTGAAGCCTGCGCGTTCATCATGGACGTGCTCAAGACCCGCGCACCGTTCTGGAAGCGTGAGACTACGCCTGCGGGTTCTCACTGGGTCGAGGGCCGTGAGAGCGATCGGGATGCGGCGTTGCGCTGGAGTCTGGCGCACGCCTGAAAAGCAAAAGCCCCTCACCCTAGCCCTCTCCCAAAGGGAGAGGGGACTGATTGGGGGATATTGCAGAAGTACGCCGACGTGAAGCAGTTGCGGTGAATCCGTAATCCATCGGATCTTTGCGGTTGATTGATAACGCCAGACACCTCGGTAGGCCCGTCTCCCTCAGGCGTCTAGCTGATGACCCAATCCATAATTGACTCGATCTTTCAGGTCGATGGATGACGCCAGACACCTCGGTCAGCCCCTTCGGCTGATCGCCAAAACCCATAATCGACTCGATCTTTCAGGTCGATGGATAACGCTAGACACCTCGGTCGGCCCCCTCTCCCTCTGGGAGAGGGCTGGGGTGAGGGTTGAAAGTCTGATTAGATAGCCACTCCGCCAGGATTCAACACCGGAGTAACGCTTGAGCACAGCGCCGAACAACCTGCCCCGCCCCGATCCCATCACCCTGCGCCAGGCCTGGCGCTTCTGGCTGAAACTTGGCTGCATCGGTTTCGGCGGGCCGGCCGGGCAGATCGCGATCATGCATCAGGAGTTGGTCGAACGTCGGCGCTGGATCTCCGAAAAACGTTTCCTGCACGCACTCAACTACTGCATGTTGCTGCCCGGCCCCGAGGCACAGCAACTGGCGACTTACATCGGCTGGCTGCTGCATCGCACCTGGGGCGGTGTCATCGCCGGTGCGCTGTTTGTGCTGCCGTCGTTGTTCATTCTGATCGCGTTGTCCTGGCTGTACATTGCCTTCGGTGACGTGCCGGCAGTGGCCGGGGTGTTTTACGGGATCAAACCGGCCATCACCGCGATTGTCCTGCACGCCGCGCATCGCATCGGCTCGCGTGCCTTGAAGAATGCCTGGCTGTGGGCGATTGCCGGGGCGTCGTTCGTGGCGATTTTCGCCTTCAATGTGCCCTTTCCCTTGATCGTCCTCGGGGCCGCGTTGATCGGCTATCTGGGCGGACGATTCGCCCCTCGGCGGTTCAGCAACGCAGGTGCGCATAACAGCGAGAAATCCTTCGGCCCAGCGTTGATCGACGACGATACGCCGGCCCCCGAACACGCTCGCTTCAGACTGCCGAAGCTGCTGCGTCTAGGGTTGATCGGCGCAGTGCTCTGGTGTTTGCCGATGGCGTTATTGGCGGCATTGTTCGGCTGGGACGGCACGTTCACGCAAATGGCCTGGTTCTTCACCAAAGCCGCGCTGCTCACGTTTGGCGGCGCCTACGCGGTGCTGCCTTACGTTTATCAGGGTGCCGTCGAGCATTACGGCTGGTTGACGCCAATGCAGATGATCGACGGCCTCGCGCTCGGCGAAACCACCCCGGGCCCGCTGATCATGGTGGTGGCGTTTGTCGGTTTCGTCGGTGCCTATGTGCAACCGGCGTTCGGCCCCGAACATGCCTTTGCCGCCGGGGCGCTGGCGGCAACGCTGGTGACCTGGTTCACCTTCCTGCCCTCGTTTCTGTTCATCCTCGCCGGCGGGCCGTTGGTGGAATCGACGCACAACGAACTGAAATTCACCGCACCGCTGACGGCAATCACCGCCGCCGTGGTCGGGGTGATTGTGAATCTGGCGTGTTTTTTCGCTTATCACGTGTTCTGGCCGAATGGCTTTAACGGGGCGACAGATGTTTTTTCAGTGGCGCTGGCCGTTGCGGCGGCATTGGCCTTGTTCGTTTTCAAACGCGGTGTAATCAGCGTGTTGATCGTTTGCGCCCTCGCCGGGCTGGGCTTTCACCTGATGCGCTGAAGCGTGGCCCGCGAATCTCCCGTTTACACGCCCGGGAATTCCCCCTTACTATCCGGGCACACCGGTCGGCGGGTCAGCCCGCCACCGACGTTTTCCGCCAACGGAAACACGCGTTATGAGTACGTCACCACAACAAGCAGAATCGTTGAACGTCTCTACCCTGCGCGCCCTCTCCCACAGGGGCGGCGTATGAATCGTATCGTCAATCTCCCCATGGCCCTGCGCCGTTCCAAGCTGCGTCACTCCGCACGCCCGCCGGATATCGCCCGGTCTGTCTGATCGCGCCTGTTAAAAACCGCGACAGTCCCCTACTTCTTGATATCCCTGCCAGGACACCCACGCCTTTTTGCCGCGTCGTGTCCGGCCCGAATCTGCGCGCCTGTGCGGCGCCATCGTGAGTGATTGATTATGAAATTCGCAGCCATCGAAGACGCACGCCTGTTCCTTGATCAGAACCCCGATATCGACATGATCGAGTTGTTCATCCTCGACGCCAACGGCGTGCCGCGCGGCAAGCTGTTACACCGCGAAGAACTGCTCGCCGTGTACCAAAGCGGTCGACCGCTACCAAGCACCATCCTCGGTCTGACCGTGCAGGGTGAAGACGTCGAGAACTCCGGTCTGGTCTGGGACGTCGGCGATATCGACTGCCGCGCCTATCCGCTGGAAGGCAGTCTGGTGCGCCTGCCATGGCGGCAGATTCCGACCGCCGCCGTGCAGGTCAGCATGCACCCGACCGAGGGCATGCCGGCGAGCATCGCCGACCCACGCCACCTGCTGATCAAGGTCATCGACGGCCTCAAAGCCGAGGGTTATCACCCGGTGATGGCCTGCGAACTGGAGTTCTATCTGCTCGACGCCAAGCGCGATCACAACGGCCGTCCGCAACCGGCGCTGGACGCTGACGGTGGTCGACCGCGACACACCCAGGTTTATGGTTTGCGTGAGCTGGAACAGATCGAACCATTCCTCGCCGACCTCTACAGCGCCTGCAAACTGCACGGCATTCCAGCGCGCACGGCGATCTCCGAGTACGCGCCGGGCCAGGTAGAAATCACCCTTGAACACGGCGATGCGCTGGAGGCGATGGACCAGGCCGTGCGCTACAAACGTCTGGTCAAAGCCATCGCCCACAAGCACGGCATGCAGGCGACCTTCATGGCCAAGCCGTTCGATGATCTGGCCGGTACCGGGATGCACATGCACGTGAGTCTGGCCGATGGCGCGGGACACAATCTGTTTGCCTCCGAAGACCCGACCGGCACGCCGCTGCTGCGCACGGCGATTGGCGGCATGCTCGCCTCGCTACTCGATTCGTTGCTGCTGTTCTGCCCGAACGCCAACTCCTACCGGCGCTTTCAGGCCAATAGCTACGCCCCATTGGCGCCAACCTGGGGCGTCGACAACCGCACCGTGAGCCTGCGCGTACCGGGCGGCCCGGCCAACACCCGGCACATCGAACACCGCATCTGCGGCGCCGATGCCAACCCGTATCTGGCAGCGGCGGCGATCCTTGCCGGGATTCATCGTGGCATTCGTGAAGACCTTGATCCGGGCGCGCCGGTTGAAGGCAATGGCTATGCGCAGGCGAAGGAGTTGCTGCCGACGGATTGGCTGACGTCGCTGCAGGCGCTGGAGAATTCGGTGTGGGCACGGGATGCCTTGGGGCAGGAGTTTCTCGGGGTGTATCTGGCGGTGAAGCGTGCCGAGTATCGGCAGTTCATGGCCGAGGTGGGTGAGCAGGATTGGCGCTGGTATCTCACCGAGGCCTGAAGACTCACCACTACCCCCTGTAGGAGTGAGCCTGCTCGCGATGAGGCCATGTCAGTCAAATCATCTGTGAATGACACACTGCTATCGCGAGCAGGCTCACTCCTACAGGGACCGCGTACAACCTAAGAATTTGTGTGGACACTGACATGACCGAACGCTGCAATTCCTACTACACCGCCACCCTTAACCAAGACACCAACTACCCGCTCCTGCAAGGCCGGCACAAAGTCGACGTGGTGATCATCGGCGGCGGTTTCACCGGCGTCGCCACCGCCGTCGAACTCGCCGAAAAAGGCCTGAAAGTCGCCATCGTCGAGAGCCACAAGATCGGCTGGGGCGCCACCGGGCGCAATGGCGGCCAAGTCACCGGCAGCCTTTCCGGCGACGGTGCGATGCGCAAACAGATGCGTTCGAAACTCGGCGACGACGTCGATGATTTCATCTGGCACCTGCGCTGGCGCGGGCACGAAATCATCCAGCAACGCGTCGAGAAATACGCCATTCAGTGCGACCTCAAACACGGCCACTTGCACGCCGCGTACAAGCCCAGCCACATGACTGATTTGCGCAAGGATTATGAAGAAGCAGTGCGCCGTGGATTAGGCGATGAGGTCAGTCTGCTCGACCGCAGTCAGGTGCGTGACCTGCTGCAAAGCGAGCTCTACCACGGCGCGATCAAGAACACCCGCAACATGCATCTGCACCCGCTCAACCTGTGTATCGGTGAAGCGCGGGCGGCGGAAAGTCTCGGTGCGTTGATCTTTGAAAACAGCGAAGTGCTGGAGATCATTCACGGCGCTACACCCGGTGTGCGCACGGCTCACGGGCAGATCGACGCCAATCAGGTGATGCTTGCCGGCGATGTCTATCACAAGCTCGAGCCCGGTCAGCTCAAGGGCAAGATTTTCCCGGCGATGGGCGGCATCGTTACAACCGCGCCCCTCGGCGATCTGGCGAAACAGATCAACCCCGAAGACCTCGCGGTGTACGACTGCCGCTTCGTCCTCGACTACTACCGCCTCACCGCCGACGGCCGCCTGTTGTTTGGTGGCGGCGCCAATTACAGCGGCAAGGATTCACGGGACATCGCCGCCGAGCTTCGCCCGTGCATCGAGCAAACCTTCCCGGCGCTCAAAGGCGTACAGATCGATTACCAGTGGAGCTGCGCGATGGGCATCGTCATCAACCGCATCCCGCAACTGGGCAAGCTCTCGGACAACGTCTGGTATTGCCAGGGCTACTCGGGGCACGGCATCGCGACCACGCACATCATGGGCGAAATCATGAGCCGCGCGATCACCGGGCAAATGGAACAGTTCGATACGTTTGCCCAGTGCCAGCACATTCGTGTGCCGATGGGGGATTTGCTCGGCAATCCATTGTTGGCGGCGGGGATGTGGTATTACCAGATGCTCGAAAAGTTGCGGTGATTGCACTGGCCCTATCGCGAGCAGGCTCACTCCTACATTTTGGAATACGATCACCTGTAGGAGCGAGCCTGCTCGCGATGAGGCCATCAGCCCCACCACAAAACCTCAATCCGGCAACTGCTCCACCACAATCCCTAACCGCCGATAATCCTCGACACTCCCCGAAGCCACATGCCGTTCGGTAATCAGCGTATGCAGGCGCGAACACGGCGCCACCACAAACGGCTCCACTGCCCCGAGCTTGTCCGCCGAAGTCACTGCAATCACCCGCGCCGCGCCCTCCAGCATCGCCTGCTTCACCGGCACTTCGTCGAAATGCAGCGAGGTAATCCCCACGTCCGGATGAATCGCACACACGCCAGTAATCGCCAGATCCGCCCTGATCCCGGCCAGCAGCCGCAGCGCCTCATGCCCACCCGCTGCCATCGTTCGCGGGTTCAACTGGCCGCCGGCGAGAATCACCTTCACAGCCTTGAATTCGGACAAGGCAATCGCCGTCATCGGTGAAGCCGTCACCGCCGTGATGCATATATCGGCACGCAACGAGCGCGCCACCTGCAAGGTGGTCGAGCCGGAATCGAACAGCACAATCTGCCCGTCCTCAATCTCCTGCGCCGCCCGTTGCGCCAGACGAATCTTCACCTCATCCGTCTCGTCCAGCCGCGTGAAGTAATCCTTGCCGGAGTCCTTCGGTCGCGGTAACGCCCCGCCGTGCACGCGTTGCACCAGCCCGGCGTTGTCCAGCTCGGCGAGATCGCGGCGGATGGTGTCCTCGGACACCGCAAAGTGCTGGCTCAACTCGGAGGCCATGACCCTGCCGTCGCGTTCAAGGAGCAAAAGAATTTTCTGTCGACGCAGGGACGGCAGTTCAGCCGCGGAATGATCGTGCATGGTTATGCCTGTTTATGCTTGTAATTGCAGGTTTCGCGAGAGTAGCGAAAGGCTTCAGCAAACACAAACTGGTGGGGTATCAATCGTTTCGATCATTGGAATCGACAAGGCGAATTTTTTCCTTGCTTTCAACCAGTTCAGAATGGCCGCACTTCTAAAAGGCTCAGGATGAACACCTCATGAATCTCAATTTTGCGTTTGCGTGCATGATCGTCGTGTCATTTGCGATTGCCTTGGGCCACGCCTGACAGCGCCTCAGACCGACGTCAGCAGATGCTCGCGCAGCCACTTGTGCGCCGGATCGCGGTGCGACCGTTCACCCCAGAACATCGCCATTTCGTAACCGGGCACTTCCAGCGGCGCGTCGACCACTTGCAACGCCGGGTTGCCGCGCACCAGGCGTGACGGCAGCATCGCCACCAGATCGGTGCCGGCCAACACCGACATCGCCATCAGAAAGTGCGGCACCGACAACACCACTTTTCTCATCAGCCCGACATCAGCCAACGCCCGGTCGGTCACCCCGAAAAAGCCCCCGCCTTCGCGCGACACCATCACGTGCTCCAGCGCGCAGAACTGTTCGCGGCTGGGCGCATGCATCAAACCTGAATGCCCGACTCGTCCCGCCAGCACGTAACGCTCGGTGAACAGCGGTCGCCGATGCAACTCCGGCGGCGCGTCTTCGCTGATGTGCAGCGCCAGATCGAACACGCCCTGCTCGGCCTGTTTGACCAAATGCGCCGGTGTCAGATCGATCACCGCCAGACGCGTGCCCGGCGCCTGTTCGCGCAGACTGCTCAGCGCCGGCAACACCACCGTCGACTCGCCGTAGTCGGTCGCGGCGATTTTCCAGGTGTGCGTCGCCAGCGCCGGGGCGAACGCACTGGCCGGCGCCACCGCTCTCTCCAACGCCTCCAGCGCCTCGCGCAACGGCTCACGCAACTCATCGGCGCGCGCCGTCGGGCGCATGCCGCGCGGCCCAGGCAACAACAGCGGATCGCCAAAGATGTCGCGCAGTTTGGCCAGATGCACGCTCACCGAAGGCTGCGACAGGTTCAGCCGCTGCGCCGCACGGGTGACGTTGTGCTCCGACAGCAACACATCGAGGGTCAGCAGCAGGTTGATATCCAGTCGTCTCAAATTATTCATGGCTATACCAGACATATCAGACATTCATTTCCAATATACCGGGTGAGCGCCGATCCTGCAGTCACTCAGCTAACGGAGCTTCAACATGAACGTGCTACTGGTTTACGCCCATCCAGAACGGACTTCCCTCAACGGCTCGCTGCGCGACTTCAGTGTCCAGCGCCTGCAAGCCGCCGGCCACACCGTGCAGGTCTCCGACCTCTACGCAATGAACTGGAAAGCCACCCTCGACGCCGACGACGCCCCGCAGCGCGATGCGACGAAACCGTTCCATGCCTCGCTCGACTCGAAAGTCGCCTACGCCGAAGGCACCCAGGCTGCCGACATCGCCCGTGAGCAGGAGAAATTGTTGTGGGCCGATGCGCTGATTCTGCAGTTTCCACTCTGGTGGTTCACCATGCCGGCGATTCTCAAAGGTTGGGTTGATCGCGTGTACGCCTACGGTTTTGCCTACGGCGTCGGCGAGCATTCCGACAGTCGTTGGGGCGAGCGTTATGGCGAAGGGAAAATGAAAGGCAAACGGGCGATGTTGATGGTCACCACTGGCGGCTGGGAATCGCACTACGCACCGCGTGGGATTAACGGGCCGATGGATGATTTGCTGTTTCCGATTCAGCACGGGATTTTGTATTACCCAGGTTTTGAAGTAGTGCCACCGTTTGTGGTGTATCGGACCAGTCGGATGGATGCGGCGCGGTATGCCGAGACTAGCGAGGAATTAGGGCGGCGGTTGGATGAGTTGTGGAGTGCACGGCCGATTGGGTTTCGGCAGCAGAATGCCGGCGAGTACGAAATTCCTGCTTTGACCTTGAAGGATGAGGTTGCACCGGGGCAGGAAGGCTTCGACGCACACATCCGCTAGCGCCGCATCGACCACGTAGAGCAAAAGCCCCTCACCCTAACCCTCTCCCAGAGGGAGAGGGGACTGACCGAGTTGTGCTTTCGAGTTACACCGACCTGATATCTCGAATTGAACTCAGCTTTTGAAAGGCACCGAGATCGGCTCCCTTCCCCCTCACCCTCTCCCAGAGGGAGAGGGGACTGACCGAGTTGTGCTTTCGAGCTACGCCGACCTGATATCTCGAGCTGAACTCAGCTTTTGAAAGGCACCGAGATCGGCTCCCTTCCCCCTCGCCCCCCTGGGGGAGAGGGCTGGGGTGAGGGGGATGGATCTAACTGACACACCGCAACACATTGGCATCAGCTCGAGTCATGTTTCCTCGCGCGCCCGCCGCACCTGAACCAACAACGCCGGGGCAAAATGCAGCAACACCATCCGGCTCAAATGATGAGTCAGGATAAACACCACATTCAGCCCACCACCAAACGCGACAATCGCAATCGTCTCAATCGCACCTGGCATGTACGCCAGCCACAGCGACAGCGGATCACTGCCCAACCAGCGTGCTGCGACTTCAGCAAATACTGCGGCAACCACGATCATCAAACCGACCGAGACCAACGCCGTGCGGCCGTGACGCCCCAGCTCCGCGACACCCAGCCCCTGAAAACGTGAACCGATCCGCACGCCGAGAATCAGCGCCGCCAGATTCAGGCTCCAGTCCGGCATATGAAAACCGTGCAGCCATCCCGCTTTCACAAACACCGCCGTGATGATGATCGCGGTGAGCATGAACGGCGCCGGTACGCCGATCACCAGCAGCAAGCGTCCGAGCAGTACACTCAGCGCAATCACCGAACACGCGGTCAGCGCCATGCCCGTCGTCAAAGGATCGCCGTCGGCAACCGCGATGGCCGCTTGGCCGGGAATCAGGAAACTCACCAGCACGGTAATCAGCAGCAAGCGCATCAGGTGCACGATGATGACCTTACTCGATGCCTTTTCCGATTCAAGCAAATCAAACACCGCCGCCAGCGCACCGGGATAAACCGCCAACAGCGCATCGGTGCGATTCCAGCCCGCGCCGCGTGTCAGCCACCATCCGGCCAATGCGATCTGCACTGCCAGGCAAATCAGCAACACGCCGAGGCTTGGCAACATTGTCGAGGCCGTCTCGCTGTCCCACGCTTCGAACATCAGCCCGGTGGCGATGCCCAGCGTGACCTGGATGTAGCCCAGTCCATAGGGGGTTGCCGGGGCGATACCGGTTTTACTGGCAAACAATGCGGTCACGACGATCGAACCCAGCAGCAGGCCATGGGGTACGCCTTCGAACTGCAACAGTGCGCCGAAACCAGCCGCAATCAACAAACACAGAATAGATTTCATCAATCCTCCATCGACTTGAAAGTGTGACTTACGTCGTCTGAACCAATGAGTCAGGATGTACTTTCATGGCGCGTGATCGATGGTTTCTTCGGGGTTTGCGCAACCAGTATTCTGCGGGTGTGCTGTTCCTGTGACTGAACCAGCTTCTCGCCCTTGATAATCTTCAGGCATTCAAGCAACGAGCTGACACCAAAGAAACCCGCGACCGGCACGGTGATACCCATCCAAAAGGCGAATTTCGGTTCAAGCCCCATTGGCTGGATCAGCAGGAGTGGAGACATCGCAATAGCGGACCACACGATATACAGGGTGAAACTCCAGGCTTTTCTCCAGATCCTGGAAAAACGCTTTCTATACTTCGGGCGGAAATCAATCCTGTGGCGCTCAACATCAAGCTCAACGTACTTTCTGGAAAGCACGTAGTCCCTGAGGTTTCTGGCCGGATTAACGAGGGAAATCAGATACGCGACATCGGCGGGATTGATCGTCGAAGTACCCGCGATAGCCAGGTAGCCGCGCTCCCTGACCAAAAGAGGTAAATCAGGATTTTGCTCAATATCCTTCAACACCTCTTTAGCGACCCGGTACTCCTCCGCAAGCCGGCTCTTGCCCATAAACGATAATTCGCGAATCACCTTTGTGGCAGCAGCGACGACTCCGATTACCGTCAGTAGCTGAACGATCGTTGCAAACTCCATCCTTGGTTCCTCCCTCTGTGCCTTGCATGGCAGTAAATCGATCGGGAAATGACCTGAGCGGGCAATCCCCTGTTAACCGCGCAACCGTCCAATTGCCCGGCGGTATTTTTCGACCCGTTCCAGATCCTCCCAGCTCGGCGAGGCAATCCGCGACAGGTCGCTGTTCTCTTCCAGATCCGCCAGCTTCACCACCCGACCGATCGGGTTCTGTGCGGCGCGGTCGACGAAATCCTCGTAGGACTCGCCCGGCACTTTGCTCACCGACTCAATCGCCATCAGCACCTCTTCGCTGAAACCTTCCTTGCGCAAGTCATCGAGGCTGACACCGCAATCCTCAACCACATCGTGCAGCACGGCGACGATGCGTTCTTCCAGCGTGGTCATGCGCAACATAACCTTCAGCGGATGCAGAATGTACGGCGCACCGCCCTTGTCGACCTGCCCGGCGTGGGCCGTGGCGGCGATGGCGATAGCGCGTTCGAGTGTCTGAGTCATGAGAGTCTCCGAAGGTTAAACGCCGTAGCGGCCGCCGACGTGGATGTTGCGTTTGAGCCAGTTGCCGATTGCCTTCAGCCGTCCGACTGGTTTGGCTGGCCCGGAATGACGCTGAAGAATCAACGACACGATGGTGATTTGGTCAGCTTGCGGATCGGCATCGATTATCTCAGCGACCCAGGCGCAATCAGCCTTTTTCAGATGCTCGCGCCAATCGCCGGGCCAGGCGTCCAGCTCATCCAGCGCCAACCACCGGGCACCGCCCTGCTCGGCATGCCCGCCACCTATTGACTGTTCGAAACACAAAGGCGTGGCCGGCCGGGACAGGTCGATGCTGAAAACGTAAACGTCGTGGGTTTTATGTTGCGGCGTGGGAGCGTTGTTGCGGCTACCGATGACCATCATGGCGATGTTCCAATCCTTGGGCGCTGAATGTTTCCGATTGTTTCGCAGTGTACGCGACGGGAGCAAATCAAAAACCCGATGGAACCTCCCTCCTCCACAGAATCTCGAATCTGTATCAGCGCCAAATCACCGATCAGACACGGCGCCATTGGAGAGGAAACCCCGATGAACATTCGCTTCCTGTTTCTGATCGCCAGCTTCGCCGTCATCCCCACGTGCGTCATGGCCGAAGGCTGCGACGTCCAGACCCAATCCTCCAGCGCCTCGGTGCCAGCGGTAGAAACCCACAGTTGCTATGAATACGAAGGCATGCCGGTCAACTCAATCGACTGGTCGTGCAGCAACGAAAGCAAAGACATGCTCAGCAGCACTAAAACCAAGGTCGAACACTGCGCCGACCACTATCAGGCCAGGTGTATCGCCACGATCACTCAGGAATCCCTGGCCAACCCGCACTCCACCAGCAAGGACAAGAACGCCAAAGCGCTGAACATCCCCAACAACGCCCAAGTGACCACGTATTACTACGATGTGGAGCATTTGGCGCAGGCGCGGATTGATTGTGAGAATGGTGGCGGGCATTGGAAAACGAAGTAAACGACTGATATCCATGCTTGCGACAGACAAAGAAAAGCCCGGCTCAAAAGGACCGGGCTTTTTAGTGCGCGTTATCCATTAACCACCACCGTTACCACCACTGCTGCTACCGGACGGTTGACCCGCAGGGCTAGGCTTGGAGGCAGAAGGCACCGGCCCATTGTCGGTCTTGCCACCATCACCACCCTTAGGCAGCGAATTGGCATCTGGATCGGCATTTGTTGCAGGGGAAGCCGGCTCACGCGTCTGGCTGGTGCCATCGTTTGCCGTTGGGGTGGACGTCTCGCCGGCTGCGATCGCGTACAGCGAACTGCCGGACAGCAACGCCGCGAGGGTGAACACCGCGATTTTATGGTTCAACATGGTGGCTCTTCCTTTGCGTGGGGAGTTACAGCATTGGAAGAGCGTCGGGCGTGAAGGTGCGGAGTATCGGACGAAAGGTTGGTCGGCCAGGCTGTCACGCCATGAGAAGCAGATCGCCTCGACGCTTTGAAGCGACACATAGAGAGCGCAATTCATGCGCCGCTTAATTTTTCCAGCTTCCTTTACCTTTCATCACCTTACAAATCAGACTTTTATAACTACTACACCACTGCAACCATTTGCCGCGGTTACGTCCTCCGGATAAAGCACGACCAGCATTAACAGCTGAAAAAATGGTGTCTTCTTATAGCTCCACTCTATGGTTACAGTTTTAAAAATCCTCATGATCAACAGCATACCTACAGAAGGTTGCATCGGCGCAAACTGAAGTGCTCGATACTTTAGATATATCTTCGGCGACAATACAAATATTGCAACCAGCCTACAGACAAGCAGAGCTGCGCGAGTCAAACCTCCTGAGTCAGGCTTGTGCCACAATGTGATCGAGGCATAGACGTCCGTAAGTGCTTGGGAACCTGCCGGCGGCGGAGTACCTTCGGCCAGAAGCCAGGAGTCCATCACCAACACAAGATCAGAGCGCCCCCTGATAACTCGTTTTATGGCGTTTCGCACGTATACGTATGACATTTCTTTCGGTTTAATATTACCATTGAGATGGAGGTAATACTTCCGTACATCACTAGTTGTCAGCGATGTAAACTTACCGAGAGGTATATGAAAGCACTGGTTGGCAGTGGCAAAAAAAAGCAGCGACCCAGTCAAAACTCCCGCTGCACACACCGCCGTCCCATTCAATAAAAAGACAGTTGTACACCAATCAAATTCGCCGGATCCCAGCGACACGGCATAACGCACACCCACCAACAACCAGCTCCAGACAGACGTTGCACTTAAAATACAAATAGAACCCCAAACCCACCGGCGCCCGGCGAAACGTACCAACAACAAAAAAAAATTATGGCTGACAAGAAAATTCAGATCAGCCCCTGCACGTTTCAGCGCAACTACAGCACCTACGTAACTTATATAAATCGCCGCCACTATCCCACTCAGGACCAAGAACACGGACCAAACCTGTGTAAAATCTGGAAACTGCTCACATGCAAACATCCAGCAAACCTCCGACATCAAAAAATATTATTTTTAAAGATAAGAGCCATACAAAAGACAATTACGAAATGGCTACCAAACAAACTAAAACAAACCTGTTTCACTTTAATGCGCCTTCAGAAAAGGAAAGCGGACCGGTGCCAGGATAGCGTTAATTTATTAATGTCTGGACGCCCTTTTTTGCGGGCCTTCATGACGACCATTGCAGCATTTTTCAGGAGATTGCAGCCTTCCACATACTCGGGGGTGAGGAGGCTGTATGAGCAGAACGGCTAAAGATGAACAACGCGGTATAGGTGACTCGATGCCTGCGTAGCACAATAGATCGTCCTTCAAAAATTGGTCAGAAACTCTATCATATACACCACGCAGCCATCAAATTGACATCATCCACTTCAGATGACAGGTAACTCAATGCGGATCAAAAATTCGCCGGCGTATTCGCACTAATAATCTCAGCCTCATCCGCCCCAATATTCCGAAACTTATGCGGCAGCGTCGTCGGAAAATAATACCCATCCCCCGCATTCAACACACTCACCGATCCATCCACGGTCAACTCCACCGTGCCCCGCGTCACCAGCCCGCACTCCTCGCCCTCAGCATGCACAATCGGCTCTTCCCCCGAACTCGCGCCCGGTGCGTATTGCTCACGCAGTAAACGCATCTGGCGGCTTGGCACAGAGGCGCCGATCAGCAGCAGGCGCAGGCCGTGGCGGCCGAGGTCGGGTTGTTCGTTGGCGCGGAAGACGTATTGGTGTTCGCGCGGGGGTTGGTCGAAGGTGAAGAAGTCGGCCAGGGACATCGGTATGCCTTCGAGCAGCTTTTTCAGGGAGCTGACGGAGGGGCTGACGCGATTCTGTTCGATCAGGGAGATGGTGGCATTGGTCACGCCGCTACGCCGGGCCAGCTCGCGCTGGGAGAGTTTGTAGCTTTCGCGTACTAGTTTGAGTCGAGAACCCGTATCCATGACTGCCTTATGTGAGAAGTACTTAGGCTCTGCGCGAAAACTGCCTGCGCGACGATCATCCTGCGTTAAAAACAGGCTCGGAATGCTCATGTAGGGCCCTACACTCCGCTTCCTCGCCTGTTTTTGCCTTGCCTGATCGCCGCTCGGCGGTTCTCGCGCAGACCCACGGGTAATGGGGGTGGGTGGCGGGTGCCGCGCGAGGGGCGCGGATCACGTTGCTCCCGTGTCCCGGAACCGTGAAAGGCGGCTATTAAATCACGTTTGCCGGTGTTGCTCAGCAGGTTCGATGGACGGTGCGGCAAAAGTCCTTCTTGCCTTGGTAATACGGACCTGTAGGAGTGAGCCTGCTCGCGATTCGGTGGCACATTCAACATTATTTTTGACTGGATGGCCGCCTTCGCGAGCAAGCTCGCTTCCACAGGGTTTGTGGTGTTTCTGTGGGAGGGATGGTGGCTGGGCTGGCCTCATCGCGAGCAGGCGAAGGCCTACAATTTGATCTTTGGTGTTTCAGTCGGATTGATGTTGCCTTTGCTGGCCTCTTCGCTGGCAGGCCAGCTCCCACAGTTGGACATCTGGGTGTCAGTGACATCGGTGGTGTTGCTGAAGCATTAAAAAACCGGCGGGGTCTTGGGCCGCCGCCGGGGAGGTAACCTAGAGGCCGAAACGGTCGCGTAGCGAGTAGTAGACGGCGCCGAGGGCGGTTAGCGGAGCCGAGAACGTGCGGCCGCCGAGCATTGGCATGTGCGGCAAGGAGGCGAAAGCATCGAAGCGTTCGGCGTCGCCGCGGATCATTTCCGAGATCAGTTTGCCAGCCAGGTGCGAGCAGGTGACGCCGTGGCCGCTGTAGCCTTGCATGTAGTAGGCGTTTTTTTCGATACGGCCGAATTGCGGCATGCGTGACATGGTCAGCAGGAAGTTGCCGGTCCAGCGGTAGTCGATCTTGACGTTTTTGAGCTGCGGGAAGGTCTTGAGGATCTTCGGGCGGATCAGCTGTTCGATGTCGTCCGGTTCGCGCGCGCCGTAGACCACGCCGCCGCCGTAGAGCAGACGGTTGTCGGCGGTGAGGCGGTAATAATCCAACAGATAGTTGCAGTCTTCGACGCAGTAGTTGTTGGTGATCAGGCTGCGCGCCTGCTTCTCGGTCAACGGTTCGGTGACGACGATTTGCGAACCGCACGGCATGCTTTTCGCGGTCACGCGGTTATCCAGGCCTTGTGGGAGGTAGGCGTTACCGGCGATCAACAGGTACTTGGCGCGGACCTGGCCTTTGGCGGTGCGCACGACGTTAGGCTCGCCATATTTGATTTCCACGGCTGCAGATTGCTCGTAGATCTTGCCACCCAAACGCGTGATCGCAGCCGCCTCACCGAGCGCCAGGTTCAACGGGTGAACGTGGCCGCCCTGCATGTCGAGCAGACCACCGACGTAAGCATCGGAGCCGACTTCACGACGAATGTCAGCCGCGTCGAGCATCTTCAGATTGCGGTTGCCGTAACGCTCCCAGCCGCGTTTCTGCTCAGCCAGACCGTTGAGTTGTTTCTTGTTCATCGCTGCGAAGATGCCGCCCGGGCGGTAGTCGCATTGGATGTCGTATTGCTTGATGCGCGAACGGATGATGTCGGCGCCTTCGAAGATCATGCTGCCGAGGATTTCCGCCGTCTTGTCACCGTAGCGCTCTTCGATCACATCGACGTCGCGGCTGTAGGAGTTGACCAGTTGACCGCCATTGCGACCGCTGGCGCCGTAGCCGACTTTCGCCGCTTCCAGCACCGTCACTTTGTAGCCGGCTTCAGTCAGAAACAGCGCCGAAGACAGGCCGGTGTAGCCGGCGCCGATAATGCAGACATCGCACTCGACCGACTCCTCGAGAACCGGGAAGTCGATGACTTCGTTGCGAGTGGCGGCGTAGTAGCTGTTTACGTGTTGCTGTTTCATACGTTTCTCCGAGGGCCGCCAGTAAACGGCGGCCACCGCTGTAATAGAGTCAGAGCTTGATCCAGGTCGCTTTCAGCTCGGTGTACTTGTCGAACGCGTGCAGCGATTTATCACGACCGTTGCCCGACTGTTTGAAGCCACCGAACGGTGCGGTCATATCGCCGCCGTCGTACTGGTTGACCCAGACGCTGCCGGCACGCAGGCCACGAGCAAAGGTGTGCGCCTTGCTGAGGTTGCTGGTCCACACGCCGGCGGCGAGGCCGAAGATGCTGTCGTTGGCGATCTGCAGCGCTTCTTCAGCGGTGTCGAAGGTGATCAGCGACAGCACCGGGCCGAAGATTTCTTCCTGGGCGATGGTCATTGCGTTGGTCACGCCGTCGAACAACGCCGGTTGCACATAGAGGCCGCCGGTTTCTTCGAGGGTACGCTGGCCGCCGGCGATCAGCTCGGCGCCCTGCTCGCGACCGATGCTGATGTAGCGCAGCACGTTGTCGAGTTGACGCTGATCGACCACGGCACCGACGGTGGTGGCTGGATCGAGGGCGTGACCCGGTTTCCACGCTTGCAGCGCTTCCACCAACAGCGGAATGAACTGCTCGCGGATCGAACGCTCGACCAGCAAGCGCGAACCGGCGGTGCACACTTCGCCCTGGTTGAAGGCAATGGCGCCGGCCGCCGCTTGTGCTGCCGCGCGCAAGTCCGGTGCGTCGGAAAACACTACGTTCGGGCTCTTGCCCCCGGCTTCGAGCCAGACACGTTTCATGTTGCTTTGGCCTGCATAAATCATCAGTTGCTTGGCAATCGCCGTGGAGCCGGTGAAGGCCAGCACGTCGACGTCCATGTGCAACGCCAACGCCTTGCCGACGGTGTGGCCGAAGCCTGGCAGAACGTTGAATACGCCTTTCGGAATGCCGGCATCCAGTGCGAGCTGGGCGATGCGGATCGCCGTCAGCGGCGATTTTTCTGAAGGTTTCAGAATGAACGAGTTGCCCGCTGCCAGCGCCGGGGCGAATTTCCAGCTGGCCATGATCAACGGGAAGTTCCACGGCACGATGGCCGCGACCACGCCGGATGGCTCGCGGGTGACGAGGCCGAGTTGGTCGTGCGGTGTGGCGGCGACTTCGTCGTAGATCTTGTCGATGGCTTCGGCGCTCCAGCGGATCGCGTTGGCGGTCGCCGGGATGTCGATGCTCATCGAA
>Ga0213823_1000194_pt1 | contig 63479 bp, 62 predicted proteins | sample MC6MC0907MG_FD_179887 | JGI IMG/M metagenome (GOLD analysis project Ga0213823, IMG submission 179887) | Enriched soil aggregate microbial communities from Iowa State University, Ames, United States - MC6-MC0907-MG | ecosystem: Environmental > Terrestrial > Soil > Unclassified | place: USA: Iowa...
TCACTGCATTTCTGCCAAGTCCTGCATCATGTAATTCAATCAAGTCTGGGTGCTTTTCAAAATATGGAAGCGTTAACAATTTATCTTTTAGTCGAAAGGCAAATTTATTTTCACCCTCCGTTAATGTACGGCTTTCCCAGCTCACAAGTTCACATAATAGGGCACGTAGTTTTTCGGGTGTATCCCACATAAAAGTATTCATGATTTTTTCTCCTTTTATAGAAATGTTTTTTATTTTCAAGATGATATAAATAGATAATTAGTAGAGAAATACATATTTTTACCGTTATATATTTTTCACTATATGAAATTAAATCTACATAGTGGAATATAAATTCATCGTAAATGCAAAACAACAAATTGTCAATTTGAATTTTTATGAATACTCGTAATTTTCTGCGCTAATTGAGTGGAACTATGTATATATTTCATGTAGCATCTATTTATATGCATAAAAATTAGTTAAAATAAAATGAAACTACATTTAAAAGCAGGGCTACATGTAAAAAATTGAAGGTACATAAAAATTTGATAATTTGCATGAATTTTAATTTCATAATGATCCTAGTTAAAGCTAAATGGATCTATAAAAACCTTAAGATAGTGATTATATGGGGAAATGAAAGGGAGTAATTGTAATGATTCAATCAATCGAAAGAGCAATGTTAGTTATAAATATACTGGCGAAGCATCCGAAGCGTTTTTTTACTGTGCAAGAAATTTTTAATGAAACAGACTTGCCTACTAGCACAATATACAGATTATTATATACATTAGAAAGTTTTGATTTAGTAGAGAGAAATGAGAATAAAAAAGAATTTCGATTGGGGTATACATGGCTGCAACTTGGCATGAAAATGTATCATGAGACGGATATTAGAGAAAAAGCGCATCCTCTATTAGAAAACCTTGCATATAATGTTCGAGAAACAATCTATTTAAGTATTGCTAAACAGTTTGCATCTATTATTATTGATCGAATTGATAGTCCTAAAAATGTCCGTATTATTGATATGATTGGTGAAAAAATTCCATATCCTATAGGAGCTCCAAATAAAGTATTACTTGCGTTTTCTAAAAGCGATGTACAGCAACAATTTTTCCAACAACTTGAGGAGCCTGAGAAAGAAAAATTGGTAGAGAGCCTCAATGATGTAAGAGAAAAAGGCTTTGCCATAAGCGTTGGAGAAAAAACAAAGGGGACAGTATCCATAGCAGCACCTATATTTGATTCAAATAAACAAACAATTGCAGCCATTAGTGCAGAGTGCTTTGAATATGATACAGATGCTGAAAAATTAGAAAGTATAACACAGGAAGTCCTTAAAACTGCACAGCAGCTATCCTTTGAATTAGGGTATATATAAAATTGCTTATTTCGATAAAAAACCATCTAGTGTCAGTAATTAGTAGACATTAGATGGTTAATTTTTATATGAAAAGTGAGATTACTGTTGCTTGCTACTTATCAACCTTTTATAATAGTGGCTTTTCGAAGGTTTTATATTTAGCCATAGTAGAATGACAGCTACAAATGCCATCATAAAGGATGCACTAATGACAACTGAGCGTATAGTAATCCATTCAGCGAAAATCCCAAAAATAGTAGTAAAAATAATAATAAAAAGTGCTTCAAAAAATCCATAAATACTTCCTATACGACCCATGCTCTCAGAGGGAATATTATTTTGATAAAATGTATAAAATCCTGTATTCGCAAAGGCAGTTGCAAAGGATAATACAAAGCAACCTATAGCAGCTATAAGAAAGGAAAAGGATGAGGTAAATATTAAATAGCCCAGTGCTGTTACGAGAGACCCCATACCTATTAACCAAGAAGTTGGTATTTTTTCAACAATAACAGAGTTGGTTAGCGAGCCAAATAAAACACCTACCCCTGCGATACTGACTAAAATCCCATATTCTCCTTCGGATAAAGCTAATATCTGTGTTGCAAAGGCAGCCTCCAAAGAATCAGTAGCTGTCATCAAGATGATGATAGCACTAAACAACAAATAGACTACCATAACATAGGAATTTTTTAAGCTAAAGCGTATGACCATTTGCCAATCCAGAAGCAATACTCGAAAAAGGGATGCTTTTTCTGTACGATTAATAAATTTTTCAAGGGCTTCAATGTTCGGCATTTTGAACGTTATACAGGCTGATAGAAATAAAGCAATCGCGTTTAAATATATGGCCATATAGGGTGTTCCGACTGTGAACAAGAAACCTGCGATTGCTGGTCCAGTTAGAAATGCACCAGAGTCGAGTAAGCTGCGTAATGCATTAAAACGTTTCCTTTGTTCGACAGGAATTAACTTAGTGATATAAGTCATAGATGTCGGCTGATACATAGAGCTAGCTACTGTAATGAGAAAAACAAGGACATACATCCACAAGAGGCTAGAAAAGCAGGGGAGTATGACAATGAGTATAGATTGAACCAAATTTAGAAAAATCATTAGCTTTTTCTTATTAAAACGATCGATTAGGCTTCCTGACCAAAAATTAGTGAACAAGGAAGAGATCGCTCTTACAATATACAATCCAGAGACAGCCAGAGCAGATTCTGTGAGGTTTAACACAATTAAATTTAAGGCGATAAAATAAATCCATTCGCCAACACTTGAAACACCAATACTACATAATAGGATGGCAGGATAACGCCAGCTTTCTAAAGCTTTTCTCATATAAATTCCTCCTTAAGCAAAGTGACGATTTGCAAAATAAAAAACCCCACCTCCAAGACGATTAGTCTTAGGGACGAGGTTGTAGAATTTATATACTCACGTGGTGCCACCCTAGTTCACTATTATGTCACCATAATAGCCTTTTCAGTACGGCATAGAGCCTATGCTTATACTGTAACTCTATAACGGGAGTTCCCGTCGCACCATCATTCAAACAAAATCCAATGCGCTACTCCGAGGCTTGTTTCAATAATTCGTTCTTACTCGTTTTCAGCAATCCGAGCTCTCTGGGAAGAACAGCCTTATTTACTCTTCTCTTCAATGTATTTTTGCTAGTGTAGCATATGTACACGATTTTGGTAAATAGTACTATAAAAATATTACTAATTATTTTGTAGGAAGATTTTTAATTGTGTTATCAGCGATTGGCAGTGCTGTATGGATAAAACAGCATTCAAAGGAATTTCAAGTGAATGATTAAGGTCCTCAAAAACAGCAAGCTGAAGGGTAGCAAGTTGCGCTAGCTTCTCCTGTGAATAATGAGGGTCCGCTGTACCAATTGCCAAAAATGCATGTTTGTCTAATAGATTTGTCATTGTATGTTGAAGAGAAAGTAATGGGGTGAAAAGTACATAACGAGCAGGAATAGAAGGAGTCTGCTGCATATAATAATCGACAATAGGCATAGTACCTAAAGATTTTCCTAGATAAACGACTTCTCTATAAGGCTTTGATTGCAAGCTATTTTCTACAATAGGGTTGGCAACACGATAGACCATTTTTGATATGGCTTGGGAGTCCTGTTCGAATTGCTGTTGCTCAAATGTATAATTGATTTGGACGACATCATAGCCAAGTTCTAACAGTAATGCCGTAGAATAATAAAGTATAGGTTTATCATAGGTATAGCCCGTGCCAGAGAGCATAAAACATACCTTATCGCTTGTTCCATCAAAAAAATTGTAGGATATACCATTGTACATGGCGTGCTTAGGTTTGATTTTCATGAATATTCCTCCATCATTTCTATATATAGTATATAATTTTACCATAGCAAGGAGGGAGAAATTTATGAAGGCTATTATTATCAATGAATTTGGTACATCGGATGTTTTAACTTTTATTGATTGTCCAAAACCGACTATTTCTGAGGGTGAAGTCTTAATAAGGACAACCCATACAAGCGTAAATTTTGCAGATATTAAAAATCGCACAGGTAATAAAGCTAAAGCAAATTTTCCGATGGTTCTTGGTTTAGATGTTGCAGGGGTAATTGAAGAAGTTTTTAATGATAGCAGTGGTTTTCAAAAGGGTGACCAAGTTATCGCATTCCCGAAAAACGGTGCTTATGCAGAATTTGTAGTAGCAAAGGAACAACTAGTTTTTAAAATTCCTAGTGGGGTACCAATCGAGAAGGTAGCAGCTGTACCGACAGTTTTATTTTTATCATATATGTTAACACATCAAATAGCGGCCATTGGTCAGCAGGATGCCGTCTTAATTCATGCTGCTTCTGGTGGGGTAGGGACAATGCTTGTCCAAATGGCCAAAAGGCTCGGAGCTAAACAGATTATAGGTACGGTGAGTAATTTAGAAAAAGCCCCAATTGTTTATCAGCTTGGTGCGGATCATGTACTTACATATGATCAATTTAGTACAAATGTCAATGAACTTACAAAGGGTCAGGGTGTTGATATTGTGTACGATTCTATTGCAGGAGCTATCACCGAGGAGAGTTTAACTTGTTTAGCGCCTTATGGCACGCTTGTCCAATTCGGGAATAGTGGAGGAAGAGCAGGAAATATAAAAACAGCAGATTTACACAATAGCTGCCGCAATATAAAAGGATTTAGCTTAGGTACGACAAGAGCTTTGAAGCCAGAACTGTTACAACAGGTGGCGCAGGATATTTTCTCTTTAGTAAACGAAGACAGTTTTCAGGTGCCAATTGCTAAAATATTTGCCTTAGAGGAAATGAAAAAGGCTCATGAATTTATGGAAAGTCGTCAGCACCAAGGAAAAATACTTATTAAAATATAAAGCACAAAAAAGATGACACCCATATTTGGAGTGTCATCTTTTGTCGATCAACAATCTAGTTCAGTAAGTTTTTCATAAATACGTCTTTTACGATAAAGCATAATACCAGTTTCGGCTACATCCTGAATCATGCCTTTATTAGCATAGGCTCCAAAAACCATCCCTGCGATAGGGATCATTTGAAACAGCTTTTTCCAGCCTAGCTGATCACGGTATGTGTAAAATACCTCCTGCCATCCTTGAAGCTGAGAAATCATGTTATCTGAAGCCTTTTTTGAGCTATTCATAGTAGAAAGTTCCTGTAAGATTGCTTCTTTACCAACAATATCAGCAGAGGTAAATTGTAGACATTTTACAATAAAAATACGTTCCATTTTATCGTTCGGATCATAGCCATGAATAATTGCTATTTCTTGCAAAGTTTTTAGTGCAGTCCCTAAAATCATTGGAATATCAATAGCTAAAGTAAAGATGCCTCCAAAGCCAGTAGAGGCTCCTTGTACAGTAGCAAATTTCACACGTTCATTTTGTAATTTGTCACTGAGGGAGATCATGTCCTCTAAAGGAATCTGACCAATATCAGATATAGTTATAATATGCTGAGTGGAAGAATGGTCACGAATTTTTTGTATCATGGCTTTTTCATTGATTAAATACTTTCCACCGGACTGAATATAATTGCCTAGTTCATCTACCAATAAAGCAATTTTATTTTGGAGAAAGGCAGGTGTCATTTTATCTAATAATTTAAATGGTATTCTCCCTAATTTCTCCCAAAACCATAAATCTTTTTGATCTTTTTCCCACACTTGAATCTCTTGTAAATGCTGCTCTAATAACTCTCGATTCTCCATTATTGTCTTATCCCCTTATGTGTCCATTTAACTTTAAATACGAAAAAAACTATATAAAGTTTCGCTTTATTTAAATGAGATTTCGACAAACTAATGAATCACATGCTATTGCCAAACGGACGCAAGGAGTGCAATTCCTTCATTTATTTGCTGAAGTGTCAGTCCACCATACCCTATAATGATCATGGTTTCATTTGTTCCATTCTGATAGGAGGTAGAGCATGGATAGACTTGAACCCCTACCTCTTGAGCAAGCTGGATCGCTCTACTCTCGGTGAGATGTTGTGGTAGCTTGATGACTATATGAAGTCCGGATTTTTCACCGATTACTTGAAATTCATTTGAAAAATGTGAAGAGATGGCGGTCAATAATGCTTGTTGTTTTTTACGATAGATTGTTCGCATTTTTGCCAAATGCTTATCGAATAGACCTTGTGCAAGAAAGTCTGCTAAGACAAGTTGGTCTACTTTGGAGACAACCGATTTTTGCTCAGAATGAAAAGTCATAAACGGCACTACTAAAGACTTTGGAAGGATCATATAACTAATGCGTAAGGATGGAAGCAATGTTTTTGAAAATGTTCCGAAATAAATGACACGCTGAAGCTGATCCATTTTTGCTAAAGACGGGATTGGTAGCCCCTTATAACGAAATTCGGAATCATAATCATCTTCAATAATAAGCCCCGCGTTCGAGTTAGCCCATTGTAACAATGCCACTCTTCTTTCTATGGTCATAATCATGCCTAATGGAAATTGATGAGCAGGTGTTGTGTATAACATGTGAATTGGTGTTGCAGGGAGTGTAACCCCTGAATAGTCCACAGGAATCGCCTCTGTGGACAATCCACATTGCTGTAAAACGGCACGCACTCTTTTAAATCCTGGCTCCTCTAACCCAACGCGTATCGCAGACCCAAGAAAATGACAAAGAGCCTGAAGCTGGCTTTGTGTACCACTGTATATAAATACCTGTGAAGCATCACAGCTAACCCCACGAGAACGCTCTACATAGCGGGCAATCTCTGTGCGTAAAGTTGTCTCTCCCTCCCAAGGGCTTGTTGATAAGTTGTTACTATTAAAATGCTTTTTTATAAGCTTGTGCCAAGCAGCATAGGGAAAAGCCTCGTTATCCACATGTCCATTTGTAAAATCAAATTGTATATTGTTAGGGATATTGTTACTTGGAACAGATACATGCCGGGGTACTTGCTGTAGCCAATCAAATTCAAAGGGCGCAATAAAATAACCAGAACGCTCTCTACTATAAATATAGCCTTCTGCAAGTAACTGCTCATAGGCTTCCTTTATGGTGTGTACACTCACATTCAATGTTAGGGCGAGAGCTCGTTTAGAAGGCAGTTGTTCATGAGCAAGTAATTTTTTAGTAATAATCTTATGCTTTATTTCTTCATAGATTTGAATGTATTTCGCTAGATTGCCTGTAAATATAATGGAGAGCTCCAGATAATTTCCTCCTCCTCTGGTATGGTTGATTTTTTAGTAATTGGTTATATATATCATATCAATTTTACCGTTAAATAAGTAAAAAGGAGTGAAGTGTAATGGAATTTATAACATTAGAAAATGAAGTGGTTAAACTAAAGCCTTTAGAATTGAGCGATTTACCAGGAATTTTAGAGACAGGAAGTTATCCAGAAATTTGGTCACATATGTCCACAACCATAGAAAAAAAGGAAGATGTGAATAAATTTGTGGAAAACGCATTAAAGGCAAAAAACGAAAAAACAGAATTTCCATTTGTGATTGTGGATAAACAATCAGGGGACATTATCGGGTCTACACGTTTTATGGATATTGATGACAAGCATCAGCGATTAGAAATTGGCTATACATGGCTAACACCCGCATACTGGCGTACAGCTATTAATACTAATTGTAAGTATTTGCTATTACGATACTCTTTTGAGCATCTTCATTTACAACGTGTACAAATAAAAACGGATCATGAAAATATTCGTTCTCAAAAGGCAATTGAGCGAATTGGTGCTACAAAAGAGGGAATATTGCGTAACCATATGATTCGCAAAGATGGGACAACTAGGCATACCGTTATGTATAGCATTACAATAGAAGAATGGCCACAGGTGAAAAAGCATTTAGAAAGTCTATTAGTGCAATTGGGATGTTAATAGGTATAAAAAGGGATTTATATAACCCGTAAAACCCTTTTTTCTTATAAAAAGTGTCAAAAAATAAAGGGGAGGGTAGAGTAGAGTACCGAAAAATTGAAAGAGGGTAATCTACTTGAAACCTAAATACACGTTAAGACAAATTTATGGTGATAATGCTGTGTATACACCAAGAACACCGTATAGCGATAATCCGTGGATGATGGATGATTCTCATAAGCTAGATGCTTTAACCTCAAGAGAAGTTGCTATTGCTGATATCCCCGTGCTAGTACATCGAGCAACACAAACAGAAAAGGCGCAAGAGCTTCATCAATTAGCAGGATTACCATGGGTAGAACAGCCTTATAGTTATGAGACTCAAGAGGAATATCTGGCACAGATCCAAACATGGTGTAAGGAAGGGAAGACCATTGTTTGTCAATATATACACGACCTGGAGCATATGGATCGTCAATGTTATTGGATGGATGCGGAGAAATTTAATGAGTTGAATACAAAAGCTTATATTGATCATTTAATCGATAGTAAATATGTGCCAAGTCGTCTAAATGTGGAGACGTATAGACTTTCAGATGCCATTAAAAATTGGCAGCCCCCTGTAGTATTAAAGCCTGGTGATGATTCGCCAACCTCGGGAGGATATGGCGTTACCATTTGTCATAATAAAGATGAATTGACGGAAGGTTTACGACAATTTCGCATGACAGGAACTGAAAGTATAATTATTGAGGAGCTTTTACAGACAAAGGACAACTATAGCTGTCAATTTGTTTACTCAGAGGAGCTAGGGATTCAATACTTAGGAGCTTCCCAGCAAATTACGGATGATAACGGCATTTACGAAGGGAATATCATTGTAGATAAAGTACCCGAAAAAGTAATTGAAGTAGGAAAGCATATTATGGAACGTGGCGTTGAGGAAGGCTTTGTCGGTGTGGCAGGCTTTGATTTAATTGTCACGGAAGCTGGTGATGTTCAAGCAATAGACTTAAATTTCCGCCAAAATGGTTCAACCTCAATGCTGATGTTTCATGATGCTTTAGGAAAGCCCATCAATAAATTTAGCTCCTATTCATCACAAAGCCCACAACAGAATGATCATTTCTATCAAACAATTAAGAAATATATAGAAAAGGGTATGTTATTTCCTTTATCTTTCTATGATGGAGATTATTTTGAGGAGTCTGTCCCTTCTAGATTTGTGGGTGTATGGTATGCAGATACGTTAGAGGAAATTGAAAAACGGGAGAAGGAATTATTACCTGAAGAAAAGAATGGTCTTTAATCGACCATTCTTTTTTTATAGATAATTGCTGCGAAAATCCAAGAAAGAAGAGACCATACAATTATCGTAATCATAGGAATGAGAACATCTGCCATAGAATACTTATCTTCTAACGCCTCTGCTAAAAGTAATAACTGTGAGCTTGGTAGCCATTCAGCTAATTTTAAGATTGGGTATGCCGAAGATAGAGCTAAGGCCAGAGGTCCAAATGAGAAGATAACCATTACAGGCAACACAATAATAGATGCTTCCATAATAGATTTAGCAAATAAACCGCATATTGTACCTAGAGCAATATAAAACACAGCAGAAAGCAATAATGCAATTGCTAAGATAAAAAGGTTTGCAGGTTCGTAGCCAACTAGAAAAATAGCCATTGTTACAGATACAATTGTAACAATTAGAACAAACAGGCTTTTACCAATTAAAATATCTCCAAGTGAGGCAGGGGAGAGCATAAGACTGCGAAGAGTGTTTTTTTCCTTTTCTTCTGCAATTAAACTACATTGTACGTAAGTAGTCACTATGGAAAATGTCATGTTAATTGGTAGAAAATACATGCTAATAGTATTTGCACCTAATCGATTATATAAAAACGCCATTATAAGTGGTAGTAATACCATAGTTGATACGGCATAGTTCCGTGAGAATTCCTTATAATCCTTCATCAATATAGCTTGAATACGTGTCATTGAGATATTCATACTAAATCACTCCCTGTTATTTGCATAAAAATGTCACCTAGTGTTGGCTCGTTTGTATAGATGCGTGTAACTTGATCGGATTGCATCCATTGATATAACTTCTCTGCATCTTGAGAACCATTCTCTATAATTTCCTGTTCACCATTTTTAAGCTCTACTGTAATAGTGTCAGAGCCAAATTCTTTTTTTAGATCTTTTGGAGTGCCGATTGCTCGGATCTTCCCTTTATGCAGGAAAGCAACACGATCACAAAGTATTTCTGCTTCGCTCATATCGTGTGTTGTTAAAAAAATTGTTGTACCCATAGCATTTAATTTTCGTAAGCCATTATATATATGTTGTGTATTTACTGGGTCCAAAGCAGAAGTAGGCTCATCTAAAAATAATAATTCGGGCTTGTGCATAATTGCACGAGCAAGTGTAACACGTTGAATCATTCCTTTGGAAAGCTGACTGATCTTTTTCTTACGTTCTGCATATAAATTGACAAAGTCCAAAGCTTCTTTTACAGCAGATTGAGATAGCTGATATAAATTACTATAAAGTATTAAATTTTCTTCAATTGATAGTCTAGTATACAAGCCACTATTATCTGTTAAAATACCAAAACGTTTACGATTTTGACTTTGCTTCATTTCAGATGCATGCTGCCCAAATAATAGAACATTACCAGCCGATTTATCTGTTTGTGCGGTTAATATTTTAATTGTAGTAGTTTTACCAGAACCACTTGGGCCAAGAAAGCCGAATATTTCCCCTTTTTTAATGGTAAAGGAAACATCCTGTAATGCTGTTTCATTATTAAAAATTTTTTTCAAATGTTGCACATCAATCACTGCGTTCATGTGTAACCTCCTGTTTGTTGTTGATGTCTACACTATAAACAACAAGGGTAAGGCTCACAGTAAAAATCATGTGAATGGCAGAAAAAGGACCTTTAATGGAATATTATTAAAGGTGACAGGAGTCGATTATTTCCTGGGAAATCTACTAAATTCCGAGTATTTCCTTTAAAGTTGCCAATTTATTTTTCGACAGTGGAACAACTGTCTTTTCTGTACTGTTGAGTGCTAAGCTATAGCTATTGCGTGTCCAAGTAATAATCTCTCGAACCTTTTGTAGGTTCACAATATAAGAACGATGGCTTCTAAAAAAGCCGAATGGTGTCAATTTTTGCTCTAACTCATTTAGCGATAGAGTACATGGATAAGCTTCACCTGCTACATAAATAGATACTTCTCCTTCAACACTTTCAATATAATCAATTTCGGGTGGATTAAATAAAATAATCTTTTCATTTTTCTTTGTTGGGATTTTATCTAGTCGAATTGGTGCATCTTCAAGAGGCTTTGGAGCTTGCTCAAGGCTACCCTCTTTTACGTCTAAAGTATGTAAGTCTGCCCCATCTAATCGATGTATAGTTGTACTTGCAACCATTAAGTCTTCTAGATTATTTGATAACAAAATGATAATTTTATGCTCTTTTGCGAGATTTTTTAATAACTGTTGGATAGTTTGCTTTGAAAATTCATCTATATTTTGAAAGGGTTCTTCTAAAATTTGAATAGATGCCGGATGTAGGTACATATTCAATAGTTTTAATCGCTGTTTTTCACTATTAGAAAGCTTACTAATTCTATTGTTTTTTTGTTCAGTAAGTTTAAAAAGCTTCAATATGTTCTCTGTTTCATTAGTTGGGCGGTTAAAAAGCTTTAAAATGAACTGGATATACTCGCGCGCTGTGAGTCGCTCATATAACGAGCTTTCACGAAAAGAAGTATACGTATCATCTCGTTTCATAAACCATTGCATTAATGTATGTATTTTGGAAACATCTGTATAGATGCCTATAATCGTGCCAGGTTGTAGAGAAAGATGGAAGCTTGGATAAATAACATTGCCTGCTTCAATATATGGATCAACCTGAATATCAATATTTTGTTCCACGTTTATTCCTCCTATAGCTTGCTAGCTTGTAAAAAGTATTGAATGTCGTTGAGTGCTTGCGAGTGGCTCAACTGACAGTAGTTTGAGTTAGAGGCATCCATAAAGCCATGTAAGCCTTGAAATTGTTTGATTTGAACATTCGGTATGTTTACAAGAGTATCCTTCAATGATTGAATATCAAAACTATCTTCATGGCTAGGTAAAACAACCAAAGTTGGACAAGATGGAATGTTATCAAGGTATTGGCGGATCCGTGAGCCATATACACAAATGACACGGTGTAGGGGGAGTGTAGTTAATCTCCATGCTAAAGTTGCACCTACACTATATCCAATTAATATTACCTCGTTGTAGTTTTCACAAGCCTCCAATATTTTTGGTGAAAGCAACTCAAGAGGAGCATCAAAGCCAACTGTCTGTAAGAAAAAGTCATAGGCTTGTTTTTCCTGGTCATATGGAAAGGAAAGCCCTTCTGGATAAAGTGAAATAAGGGAAACGGCAGTGTCCTCATCGCTGTATATTTGTATTTGTTCTTCAATAAAATGATTAACTCCATAGATTTCATGTAATATAAAAATTTTTCTTTTCATTGTGCCCTCGATCTTTTTTCCAATAGTGTATCAAAAAGTAAGTAAAACGTATAATCTGCTTTTAGAATGAATAGTGCAAAAGCATAATGATGAAAATTTTTATGGACAAATACATAAATTTAATATCATGATTTGTTATAATTTTATTTGATAATGATTATCATTATCGTATAATGGAGTTAAGGAGGATTTTCCAAAGCAATATTTACATTTAGACATTTACGATTGAGCTGTTATGCAGTATGAGCTAGTCCAATTGTTGAGATAGTAATGACCAAATGAAAGGTGTGTTAGGAATTGTTAGTACAAGAATTGTATGATGTAACCATTATTGGTGGTGGGCCAGCGGGTTTATATTCAAGCTTTTATTGTGGTTTACGTGAAATGAAAACCAAGCTAATTGAATCACAACCACAGCTAGGCGGTAAAATTCATGTTTATCCAGAGAAAATGATTTGGGATGTGGGAGGTGTAACGCCTATTTCAGGGGGGCAACTAATTAAACAATTAGTTGAGCAAGCCTTAACCTTTAATCCTTCTATTTATACAAATGAAAAAGTGCTGTCCATTGCTAAAAATGAAGATGGTATATTTGTCATCGCAGCAGAGTCAGGGAATATTCATTATTCCAAAACAGTTATCGTTGCTATTGGTGGTGGCATCCTAAATCCTCAAAAAATTGAAATTGAGGGGGCTGAACGCTTTGAAGTATCTAATTTAAATTACACAATTAAATCCTATGAAAAATTTAAAGATAAGGCAGTTATTATTTCTGGTGGTGGTAACACAGCGGTAGACTGGGCATTAGAATTAACGGAGGTAGCATCCAAGGTCTATTTAACTTATCGAAAAGATACATTGTCTGCACATGAGGCTCAAATTACAGAGCTTGCAAATAGTTCGATCGAATGCCATTTCAATTCTGAAATTACTAAGCTGATTGCAGACGATCAAGCAGGAATGATTAAAGCTATTGCTTTAACAAATCATGAGACTGGGACTGTAACAGAAATTCCTATTGATGAAGTTGTTATTAGTCATGGGTATGTGCGTGATAAAGAATTGTTAGATAATAGTCCATTAGCCATTGAGCGCAAAAATGATTATTTTATCGCTGGTACGATTAATAGTGAATCATCGATCCCAGGCCTTTATGCTGCGGGTGATATTTTGAGCCATGATGGTAAAATTCATTTAATTGCAGCAGCCTTTCATGATGCACTTCATGCAGTGAATAGTGCGAAGAAGTATATTCAACCTGATGCTTCTGAGGGAGGTATTGTTTCTTCACATAATGACATTTTCAAACAACGTAATCGTAAGCTATTACAGGAAAGTTTAAAATAATCAATTTTAGGAGCACTAATATATTGTTGGTGTTCCTTTCTTTTTGTCTTGATGTATATTTTAGAAGAAATACTTCTGATGGACTATCAATATAAAAAAGAAAACATAACGCTGATTATGGAGTATATATAAGAAAATTATACAGAGAATATGATTGTCATGGATATCGCGAAACATTTTAATAAAGAGTCTATCTATTAGAGAAAAAAATGTTCGTCAACTCAAAAAATCTAAAATGTACCTGAGAAACTCTCATTTATCATTAAAGAATTTGCTGAAAAATCTCCAAAACAATTCCGTAAATATATGAATTAACAAATACCTAATGAAAAAATAACTTTCATTAGGTGTTTTTCATCTAGAAATAACATAGCTTTTCCTTTTTTGGACACCCTAAACTAGAAAAAATGACATGGGGTGATGATCATGAAAATAGAAAGGTCGTCCGAGTGGGAAGAGGGCTTTATCGATCGATTAAATCATCTTGAAAAATGGGATAGCTGGACATTGTACAAGATGAACTATGATATTGTGAAAATGAAACTAATTCCTGATTTTACAGGATTGCAGGCTACAAAGTACTTACCTAATTTACAACCTTTGAAACACCAGTTAGAAGCAGCTGAAACAGTTATTGAACGTATGAATGGGAAAGCTATTTTAGCTGATGAGGTGGGGCTAGGTAAAACAATAGAAGCGGGCTTAATCTTAAAGGAATACCTTATTCGAGGTCTTGTGAAAAGAGCATTAATTTTAGCACCTGCTTCTTTAATTAATCAGTGGATTGAAGAGTTAAATATAAAATTTCATATTCCTGCCGTCGCATATAAAAAAAATTGCCCGATAGAGCGCTATGATGTCCTTATTATGAGCATGGATACGGCAAAAAAGAGTCCACATAGAGAGCGCATTTATGAGCAGGATTATGACATGATAATTATTGATGAGGCACATAAATTAAAAAATAATAAAACACAAATTTACGAGTTTGTACAAGGCTTAAAGAAAAAATTCTGCTTATTATTAACTGCCACACCTATTCAAAATGATATCTTTGAATTGTATTATTTAATCTCCTTATTAAAGCCTGGGCATCTTGGTAACTATGATGCCTTCCAATCGGCTTTCTCTGCTAGCAAGCATGATTTAGAACATGATGATTATTTAAAAGAGTTGGTTAATCAGGTAATGGTAAGAAATCGTAGGGAAGATACGGGGATTGATTGGACAAATCGTCGTGTTCAAATTGTACCGATTACATTTACGGACGAAGAAAGAGAAGTTTACGAAATGCTTGGCAACCTTCAAAACACAGGGTCATTTTCATTAATTACGTTGCAAAAAGAAATGTGTAGTAGCAAGGAAGCTACGGCATTAACATTAACGAATATGCTAGATGATCATGTACAACCACAAGAAATAGAAGCAATTATTACTAAATTAATGACCTTGGAAGTGAATTCAAAGGCGGAAAAGACTTTGGAAATTGTTAAACAAGCAAATGACAAGGTTATTATTTTTACAGAATATCGTGCTACGCAAATTTATTTGCAATGGTACTTACATTCTAATGGCATATCAAGTGTGCTATTTAATGGTAAGTTTAATAAAAGTAAACGAGATTATATGAAGCACCTATTTAAAGAAAGAGCACAGGTGCTCATCGCTACCGAGGCAGGTGGAGAGGGGATAAATCTTCAATTTTGTCATCATGTAATCAACTATGATCTACCTTGGAATCCAATGAAGCTAGAGCAACGTATTGGTCGTGTCCATCGTTTGGGACAGGAGCATGATGTCCATATTTATAATCTTGCCATTGAACATACAATTGAAGAGAAAATCTTGGAATTGCTTCATACAAAAATTGATGTGTTCGAGAAGGTGGTTGGCGATTTAGATGCCATTTTAACAAACTTTAAAGAATCTGTATAAGGTAGGGAGGTGCAGCTATGTATCCACAGCAAGTTCACCACTATTTAAAGGAATTTTTTATGGAGAATGACTGTGCAATTTTAGGAGAAGAGAATCATTATCTAACCGTTCAATTAACGATAGACATAGATAAAAGAATTATGAATAGGCCATTTTATTGGCAATATGTTGAAGCAACGAATAGCGAACCAAATCCAGCGCAAGTAACCTTTATTACAAATCAAACAGCAATGGCTGGTAATTTATTTGGGGAAGCTATTCATTACGGCTCTCCACGTTTAAATCAGATATTTTTAGCTACAAGGGAACTAGGAGCTTATGTTCAGTTGTTTGAAAAAGTGGATCGTGATATGGGGCAGGTTATTTTAACACCCTGGTTAGGTGTTAACTTTAAAGTTTCGTATTGCTGTGATCGTACAAAAGAAATGCTTTACTCATTTGGCATTAATTTATTGACGGGCGTCATCAAGGAGGGTTTTCATGAAAGGATTTGTTCTTCGGACTTTAACATAGAACCTGAAGAAAATGTATTTCATGTGCAATATATTATTAAGCCTGCCAGAGCACTGGAAAGATTGAAAGCTACAATTGAGTCAATTATTGAGCAGGATGACCATTCCTGGGCAACGGAAGCACAAAAACGATGGCAACGTGATCAACGTGTATTGGATTATTTTTATGAGGATATAGAGGATAAACCAGAGTGTTATGAAATTGAAAAAAAAGCATTAGAGGAGCAATATGATGCAAAAATTAAAATAGAAGTCATTAATGGGGGATTATTTTATCTCTTTTAAATGAGGAGCTGTCTGACAAAAAGACAGCTCTTTTTCTGCTTTAATGATCTTCAACCATGCTTTGAAGCTGAGCCAATTTATTATCCCAAAATAAATGAAAGTATTGGAGCCAATCTTCAATCTCCTTTAAACGCTCCCTATGCAACGTATAGATTTTTTCACGACCTTTTTTTTGAGCAGAGATTAGCTCCGCCTGTTCCAATATTTTTAAATGCTTTACAACAGCCGTTCGACTAATCGTAAAATGCACGGAAATATTGGAAATAGGTCTGTCACTTGCTGCAAGGAGCTGTAAAACACTTCTTCTTGTGGGATCAGCAATTGCTTGAAAAACATCATACTTTATGGCTGCTTCAGTCATTAGAATTCAGCAGCCTCTTTTAATTTATGATTAATAATCATTGTCCATCCGTTATCCATATTAGTACGTACGGCTTCAGTAGCAGTGTTTGCTTTAGGAATAATATGTGAAGCTTCCTTCCAGCCACCATGTGTTAAAGTAAATTCAGTATGCTCGCCTACTTCTTTTAACTCAAAAGTTACGAACCAGCCATCTTGATCCCAAGCAAATCGTAGAAAGTGCGGTGCATCTACACGTTCTACTTTACAGGGTGATGGGCCGAACGGTGATTGAATAGTGAATTCGTATCCTTCGATAGGTTGAAAATCATTTGGCATAAACCAAGCAGCTATTTTGTCAGCTGTTGCGACAGTCTCCCAAACTTTTTCGATAGGGGCATTTAATGTAATTGTTTTGACAATATCCTGTAATTTTTCAGTCATGTTCTATTACTCCTTTTTCAACGTTATTAAGTCCACTAGCAGAGGAATCTGTATAAAATATAACCATAGGGTGTTATGAATATATAACACCCTACGGTTATATGTCAACGGAAAAATTTTGTATCTTTCTGTTGGACTTGGCGTATGTTACAATTACTTTTATAATTTTCTGACAGAAAGGGTGGGCGTAATATGGTCAATATATCTGTATTCTTAGTTATGTGCATTTTACTTATTATTTTACCTGGCCCTGATACAGCGATTGCAACAAAAAACACACTGACTGTAAGTAGAAAGGGCGGTTTACAAACAATCATAGGTTCTTGTTGCGGTTTATTAATTCATACTTGTGCGGCTGTTATTGGACTTTCGGCGATTATTGTAAAATCCGCCTATATATTTGCTGTTTTAAAATATGTTGGTGCGGTTTATTTATGTTATTTAGGAATCAAGACCTTGTGGACACTTCGAACAATTCGAACACAATCTCCAGTTGTAGACGATGTAGGAAGTATAGAACACAAATATTCCCACCAATCTTGCTTTAAACAAGGGTTTCTCACAAATGTGACAAATCCAAAGGTCGCAGTATTTTTCCTAACATTTCTCCCTCAATTTGTAGATGGAAATAGTGGAACATTTTTTCCTTTTTTAATAATGGGTCTAATTTACACAGCATTAACAATGCTATGGTTTATCTTCTACGTGTACCTTTTAGATCGAATTAGTGCATTTATGAAAAAGCCATCAACTAAGGCAGTAATTGAAGGATTAACAGGTGCAATATTAATTGCATTTGGCATTAAATTAGCATTAGAAAAAGCTCACTAAAAAATACACCACCTTATTAGAGTTATTTTTTACTATAAAGGTGGTGTATTTTTTGTTGGCACTTAATAAGATAAGGTCATTTCTCTTTGAAAAATTTTTATTTAAGTTGGCTTATATTTGTCAGTAGAAGGTTTTTAAGTCTTTCTTGTAGAAATTTTTTCTTTTCTGCACGCTTTTTATAGAGAGAAAAAGATTTTATAACAAATAAAGCTACTAGTATGATGACAATCAATGAAATAAATGAAAATAACATCGTAAAATCCTCTATCCAATTAGTTACATAGAAAGTTCGTTAGTAACAAAAATCTTATTCGTAATAACAAACGTTAATAATATATTTAAAGCAATTAATTTTAGTATGCCTTGTTGCTGAATAATAATGTGAGAAAACTTTAAATTAGCTATACGGTTAGCTAATGTATACTCCTCGGCTCCTGTTACTTGTCTACCATCGGGTGTACACCCTAAAACAAAATGCCCAGCATAAGAATTCTTGAGCACATAGGGATGCATGGATTGATAATGAACTTCCATGATCGTATCTGCTTCAATCATATAATGATGAGTTACTAGGAATTTTTTTAATGCGCCTTTTAGGTCAATGGCAATGGCAGTATCAGCTAGAATTGTCCGGAAATAAACAGGCACGATGTTGGCATGTTTAATATAAGGTTTCACTTCAATGCAAATTTCACCAGAATGTTGTACAAATAGCTGAACAATTGCTTGATGAATTCCATCTGTTAAAGTGACATGGTATTTCCGAAATGAGCACTTTTAAAGAAAATACTGTCATCAGCAATATAGCCAACAGCAATATGACGATTCTCAATATGTAGCGATTTAGCTTTCACTCCTAAAACTTCCTCACAGTTCTTTAATTCATAAACATGTTGCTGAAATGTAAGACCTAAATAATGCCTATTAACTATTCGATTTTCAAGCAATTGCTTCAACATCTGTTACATCTCCAATCTTTGATAAATTATGACAATATTTATAATTGATTGTAGGTCATATAACTCTCAAAAAACTCTCCGAAAGTCGAAAAGATAAGTATAATGGCAGGGGTGAAAATACCTAAATTTTATAGTTCAACACATTGCAAAGGATTAAAAAGAAAGGATGGAGAATTTATTGCTAAAGGGTAGTACTTGTAGATGCTTTTATAACAAATACGAATAAATGGAGAAGATAGTGATGGAATTAAGAGATTTAAAAGCCTTTATGGCTGTTGTTGAGCATAGGAGTTTTACAAAGGCTGCACATGATTCCTTTGTATCTCAGCCTTCATTAAGCAAAAGTATCAAAAAATTAGAAGAATCATTACAAGTTGAATTGTTGAACAGATCAACGCGTAATGTAGAACTTACTGACGCAGGTAGTATTGTTTATCATCAAGGACAAAAAATAATGCATGCTGTCCAAGAACTACATATTTTGCTAGACGATTTATTAAATATTAAGACAGGTGCTATCAAATTAGGAATTCCACCTTTAATTGGAACATTATTTTTCCCAGAAATCGCTAGAGGATTTCATCAGCTATATCCTGAAGTACATTTAGCGCTTATCGAACGTGGTGCAAAAATGGTAGAAATGCTAGTTGAAAATGGTGATGTTGATATGGGCATCGTTGTATTACCAGTAGATGAAAGGAAGTTTGCTGTTCAATCCTTTATAGAAGACCAGTTTTATGTCTTTATGAATGAATCTCACCCCTATGCACACCAGAAATCCATAGCTTTACAAGATTTAAAAAATGAAACGTTCATTATCTTTGCAGAGGAGTTCACGCTTCACGACTATATAATTAAATCCTGTGAAAGTGTTGGCTTTACACCTACAATCGGCTATAAAAGTTCACAGTGGGACTTGATTGTAGAGTTAGTATCCTCCAATCTAGGGGTTACATTGTTACCCCATTCCATTGCAGCTAAGCAAACAAATACCAATGTGAAAATAATTCCATTAGATGATTTTGAAATGCCGTGGCGTTTAGGGATTATTACGAAGAAAAATACCTATCAATCTTATGCATTAAAACAGTTACTTGGAATGATAGGTAGGAATGGGGAAAAAAGATTTATTCCATATAAGAATAAGTAGTATTCTAATTAATTCCTTTACTTGTAAAATAGCAATGATGTAGAATTTTCCTTAATAAACGAGCAATTCAGGGAGGTTTCGAGATGGGGAATGGCAAGGTATGGAGTTCGTTTGAAGAGGCGATTGCGGATATTAAGGATGGAGATACATTAGCTGTAGGTGGCTTCGGGCTATGTGGTATACCCGAAAAATCAATCGCAGCATTAGTGCAACAGGGAACAAAGGATTTAACCGTTGTCAGTAACAACTGTGGTGTAGATGACTGGGGATTGGGTCTACTATTAGCAAACAAGCAAATAAAAAAAATGGTTGCTTCTTATGTAGGAGAAAATAAGATTTTTGAACAACAATTTTTAAGTGGTGAGCTAGAAGTAGAGTTGACACCGCAAGGAACTCTTGCAGAACGTTTGCGTGCAGGTGGAGCGGGAATTCCTGGTTTTTACACAGCTACAGGGGTTGGCACACCAATTGCTGAAGGAAAAGAAGTGAAGGTTTTTGATGGCAAAGAATATATATTGGAAGAAGGTATCGTTGCTGACTTTGCGCTGGTCAAAGCATGGAAAGCCGATAAGCTAGGAAATTTAGTTTACAGAAAAACATCACGCAATTTTAATCCATTAGCTGCTATGTCAGGGAAAATTACAATAGCTGAAGTGGAGGAAATTGTAGAAGTAGGCGAGCTAGATCCTGATCATATTCATACACCAGGGGTTTTTGTACAACGTGTATTATTAGGTGAAAATTATGAGAAGCGTATTGAGCGTTTAACGGTGAAGAAGGGGGAAGCATGATGGATACAAGACAAAAAATTGTTAACCGAGCAGTAAAAGAAATAGCCAACGGTATGAATGTCAATTTAGGCATAGGTATTCCAACACTTGTTGCGAATGCGATCCCAACCGATTATGACGTACTCTTACAATCCGAAAACGGTCTTCTCGGTATTGGTCCTTATCCAGTAGAAGATGCAATAGATCCTGATTTAATCAATGCAGGTAAAGAAACAGTTACGGCAGTTCCAGGGGCATCCTTCTTTGACAGTGCAGAATCATTTGCGATGATTCGAGGTGGACATATTGACCTTGCCATCTTAGGAGGTATGGAGGTATCTGAAACAGGAGACCTTGCTAACTGGATGATTCCGGGGAAAATGGTGAAGGGCATGGGTGGGGCAATGGACCTTGTCGTTGGCGCAAAGAGAGTGATTGTCGTCATGGAGCATGTGAATAAAAATGGTGAATCTAAAATAAAAAAACAATGTGAACTGCCACTAACGGGTAAAGGTGTGGTACATCGATTAATTACAGATTTGGCTGTATTTGATTTTACGAAAGAGGGCATGCAACTGATAGAATTAGCAGATGGTGTTTCTTTAGAGGAAGTAAAAGAGAAAACAGCTGCTTCTTTTAGCGTTGCTCTTATCCAATAACTTCAGACTTAGGACTGTTTCCAGCGTTATGGTCCCATTTTACAATAGTCTAAAAGGGGATTTCATAACAATGGAACAGCAATGGACAAATGAATTAGCAGTCGCACAGGTGCGTGTGGCAAGACCAACCGATCAGCTAAAGGAAGTAGAACGATTTTACTGTGAAGGTGTCGGGTTAAAGAAAATTGGTTCGTTTACAGAACATCGTGGCTATAATGGTTTAATGATTGGTCTTCCAGATGCAGGTTATCACTTAGAATTTACTGAGCATAGTGACGGTAGCCCTTGTCCAGCACCAAGTAAGGACAATCTTCTCGTACTTTATATCCCAAACAGAGATACCATTCGTCATATTGCCGAACGTCTTGCGCTCATGGGATATCCCGAAGTTGAGCCTGAAAATCCATATTGGGCTGAGCAAGGGGTAACCATTGAAGACCCTGATGGCTGGCGTCTAGTATTCATGAATACGGAAGGCATTTAAATAGAAAATTTTAAGCACGAGCACGTATGTAGTCTCGTGTTTTTTTGTAACCTAAAATACCCCTTGTAGTATATAATCTGTTTAGGGGGTTACTAAATGCAACGAATAACGACATTAAACAAATGGTGCGAGGTTTTAGAGCAATCGAAGTTCAAACCTTGTCTTGTGTTAAAAATTAGCATGACATGTATAAGTAGTATTTCAGCATTAAAGGAATATAAAGAATTACAAACGGAATTGCCTAAATATCTTGTCATTGTACAAATGGATCGGGTAATTTCAAATGCTATTGCCTGTGATCTTCAAGTGAAGCACGAATCTCCTCAACTAATAATCCTGCAGGGTGGGAAAGGAATTTGGCAAGCAACTCACTACAAAATAAAGCACTCTCTTTTAGAAAACGCTATAGAACAATATGTAAAAAAAGATACTCCACAATAGGCTGTGGGGTATCTTTATGTGATTAATCTTCTAAAGCCTCATCTTCATGATAATTTGTAGCGCTAGACTCGATATCGACCTGTAGATAATTGGCCCAGTCTATTTTGTGAAAATCCTCTTCACTAAAATAAATATTCAAAACCTCGGTCATTGTTTTGTCCCCATCAGGTTCAGTGAGAGGAGCATACCAAGTAATAGCAGGTGTCTTCACATTTTTTAATTTGGACAAATCAGCGAAAATTTTAGTAGAATCCTTTAGCATCTGGCTTTTCGATCCTTCTGTTACATCTGTATCTTGAATGGAAATTGTGACAACACCGTCTTTTGATTCATCCACAGAGAATTCGTTTTTCACAATCGCGCCTACAATATCTTCAACATTCGTATTTTGATCGACTGCCACTTCCTTTGGTTCAGCGCTCTTTCCACAAGCTACTAACAGTAGTGAAGTAAAAACCAATAGATAAATTATTTTCTTCAATGTCATAACCTCCCTTGTTACTCCATCTATGCGCAAAATGGGAGGGAATTATACAAAATACAAGAAGGTTGTCCTTACTTTTTATGAATGGTTAGGAAGTGATTGAATAAGGAGAAGAGGAGAGTAGGTTGAATATAAAAAAGCACCTGAACCTAAATAGCTAAGGTACTGTATCAATCATGTATAAAAAGCCGAATTCTGAAGGTGTCAGATGAAAACAGATTTTGAATTTCTTTAAACAATTTGGAGTAGATCCTACAAAAGAAGCCGAAGTTTGGAGAGCAATCCCCAATAAGGATGGATATGATACTTATAGTGCAGATTATCATTTTATAGGTTTTATAGAGGGTACAGATGATATAGATTGGATTCATATAGGAGAAGCATCTTTTGGACTTGCCAATCATGATGGAGATTTGCCAAGTCCCATGATTCCAAGTACTTTCTCAAAACCAATAGTAGAATTAGCTGTAAGGATAACAATGCCTAATTTGGAGATTTAATGTGAAAAAATTTTGTTTATAAATTAAACCATGAAAGCCCAGGTACTCAATTAAGTTTGAGCCTGGGCTTTTTTGCGTTTATTATTTTTGAATCTTTACATCATTAAAACGATAGGATTCCCAACCTGCATTTAATACAACGTTAATTTTATCTGTAGATACTGGTTTGAAAAATATCACTGAACTCTCTGTTACTCCAGGTTCAATGTAACTCGCTGCTTTTGCTACGTCCTTATCATAGTATCTGGCAAAGTTAAAATCAAAGTCATATTCATATTGTTTTCCGTTAGCGATAATCTTAGAGAGACTATCCCCAGTCATAGCTTCTTTTTTTGAGTTATTTATATATGTTACAAAAACTTTAAGTGAATCTGCATCTTGGGTAATTTTATCAACTTTAACTGTAATATTACCAATTGTTTGTGTTAATCCATTCTGAGTGTTAGTTGTTCCAGTGGCATTAGATGTAACAGCATACGTTTTAGTTTTGTTATCGTAAGTCACTTTTCCCCCAAAAAGGTCTGTAACAGCATTTAAAGGTACATATGCTTGATTATTAATTACCTGCACATCGATAGATTGTTTTTTGCCATCAAAAGTAAAATTGTATTTAGTTGCAGCGTAAGCACCCATACTAAAAGTTAAAAGTAAAATTAATACACTAAATAATACTGTTGTTTTTTTCAAATTAAATTCCCCCTTTTTTAACTATAATAGGAAATTTAATGAGATTTGTACATAATAAAAAACAGACAACCAATATTAGTTATCTGTAACTTAAAACTTGCGTCCCTCCTCTAAAACGAAATGAGCCTCATATTTTGCATCTAAAGCGTTTGCAATCTCCTCTAATTCATTTTCACTAAAATTAGCAACTTATAAAACATTTGAATCAGTAGCAGACATGGACACAGCAGTTGAGGAACACATTGCGGCTCATTACTATGATTTAACAGAATCAGAACGTGCCATCGTTTTCAAACTTGCTTCTCATAGCTTAGAACATCCAGGGGCTTGTCATTTGAAAGCTGCCACAATTGCAGCAGCATTGGAGATCAGCATAAAGACAGTTTATCGGGCTATTTCAAAACTGGAATCGTTAGGGATCGTTAAGAAAGAAACCACTGTAAAAAGCAAAGGTGGACAAGGAGCAGCATCTACATTATTTGCCTTACAATGTCCCAGCGTGGAAATGCTGAAAAGCCTTGTGAGAGTAAGGTTGAAGCGCAACAATCTGAAAACCAATCATCTAAATCTTTTAAGTTCTAAACAAGCAAATAATATTATGAGTCTTGGTAAATGAATTAGCTTTGCAAGCTGAAAAGAAAAAGGCATACATGAACGAGTACCAAGTAATGCTACACATTTCATGCACTCGATGCCTATACAAGATGAATTAAAAGATCAACTTCACAAATGTATCTTGGCTACAAAAATGAACGATATACGTGATTTTGTGAACGGTGTCATTAACTATCACTAGTACATTAAGAGCTGTATTTGTAGGGGCGTTTAACAAAGCTGTAGAACGTTCTAGTATGAAGGTGACTAATTCATCATCTATAGAAGAAACAGCAGATAGAGAGCGTCCAGTACTTTTTATAATTGGCTGAATGAGCGTGATAATCAAACAGAAATATGTAGTAGACCAAACTTAGAAAACTGGCTGGAATGGTGAAAGGGGAAATAGAATATGACTCATTTTGAATATATGGAACTGCAGGGGCATTTAGCAATTTTTGACTTGGAAGATCAATATGAGGAAATGAAATTTAAGAAGGAATCCACAAATGTTAATAAGCCTGTTGATAAAAAAATGTATATTGAGCCTCGCATGAGAGTGTATATTGTGCGGAGATAAACAAGTGTTTAATTTTAATTACCAATAATTATAATGAGGTTTAACCTCAATTTAACCCCATTGGCTATTTTGGGATGAAAAAAGCACCTTAACCAATTTGGCTAAGATGCTGTAGAAACCTTGATATAACACTATTTAAGTAAAAGCCGCGTATGCCGTAGTTATTATAGAAAGTTTTAAACCACCACTCCTCAAAGTGGGTGTTCGCAGAAGTTTTCCTGCTTATCCTCATGCACCGTAGTGTGAGGCCCGTCATTCCAACTCCAATAATAAAACTCCCTTTTACAGCTTAAAGGTTAAAACTTAATATTATACGAACAATGCAGCCTTTATGGATATAATAAAGCATGATCGATAAACATGCAAGTAAGATGATAATGGCAAATTAGTCAATGGGCAAGTGTTCCAAATAGCGTTATAAACATCTTGTACTACCTTCAAAAAGGTGCTGATGTTTCATATTTTTTTCACAAATGCGAACGGAAAATACGAACAACCTTTGCTAAATAAGGTCGACTATGTAAAGATAGGAGCATAAAGAGGATTTTCCTAGTAAAAATATAAAAGGAGGAAGCAAAAATGGCAGCTTATCCAAATTGTCCAAAATGTCATTCAGAATATACATATGAGGATGGAGCAAATTATGTATGTCCAGAATGTGCGCATGAATGGAGTATGGACGCAACTGAACAGGAATCAGATGCACTTATTGTAAAAGATGCAAATGGTAATCTGTTAGCTGACGGCGATTCAGTTACTGTTATTAAGGATTTAAAGGTGAAGGGCAGTTCTTCCACTTTAAAAATTGGGACAAAGGTAAAAAGTATTCGTCTAGTGGAAGGCGATCATAATATCGACTGTAAAATTGATGGCTTTGGTGCCATGAAATTAAAATCAGAATTTGTGAAAAAGGCCTAACAAACAAAATGCACCTCAACTTTGGTAAAAAAGTTCAAAGGTGCTTTTTTGTTTATTGAAAAACCCTACGTAATAGAATGGCAAAAGCTGCGCCAATTAAAGCGAAAATGGTATGTAAAAGTGCGATGTAGCTAGCTCCAATCACAAGCGCCCCTATTTCAGTTAAAGAAAAGATTGTAATATAGAGCTCGTTATTAAGATTATTAATGATAGCCCAAACGAATACAGGCAAAGAGCTTATGATAAAAACAATCCAGATATTTTTATAGAAAAGGTAAGAAAGACAGCCGAAAAGAGCATATGAGATGACGAAGCCCTTTTGATTGCCAAGTAAGGACGAGTTAATGGCAAACATAAAGGATAATACAATAAATATGATATGAAAAAAGGATACTGTTCTTTTCATGGGTAAGTATGCGTTCTGAGTTGATGAATTGGCTACAAGCTGCTGACATTGCTGACAAGTTGTTAGATGCTGTTCGACAAATTCTATTGTTGATGCTTGAAGCAGTTGTTTTTTATAAAGAGGTATTAAATCCTCTATAATTGAGCATTCCTGTGACAATACTTTCCCTCCATTCAATCTCTCCTCATTATACGACTTTTTGCGGAAAATAAAAAAAGCCTTCCGTGAATTTTTCAATCGGAAAACTTGTACATGCACCCTATTAGTTTGATGTTAATACTTCATTTGTTAATGCTTGAATATCGATATGTGTTTTTTCCTTTACTGCATCCTTTAAAATTTCTGTTCGGAAATAGTGGACGGTCGCTTCAAGTGGAATTGCCAACAGTTTTGAAAGGGCTGATTGATACATATAGACAAATTCTTTGTCAGTATTACCACGCTTTAATTCTGCGAAAGCCTCATAAAACTGGTCGAGTTTATCCGCAAATTCAAGTAGCCGACCCTCTAAAGTCTGATCCTTTCCTTCTTTCATCCGTTCAAAGAAAATAGCCTGAAATTCTTGAGGGATTTCATTGATAATGAATTTTTCCATCATCTTTTCTTCCACATGTGCGAGCATTTGCTTTAACTCTGGGCTAGCATGTTTTACTGGTGTCTTAATGTCACCAATAAACACTTCCGCAAAGTCATGATTGATTGTCTTTTCATATAAAGATTTCCAATCAACTGTTGCACCGTGCATTTCTTCTAACGTTGCGAAAAACATCGCATATTGTGACACTTTCCAAGAATGGGCTGCCACGTTGTGCTCTTCAAATTTGAAGCGACCTGGGCAACGAATAATACGCTCTAAATCATTAAGGCTTGTAAAAAATTGGTGAATACCTATAAAAATCACTCCTTTTTGTTCTATAAGTGCATGTTACTATAAACAATACCCTCTTTATACGTTTTTCAAACAATTTAACAATGATTCAGGCTGTGTTTACAAAGGATTCACAATTGCTGATAAAGTAAATTCAGCTTGAATGCTATAATGAAGGGGACTGATGAAAAGGGGAGTACACAGTATGTTTTCCATTTATACACTTCTTCTTTATATACATATTTTAAGTGCTATTCTTTCGATTGGGCCTTTGTTCGTTGTGCTAACCATTGTAAAAAAAATGCGCATAGCTTCCATGGATGACATGCCACCATATATAGAAGCCTTTAAGGGGTCCATTACGCTGGTCAAACATTCAGGGCATGTACTAGTAGCCTCTGGTATTTTGTTAATGTGGCATGCGGGCTATCATTGGAATACCTCGTGGATTGTATTAACCTTCCTCGTGATGTTTGCATCGATCGTATTTCTAGCAAGGGCGTTTAAACCGACGTTGCGTACTTTTAACACACCAGCATTTAATCATCTACAATTTGTTTCACTGTTGCATCGTAAAACCTGGATGTATATAGTATTATTGCTTATTATGCTATGGCTGATGGTAGCAAAGCCCGTTCTTTGGTAAAAAAGATAATGTCATCTGCAGAAAAAGACCTTTTCACAAGGCTGAGGTTGATTTGCGTTCCGCCAGTGTCCTTTCCAGGGGGCGTCCGATGAGCCGCTTCACTCACTTACGTTCGCTCCAAGGTCTCATCTGCGACGCTAAATCCCCTAGGAGTGACGCTGGCTTCTATCCAATCAACCATTCTACAGAAGTGTTTTTTCCTTAGCAGCAGTAGCGATCAAATAGCCCATTATTTGAATTAGGGCTTTTATTTTCAATGAGGAGAAGAGATGAGTGACGACACTCCTCACTAAGATGAGTAGTTAACACCTTCACTTTATTTGAAAAACTTTGTTAAAAGCTTTTCATAAAGATTCTATTAATTGGTTTGTTTTACAACACTATGAAAAAATCGCACCCCTTAAGGAGTGCGATTTTTTAGCTTACTAAGCGTTTAAAATAACTTTTTCGAATTAATACATAGCTAATGAGGAAAAGCACAAAGAAACAACAAGAGCTAGCTATGGAAACTTGTAAAAATGCTGTAGAAACCATTGTTTGTATAGCCAAAAGTGTAATTAGCAAGAGTGTAATAGCTATGGTGAATGGTACAAAAATAAGAATCGCCAATTCTTTAGTGATAATGGTAGCTAATTCATTTCTAGAAAGTCCTAACTTACGTATACCAATATACTTTTCCTTCTCTTGTTGTAATGTTGTTTGTAAATAGAAGTACAATATACTCATGGCTGCACTTAAGAAAATTAGACTTAACATGGAGCCGATAAAGAACATGACACTTTTAACAAACATCTCTGTGTTATATAAATCAATTTTGGATGTTACATAACGTTCTCCAGGTAAAGAGGGTAAGACACTGGTAATAGCTCTTGCCAAATCTGTATGAGCTGTCCAATCTTCCAGTTCATAGATATACGTTTTATAAACAGGGTAGTCAATGGTTTTGTAAATGTCATCAGGTACAATGAAATAACTTTGTTGGAAGCCGGTAGATAGCAGATTTTGCTCATGGGTGCTGGCTAGTTTGAAAGATGTTATATACAGATCGCTGGCATTATTTGTTGTAGGCGCTACATCTCGACTTCCAGCGACGGCAATAAATTCATCTTTACTTAGTTTGTTGTCCTGATGCTGGATCAGGTTATAATCCGATAACGCCATATAGCCAATGCGTTGATCTTCGTTTGATTTAAATTCAATAAAATACCTCTCAGCTTGAACAGTTGATAAAGTATCTTCAAGATAATCAAGATCATCCTTTACCATGTTGTCATCAGCTTTTGGATCAGCAATATATTGAAAGCTATATGGATAATTTTCTTCACTAGTCTTTTTTACATTGTAATAAGAGCTAAATAAAATACTTGTACATAGAAAGACACCGCTTAATAGGATAGTAATTAGAAACAGCATATTTGCATGTGATTTCATTTTTGCATTTAAATTGGACGCCAAAAGCATATTTGTTTTTTGAAGATAGACAGGAGACTTTTCATATATTTTTAAAAACAAACGAAATCCTTGTGTAATAACTAAATAAATCGTACTAAGAATGCTAATAAAAAATAATAGATAATAAAGGACACTTAAAGTGTCTACAATGGAATGCTCGATTTTTAGCAAGTAAGCTAAAGTGGCAGACATCAAAATACTTAGTATTAATAACCCATAATGAGGCTTAATAGATTTCTCGATAACTATATCGCTTTTTAAAAGTTGGATAGACGCTTCTTTATTAATGAACCTCGTAACAACTGTCGATATTACAACAAATAAAATCAGAAATAATCCTATGGTTATGCTGATTGCTTGAAGAGGGATGTACATACCAAATGTTTCTGCCTTTAAAATGACTTTTGCACCCATTAAGAAAAGAGGTGTAATAACAAGGCCGAGAACGATAGCCGCCAGAATAGCTAAAATGCCAATCAACAGATTTTCACGGAAGACCAGCTTACGAATCTGCTTCATGGAAGCCCCAGTAATCATAAATATTCCTAAGGTCTTGGTCTTCTTACGTAAAAATGCTGTGATTGAATAGGTAATGTAAATAAAAGAGAATAAATAAACGAGCATACTAGCTAGCATTAAAGAAATTCCAAGTGTAGAGTTTGGATCTAGGCTTTTCAGATTTGGATGAAAGACGATAACAGAAAATAGAAAGAAAATAATAATAGAAAACATACTACTCAAGAAGTAAGAAACATACGTCCATTTGTCACGTAAAATATTTTGAATCACAATATGATTAAAGCTCATGCTGTCCACCACCTAGAAAAGCAAGCGTGTCCATAATTTCCTGATAAAAATGCTTGCGGTTGTTGCCTCGATGTATTTCGTTATATAATTTCCCATCTTTAATAAAAATAATGCGATTGGCAAAGCTTGCTACATAAGGATCATGTGTCACCATGAGAATAGCCGTATCAAGCTCTTGATTAATTGAGGAAAATAAGTTCATGACATCATTGACAGCCTTTGAATCCAAGTTTCCAGTAGGCTCGTCTGCTAACAATAAACTTGGCCCATGTATAACGGCACGAGCGATAGCTACTCGTTGTTTTTGTCCACCTGAAATTTCATAAATACGTTTGGACAATAGTTCCTCGATACCAAGAAATTGAGCGACATCCTTTAAACGTTGAAGCATTTTTGAAGCAGGTATGCTATCTAATGTTAATGGCAATAAAATATTTTCTTTCACTGTTAATGTATGCACAAGATTAAAATCCTGAAATACAAAACCTAGTTCAGAGCGTCTAAATTTGGCGAGCTCCTCATCATTTAATGCGTAAGGATTATGATTGTTTATGAAGATATCGCCAGCGGTAGGACGATCAATAGTGGATACACTATTTAAAAATGTTGTTTTCCCACTACCTGAAGGTCCCATGACAGCTACAAATTCCTGTTGCTGTAGCTGAAAATCGATACCGTTTAACGCTTTATAGGTGATCTCACCAATGTATTCCTTGTGCAAATTGGTTACTTGTAGTATTGTGTTACCCAAATTAAAACAACTCCTTTATGCTCATTAGATAACTTTAGTATAGAAAAGGAGCGGCACATAACCTATTTCTCTTGATGACGTGAAGATGACAACTTTGTCATCTTCATTTTTTAAGACTATTTGAAAAATTAATGGAAAAAGTAGTGACATGCTCAGAAGATTGTAAAGTGAAGGGGTGCTCTAGTGTAGTTAAAATCTTTTTCACTAAATATAAGCCTATACCTGTTGCTTCACCACTCGTTCGACCCTTCATACCTGTATAAAATAAATCAAAGACTCGTGCTATTTCACTAGTAGGGATCGTCTCACCAAGATTTTTTATGTGCAAAGCCGTGTTGTCATAATGGATATGAATGGTGCTTGCCATTTCACTATATTTAATGGCGTTATTTAATACTTGATAAAGTACAATTTTTAACCACTTTCGATCTGAATAAATGATTTGGTCTTCAGCGAACGTCAGCTTTGGAAAAACTTCTCTTATGATAAAGAAATCCTTCAAATCATTGATGACTTCTTGCACGAGTCCTTTTAAAATAATAGGTTCAATTTTTAAATCAGCTACTAAATGAGATGTGCGCTCATACGTTAATAACTGATTGAGGGTAAATGTCAATTTATTGCACTCTTTATTGATGGTATACCATTGCTGCAATTCATCAGTGGTCTTGTTGGGTGTAGCTTGAACGATTAATTGAATAACAGATAAAGGTGTCTTCATTTGATGTGCAAAATGTGATAGAACTAGTTGCTTCTCATGTGCTTGTTCTTCCAATCTTTGCTGTTGGGTTAAAAATAAATACTGTATTTGTCTTAGCTTTTCACTATAGTATTGCTCAATAGCTGCATGTGGTTCAAATAAATGAAGATCATCCTGTGTGTTGATATTTTTTTGTAAATGATGATAAAACTTTCTTCTTCGATAATAACGACCAAGTAGCCACAGAATAAATAGAAAGCTGACAAGAAAAATAAAGTAGGCATAGTGTGAGGATAGGTCATCTAATACATGAATTATCCAAGGTAATAGGAGGAAGCTTATGCTATAGAGAATAATGATACTAAGATGATCTCGAAAGAATAGCTTCATTCACTTTCCTCCACCAATTGATATCCAAGACCACGGATCGTTTTAATCTCAAGTTTAGAGTGTACGGCTTCCAATTTTCTACGTAATCGACCAATATTCACAGACAAAGTATTTTCCTCAACAAAGGTTTCATCATCCCAAATAGCACTTAAAAGCTTTTGACGCGGCACTACATTAGGGTAAGCTTCGAATAATAACTTACTAAGCTGCATTTCTTTTAGTGTTAACAGGCTCTCTTTGGCTTTTGTTTGAAGACGAACTGTATCTGGATTTAATGTAGTATTGGCTATAGTTATGGTTGTTGTCTCGGTAAAAGCATATTCACCATAGGTACGCCGAAGTAGTCCATTTACTTTTGCCATGAGGACATCCAATGAAAAGGGCTTTGTGATAAAATCATCGGCACCATTTTCAATTCCATATACTTGATCAATATCATTTACTCTGGCAGAGACAATGATGATGGGACATGTTGAGAGTTGACGGATTTTCCGTGACCAAAAATAGCCATCGTAAGTCGGGAGATTGATATCCATAATGACCAGGTGTGGTTGTATAGTATTAAATTCTTCAATAATGTGTGGAAATTGTTGTACAGTAAAACATTCAAACTGATACTTAGCTAAGTGCTCGACAATCAGTGAAGCTATATTTGCATCGTCTTCTATTATGTATATTTTGTACATACCTATCGATCCTTCCTTTATTCTATATGTATACTGTACCCTCATTTCGAAAAATCTATATGTAATTGGAAACTTGAGAAAAGAGTCACTACAAAAATGGCGTTGTAATGACTCCGGTTTTTAATCTTTAGGTATATGGAAAGTAACATTTGTACCTTGGTTTATAGTACTTTGAATTTGTAATTGTTGGCCATAAATTCTTTTAAGTCGTAGATTTGTATTTCTTATCCCTATACCAGAGCTTGTCCCATTGTAATCTTCTTGCAATTCCTCTAATAGAGTGGGGCTAATTCCCACACCATCATCTATTACGCTAATGGATACATAAGTTGTGAAATCTTTAATACGAATACAAACAGTACCGCCTTCTTCTTTCTTTAATATACCGTGTCGAATGGCATTTTCAACTAACGTTTGTAAAGAAATTGGAGGAATTTCAATTTGTATCGTTTCATCAATATCCCATTCAATCTGAATTAATTCTCCAAATCGCTGCTGTTTAATGTAAAGATACGAACGAACTAAATCGAGCTCATGCTGTAGTGGTACTACTCTTTGAAGATTTCTGACATCGAAGCTGGCATGTAAATATTCACCAAAGTGATGCATTAAATCGATCATTCTATCTGTATCAATCGTACTAAGTGAGGCAATGGTATTAAGTGTATTAAATAAGAAGTGTGGTTGGATTTGAGATTGCAGCCAAGCACTTTCTAAATGTAGACGTTGTTGAATACTATATTTTAAATCAATTAAAGCTCGACTTCTTACTTTTAGCTCTAATGCATTAATAGGTTTTGTTACATAATCATTAGCACCATAGGCAAAGCCTGTATAAACATCTTCAGGGTGCTTTCTTATCGTCAATAATAAGATAGGTAATTCCAGCAATGAGTATTGTTTTCGTATTTTTTGAATTACAGCATAGCCTGAAATATACGGAAGCATTGCATCAACAATTACTAAATCCCATGATTCTTGCTGAATCAGAGCTAGAGCTTTCTCACTGGTTGTAACAGTAGTAATTTCGTATTCAGAGATCGAAAATATACTTTTCATCGTTGCTAAATTCATAGGGTCATCATCAATCATTAAGATCCTGAAATGCTTATCTGACACCATGGATAACTCTTGTTCATTTGTGGATAGCTGAGTTTTAGCTTGCGCATTAAAGGTTGCGTATTCCTTATTTTGTCTACTTTCATCTGCAAGAGGTAATGTAAAATAAACATTCGATCCTTTGTTAGGAATAGATTGTATATTTAACGTACCTCCATGTAATTCAATCAGTTTTTTTGAAATAAGTAGGCCAATACCAATGCCTTCATCATATTCTTGGCCCTGTTCATAGGGCGAATACAAAAGACTTTGTACAAAATTGTCCATGCCTTGTCCAGTATCACGAATGTGGATAATAGCCATATGCTGTTCTTCACGAGCAATAATTTCTATAGAGCCTTCACCTGTATACTTTAGGGCATTATGCAAAATGTTAAATAGGATTTGAATAAGGCGATTTTCGTCGGCTAATACATTTGGGAAACTTGGAGGTACTAAAGATACCATATGTATTTGTTTACCATTTGCAATAAAGCGGAGGATATCGAAAACTCCATAAACAGCACCTTGAAGATTTACACTTTGTGTATGGAGATGTAAATCTCCTTCTTTTAAACGAGTAAAATCCAGTATGTTGTTTAACGTAAAGGACATACTTCTACCTATATCGATAAGGTGTTTAAGATTTTTTTCATCTTCAGTAACAAGTTTGTTATGTGGGTTGTCATAAATGGATTGACCTAGGGTAATCATCCTATTCATTGGACTCCAAAGTTTTTCTGCATTACTTGTAAGGAATTTATCTTTTAAAGCATCCTCGTGTTGTAGTTTAGTCACTAATTCTTGAATTTGCTGAGAGTTCTCATGAAAACGTTTGAACCAATAACTAGAAAAACCAAGCATGATAAATAAATAATCGAATGGATAAACGGGAATATCGAATACGTAAACAGATTTAATGAAACCCCATATAATACCATTTGTGGTGCCGATAGCTGTTAGTGCAATAAAAGCAGAGCTCCTTTTTTGGTTTTCTAAATACTCTCTAAGAGCCAGTACCACTACGTAAAGAAAGGATACTAGATAAAGTACGAAGAAAATATTCTTCGTAGGTATCAGCCATGTCATTGGTAAAACAATCGTGAGTATTGCATTTAAAACATAACAAGCAAAAATCCATTGAAATGTTTTAGTGTTGTGATATTTGACTAAGAGGACTCTCATAAACTGAACAAAGAAAAAGGAGGCTCCTAGAAAAATAATAGAAGAAAGCTTATAGGACCATACATAATTCAGATGCAACCAATCCAGTAGGGAGCGATCAAACGTAATTAATTCATCTGCTAAAGGCAAAAGAAAACCAAATGTGAAAAGTAAAACGATAGATTTTCGATAGATGAACAAATATACAAGTATGCTAAAAAGAGAGAATATGATTAGCATAACTACAATAGTTGAAAGAGATAGCCCTACAATTAATTGATGATGCGTCATCGCTGACGCAGTGCCAAATAAAATCCTTTTATTAATAATAGGACTTGTAGGTGTATCAAAATTAGATACATGAAGTATGAGATTAATTTCAGATTGTGTATTAGTAAAATAAACAGTATAAGGTGCAGCTTGACCTTCATGGTCTTCTGCATTATCTGCTACTTTGCCTGATTTTCCTACTAGCTTTCCATTTATATATAAGGTTGATGCAGTTGAGATAGCAGGTATACGAATGGCATATCGATCATTATCTAAATTGTTTGGTAGCAGAATTTTTAACTGATAAGTGCCATAGGGTTGAGTCGTTCGCTCATCTTTTGACGCAGGAATATTTTGGGTATTATACGTATTGCTATGACTCTCTTTGTTACCCCCCTTATTTTCAGAATTCACAAATTGTCCAGGATAATAAATCCATCCTCCATCCAAGGAAATAACTTCTTCTTCCGATGTAGTCAAATTGTTTATGTGGACCACACCATCTTTGGCACTAGGTTGATGTGTAGAGGGGAGGAAATAGTTTAACCATAATAACCTTAGAAAAGTAAGGACTATAAAAATGGCAATTATAATAAGTAGATGTTGGGTAGAAGCTTTTCTCAACACAGCAATTTTTCCCTCCTAATAATCTCTATCTACCATGCCACGAAATTGGAAAAAAGAAAATATAATGGATAATAAAAGAATGCTTTAAGCCTATATAAATAGAACAATTTGGAGTTAGTAGTACTATCGATTTTTTCCTTTTAAATTGAAGGAGGAAAAAATCATTAGTGTTTAAGTTTTCTTTAAGAGGTTTGACGTATGATGATTGAATAAGTATATATCAAAATTTAAACATAGATAAGATTAACGAAAAAACATCTCAATGGGAGAAATGATCTATTGTGGGTAAATTCAAGTTAAAGTTATCGTTTCTTATTATTAGTATGACAACTATTGTTGTCCTCATGACATCTAGTATTAGTATTTGGAGTAGCTATCGTAATTTCAATGAAATTTTGAAGGAACATAAAACAAATATACAAGAAACTTATGTAATGGAAGTCTCGACAATTACGGAAAGCTATTTACAAGATGCTAAGACAGATGACCATTCATTAAAGCTGTATACGCAACAAATGGTTGATACTTTACTTGATGAAAGAATAGTGTCCTTCAATTTGTTTTTTAAAAAAGTCCTAGGCCCAATCATAATAGTTATAGCGACTATAATGGGATTTGCTATTTGGTTTGCTATTAAAATTACACAGCCTCTCAAAGAGCTATCGAAAAGAATTGAAGTAGATGAAGGAGCACAAGGGATTGAGGAAATTGCTGATTGGTATGATGAGGTAAAATTATTGAAAAAGAATATTCAAAATATGATGATCTGTTCGGAAAGTAAAATCAATGACTTAACAGAGCAGTTGAACTTAGATTCATTAACAGGGATTCTTAATCGCAGAAGAATGGATCAAATTTTACAAAAATTAATTATTGATAAGGTTCCTCATGCCATTATCTTAATAGATCTAGATGATTTTAAAAGTATAAATGATACATATGGTCATACTGTAGGAGATGAAGTTTTAAAAGCCTTTGCGATTACTATGCAGAGCAGTGTCGGGGAACTGGGGTTATGCTTTAGATTTGGCGGCGAAGAATTTATGGTCATCTTACCTTCGATGAATATAGAGGATGCAGTCCAACTAGCGGAAAGTCTCCGAATTAAACAAGCTTTACAAGAAACTGTGTGTGGAAGACCTGTGACAATGTCTGCTGGAATTACGGCTTTTACACCAAATGTCCAAAGTCCCAATCAACTGATAGAAATTGCAGATCATGCTTTGTATAAGGCTAAAAAATCTGGAAGAAACTGTTTATGTGTTGTAAGTAATATGAGACAAATGATTGTTAAATAATTAAACTATATAAGCATGCTAGCACTGGACGCTAGCATGTTTTTTCATGTCCTTAGGGGTAAACGCTTGTTTCATGCTCTTTTTCATGTGCATGTAAGACGTTTTGAAAAAGTTCTGTGGTTTCCAGAGATGGTGACACATTTAATTCTGTTAATAGAAGGCTATTAAAAGAATGGTATATTTTTATAGCTTCTGCGCGATTTCCAATTTCAGTATAATGTTGGATTAATTGTTGCACGATTTTGTCGGAATACGGATTAAACTCTAAAGCAAATAACAATGAACGCTCTCTGTTTTTAAGGTTCTTATTTTTAGAGTAATAAAGTATCAATTCATCAAGTAGTTGACTAAATTGTTTATTCATCAAATTTGCTTTACTAGTAGTCCATGCATAGTCCATTGTTGCCATAAATTCACCATGGTAATTTTGGATGAGTTCCTCAGCTTTTTCAATATTTAATCGTCCTGTTTCAGCTTTGGTATTTAAGATATCCTCCAAATCAAAGGCATCACATTGAAAATCGTTTAGTTTCAAAATATAGCAGCCATTTGCATATTCAATGACATCCGTGTAGCCATAAGATGAAAGTGTTGTACGTAAGTAGGAGACAGTAGTATGCAATTGTACTCTGGCTTTTTTTACATCCGTATCACTCCAAAGTGAATCTAAAATGTTATCACGAGGTACGGGCATATGAAGCTGTAAAAATAGAAAGGCAAACAATTCTTTGCTTTTAATTGTTCTCCAATGAATTACTTTTTCATCAAAAGAAACGACAAACTCTCCAAAGCACCTGATTTGAAGCATAGGCTTTTGATGCGTTCGAGTTTTCTCCGATGATAGATTTTTTTGGAATAGCTTTTGTATTCTGTTAATGGTTATCTCTAAACGAGATTTTGAAACTGGCTTTAATAAATAATCAAGTGATTGTACATCAAATGCCTGAACAGCATAGTCTCGATAGGCAGTTACAAAAATGATACAGATATTTTTATCCCATGTTTTTAACAGTTGTGCTACTTCTAATCCGCTCATACCTGGCATTTCAACGTCTAAAAATGCTACTTGAAAGTCTAAGGTAGGTCCTTCTTTCAATACATCCTTTGCAGTAGTAAAAGTTCGAATGACCTCTATGTTATCAAATTCATTTAAATGTTTTTTCATACTAACCAGAGCTAATGGCTCATCGTCCACGATAATTACCCGAATCACATAAGGAACCTCCTTTCGATAAATATGGCTGTATGATCAGATTGAGATATCTATTATGGATCCTTTATATGGGTGAGTAGGAGCTGTTTGTTGCTGAGGTAGTTCTTTCAGTAATTCAATTGCAGTAGTTGTGTTTAAATTAAGAGCATTTTGCATGACACTCATCTGTACTGTTTGTTGGAGTTCCATCAGCTGGGATGACATAAGTGAATTAACTTCCATTTTTATTCCCTCCTTTTCTTTTTTTTATCGGCTAAATATAGCAAATATCTAATATAAAAAAGTCCTAAACAGACCTACTAAATTATAGTTTATACGCAATAAATTGATTAAATTACTAAAAAATTAATTGAAATTGTATATTTTTCCGTTTTTATAGTAATAATTCCTAATATCAGGCAGCTAGTCCTGAGTTATTAATTTGCAAACTTATGGTTGCTTACATAATAGAGCTTTTTTAACTCTAGTGTGCTAGCAACAGATTTGCAACAAATAATAAAATGATGGAGGTATTACTAAACATGAAGAAAAGAGCATTAGCTTTAGCGGTAGTATTGACATTTGGTGTGAGTCTCTATGCTAGTCCTTCCTTTGCTAAGGACAAATCGCCAGGCAATATACTATGGGCACTCCCGCAAATTTATAATTTAACAGTAGGTGAGTTCCAGCAATTAAATGAAAAGGATTCATTATGGTTTTACCCAGAGCAAGACTTAGTGAAAGACACGTCAAAAGCAGAAGAACCATTGGGGGATGAATATGTCATCAAAGGTGGGGATACTTTATTTTCAATAGCTCGTATTAATAATGTAACTGTAGATGATTTGAAGAAATGGAATCACCTTGCGTCAGATTTGATTTTAGCTGGTGAATCGATAGCTATTAAAGCTTCAGCTGCAAAACCAAAACCAAAAACTTCCGGGGGGATTGCAACAGCTACTAAGCCTGCTGCACCCGCCAAAACAAAACCAGCAAGTGCTCCAGCAACTGTCTCTGGTAAAACATTAACAATGCGTGCGACTGCGTATACAGCCTATTGTGAAGGCTGTTCAGGAATTACAGCAAATGGTACAGATATAAGGTCTAATCCTAATTTAAAGGTAATCGCTGTAGATCCACGGGTTATTCCACTCGGTACGAAGGTTTGGGTGGAAGGTTATGGTGAAGCAATCGCTGCTGATACAGGGGGAGCTATTAAAGGAAATAAAATCGATGTATTTATTCCTACTGAAGGACAAGCACTTCAGTGGGGTGTCAAAACAGTAACGGTAAAAATCTTAAATTAATTATGAAAGGGGTTTCTCGAACTTTGGGAAATCCCTTTTATTTTGGTTGAGTTTCCTATTCAGGCTCAAATGATATAGGAGCCATTATTGAATCGTAAATGATTAATTGTGCATAAGTACTGAAGAAATTGGAAATCATCAGAAAGAGAGGAGGTATTTTTATGAAAAAAATAAGCTTAATGAGTCTTTCTTTACTAATTTTTGTTGCGGGTTGCAGTTTTTTTGATAAGAAAGAGGAGAAAGTAGCTGTCAATGCATCTACCCCTTTAACAGCTACTGCAAAAGTAATTGGTGCAAATAATGAAAGCTATGGCAATGCATATCTTCAAGAGGAAGATAATGGGGTTATGATGACGCTCGCATTAACAGGCTTACCACCAGGCACACATGGTATCCATATTCATGAAGTAGGAAAGTGTGAACCACCTAAATTTGAATCAGCTGGTGCCCACTTTAATCCAACAAACAAGGAACATGGTAAATTAAATCCTAATGGTTATCATTTAGGGGACTTACCAAATTTGGAAATTGGTGAAGATGGCAATGTGGATCTTAATTTTTTAGCTGAGGGGTTAACTTTACAAAAAGATCAACCAAATTCGCTATTAGATAGTGATGGAAGTGCTATTGTCATTCATGAATCAGCGGATGATTATAAAACAGATCCTGCTGGTAATTCAGGAGCTAGAATAGCCTGTGGAGCCATTCAATAGAATAAAATGCATGACTGTATCTGTTTATTTCAGATGCAGTTTTTTATATTCTATTCATTATTTATACAGTTAGAATGTCTATTTTATTTTTTTAGAAAAGTAAATTAGGAGTTTATTTCAAATATAAAAGGGGTAATTAAATAAAGCTATAGTAATGTAAATTAATGGATTTAAAGTGGTTTTGTATAATTATAAAAGTCTGAATTTACTATAAATTAATTGACATTATTATACTAAGTTTGATAATTTTAAATAGATTCTTAAAAATAACCAAAGGGGAAGGTTACTATGAGGAAGAAACAATTTAATTTATTAATGCTATTAAGTATCCTTGCGCTTATGATTTTAGCTGCATGTGGATCAGATAGTGGAAGTGGTTCGAAGGACACGGGAGATGACTCCGAATCAACTGAAAAACCTAAGTTTTTAAGTTTACTAACAGGTGGCACACAAGGTACTTACTATGCTCTTGGAGGTACATTCGCTGATTTAATAACTACTGATACAGGCATTAAAACAACTGCTGAAGTATCTCAGGCATCTGCTGCCAATATGACTGCTTTACAAGAAGGAAAAGGTGAAATTGCATTTGTTCAAACAGATATTGCTTATTATGCTACTGAAGGTAAGCTGATGTTTGATGGCAATAAAATTGATACAATTTCAGCTTTAGGTGCGCTTTATCCAGAAACGGTTCAACTCGTTACAACTGAAGCTTCGGGTATTAAAACGTATGCAGATTTAAAAGGTAAAAAAGTATCAGTGGGTGCTCCAGGCTCGGGTACTTACGCAAATGCTGAACAATTACTTGAAATCAATGGCTTAACGATGGATGATATCAAGGCACAAAACCTTGATTTTGGTGAATCAACAGATGGTCTTCAATCAGGTCAAATTGATGCAGCATTTATTACAGCAGGTACGCCAACAGGTGCTGTTGAAGCATTAAATGCTACAACGAAAGTGAATATTATCGGTTTAGATGCGGGTAAAGCAGATGAAATAATTGCTAAATACCCTTACTATGCAAAAGACACAGTAAAAGCTGGTACTTATGGTATTGCAAACGATGTGGAGACAGTTTCAGTTCTAGCTATGCTAGCGGTGAAAAAGGATCTTCCGGAAGATGTTGTTTATTCAATGACAAAAGCTATTTATGATAACACAGGTAAAATTTCCCATGCAAAAGGGGAATTCATAAAAGCAGAAACAGGTTTAGATGGTATTAGTATTGACATTCATCCAGGTGCACAAAAATACTTTAATGAAAAGAAATAGTGTGAATAGTGCTTGAAACTATCTAAAAAATACGAAGGGGCTCGTTGCATAAAGCTTCGAGTCTCTTTCTTACTGTAGGATATAGGTTTAGGCGAATAGCTTTTAAAGTGGGGGAATAGGTCGAATGCAACAGAGAAAATTCATCATAACAGTTCTTTTAAGTATCTGTATATGTATTGTCATATTTCTTCCTCTTCAAAAGGTGTTCACCTTTACAGAGACGCGTATAGCCCATCCTAAAGTGCACTACATACCCATTTCAGTTGAGCAAACCTTTCAAATAAGATACACCCACTCCATACATAAATCAGATGTATTGGAATCCTATCAATATATAAAAGGTAATCGTATTGAAATGCTTGAAATGGAATATGAAGACTTAGCTATTGGCATGCCAAGCTATGCAGAGGAACATCAAACACTTATTCAACGGAACGGTAAATATGTTCTCCAATTTAACAATAGCGCCATACTTGATAATTTTACGATCTATATAGGTGATTTAGATTTAGATCTGGTATTCAATTATGCAGATGAAGAATATGATTTAAAAAAAGATTTACAGAGGGGTAAATCCTATTTATTTGAAATTAAGCGATTGTCACTTTACGAACAGTGGAAAGGAGTAAGGATGAAATGACAACACAGGAAAAATCAAGGAAAGAAGAAAAAGTAGAAGAATTTGAGCAAATCTCTGCTGAAGAGCAACAAGCCATACTTGAAAAATATGATATAGAATCCAATGTAAGAACAATCTCAGGTGTAATGAAGCATGTTACTTTCTTTGGCCTTTTAGCATTTTCGCTATTCCAACTTTACACAGCTATTTTTGGGCAATTTCCTGCTCAAATTCAACGTACCATCCACTTAGGCTTTGGTTTGACATTAATTTTCTTATTATTCCCAGCAAGAAAAAAAGCACCCAAGCATAAAATAGCCTGGTTCGATTATATTTTAGCATTACTAGCTATTGCAGTAGGTTCATATTGGTCTATGAACTATACAGAACTTGTGAATCGCAATGGCTCCATTACGCAGGTAGACTTTATTGTTGGGCTAATAGCTGTTGTACTAGTACTTGAGGCTGCTCGACGTGCTGTAGGGTTGCCTATTACAATTATTGCAATTGCTTTCTTGATTTACGCTTACTATGGCCCGTATTTCCCGGCATTTATGGCGCATAGAGGACAGGATTTGGAGAGTATCGTCAACCTCATGTACTTTACAACTGATGGGATATTCGGCACACCAATTAGTGTATCAGCCACATTTATTTTTGTATTTTTACTATTCGGGGCATTTCTTGTGAAAACAGGCGTTGGCCAGTATTTTAACGATCTAGCAGTTGCACTAGCTGGAAAATTAATTGGCGGTCCTGCGAAGGTAGCTGTATTCTCAAGTGCACTTCAAGGTACAATTTCTGGAAGCTCTGTAGCTAACGTAGTAACGTCAGGCTCTTATACAATTCCAATGATGAAAAAACTAGGCTATCGAAAAGAGTTTGCTGGTGCAGTGGAAGCAGCTGCATCGACAGGTGGTCAACTTATGCCACCGATTATGGGTGCTGCTGCCTTCCTAATGGTTGAATTTATTGGTCGAGGGATTACGTATTGGGATATAGCAAAAGCGGCAGCTATTCCTGCTCTTTTATATTTTACAGGTATTTGGATTATGACACATTTCGAAGCAAAAAGAGTTGGTCTAAAAGGTCTGCGAGACGATCAAATGCCAAATCGTCAGGAGGTATTTAAGAAGATTTACCTTCTCTTACCGATTGTGGCGATTATCATATTAATGCTAACGGGTACACCAGTTATGCATGCGGCATTATATGGAATTATTATATCAATTGGTGTGGCTATGTTTAATAAAGAAACGCGTCTTAAACCAAAAGATGTGATTGATGCATTGGTGGAAGGTGCTCGAACTGCATTAGGTGTAGTTGCAGCTACTGCTTGTGCTGGGATTATTGTGGGTGTCGTTGTAAAAACAGGATTAGGTTTAAGTTTAGCAAATAGCTTAGTAGCTTTAGCTGGTGGTAGTATTATTTTGACACTTATTTTTGTTATGATAGCTTCGCTTATTCTTGGAATGGGTGCACCAACAACAGCAAACTATGTGATAACATCGACAATTGCTGCACCAGCAATTGTGGCTTTATTATCTCCAAATACACCACAAGAATTAGTGCCAGTAGTTGTATTACTATCTGCTCATTTCTTTGTGTTCTATTTCGGTATTATTGCTGATATTACACCACCTGTAGCACTGGCGGCGTTTGCGGCATCAGGTATTTCTGGTGGTGACCCTATCAAAACGGGTGTGAATTCAGCGAAACTTGCGATTGCGGCATTTATTATACCGTATATGATTGTTTTCTCTCCAGCATTATTAATGATTGATACAACAATTCCGCAAATTATTTGGGTAGTATTCACTGCTATCACTGGAATGGTGGCAATTGGTGCTGGTGTGATCGGCTACTGGTATCGTAAACTTTTCTGGTATGAAAGAATTATTATGATTGCTGCGGGGCTATTACTTATCTATCCTGAAAAATTCTCGGATTGGACTGGTTTAGGAATATTTATTGTGATGTTTGTGATCCAATTTTTGTCCCATAAAAAAGGAAATCATCACGATAATACGAAGGACAAAATGGGAGCTTCAGTATCTTAAATACTTGACTTGCATATAAATCTGCTCAATTAATAACTGGCTAAATATTAGTACAGATGTTAATGAGCAGCTTTTTGTTTTTTAAAGGTAAAATTTTTTAGTAATCATAAGAATCAATGGTATTTTTAATCTGATTTAGAGATAGGTTTTATAGTTATAATGCATAATGTATATAATTTATTGCAATTTACTAAAAATCTATTGTATAATCCTTTTATCAGAAAATTCAATTAATAAGGAGTGATACAATGGGGAAGTTGTTAAATTCAAAGTTTGAAACGTATTTAATGGATCAAGAATTCGATTTACGTGAAGAAGAAGAGAAAAATGAGGAGCAAATGGTGAATATTCAGTATGAAGAGTATCCAGAAGGGTTTTTTACAAGTTTATAATGAAAATTTGATGGGCTATGTTGAAAGTATACTAACTTTTAGCATAGCCCATTGTATATTATACCTCTATTGATAAATGACTTTTCCAGTGCATATGAATGTAATATATGATTAAAATAAGTGTATTAGGTCTGAAGACATATGTACTTTTCTGAAAAAGATTCATGTATAATGGGAAACAAAAATGCGTATAGAGGTGTAGTTATGTCGAAAGCTTTAACAGTAGAAGAAACGATTTATCAATGGTTTGATCATTTTCATCAACATCCCGAAGTAAGTTGGAAAGAGTTTGAGACTACTAAAAAAATTGCTTCCATACTGGATGAATTGCATGTTAGTTATCGTTTATTAGGTGATATACCAGGATTAATAGCTGAAATTGGGACTGGTAATGAAATTGTTGCAGTACGTGCTGATATTGATGCCTTATGGCAGGAAGTTGATGGGAAGTGGCAAGCAAATCATTCGTGTGGACATGATGCGAATATCTCCATGGTTCTTGGTGCATTATTACTACTGAAAGATCGCACCTTACAACATCGTATTCGTTTCATCTTCCAACCTGCTGAAGAACTAGGAAATGGCGCATGTGCAACGTTTGATAGAGGCGCGGTTGATGGAGTATCGCATTTATTTGGTGTTCATTTAAGACCAATAGAAGAATTACCACTTGGCAAAGTTTCGCCTGCGATTCATCATGGCGCTGCTTACTTTTTAGAGGGATCTATTCAAGGTATAGATGCACATGGTGCTAGACCACATCAAGGTAAAAATGCCATTGATGTTATTATGGCCGTGCAACAAATGCTACACAGTATTCATTTATCACCATTTGAACCACATTCTGCTAAGTTAACAAAAATCATTGCGGATGGTGGTAGTACAAATATTATTCCAGGTAATGCTAGTTTCTCAATGGATGTTCGCGCACAGCATAATCAACAACTTGAATTGCTGCGCAGTAAAATTGAATCTGGCCTGAAATCAATACAGCAACAATTTGAAATTGATATGAGTTGGAAGTGGATAGATTTCACACCAGGTGCTGAAGTTTCCCCAACTGCTGCGAACATGGCAAAGAATGCCATCATTGAGGCTTTGGGAGAAGGGCATTTAGCAGATGAAATAACTACACCAGGTAGTGATGATTTCCATTTCTATACAGTTAAAAAGCCAGAATTAAAAGCGGCAATGATTGGAATTGGTGCAAATTTAACACCAGGATTACACCACCCTAAAATGACATTTGATCGTAGTGCCTTAATTGATGCTGCGAAAGTACTTGCATGTGTATTAGAAAAAAAGCCTGAATAAAAAAATATTAAAAGCTATATGAAAAAATGTAACTTTTTTTCATATAGCTTTTTTGCATGAACATTTTTAATGATGCATGGATATTCAAGGGTTTGCATTGTTTTTTATTGCTACTTGAAAGCGTTTTATTACGCTAAAATAAAGGGATTTGCTAGGGAGGCATAAATTTTTTGCGTTGACTTTTAATTTTTTGAATATTAAGCTAAAAAACGTAAAAAATTATTTGCGTCTTGAAAAAACCGAAAAGGGATTTGGTGCAAAAAAAGGGGATGGAAAAATGAAAAAGGATATTAATGCGGGCTGGGCACTACTAACTTTTGCAATTATGATTATTACTATGTTGATTACAGTAGTTGTTTTAGAGCAAAGTCCTCACGTACCTCTTCTTGTTGGCACAACTGTAGCAGCAATTGTTGCCAAAATGCATGGATATAAATGGGCAGAAATTGAAGAGATGATGTATAAAGGGATACGTCTGGCATTACCTGCCATTGTTATTATTATTTTAGTAGGTTTGACAATTGGGGCATGGATTGGCGGCGGTGTCGTAGCAACAATGATTTTCTACGGTCTAAAGTTAATTTCTCCAGCGTGGTTCCTTGTGACAATCATGTTGTTATGTTCAATTGTGTCATTAGCTATTGGTAGTTCATGGTCTACAATGGCTACAATTGGTGTCGCGGGTATGGGTATTGGTTTAAGTATGGGTATTCCAGCGGCTATGATTGCTGGTGCTGTTATTTCGGGTTCATACTTTGGAGATAAGATGTCACCATTATCAGATACAACAAATCTAGCAGCAGGATTAACTGGTACAGATCTGTTTGCACATATTAAGCATATGCTTTATACAACGATTCCAGCGTTGATTATTTCACTTGTTGTTTTTGGATTCATGGGTAGAAAATTTGCAGAAGTTTCAATGCAATCTGAAGAAATATTAACAACTTTAAAAGTGATGGAAGAAAGCTTCGTTATTTCTCCTTTACTATTACTTGTTCCTGTGGGAGTTATTGTATTAGTAGCTAAGAAAGTACCAGCAATTCCAGCTTTAATTATAGGGATTGTTTCAGGTTTCTTACTACAGATTTTTGTACAAGGTGGTTCAGCTGCAAGTGCTGTACAAGCATTACAGGCAGGCTTTGAAATCTCAACAGGTAATCACATGGTGGATGATTTATTTAACCGTGGTGGTCTAGACTCGATGATGAATACGGTTTCAATGACGATTGTAGCGATGACATTTGGTGGTATTTTAGAGTATTCAGGAATGTTAAAGGCATTGATGAATGTAATTGTGAAGTTTGCTAAATCTACAGGAAGTCTTATTGCTTCAACGATTGCAGCTTGTGTAACAACCAACGCAACATGTTCTGAGCAATATATCTCAATTGTTGTTCCTTCACGTATGTTCGCGGGTGTCTATCAACAACGTGGTTTACATTCTAAAAACCTCTCTCGTGCATTAGAGGATGGGGGAACATTAACATCTGTTTTCTTCCCTTGGAATACTTGTGGTGTGTTTATTTTAGCTACTTTAGGTGTAAGTGCAATGGAATATGCACCTTATGCAATTCTTAACTTTACTGTACCAATTATTTCTATTATCTATGGATATATTGGATTTGCTATTGTTAAATTAACGCCAGAAGAAATAGCAGAAGCTGAGAAGCGTAAAAAGGCGCAAGAAGCTGAAAATACGGATAATTTGGTAATGGTTGACTAAAATAAAAATTCTCGTAGATTCATGTGTATCTACGAGAATTCTTTTATGAGGCAGTTTAGTAAGTTGCAAAATTCAATTGATAAATTTTACGAGGACGTCCTTGTTGATGGGTCATTTCTTCACCAACAATATTTACATAGCCATTATCAACTAATTTTTTAATAATACGCTCTGTAGTACGTCGTGTTACTTGGAGATATTCAGAAAGATTTTGAGATGTAAATTGAGCTGACTGTCGTTCGTTACTGAAATTGATTATTTTAGAAATATTTAATGGACTTAAACTTGTAAGCTTAGCCATTTGTAAAACATAAGGATCATCGGTTTTTAAAGAAATTTTACCTTCTGTATTAGGGAAAGGCCCTAATAAGTTTTTATGTTCATCAAGAATATAAATCTCAAAAGGTTTAGTAAACGTTAAAGCATGCTGAGCATTTTGTGTGGCCTCCAAAATGGAATAGCCATAGCCAAATGCTAGCTTAAAAGGTTGTTCAACTTGCTGAATGAGCTGCTCTAAGTTTTCCTTTTCGAGAGCATTTTGAAGATGTCCAGCAGTTGTGTATAGCTCAAAGGAATGCGTTGAAATTTGCTTAAAAGTTGAAAAGGTAGCTTTCGCAATTTGACTTAAAACAGTTGATTCAATGGAAGTATTTTTAGGGATTTCTAAGAGACCCACTACAGCCTTGAAAGCTTCTGACTTGGTTAATAGTGATTTTGATTTTGTTTCTTCAAGGCATTGAATAATAGATTTGGTAGCATCTAACATACGCATTGACGGTATTTGAAGTGCTTGTAATTCATCAAATACACTATGAATACTTGTAATGACAAAATCAATACTTTTTGAATTCCACAGGGCGATATGGCGTTTTAAAATATTCTCAGTTGGTTCAGTAATCGAAATATGCTGAACATGTGGCTTTTGACCATGAAATTCTATTTCTGCTAAAACATTATCAACGAATGCAGGATTCATTACATCAATGGATATCCTGTCGATAGCTACAGCATGTTTGGCTACTAATGATAACAATGTTGTAGAAATGGTTGTTTCATCTTGCTTAATATAATTCCAAGGTATTGGAACTTCTGAAAGTAATGATTGTGTGTGTAGATAAGGTAACGTTCCTCCAAATAATATTGCATCACACGGTTTTATTTGCTTCATTAAAGTAGGCGCTTCAGAGGGGTGGCTGTAAAGATAAAATTCTAATTGAATATCGGTTATGTTTTGTGCGATACTAATAATACGTTTCATAAATGCTTTTGAACATATAATCGCTATTTTGGTAGACATGGACATCACTCCTTTTCTATTTTTTTAAACATTTAGCGACGTATTAGCGACAACTTTAACGACAGAGGAGACTGATTAAGATGAAAATTAAACAAGTAGAAATTTTTGCTATACATTTACCGCTAATTGATCCATTCATCATTAGTTATGCTACATATGATACAATGCCTTCCATTATTTTAAAAGTAACTACCGATACAGGTGTGGTAGGGTATGGTGAAGCTGTTCCTGATGAACATGTAACAGGTGAATCATGGGAAAGTACATATGCTGTACTAAAACATCAGCTAGTCCCAGCTATTATTGGAGAAAGTCCAATGGCCTTTGAAAAACTACACGATAAAATGAATAAAGTTGTGAAAGATGTACCAGCAGCAAAAGCAGCGATCGATATTGCTTGCTTCGATATTGCTGGAAAAGCCTTAGGGGTGCCTGTATACCAACTTTTAGGTGGACGTTATCATGAAAAATTCCCAATCACACATGTACTAAGCATTGGAACACCTGAAGCAATGGCAGAAGAGGCAGCTAATCGAGTAGAAATGGGCTATCGCTCTTTTAAAATGAAGGTAGGTACAGAGGTACTTCGTGATGTAGCCCGTATAAAAGCGGTACGTGAGCGAGTAGGCGAAGACGTTGCTATTCGAGTGGATGTAAATCAAGGTTGGGGTAATGCAGCCACTACTTTACAAGGTTTACGTGCTATGAAAGATTTAAATATCGATTGGCTAGAGCAACCTGTCGATAGCGAAGACATTGATGGAATGGTGGAAATTAAATCAAAGTCTGATGTGACATTAATGATTGATGAAGGACTACGAGGCGTACGTGAAATGCGTGAAATTATAGCCAAGCGTGCAGCAGATAAAGTAAATATTAAATTAATGAAGTGTGGTGGCATCTATCCTGCTATGAAGCTTGCTGTTATGGCGGAAATGGCAGGAATTGAATGTCAAGTTGGTTCCATGGTAGAGTCGTCAGTTGGTTCTGCTGCAGGCTTCCATGTAGCATTTTCTAAGAAGATTATGACGAGTGTAGAACTAACGGGTCCATTAAAATTCTCAAAGGATGTTGGGAACTTACATTATGATGTACCATTTATTTGCTTAAATGAAAAACCGGGATTAGGTGTAGATGTAGATGAAGCTGTAATCAAGGAATTATGTAAGTTTTCAACTGTTGTCACAGCCTAAGGAGGCGTAATATGGAAATTATCTATGATGGTATGCTTGGTGAGACACCGTTTTTTGTTATAAAATTAACACTCCAACATTTACAACAAATTGAAGAGCTACAAGTTGAGGTTTATGAAACTTTAGCAGACCAAAGTATCCTACAACCCTTAAGCACAGAGGAATTTGAGTATATTTTAAATGGTCATGGAATGATGATAGGTGCTTATGTAGGGGAAGAATTAATCGCCTTTCGTGCACTGTTAAACCCGCCAATTGATGAAGAACACCTTGGCTATGATTGTGGGATTGCAGAAAACGAATTTCAACGTGTTTTATATCAGGAAATATCGAATGTTTCACCAAAATATCGAGGTTACGGATTACAGAAAACATTAGCTACAGTAGTGATGGAAAATATCGATTTAGAAAAATACGATTATGTTTGCTCCACTGTAAAGCCATATAATATTCCGAGCTTAAAGGATAAATTCTCGCAAGACCTCGTTATTAAAGGATTAAAAATTAAATATGTAGATAAGCTTCGTTATATTTTTTATAAAGACTTACGACAAGAGATGTCCCCGAACTTTACTGAAAAACAAGTGATATCGATGGGAGACACAACTGCGCAACAGCAACTTTTAAAACAAGGTTTCCTTGGCACGTCTATGTTTGAAGAAAACAACGGTTGGTTTGTAGTATACGAAAAATAAAGCACAAAGCCTTACCTTTCACATGAATTTGTGGAGGGTAAGGCTTTTTAAAAGGCTCTATTATTTTTTCATTGGGCAAAAACCACAAGCCATTAAACCTGGGATATCTTTAGAAAAACAGCATGATTTTCTTACAGGAACGTTGACTAAATTAGTCGGGCTAAGGCCACCTGTATATTGCGCCCACCAAGATTTATTGGAGAAGCGTGCCCATGTTTTTGGGTCCTCTAAAGCCTCAATATCCTCCATGGCTTGATCGGCTAAGCCAGGATTAGATAATAATATATGATAATGCCATAGCAAATAGCCGAAGAAGTTTTCCCAAATGGTAAGGGGGGAGATGGAGGTTACTTTACGAAGCTGTTGGACAATGACATGGCCATCGTAAAGAATTTTCTCAATAACAACTTGGCGTTCATCTTCCTCAACGTAGCGCCAATCATTTGGATTAGCAAACATGGCAACAGTAAAGCTATTAAATTCCTTTGCAGCATCAAAACGCAATTCAAGTGGCTTACCATCCCATACTTCGTCATAAGCGGCAAGCATATAAAATTGCATAGCAAAAAACATTCCATAGCGGCGTGCAAAGTGAGAAATAGCTGCTGTTTCTGTTGCTGCATCTGTTATACCCATCATAAGGTTTAAAAAATCAGGATGGTAAAAGTCTTTATGTATATCAGCTAAAGTAAATAAAGTCCGCTTAGGTTCAGTTGTATAAATACTGTAAGAGTTTAATTGTTGAACTTGATCCATTGTTAAAGCTGGCATAGTTATCCTCTTTTCCTTTGAACATCTGTTAACTTCATTATAAAGTAATCATTTTTGCTTCACAAATGGAATATCATGTAGTAAAATACATTAAACATATCAGAAAGGTAGGTTTTAGGGTGTCGCAACTTCATACAATTCCAAGACCACTTGTTAGACTGAACCAGTGGACTATTCTTCTGAGTGTCATTTTATCATGGGTAACAGGAATTACCTGGATATTAGTAATTCCACTAGCTGCAAATTTACTAGGTATTTTATGCAACTATAACCCGATACTCCGTGTAGGGAAGCTCTTTTTAACAAAGGCTCCATCTACATATATACCAGAGGATGCTCAGCAGCAAAAATTTAATTCAAGTATTGCTAGCCTTTGTTTAGCAGCTGGTTTATTAGGTTATCTGTTACATTGGCAGGTTGTTGGTCATATCTTTACTGGCCTGGTTGCAATTGCATCATCCATCGCAATAGCAGGCTTTTGTATAGGCTGTTTTTTACATTTTCAGTTGAAACAATGGCAGTACCGACGCTCATTAAAAAAATCTTTTTGAAAAAGTAAAAAAATTATTAGATTATGATTGACATTTTAATTGATAATGATTATCATTATCGTATAAAGATTATTCCTCGTCTACAATACAGTGTAGAGAGGATGAACTTTAGCTACTTTTCTCCAGAAGTTTGCTAGTTCATGATTACGCTCCTAAAACCCCCCTCATTTTTTGGGAACGTGAAAATCTCAGACGACTTATTCTAAATTTAGAATAGAGTCGTCTTTTTTTTGTAAAATGGACTGCTAAGAAGTTGTGTTTTGTTGCACAGCATTCTTTTTCCCGATAATCATTGTATAGTAACTATGTAATAGCATACCAACAATGATAACTCCGAGACCTGCAAGTGCAATAGGGCTAGGGAAGGCAATTCCTAATAGTAATACCTCACCTATAATAACGAAAAGAATTTCTGTTGACTGAGTTGCTTCCACAGCAGCTAGCTTGCCTTGATGGTCTCTTACGCGATCCGTTGCTATGAAAAATAAAATTGTTGCTATAACGCCTGAGCTAATTCCAACAAGCAATGATTGAAACATTTGACTTGCTGAGGGAAGTCCTACTGTAAGAACGGCATAAATAGCTATGATGATCCATGCTGGCATTGAAGCAATGGTCATTCCTAACACCCGCTGAAAAGTATCGATTCGGCCCCCACAAACTTCCATCATTTTACGATTGCCGAGAGGGTAAGCAAAAGCTGCAACGATGACAGGTAAAATACCAAGCATTAAACTTCTAAACGATACTGATTGTGCATGAGGTATTTGTATAAGCAAAATACCTACTAAAATGACGCATGAAATAAGCAAGGATATGAAAGGTATTTTTTGTCGCACTGTTTTACCAGCAATGATCGATACAAAAAGAGGAGCTAATAATACACCAGCAACGATTGTAAACTGCCATGTACCTGAAACCAACCAACCTGGACCAAAAGCAGCAGCAAATGTTAATGGCGCGTAAAATAAAACAAATCCAACAAAGCTCCAAAGTAGCCATGCTATAGGCTGTGCTTTTATTTCACCAGAAAGCTGTGAAAAGCCCTTACGATAAAAGACAATGATAAGCAAGAAAGGGAGCATAAAAAAATAGCGTAATGATGCACTCCATAGCCAACTACCACCTTGCATTTCCATTGCGTGATTTAAAATAAATGTTACGGCAAAGAAAAGGGAAGCTAAAATACCTAATGCAATTTCTTTCATAAACATCACCTCAATTTGAGTTTATAACCTCAAACCCTTTATGTAATTTGAAAATTCAGTAATTATGGCTGAAAAAATTACGAAGAGAGGAAAAACCCCTCTTCGTAGCTACGAAAATTTTTCATGATTCCTTAGGTAAATGCGTATAGAAATAAGCTCACTCAAAATTAAAACTATTATTTTGCTTGCTGTTCAAAAAGCTGAACGATTTCTATGATAACTTGAGTTGCTTTTTCCATTGTTTCAGCGGATACATATTCGAATTTGCCATGCATGTTTTCGCCACCAGCGAAAATATTTGGTGTCGGTAGGCCCATATAAGATAATTGTGAGCCATCTGTACCGCCACGAATTGGCAGGGTATTCGGTGTAATATCTAATTTTTCCATTGCAGTACGTGCAATGTCAACAATTTCTTTTACAGGCTCAATTTTTTCACCCATATTGTAGTATTGATCTTCAATGGTAATACTCAGTGCATGCTCACCAAATTGTGCTTGAATTTTAGCTGCAGCATCACGCATTAATTGTTTTTTCTCTTCAAACTTTTGGCGATCATGGTCACGCACGATATAAGATAGCTCAGTATGCTCAAGAGCCCCTTTAAAGCTCATTAAATGAATGAAACCTTCATAACCTTCTGTCTTTTCAGGAACTGCGTCAGCAGGCATTTCATTTTGGAAGGCAATAGCCATTGTAATAGCATTCACCATTTTATTTTTTGCTGAACCAGGATGGACGCTAGTGCCTTTTGTAATTACTTTTACGCCAGCGGCATTGAAGCTCTCGAATTGTAGTTCGCCAAGTGGTCCACCATCCATAGTATAGGCATAGTCTGCACCGAAAGCGGCGACATCAAATTTATGTGGTCCACGACCGATTTCTTCATCTGGCGTGAAGGCTACACGGATTTTACCATGCTTAATAGTAGGATTTTTAATGAGGTACTCCATTGCCGTCATAATTTCAGCAATCCCTGCCTTATCGTCAGCGCCTAATAAAGTAGTACCATCTGTTGTAATAAGTGTTTGGCCTACATAGTTTTTAAGCTCTGGGAAGTCAGTCGGAGACATAACTAAGTTTTCGTTTAACTGAATATCTCCACCATCATAATTATCTACACGCTGTGGCTTCACATTTGTGCCTGTATAGTCAGTAGCTGTATCAACATGGGCTAAAAAGCCGATAGTTGGTACTTCTTTTTCTGTATTAGCTTCTAATGAGGCAAATAAATAGCCATTTTCATCTAATGTAATGTCTGTTAAACCAATTTCGGCAAGTTCGTCTTTTAAAACATGTAATAGGTCAAATTGTTTTTGTGTAGAAGGAGTTGTTTCGCTTGTGAAGTCTGATTGTGTATCAATTTTTGCATAGCGTATTAATCGCTCAATTACTTGTTCTTTCATAAGTATGGCCTCCTAATGTATATATGTTAAAATTCTTTGTGCTTTTACAAAGCCGATTCTAGGCGCAATTATGTCTTGGCATAATCGATATTATTGTAACACTTTACTTCGGATTTCGGAATATTGAAGGATACTTAAAGCAATAAGTAATTGGGCGCTATAATAAGTCAGCATGATAATTTCATGAGAAAATGCTAGTGGCATGACAAATTTGTTAATAGCTAAATAAGAATCAGATGCAATAAATAATATTGCACCACTTGTTGCCAGAGTAGATCCAGTTTTAATAGCTGTCCATCCCATTGTGAGTATCACAGAAATGTAGGCGATTACTGCAATACCAAGTATGGTTTCACCTGTTTTAAAGACAGATCCCGCAATCCATATAGCCATACTTGCTCCATAGAGTAATAATAGTATTTTAGCCCAAGTTGGTACATGCCGCTCATTTGCAGTAGAGAAAGCAAAAATATAAAAGATATGCCCAATAAGAAAGCTAGTTAGACCGATTAAAAACCACTGCAATGTATAGTCTCCAATCATGCAAAATACAAGCCCAGCAATAATCAAAAGTTGGTATTTTTTAATATGTAATGGCTTCTGAATTGCAGCTAAAATAATGATGAGCAACATTGGAATCACTTTAAAGATGAGTTTTAAACTTTCAGCAATATGGGAAAAGAGAAAAATATAATAAAGACCCAATAAAATAATGACACTGATTAATAATTTTTTTAACAAATTTTTCAGCTCCTTTCCTTTTGAAATTCAATATTTATGGTAGAATTCCTTTCTGTACAAAGTATGTATGAAACTTTTTTAGTATGTAACCGTAAAGTAAGTAGTGAGAAAGAAGAAGAGAGGATGAACCAAATGACTAAGCTACTGATAGCTTCTGCAGTCATTGCATTGATCGCAAGTGTGCTAGTGACACCGCTTATTACGAAGAAGCGAGAAGATGGACAATCGAAAAAGGTAATAGGATACTTTTTTATTGGAGTCTTTGTACTAGGGTTTTTAGCCACGGGGATTACGTTATATGTAACAAAAATTGATGTGAATTGGCTTGTTTTTTGGCCTGCTATTATTTTATTAACGTTAGTGGGTGCTCTGCTAGCAAGTGGTATCGAAAGGAAAATAAAAGGTGTTTTATTTTTAGCAAGTCTAGGTGTAGCTGTGTATGTTTTATCAGCACCTTTATGGAATGCTAATGAAAAATTTAAGTCATCCGAAATGAAGGAAGAAGTTGAAATAAAACCATTCGATGAGACACAAACACCTGCAAGTGTACCACCGAAATTTGCTCGCAATAAAATGAAGAAGGCTTTCGGTCAAGTGCCAAATACGAGCTACTATGAATTAGGACGCTTACAAATTCAAAAAGTGAAGGGCGAATATGTTTATATCGCACCAGTTGAATTTTCTGGATTCTTTAAATGGATGAACGGTGGTACAACACCTGGTTACTTCATAATGAGTGCTACAGATTCTGCGGATAATCCTAAATTTATAAAAGAGGAAATGAAATATGTACCTTCCGCATATTTAAATGCTAATTTAGAACGTCATATTCGTTTACAACACCCATTCCTTATTTTTTATGGTGACGTACAGCTGGAAGTAGATGATGAAGGAAAGCCATACTATATTCGCTCATATGGGGAATTTATTTCTGCGCGTAATGGCTTTGATGTAAAAGGAATTGTCTTGGTTGATGCGCTGACGGGGAAATCAGAGGTCATTAAACTGGATCAAATACCTGAATTTATTGATGGTGCTGTATCACCAGAGACAGTAAGTTTACAAAACAGTTATTTCGGTAATTATGTACATGGTTTTTGGAATAGTATGTTTGGTAAAAAGGATGTAAAGATTCCTTCTGATGAAGGAACAGAATCGAATGTTAGCCCGATTTTCGATGAGAAGGGTGATATGTATTACTTTACAGATTTTACAAGTCCTAAAGAAGGTGTAGATTCAATGTTAGGCTATTCACTAACAAACGCACGAACAGGGGATGCAACATACTATACAGGGAATCAAGACTCAAGTTATATGGATTCACAAGGTAATTTACAAATAATAGAGAAGAAATTTATTGAGAAAAAGTGGAGTGGCGAAATGCCAGTGTTGTATAACTTTTATGGAGAAGCGAGCTGGCTGACAGCGGTGCTAGATTCCAATGGTTTCTTACAAAACTATTTTATTGTTTCTGCAGCCAATCCTGAAATTTCCGTTTATGCTACTACTCCTAAGGAGGCATTGAAATTATATAAAACAGCCTTAAGTCGAGGAGGAAATACTGTAGATGGTAGCTCAAGTGCTGAGGAAAAACAAATAAGTGGTAAGGTATTACGTGTATATAAAGAACGTCTAGGCGATTTTACAACTGTATCTTTCTTATTAAACAATGGTGAAAATTATTTAGTGAGTGCCGAAACAGAACCTTTAGCAATTTATTTACAGGAGGGTGATGAGGTGATACTCACTTATGGAGATACAGGAGAGCAGTTCCTACCAGTTCGTTCTCTTATAATTAGAGGACTACAATAAAAGAACAAAAGACGATCTTGTTATTACGAAGATCGTCTTTTTTATGTAGCTTGCCCTTGAACATAGGTAAGCATCTTTTCTCTATGGTTCATAAATAGTCTTTTTGCATGATCATTTAGTGTAAAGATTTCTTGTATATACCCCTGTAACAATTTATCTTCATATTCAAAAGCATGGCTTTGAGTGTTTTCTAAAATATAGGATAATAAAAGAGCATGCAAGACAACTACTTCTAAATTCTGTGTATTCGTAACGAATTTTAAATTGAGTATAGTAGTGTGAGAAACGAACTGATTGACATAATCAATGGGTTTTTTATATACTTTCAAATCAATATGTGGCTCGAGTCTTTTTCTTAATTGGGTGCATTCATTATTTAAGTCTTCAATTTTTAAGAATAAACCTCTTACACTTCTCTTATGCTGTTGTTCTAAGGTGCGAGCAAGATGTTTATTGATATTGGACATTGTTTCTATAACTCCTTTCTTTAATAGGTATCATTTATTAATATGAATGGAATAGCTGGAAAAGGAAAGAGTCTTTTCGTTTAATTTAAGGTTAGATTTATAGAAGTAATTGTGGCAATATCCCTAGATTGAATATATATAGGTAATATTTTTATGTAAAAAATGGAATTATTATCATACGATAGTAACTCCATTCTCGTTAATTTATTTCCAATTAAACCCTTTAGTTGCTAAAAACTCTTTGATATGCGGACGTCGTTGTTCAATTAAAAAATCAGCCATCTGTTTTGTCCAGTTATCAATTTTTCTGTTAGACGAACGGCTGTTATAATATATTTCCATTTCCTCGTTGTAGGCTGGTAAAAGTTCTTCATATTTTTCAACATTGTATTCATTTTCATGTAATACAGCAGATACAGGTAAACGAGGTTTTACCTCATTGCGACGTGCAGGAACGCCGATTGTTAGCCCGAATAATGGGAAAACATGGTCAGGCAGATTAAATAATTCACTGATTTCAGAAGGTTTATTGCGTACACCTCCAATATAGCAAATGCCATAACCCATTGACTCTGCCGCAATAACAAAATTCTGTGCAAACAATGATACATCTGCTACCCCGACAAGGACATTTTCAGCTGAATCAGCTACAATATCCACTCCTTCTAGTTTCCCAGCCATTTGAAGTCGCTTGAAATCTACGCAAAAAACAAATGCCCCACCTGAAGTTTCATATTGACGTGGATTACCAGAGAGTAAGCCTAATTTTTCCTTTTTATCTGCATCTGTTACCCATATTACACTATAGGCTTGCACAAAATGTGATGTTGCAGCCATTTGTGCTGTTCCAATTAAATCTTCAATGATTTCTTTTGAAATCGGTTCTCCATCATAGATGCGTACCGAGGAATGGCTACGTAATAGTTCTTTAACCATTAAAAACTCTCTCCTTTGTGTCTGTTCTATACCTTGAGCATAGCACGCTTTTCTAGCAAAATCGAATAATGAGGAACAAAAAGTTATTTATAAATAATTTATAAATGACGAAATTATCTCGTAAAGTAAAATATTTCATTTGATATAGATTAAATATTCTAAATAGTATAAAATTATAGAAGCGACTGTTTATTTGGTTGTGCTACCAAAAAATTACATGATCTTTATTCACAAATGTTTAGACAGCATTAGCTATTAGGTAATGAAATCCTCCTGGAATAAAGATACATTCTCTGACGGATGTCACAGATTTACTGGAACCAAATATGCAAGTTGAACAAAAATAAAGTGGAATGGAGGAATAGGGAATGGAAGAAAAGTTAGCGAAAAAGCTTCGTCATGAACAATTACGAAGCAAGGTTGTAACAGCGGAAGAAGCAGCTTCTTGGATTAAGGATGGCATGGTATTAGGGATGAGTGGATTCACACGTGCTGGTGATGTAAAGGTTGTACCTCTTGCACTTGTAGAGAAAGCAAAAAAAGAGGATTTTCAAGTAGATGTCTTTACAGGTGCATCACTTGGACCTGAGGTAGACCAATATTTAGCAGAAGCAGGGGTCATACGTAAGCGCGGTCCTTTCCAAGCAGATGCTGGCATTCGTAATAAAATCAATAGCGGTGATATCACATTTGTCGATGCCCATCTTTCCCATAATGCTGAGCTTGTTCGTCAAGGCATTATTGGACCAATTGATTTTGCGATCATTGAAGCGGCTGCTATTACAGAAGAAGGCTTATTAATTCCTACAACTTCAGTTGGTAACTCTCCCATTTTTGTGCAAGAAGCAGACCAAGTCATCATTGAATTAAACGTAGCACAGCTTGATGCATTAGAAGGTATACATGATATTTATGTACCTGCACAACAAGGAAAACGTGATCCAATTCCTTTACAGAATGTCTCTGATCGTCTTGGTATAATTGGAATTCCACTAGATTTAGATAAAGTAAAAGGCATCGTCATTTCGGATATATTAGATGCGCCATCAACGATTGTCCCTGCAGATGAAGAGACAGATGTTATGGCTAATCACTTATTAAATTTCCTACGTGAAGAGATTAAAGTAGGTCGCTTAACAACAAGTTTGCGTCCAATTCAATCTGGGGTAGGTTCAGTAGCAAATGCTGTATTGCTAGGCTTTAAAGACTCTGAGTTTGAGAACTTAGAAGTTTATTCAGAAGTTCTCCAAGATGCAGTATTTGAATTAATGGATGCAGGGAAAGTGAATTTTGCATCTGCTACTTCTATTACCCTTTCTGAGCAAGTAGGAAACCGTGTTTATGGGAATTTTGAAAAATATGCTGATAAATTAGTGTTGCGCCCTCAAGAAATTTCAAATCAGCCTGAAATTATTCGTCGACTCGGATTAATTTCAGTGAATACGGCATTGGAATTAGATATTTACGGCAATGTGAATTCCACACATGTTTCTGGTACAAAGATGATGAATGGTATCGGAGGGTCTGGTGACTTTGCTCGTAATGCACGTTTAGGAATTTTTGTAACAAAGTCTTATGCTAAGGGTGGAGATATTTCGAGTATTGTCCCAATGGTCTCACATGTGGATCATACGGAGCATGATGTTGATGTCATTGTAACTGAACAGGGCGTAGCAGATTTACGAGGACTTGCTCCAAAAGAACGAGTGGGACTTATCATTGATAATTGTGCACATCCTGATTATAGGGAGCAGCTGTGGCAGTACTTTAATGATGCCAATGAGGCAACGGGTGGACATCACACACCACATGACCTAGAAAAAGCACTATCATGGCACGTTAACTATGCGAAAAACGGTACGATGAAGGATCCTGCTTTTACGAAACAATAGTCTTATCTTAAAAGCCTTGAAGGACAGATAGTCTGTTTCTTCAAGGCTTTTACGTTTTAATTTAATGAAAGTTCTATAATAATCCAATCCATTTCCAATAAGTTGCAGAGAACAAAAGTACGAGAAGGAAACCGATAATGGTTAATGGAATTCCAGATTTCAAGAAATCCTTTGTTGTAAAGGAGCCTGTACCATAGGCAAGCATGTTTTGTGGTGCACTAATTGGTAATAGGAAGCCAAAGCTTATGACGAATTGTTGCACAATAACAAAACCAACTTGATCAACATTAGCCGTTAATGTGGAGGCTAAAACGATAAACACAGGTATAAGTGCTGAGGCTAAGCTAGTTGCGCTTGCAAAACCTAAATGAATCAAAATGTTAAATAAAGTTACGAGTGCGATGGTTGCTAGTAAAGGCATAGTATCTAGCCCAAGTGAACCAAAAACTTTATCTGATAACCATGCAGCACCCTGCGTATTTAGTAAAATGGTTCCTAACATAATGCCTACCGCAAAGACGATAATTGTCCCCCATGGAATATGAGGCTCAACTTCCTTCCATGAATACACACCGATTTTAGGCATTAATAGAATCGCGATAGCAATAATTGTGACTGTTGTCGTATCAAATGGATGTAGCTTCCCTTCAGTTGCCCAGAAAAATAGTAAAACTACGGATGTAATGATTAAACGAATTTCAGGAGCCTTTAATGGGCCAAGCTCTGCAAGCTGTTTTTTGATGACCTCTTTACCACCTTCGATATTGCTAGTCTCAGGTTTAATTAAAGCAATCATAATGAAAAATAAAAAGATCGACATAATAATTGAGAAGGGGGCTGCATAAAGTAGCCAAGCACCCCATGAAATATCCACATTAAATTGCTCTTGGATAAAGTTTAAAGCCACCATATTTTGAGCTGCTGCAGTTTTAATACCAATATTCCAAATGGAAACGGCTTGTACCGAAGTAATAACTAATAAGGCAGCAAGCCGACTATCACGTGGTAAACCAAATGCTGCCACCATTCCAAGCAAAATCGGTACTACTGCGCCAGCTCGTGCTGTAGCAGAAGGTACAAAAAATGCGAGGACGATAGAGACTAAAATAGCGCCAAATACGATAGCTTTTGTTTTCGTTCCTACCAGTGAAAGAATCCAAAGTGCAAGTCGTTTATGTAGATTAGTAATTTGCATTGCTGCGGCTAGAAAAAGAGCTGCTGCTACTAAAGCAACGGCAGAATTACTAAAGCCACTTAAAGATAATTTTAATGCGCTAGCTGTTCCTAGCTCTGTAGTTGGATTATCCATTGACGGAGCGAGTCCTAGTAAAACAGTTACTAGTGCAATGATCATGGCCGAGCTCACAGGATATGAAACGGCCTCTGTAACCCAAAGGATGACTGCAAAAGCTAAAATGGCTAAAGCTCGTTGCCCAGCTATAGGTAAATCACCATTGTTAGGTAAAAAGGTAATAATGATTAGTAACGCGAATGCCAAGCCAATCCATAGTGGCTTTAAATTAAGTTTTGTAGCTGCTTGCTTTGGTGAAGACATATTTTCTCATCCTTTCTACGATAAAAATGACGATTATTATCCATAACATCGGCCTGTATAATGTTTTATTGAGATAAGAATATGTCTATTTTATTGTAGAAAAAAATCTATGTGAAAATGGTGTTTTTTACAGCAATATGAGTAGATAAAGAGAAAAAATACGGTCACAAAAAATACAAAAATATCCATTAAATATTATTTCTTTTTCTTAAAGGCAGAAGTTACTTTAGGCTCTGTTCCATTGACTAATCGTTTAATATTTTCGAGGTGCAGGATGATGGCTATGCCAAAAAGAAGAAGAGCTATAATGGTTGGGCCAATGCCAGGAATCCATAAATAAGTTGCTGTACAAAACACGAGATAAAATTCTAGAACACCTACAATTAAATAATTTGTTGCAAAGGATAAAATAACAAATAAAATAAGTGCAAATAAACCAATCTTCCAATCAACAGCAAGTAAAATACCAATGATGGAGGCCGTTCCTTTCCCGCCGTTGAAGCCCATATAGAAGGGGAAATTATGACCTAAAATAACCCCAGCAGCCATAATATAAGTAAGCAGCCAAATTTGTTCTTCTGTTAAATGAATAGCGTCCGCTAGATAAAAATGTGCACCTATAATAGCGACAACGCCTTTGCCTATATCGATGAGGGCTACTAAAACGCCATACTTCCAGCCAAGGGAAAGAGTGGCATTAGAGGCACCAGCATTACCGTGGCCAGCCTTTTTTAAATCAACCCCCGATAAAAATTGAGCCACTTTAGAGCCGTGAATACAGCCTATTATATAGCCAATCATAAGAAAAATGATCACGGCCTTTACCATAAAAATACTCCTCTCAAAATTTTTTCTAAAATAGTGTATGCGTTCATATTACGTATAAGAGCAGACAGAAGTTTCGGAAAAAATAAAATTTACATGTTGACAGAAAAAAACTCTATGTTTATACTGTGTAACAACGATGGAAATTGAATCTCATACTCTTATCAAGAGCGGCGGA